>SL_7KL_010_BRINEDRAFT_10000016_pt1 | contig 62920 bp, 64 predicted proteins | sample SodLak_010_BRINE_FD_10663 | JGI IMG/M metagenome (IMG submission 10663)
AGTCCCGCCGATGACGCTTACCTAGGAGACGTGTATCTAAAATCAGGATTTTGTCCTGAAAAACCGCATAATTTACTCAAAAAATAGCTTATTCGTATGATCTTTTGCTCTTTTCTTGCAAAAAAATGATTCTTCCTTATTTAAATCCAATTTTTCTCTTTGTTTGAAACAGCCTCATAGTATGGGACTAGATGTCAAATTTTTATGGTACTGGCCATGGATTACGCGTGATCCCATGGTGAAGATGCCCTTAGGTGAAACATATATATTGATATATTTTGATGGAGTTTGAAGCAATGATCGTTTTGGTTTTAGGATGGGGATGAACCATTTGAAGATCTATCATCACATCCTGTCAAGATTGCAAGCCCCTTTAATCTGGTTCATCTATACTTAAAATAACCTCTATAATTCCATATAGTTTATTTATATACCCTAATAGGGATAATGAATATCTGCAGTTTCTAAGTTAGCGACCCGGGAAAAAATATACACAAGATTGGCAAAATCATCTTTAGAATACGAATCACGGTGCGCAAGATAAGAACTTCCAAACATGTCTCCTTGATAGCGTAGAGTTCTATGGGATCCTTTTCCTTCTCTCGTATTGATTGTACCCCCCAGGATTTCCCAGGCCGTTTTCACCTCTTTAAATAATCTTTTGTCATACGCGTGTTCTGAGTCACACAATTGATGTAGAAGTGATTTGACTTTGTCAAATCGTTTATCTTGTGATAAGTCAACCGTGCCTTGCCTTTAGGAAAGTATTGCAAAATTGTTTTACGAATAAATGCAGGTGGCTCTGGAGCTTTTATTAAATACCTTGAAAGCGGTTTGCCTGAGTTTTTTGTCTTTTCATCTATGATAAGGGTATCAGGTTTTGGAGAATTCAAGCGTACGTTGGTTACGGGTTTTGGAGAGACGTCGGTTATGGATTCTGTAGAGACGTTGGAAACCTGTTTTGTGTCTTGAATATCTTCCGTAGCGGGGCTGAAACTTTTCGTCTGGACGGTTTTACATTCCTGGTACCTATGAGAATCCTTTCTCTTTCTGTTATTCTTTCTGTTTTTATGACTTTTTTTCGTTTCTTTTGGATCGTCTTTAATTCCCAAGTCTTTCAAAATTTCTTCAAGGGGACGATTTGTTTGAGAGTGAGATGTATGTTTTTTATCAGGATACTGAGGAATGTGTGTAAGGAAAGCCTCGTAATGTTTCTCTTTATTTTTGGCTTTATTGTTGTTTTCAATACTGCTGACCTTACTGAGAACATTTTCTATATGTTCGATAACTGTGTTATTTTCCACCACGTTTTCAACAGACAAGCAGTCATCTGTTTCTTCATCAAGAAAACTTTTTCCATTTCTAGGTTCCCATAGAAACTTGAGAGCCGAAATATAGACTTTTGTTTTCGCCTCTAGCTGCTTATACGAAAGAATGTTAAAAAAGTGACGTTCTATAAAACAACGATTACGATGTTCTTCGTCGAGAGGTTCAATAAGATTTCCTAACCCAAAATAGCTTGCTTCCCTAATATTGTAATGTGATTTTTTTAAGAAAACTAAGTGAAGTTGCATTTTTTTTCGGAAAATTTCTTCTAAGGTTTTGTTACTGGCGTTGGGTTTAAGATTCTTCAGAAAACATGTTAGGGCTCTCGATCGCTCTTGATGAGATTCAGCAGACATAAATCTACTCATTTCAGGTATGATTGCAGTATCCATACCTTCAGCGTATTCGTCAAAGAAATTCCTGATCGTCCCAATATAACTGTTGGCTTGTGAGGCTGAATGCAAGATCTCATATCTTACAAGTTCAATGCGACGTTCACGTGAGGAGCTATTTGCTGGTACGCATATGCTTAAGGAGAGAAAATAAACAAAGTGTATATATCTAATCATCTTTTTTGTAATATAAGTAAAAAAATTTAACGATAACAAGCCATTTACACAAAGTCAAGAAACAAATCAAAAAACTCCTTTTTGTGGCAAAAAACCTCCCGCTTGCATTTTCCAGAGCTTTGCATAATGGCCTCTTTTTTTTAAGAGACGATTATGAGAGTCATCCTCGATAATTTGCCCGTTATCAAAAACAAGAATGCGTTCCATTTCTAATAGTGTTGAAAGGCGATGGGCAATCACAATCGTAGTTCGGTTGTGTATTAATTTCTTGAGACTCTTTTGAATGAAGGTCTCTGTTCGCGAATCAAGGGCGGAGGTGGCCTCATCTAAAATTAAAAGAGGAGCATTCTTAAGAAAAGCACGGGCTATGGAGATTCTTTGGCGTTGGCCGCCGGATAACTTGACTCCTCGTTCACCGACCTTGGTTTCGTAGCCTTCAGCAAGTTCGCAAATAAAATCATGACAATATGCTTTCTTCGAAGCGTCAATCACTTGTTGTTTTGTCGCTGTTGGGTTTCCGTAACGAATATTTTCAAAGATCGTTCGGTGGAAAAGGGTGGTGTCTTGGGGAATAAAGGATATATTTTCACGTAAGGATTTTATATCCACCTTGGAAATATCCTGATTATCAATGCAAATCTGCCCTTTCTGAAGATCATAAAACCGAAGAATAAGATGGACAAAGGTGGTTTTCCCCGAGCCCGAAAAGCCAACAAGACCAATCTTTTGCATGGGTTCAATTCTCACATTTTTCTTTTGAAACAACGGAGAAGAATTGGGATAATGAAAATCCACATCCCGAAAATCAATAAGTCCATTTCTGACCTTTAAGGGTTTTGCATCAGGCGCATTCAAAACCTTATAAGGTGTATTCATAATTTCGAGGGCTTGTTCACACCGACCAATTTCTTTATTTGCGCGGATAAGTTGATTGGACACCCACCACATGAATTGGAAAATGTTCATGGATACTGTCAGGACAAAGGCGAAATCTCCGGGGGACACGCGGCCGTATTGAAAGTGGTAGAGAAGGGCGGCCAACATACTGCTCATGAAAATAAGAATGGAAAGATCTTGCATCACCTTAAGCTTAAAAATGTAGTGATAGAGGCGCTTTTCCTTATCTTTGACGGAAAGAAGTTGGCCTGATATCCTCTCATTTTCATAGGTTTCCCTTGCAAAAATCAACCGGTTGAGTGCATTTGTAAAACTATCCACAATCATGCCAAGAGCTGAACTTCGTGCAAGGGCATATTCATACGAGAGTTTGGCGATTTTCTGAGAAATAAAATAAGATAAGGTAAAAAAGACAATCAACCAAATCCCAAGAATGATGGAAAAAATTGAGTTTACCGTAAACATCAGGATAAAGGTAAAGATCAGGGTCAATGCAAGAGCCCCAAACTCTGTAATCACCTCGAGAATATTGGCGACACCTTGGGCCATATCAGAAACTTTGTTGGACAGATTTCCCGAAAAACGATTTTGAAAATATTCATAACTTTGGCCTGAAACCTGATGAAACATTTTTTCGATAATTGACTTTTGCAAGGTGGGATACAAAAGGTAACGCACAAGATCAATACCTCGAAAGACACAAGATCTTATGAACAACAGAAAAATAAACAAAATACAGGTTATGATAAATGCGGTGGAGATGCCCGTGTTGTTCACATTGGACACATAATCAATGATCATTTTTAATAAATACGGCTGGATGGAATTATACGCCCCCCAAAACAGGCTTGTGCTAAAAAGAGTCAAAACCAAATGTTTGTAAGGGTGTAAAAACGTTCGGTAAATTTGCTGACAAAAACATTTTAAATTCATGAAAATCTCCTGCTATATGGAGTGATACTAGCAAATTTTTCTCTTCAACAAAAGCAAGATAAGGGGGACCACGTAAGGTCATAGCAAGGTAATGGGGACGGAATCGAAACGTTAGGAGTATGGCGGGAAGATCTTTTTGTCTTATACTCGCCCCTGATATATCCAGGGGCGAGTTGAGAACAAAAGTTTTTATTTTTCGTCATGGACAAGAGCGTTATAGCGCTTAGCAAGAAGCCGAACACCCCCTATCCAGGTCAGAAGAACAAGAACGACAATACCTGCAAGATACGGTGCAATATCTTGGATGGAACCCCCGGTAATGACGAACAAGGCGATGGCGATGTAGCCTCCAGATGCCTTTCCAAGGCGTCCACCAATCACATCGACAGCGGCTTTTCCTTTGGTCTTTAATTCTTGATCAAGGGGAATGTACGCCATCTCTTTTGTGGGGTCGAAGAGAGAGTATTTCGTCCCTTTGCTCAAAATATTTTGGGCGGCACCGATTAACACAGCAAGATAAAGAGGTGTTAAACCGGAAAGAGCAACCAGTGGAGCCATCCAATCACCGAATAGAACGAAAATAAAGAACATCGCTCCAGTGACACCAAGTACGATCGGAGGCAACACAGCACCTTTAAACCAACCAAACTTCCCAACAATACCCTTAGTCAGAAGAATCAAGAGAATCGTTACGAGACCTGTTGTAAATGAAAATTTACCCATGAAACCATTGTAATCGTTCGGATCTGGGAACTGGAACTGCAACTGTTTTTTCCAAACAAGTTCCACAAGGTTAATGGAAATTCCATAGCTAAGGACGAGCAGGGCTATCAAACCAATGTAGGGGGATTTAAGAAGATAGGAAAAACTTTCTTTAACAGACAGCTTCGGCTTCTTCTTTTTCGGGGTTCCTTTATCCACAGCAGCATCATAGAAACGCTTGTCTGTTAAAATATTGGTCTGCATCCAGCGATAAATGACCATCGCAAGTAACCCGCATATTACGACTGCACTCATAAGATAACTTAAGGAATAACCCCAAGGATCAACGTCTGCAGGCAAAGATTTACGGATGTCTGAAAAGTGATGAACTACCATTCCGGAGGCCATAAGGGCGAAGTTCGCGAGTAATCCAAACATGGCATAAAAACGTTTTGCTTCATAAGTCCGGGTTACTTCGTTTGCATACTGCCAGAAAAGAAGGGAAATCATGACAGATCCCCAGAGTTCTGAGAAAATATAAAATAGGGAATAAGACCAGGACCCCCAAATTGGAAAAACCCATTGCAACCGAGGATATTTCGCCTGCAAAGACGTAATTAGATCGACGGACGGATGAAGAAATTCCTGATTTGGATATATCAGAAAAGCAAACGAGCCAAAAAACACCAAGAACGTGCCGACGATAATATAAAAGAGTTTTTCCTGACTAAAGACATTGACCAACTTCGAATATAAAACAACGAAAAGTACCGCACTTGGTAAGACGCACCATGACTTTAGGAAGGGGATTAACTCGATACCTCCCCCAGGCGCCGTCGCAACAAGCGTATCCTTCGTATCCCGGAGGACTGTATAGTTAAACAAAATAAAGAACATAATAAGTCCCATAGGAAGGAACTTTTTCAGTTCATAAGCATGAATCGGCCAAACGGCAGAGCGAAAAGCGCTAAATTCCGTTGACTTTGCTTGGGTTGCAGTCATTTTTTTATCCTTTCTTAAGGTTTAATTCCCCTGGTTGAATCCACTGAATTTTCCTCTTAGGTCTTCTAAGGTTAATAGAAAATTGCAAGGCGTGGATTTGGCCAAGGATTTGACAACTAATATGGAAAATATGAGATTAATCGCTAATATTCAACAAAAAAATTACAAAAAATTACATTCATCCCAAGGGGTTGTGATATTTTTGTAACTTTTTCCGGCGGGGCGCTCGATTGTGGCTTGTGAATTGGCGAAGTTGCGGGGGAGGCAAGAGGCTATCCCCTAAAAAAGAATGATTTAAGACCGGGGGGAACAGCCCCCTTCTGATCTCATCTTACCCGTAACTTGCAGGGCGTAAGGGGTACAAATTGGCTTTATTTTCTGTAACGTTGCTTTTTTTGTTTGAAGATTTTTGTTTTCGATCTTCTTTCTTTGGGGCCCTTAGGACATACCCACGTCCCCACACCGTTTCAATATAATTTTCCCCTTGCAACGCATCGGCTAATTTTTTCCGCAGTTTGCAGATAAAAACATCAATAATTTTAAACTCCGGTTCTTCCATCCCGCCATAAAGGTGATTTAAGAAAACTTCTTTGGAGAGGGTCGCCCCTTTGCGTATGGCAAGAAGTTCGAGGATTGCGTATTCCCGCCCAGTTAACTTTAGGGGTTTTTCATCGATTTCCACAACTTGGGTTGTCAGGTTTAAAGAAAGACGCCCAATTTTAATCACAGACTGGGGATGCCCTTGAGACCGCCTGACAATGGCGCGAATCCGCGCAATCAGTTCAGGCTTGTTAAAGGGTTTTGTCAGGTAATCATCGGCGCCAAAGCCCAGCCCTTTAACCTTGTCTTCAATGTCATTTAAGCCTGACAGAATTAAGACAGGGGTAGCAACCTGAACGGCGCGTAAACGACGAAGGATTTCATAGCCATCAATATCAGGTAACATCAGATCCAGGATGATGAGGTCATAATCATATCTTTTGCTTATTTCCAGTCCGTCTTCACCAATAGGGGTGGTGTCACACACAAATCCCTCTGATTTTAATGTTAGTTGTATCGATTTTGCTGTTGCGGCATCATCCTCGATAAGTAATACGCGCATAAGGCACTCCTTTTCTGGGCGATTTATAGGTATTATTTGTTAAATTCTAGCACAACATTTATGAGTGATCAAATTTTATTCAAATTAAGAAGTCGTTATAAATAAATTTGATTCACATTCATTCTTCACAATCTTCAATGAAAAGAGTTAATATGTTCTTAATAAAGATCCCCATCCCCCAAGCTTTAAAAAATTTCTTTTGCTGCCCCACGAGATTATTTCACAAAGACCATATATTCCCTTGACACCAAGGTAGGGGAAGTTATAAAAATAGTGCATATATGTTGACTCAAAAAAATTCGGATACGTAATGACAAAACGGATAAGTACAAAATACAAAATTGACCGACGTTACGGTTGTAATCTTTGGGGACGTGCCAAAAGCCCATTTAACACAAGAAGTTACCGCCCTGGTGAGCACGGACAAAAGCCCCATAAAATGTCTGACTTTGGTTTGCAGTTAGCCGCCAAGCAGAAATTAAAGGGCTATTACGGAAACTTAAATGAACGGCAATTTCGTAATGTTTACAATGAAGCCGTTCGTCGAAAAGGTGATACCAGTGAGAACCTTATCCAGCTTCTTGAGCGTCGACTTGATGCGACATTGTATCGGATGAAATTTGTGCCGACGGTCTTTTCCGCTCGCCAAATTATCAACCACGGTCATATCCTTGTCAATGGCAAGCGGGTCAACATTCCCTCATACCGCGTTCGTGAAGGGGACGTTATTGAAATGCGTTCCAAAATGAAGGACAATGTTGTTGTTTTAGAGGCCCTGAAATCAAACGAAAGAGATGTTCCAAGCTATGTTCAGGCCGATGAAAAAAGCTTGAAGGGCACGTTTGTTCGCGTTCCCACAGCGACAGAGGTCCCATACCCTATACAGATGGAACCCAACCTCGTCATCGAGTATTATTCTCGATAAACCTTGAAAGAGTTAATTCGCCCTGTTGAAAAAAGGCCCCTTTATGAATGGGGGCCTTCAGGGACACTCCATCAAAACATGTTCATCATAGAGCTAAATTCTTTCAAATTATGCCGTTTCCAGATATAGATCCCATAGCTTTTTCAATTGGTGTTTTACACATAAGATGGTACGGGATTGCTTATGTTGCGGGCATCTTACTCGGATGGTTATACTCCCGTCATTTAATTCAAAAATACTCACATCATATCACCGCCACCCACCTTGACGATTTTATTGTATGGGCAACCTTAGGAATTATTATCGGTGGCCGATTAGGCGAGGTCGTGTTTTACAACTTCGATTATTACTGGAACCACCCCCTCGAAATTCTTCAAATATGGCATCCGGGAATGTCATTTCACGGCGGGCTGTTAGGGGTGGTTGTGGTCACCATTGCTTTTTGTTGGAAACACAAAATCCCTTTGCTTGGTTTTGCTGATATTTTAGCTTGTGCGGCTCCGATTGGGTTGTTTTTTGGCCGTATTGCAAACTTTATAAACGGGGAACTTTTTGGTCGCATAACCGATGTTCCCTGGGGGGTCATCTTTCCCTATGGAGGAAACGTCCCCCGCCACCCCAGCCAACTTTATGAAGCGCTGCTTGAAGGTTTCGTTTTATTCAGTGTGCTGTGTCTTCTTGAAAAGCGGACATCCCTCAGGCAAAAAGTTCCTGGATTTCTATTTGCGGTATTTCTTATGGGGTATGCCTGCGCACGCATTTTTGTTGAATTTTTTCGCCAGCCCGATGTTGGGATATCCATAGCGGGTTATACGCCGGGCCAGGTTTTGTCTTTTCCTTTGCTGCTGGTCGGTGGGGGAATGGCTATTGGCCTTTTTCAGTATAAATCTGAGTAACATACCATGATGTCTTTGAATGACCGGCTGCGTCTTGGGGACTTTCGGTTGGATGACTTCATGGAAGAGGTAATATCCAACCCCAGAGATGGGTACTATGCGCGCAAAGACGCATTTGGAGACAAAGGTGATTTTGTAACCGCCCCCGAGATTCATCAAATATTTGGTGAAATCCTAGGAATCTGGTTTCTGAATCAATGGAAGACGTATTTTTCGGATACCCCGGTTCACTTGATAGAATTAGGTCCCGGGCGTGGGACCTTGATGGCCGATATTCTGCGGGCCACAAAAGGTCAGATGTTTCATCAAGATAAGAGTGACCTTGTTCTTGTGGAAAAAAGTCCCTATTTGCAAAAAAAACAAGCTCAGCTTCTTTCCCAATTTCCATATGACTTCACTTGGGTTTCGACGCTCGAAGAGGCCCTATCCCAACGGGACCCTAAGCCTGTCTTTATTATTGCCAATGAGTTCTTTGATGCTTTACCGGTCCGGCAGTTTCGTCGTAGGGAAGGGGTATGGTATGAAAAATATGTGGTCAAAAATCAGTTTATTTGGAAACGTGCAGAATCAGATCTGCCTAACTATCTTTTTGACCATGAATGGCCTGATAACGAGATTGTTGAGTTTTCCTCCCAGAGTCAGGACCTAGCTTTGCTCTGTGCCCAGCATATTGAGGCGACCGGAGGGGCGATGCTGGTCAGTGACTATGGATATACTCAGCCACTCTGGGGAGACTCTTTACAAGCTCTACACGGGCATAAATATTGTTCCCCCTTAAGGAAGATTGGCTGTGCAGATATTTCAACCCACGTGAACTTTTACAACCTAAAACAATGCTTTCAAGGTCCAGGAATACGTCAGCTAGAATCTCAGGAATTATTTTTGAAAACAAATGGAATCGATATCCGCATGATGATGTTGCTAAAGGTGTTATCAACGACTGAAAAAGAAAGCCTTCTTCGCGCCTACCACCGGTTGACGCACCCCAAAGAAATGGGGGCCCTTTTCAAGGTGCTTTCGGTTGTGTATCCGGGATAATAAGCATGAGGCCACGAAAAATATTGACTTTTATTTGGTAAAAGATAATATGAAACCATATTTTTAATTTTTAGGTGAATCATGGCTAAAGGCACAACAATCAACATTAAACTGGTCAGCACAGCAGGAACGGGATTTTATTACGTGAAAAAAAAGAATCCCAAAACTTTGACAGAAAAAATGGAATTTCGCAAATACGACCCTAAGGTCCGTAAGCACGTTGTTTTTAAGGAAACGAAATTGAAGTAAACGCTCTCTTGAAAACCAAGGAAGCTAGGATATTTTACCCTAGCTTCCTTGTATGTATCTTGTGAGATCTTCAAATGAAAATAAAATCTTAATGAATATTGGTTATCTTGGAAAAAAGCTTATTGGCCTTGCCGAGTATTAGTATATCTTTTCCAAAATATTTCACCAAATCAGAAGGTTGGTGAGTTCTAAAAAAGTCATCGAAAATTTTAGATGAAAAAAAGAATAACATTCCAATTTTGTTAAAAAGTTCGTTCTTTTTCTCCCCAATCCTTGATTCTAAGTCCTCAACACCTTCTAATACTTTGCTTATATTTTTCATATTTGAAGGCCCCCTTATCTCTTTGAAAATTTCGTCTAAGCTATCAATATAATCCTGGGACATTTTTTCATTTTCGATAGTGTGGTCACCCTTTCCTGTAATTTTTTTAAGCTCTCCGACATATCCACTTGACTTGAAGATTCGAATATATTTTGTCGCAACTATGCCGACAAGGAGCTGAAGTTTTGCTAATTCCGTATCGGATATATTATTGATATCAAATTCTTTTTCAAGGGCAGCATCGAGGTAAGGTTCTGCCGGTTTTAATGTGCCTTCTGAGAACCAGCTCGACAAACTTTTGGTAATACTCCACTCAGCGTTTGTAGAGTTTGAAACCCCAAACCCGAAAATACAGATCATGGCTATAATATTTCTTGTCATATCTATTTATCCTTTTATTGTTCATTTAAAACACTACATAAATTATATTAATATTTACCTAATAATACACTAATCGATTACATTTGCAGATCACATAGGAACGATGACAGGGGTTTTGATATTCACGATGTGGACAAGTCCTTATTATGACCCCTATTAAATGAATCCATGTAATCGATTAATATGGTTGAAATTGAATATAGAAACTAAAGCTCAAATTGACGTTTACAAAACTGAGTTGACATGGGTTCAAATTTTTGGTAGAAATGTTGTATGCATTTCATGCATAAAGGCTCATGACGAATTTAAGTAAAGGCTTTAGGTATCTATCGAAGAGCTAGCATAGGGGGGAGAATGTTGGAAGCTATCAAAAAAAATCGACATACCAAACAACTCACGGATCTCTACCGGACTCTTTCACAGTTATATAGTACCCAAGACCAGATTAAACTTTTTCATCAAAATTTATCCGATGATCAAGACACCGAAAATACAGAATACCTTGTCTATACCCATGAAGAATATGGACTGATTGGTTCGGCGCGTCTTTATCCTATAGAAATGCAACGCCCGGGACATCTAAAAACAGCCGTTTGGCGTTTAGATCGAATCCACACACATAAAGATCGGTTATCGCACCTTGAAGATACCCAAGTCCATGAAGTTCTGCGGGGCTTTTATCAATCTCTTTATGAGTACCTCGATAATTTTTCCTTAAAGAATGAAATCAGTTTGATTGAAACATCAACTTTTTGTACGGAGCATAAGGACTTAAAAGAGGTCGGACGATGGCCCTTTGTGTATGAGAAACGCACACCGGATGGCTACTCCTTAACGGGTGTTTTGGCTTTAAATGATTGCATCAATGTTTCTTTAAAAGATAGCCTTACCCTTCATTAAATCCTACAAAGGCCAACGGACCCTGCGCTTTGGGAAATCCCATTGTTTGTATTTTACCGGCTTTTTTCAGGTATCGAATGCATGTTGCGTTTTGGATNTCCTTCAAAGGATCATGAAATACCCCATAAAGACNCAAAGATGTGGTTTTACTGGGGGCTTAACGACGGGCTCAAACCTATTTATTTAAAAGATTTGCCAAGCACATAAATCTCAGAAGACCCCTTTCGACTGGCAACGGGCTTCACAAAAAGGCCCTTTTTGAAATGACAGCGAATCTGTTTTAAAAACGCATGGTCTTCTGCTCCCTGAAATATTTTAATGAGAATATGACCATCAGGGGCCAGTATGTGTCGGGAATAGTCAAATACAGCTTCTGCCAACCCCATAATTTTTAGATGATCGGTAGCTGGGTGTCCAAGGGTTTTCGGGGCCATATCGCTAAGGATAACGTCAAACTTTTGATCAGGATAAAGCTGGTTTACGCTACGGGTAAATTCAGGGGATAAAAAATCTCCTTGAATGAAATTGACTTCGGGGACCGGCTCCATCGGCAAAAGATCGACACCAAGAACGGGGGATAAGTTCTGAGGAACGGTGTTGATGCATTTTTCGTCATGGAGCGACCCTGTAATCGTTTGGCAATCCTTTAGTTTTAGCCGCTCGCGAACCACCTGTGTCCAGCCCCCAGGAGCGCACCCAAGATCAAGAATATGTTGTCCAGGTCGTAAAAGGCGATGCTTATCATCAATTTCAAGCAACTTATAACAGGCCCGCGAACGGTATCCTTCCTCTTTTGCTTTTTGAACATAGACGTCGTTGAGTTGGCGCATAAGCCATTTTTGGGATGTGTTTCTGCGGCCTCGGGCAGTTTTTAACTCTTGGTGTAGCGGTCGGATATGTCGGGTTTTTTTGTGTGCCATAGGATCTTATTTAACTGTCTAGGGGGTTGACCCAGGTTGAGTCTTTCGATTGGCTTGGGAAAAAGGGGGTCAATCGTTGATTTAAATTTTTCCACGTTGATTGTTCAAGCATCGTTACTAAAATTCCGTCTCTGACGCCTCGATCAGCGACTAAAATATCAGGAATATCCCAAGTATCGCAGATCCCTTCTAGGATAGCAAGTCCGGCTAAAACAAGGTCGGATCGGTGTGGACCAATGCAAGGGTGTTGAGCACGTTGGCGCGGCCGCATACGACAGAGCTTTTCACTAATATTCCGCACGGTTGCGGTATCAATTTTGACCCCCTCAATCCGATTTCTTTCATAGTATTCAAGATTCATATGGATAGCAGCCAAGGTTGTTGTTGTCCCGGAACTTCCAAATGTGCAGACATTTTCTGTCGCAAAAATCTGATCGATCGTGTGAAGTTCCGAGAAAGAGGTTAAGCCCATGTTAACCTTGCGGCGAATTTCTTCATAAAATAACAAAGGGTCACCCTCTGTTCCGTCAAGGATACTCACAACACCAAAGGGAATTGATTTCCAGGCAATAAGCTGGAAATTTCCTTGAGAGGACCTTTGGCTCCATAAAATTTCCGTACTGCAGCCGCCAATATCAAAACCTAGGGCGTAGTCAACATCTGTTGGCAGGATTCTTTGACAGCCCTGGAGCGCGAAAAAGGCTTCTTCTGCCTCTGATATAATAACGAGATGAATGCCTGTTTCGTGTTGAACCCTTTTTAAAAAGGCGTCTTTATTTGAAGCGGTTCGGCATGCGGCTGTCGCCACAAAATAGTGTTGGGTGATGTTGTACTTTCGAAGCTTTCGGCTGCACTCTTGAAGGGCACTTAAGGCCCTCTCAATAGCTGTATTTGAAAGCTTGCCGCTTGTTTTCAGTCCTGAGCCTAAACGAATAATCCGAGAGAAGGAATCGACAACCGTATAGGTATTATTATGAAACTGCGCAATAAGAAGTCGGCATGTGTTGCTTCCAAGATCGATGGCCGCATAATATCCTAAGGAATTATGAATATTATTTTTTTTCTGCACCATCCACTCTATACACATCTTATGTCATTACTTTACCAATAAAAGAGAGGGGTGAATAGGTTTTCTTACCAAAAACCTTGGGACCGTGAGACTTTATTTTCCCCAGCGGTTATGGATCCATAACCATTGGTCCGGATGCTCATAAACCCATCTTTCAATTGTTTGATTCACTTTCAAAAGATTTTGAAACATATCGTTTCGGAGTTCACCAGTATCCCTAAGTTTTAACGGAGGTTCGTATTCAATAATGTAATGACATCCATGGGTGCGAATAACACGAACGGGCACCAAGGGGCATTTAAACTTCATAGCAAGACGCACAGGGGCTGTTGCCGTCATCGCCGGGTGACCGAAAAAAGGAATGGACATACCTGAATTTAACTTATGATCAAGGAGGAAAAATAGATGTCCCCCTTTTTTTAACAGGTGCATAATTTGGCGGCCATCATTATGCCCTTTGGTGATGAGCTCTTGACCAACCCGTTTTTGAGAATGGCGAACAATATTTTCCACCCATGGATTGTTGGCCTTACGGTAGATTTGGCTCAGTTTTAATCCCCTTTGATTGGCGGCCATAATTGCCGGTTCCCAACTGGCAAGGTGGGCAGAAAAAATAATCGCCGGCTGCTGATCATGAATTAATTGGTCAATAATATCGGTTCCCCGGACTTCAAAGCACGGATGTTGATACACATTGCATTTATGCAGGTTGGTATATTCCCCCATGGTGCGGCCAAAGTTGTCCCACACATTATCAATGATTTTTGAGGTTTCTGCCGCCGAAAGGTGAGGAAAGACCCGTTTGAGATTTTTTTGAGCGACACGGGATGGCTTGGTATATCTCCCGAGTTTGCGTCCTAACCATCCGCATAGGTCTGAAGACGCTTTAAGGCTTAGGGCGCTTGTAAGGGCATATATAAAATACACACCGAAGGCTTCGAGAGGGTAGGATATATATTTTTTTAAAAACCTTTTCATAGTCTGTTTCATAGCATTGTTTGGCGTTAATTTGAAGCTTTATCTGTGAAGGGGATCGAAACGAACTTCTGAAAAGACGTCCTGCCGTTATGGAAAAGTTTCAGATTTACGTATGAAAATAGGATGCATCACCCTAGTTTGGTGCAAGGAAACATGATCAAGCCCCCGGCTATGTGGCGGGGGCTTGTGGGTTTTGTTAGTATCCCAAAAGAGAAGCTGGGTCTACACTTAATCCCAAACGGATGGTGTGAAATGATGGAGATGCACTTTGAGATATGGTCTCATTTCCATTATGATGCGTTCCATTCAGGCGTTGATAGGTGGAATAGCTGTACTCTGCCCGCATACTCATGTTTGTACCATGGTAACAAAAGTGACGCTCCAGACCCACTCCTGGGGCAAAACCTATGCCGAATTGTTTATTATTTTTTGACTCAATGACAGAGTTATCACTGTCTCTGGTGGCTGTGTACTGCTGACTAAATTGGCTGCATTCAACACCAACACGTACATAGGCTTGGTAGTCATTGCAGAACGCTTTGCCCAGGCGCAAGGCCCCACCAAAGGTCGCGTTACGAATAAATTTTGATCTTGCAGTGGCATTACTATTTCCCTGAATGGTGATGCCTGACTCGCTGGACTGAGAATGTTGGGCGTTATCAAAATTTCCAAACACCTCAACGCCAAACAGCATTCCTGAATTTTCAAAAGCTTCTGTGTACCCTGCAAATAAGCCGCCGGTTGCTCCGGTCGTTGGTGCTTTCTGTGACCTTAAAGTTGTGGAGTCTTTCTTTAGATCTCTACTAATGTCACCGATTTGCATTCCACCTGAAACTCCCATATACGGTCCTTGCATTTTTTTCATATGGTGATCCGCATGGGCTACAGAAAGTGCTGCGCCAAAAGCCAATGTGGTTAAGCTTGTCGATATTATTTTTCTCATGGTTTGAACCTCTTTATGTCATGTATGTAAAAATTTTAACAAAATTTATATTTATGTTGAGGTATTTGGTGAGATTTTGAAAAATATATCCCCTTTGTGAGGGATTTAAGTCACAGTGAAGCCATGACCCCTGAAGTCAAATGATTGGAAAGCGGCGGCAACAGGGGGCGAAGGATGATCTTTGGCCCTTTTATTAAGAAGGGGCGGTGTCTTGTGTGGGGAGGTGCCGAAAAAAGCTATCAATTCGTGTGAATGTCTCTTCTTGTCCCAGGGTTACCATCATGTGAAATACGCTGGGGGAAACGGTGCGGCCTGTTAACATCACCCGTAAGGGTTGGGCTATTTTTCCCATTTTAAAATTATGAGCGGTACAGAAATCCCGTGTGAAATGTTCTAAGGCCGATTCCTCCCAGGCTGTCTGTGTATGTAACTCCTGAGCATAAAGCCTGAGTCCCGCCACAATTTCAGGTGGGAATAGTTTTTGGTTTTTTTCGTCCCTTGGAAAGGGAAGGGGTTTGACATAAATTTCGGCTTGGTCGGCCAATTCAACAAGAGTTCGTGACCGCTGCTTAAATTCGTCCATGCTGGAAAAAATCCAATTTTCCTGATGGTGAGTGACCTCAAAACCGCGATGTTTTAAAATCGACTGGATCTGCGGATAAAGGTCTGAATTTTCCGCTTGGCGAAGGTAATGGGCATTAAGGGCTTGGAGCTTTACGGGGTCAAAGCGGGAAGCCGACTTGCCCATACCCTTCCCATCAAACCAGAGTATAGCCTGCTTTCGGGGGATAATTTCATCATCTCCATGGGCCCATCCCAAGCGCAACATATAATTAAACAAGGCTTCGGGTAAAATACCCATTTCGGCATAGGCTTCAACGCCCAATGCCCCATGTCGCTTGGAAAGTTTTGCACCATCATGGCCATGAATCAAAGGAATGTGACAAAATTGTGGCACATCCCAATCTAAGGCATCGTAAATATGTTTTTGGCGAAAAGAATTTGTTAAATGATCATCTCCGCGAATGACATGGGTTATGCCCATATCATAGTCGTCTACCACAACGGATAACATGTAGGTGGGTGTGCCATCACTCCGCAAAAGGATCATATCATCTATTTGCTTATTTTTGATCACAACGTCGCCTTGAGTGATATCCTCAATTTTTGTTTCTCCCTCTAGGGGAACCTTCAGGCGAATTGTGTAGGGAGCATCGTCTAATGCGTGTGTGCTGTCACGCCAGGGGCTGCGAAACCCTGTCGTTGGATTTCCCCGGGATTGCTGTCGTAAAAGATCTAAGTCATCTTGGGACATATAGCAACGATAGGCATGTCCGGTTTCCAAAAGGTGGTGGGCGACCTGTCGATGGCGGTCCGCACGCATGGATTGATAAATGACCTCGCCATCCCAGTCAAGCCCCATCCACTTCATTCCCTGTAAAATCGCCTCTACGGCGTCTTGAGAGGAACGCGCTGTGTCTGTATCCTCAATACGTAGATGAAATTTGCCTTGGTAATGGCGAGCAAAAAGCCAGTTAAAAATAGCGGTACGTACCCCCCCAATATGAAGGAATCCTGTCGGGGAGGGGGCAAATCGAGTTCTAACTTTCATACGGGTCTATACTTCATGAGGGATTACGTTCTGGTGCCGCTGGAGAGAATTGAACTCTCGACCTCACCCTTACCAAGGGTGCGCTCTACCACTGAGCCACAGCGGCAATATCAAAACACGTAAGTGTTTATACAAAAATGCTGGATACGATTCAAGTCCTAAAGTTGAAAAAAGCCACCTTCAGAAAATTAAGGTGGCTTATTATGAAATGAATAATCGTATCGTCGTATTAGAAGTTGCTTTGACGTGTGTCGGTTCTCTTAACGTTGTTTCTACGACGGGGGCCCATTTTCCGAGGTCCAAGTGTGACACGTTGTGAATTGAGCGCACGGTCTTCATCTGTCATTGTTTGATCCGCTTCGCATTTAGATTGTTCCCGAAAGTTTTCGGAATGGTTACGGGCGCAATCTTTTGACCAATCCATCTTACCTTTTTGATGTGTGCACGCGGCTAAGAGCAAAGGAAGGGCGGACAAAGTTATTATTTTTTTCATGGATTTTACCTTTTTATCTAAAAATGTCTTTCCTTATCTCACGATAAAAGGAGTTGTGTGAGGTGTCAAGTCCGTCAATTTCCTGAGGAGCGTTTTTCATGGGAAGGAAAAATTTTCGTTGCATTTTCGCACCTTTTTGTCCCAAGCTTAAGATCATAAACATAAAGCATGAGTTCCCATGATTCCAGATACTGCGGTGTATGACGGTATTTTTCTCTTAAAAGGCGTTATCATTGGTTTATGCGTCTCGATTCCGATTGGGCCTGCAGCCATACTTTTTCTAAGGCGAAGCCTTTATTATGGTCCTGTTGCTGGCTTTGCCTCAGGACTTGGCATCGCAGCCGGTGACACCTTTTATGGAACCCTTGCCGCCCTTGGGATGTCTCACTTTGCCCTCCATATAACCGAATGGTATGAGAAATTAAAAGGCGGCGCGGGGCTGTTGCTTGTTGTGATTGGCATTTATTTCCTTTTCAAAAATCAAGATTTTAGTTACACGACCCCCAAAAAGCAAAGCCATATTCAGTTTTTTCTTACAACGTTTTTTCTTACTCTGCTGAATCCCTTCATTTTATTTCTTTTTGCTATTTTGTTTACATCCGTGGGGCTGGAATCCTTCCAACGTCACTTGGACTCTGTTTTTTTTCTGATCGTGGGGATACTGGCCGGGAGTATTTCCTGGTGGATACTTTTATTAGGTGTCATTCAAAAATTTTTCCCGGAACGCCGAAAAGCGGCCTTATTTTTTAACCGCTTCTCAGGGTTACTCTTTTTGGTGTTTGGCACGTATGTTAGCTGGACAACACTGGTAACATTTCTTAAACTGGACCTGTAAAAAATAACGAAGCGTAAAGTGGGGAAAGATGTGCGGAATTGTAGGCGGTATTATGAAACAGGATATTGTGCCCTTTCTTATGTCAGGCCTGCAGTCCTTAGAATACCGCGGGTACGATTCCGCCGGACTGGCTGTCCTCAATAAAAATGATGAAATTGAAGACAGGAAAGCGACGGGAAAGCTTAAAAACCTATCGACTTTATTAACCCAAAATCCTTTGTCTGGAAAAATTGGAATTGCCCACACACGGTGGGCGACGCATGGCAAACCTTTGATTGAAAATACCCATCCTCATTTGAGTGCGTCTTTGTCCCTTGTGCATAATGGAATTATTGAAAATTACAGTCCCCTTCGGGATTCTTTAAAAGCCCAGGGATATGTATTTTCTGGACAAACAGATTCCGAATGTCTGGCCCACCTCATTGATTCCTATGTTCAACAAAACGGAGATCCTTTAATGGCCGTTCAGCAGGCCCTTGCCCAATGCGAAGGGAGTTATGCCATTGCGGTGCTGTTTAAGGGGGAAAATGATATGTTGATTGGGGCCCGACGGGGGAGCCCCTTGGTTGTAGGGCTAGGGAAGGAGGACACCTTTATTGCCTCGGACACCTTAGCCTTAAGCAGCAAAACAAGTCAGTTTGTTTATCTTGAGGAAGGGGATATGGTCAAGCTTACAGCAACCAGTGCTGTCTTTTATGATGAACATGGAAACGAGATTCAACGACCTGTGGTGAACCATGAGCATGACCCGATATCCGCGACAAAAGGGGCTTATAAACACTATATGTTGAAAGAAATCCATGAGCAACCCCAAACCCTTCAACAAACCTTAAGTTTCTATTTTTGCCCAACGTCTGGCACTTTAGAGACCCCCCGACTTCCTATAACTGATGACATTGAAGCTCTTGTATGTGTGGCTTGTGGAACGGCTTATTATGCTGGGATGGTCGCGAAATACTGGTTTGAAGACTGGTTACACATTCCTGTTTACCTTGAAGTGGCTTCGGAATTCCGATACCACAAATTTCCATTTTCAAAGAAGACCTTAGCGGTATTTATCTCTCAATCTGGGGAAACAGCCGATACCCTCGCTTCTTTTCGCTTTGTTAAGAGCTTAGGGATCCCCACCCTTTCCATCGTTAATAATACCCAAAGCTCTTTAGCACGAGAGACGGATAGCCTGTTTCCTATTCACTGTGGACCTGAAATTGGTGTAGCATCGACCAAGGCCTTTACCAGTCAGTTGGTATCTTTAATGGCCCTTGGCCTGGGCCTGGCAAAAAAGTTGAAACGAAAGGACATGGATTTCCCCTGTATTTTTGAACAACTCATTGAACTGCCGACGTGTGTTCAAAAGGTGCTTTCTCAAGAAAAACATATCCAAGATATCGCCCAGAGATTAAGTGAATATCACAATGCACTTTATTTAGGAAGACGGGTTTATTTTCCCATTGCCCTTGAAGGGGCTTTGAAACTTAAGGAAATTTCCTATATCCATGCCGAGGCCTATGCCGCAGGGGAATTAAAACATGGTCCGATTGCTTTGGTCGATAAGACGATGCCGATTGTCACAGTTGCGCCCTTTAATGATTTGTTTGAAAAGACCCTATCCAGCGTTGAAGAGGTGATGGCCCGAGGAGGACAAGTTCTGTTGATTACAGATGAAGAGGGGGAAAAACGGTCCCGTCACCTTTCGGACATTGAACGGATTGTGGTTCCCCAAGGTCATGATATTACGTCGGTATTTACTTCAACTGTTGTTGTGCAGCTTTTAGCGTATCATGCGGCCGTCTATAAGGGGACGGATGTCGATCAACCACGGAATCTTGCAAAATCTGTTACGGTGGAATAAGCCAGGACATTTTTTTGCAAATTTTATTTACATCCCATAAAACTCGTTGTATATTGACAAATATTGCCACGTGCACTGACAAATATTGCTATTTAATAAACATATACAAGGAGAAATTTATGAAAAATCGTTTAATACTTTTGACGTCTTTGGCGACGCTTATGGTGGCTTCTCAAGCCGAGTCTGGAAAAAATAATAAATATCCTCGCTCTGTAGAGGAAAGAAATATTATTAAGCAGAGTCAAAAGAAAGTTAATGAAATGAAAGAGATTGCGGATAAGTTTGCCCTTAAAGCTAAGGAAGAGTTGGCTGAGAAAAAGGCTCTTGCCCAGGAAAACGAGGATCTTAGTAAAAAACTCAGCGAACTTGCCATTAAAAACGAGGAAGTTATCAAAATGAGCAAAGAAATTATCAACATAAATAAGGTTCTTCAGTCGGATTTTCAAAAGCTAAGGGAGGATACAGAGGCGAATACAGAGGTTTTAAAAAGGTTTATTAATGATAATAAATATCCTTTTCAAAGCATTTATGAATAAGTAACGATCCACTTCCTACGGTGAACGATTCGAATTAATAGTTTGCGTAGGGTGTTTTGGATAAGCCTGGGAGGACTAAGTGTTTCCCAGGTTTTTTTACGCATATTATGGAGGGGGAAAACGGTCCCGTCACCTTCACGGAATCTTGCAAAATCTGTTACGGTGGAATAAGCCAGGACATTTTTTTGAAAATTGTATTCAAATTGTATAAAATTCGTTGTACGCTAATAATAATTACCGTTTGATAAACATATACAGGGAGAAATGTATGAACACTCGTTTAATACTTATGACGTCTTTGGCGACGCTTATGGTGGCTTCTCAAGCCGAGTCTGGAAATAAAGGTAAAAAGAAGCGTCAATATCACCCCCCTGTCAAAGTTCCCAAAAATCAGTTTTCTCAGACCCAAAACCACAATCAGCAGCAGGGTGATAAACTGAAAGAGATTGCGGATAAGTTTGCCCTTAAAGCTAAGGAAGAGTTGGCTGAGAAAAAGGCTCTTGCCCAGGAAAACGAGGATCTCCGGATCAAGCTTGAAAAGCTGGAGGCGGATTCAAATGAGAGCAAACCTTCCCAAAAAAATGAGGCTCTCCAGATCGAACGTGAAAAGCCAAAGACGGATTCAAATGAGAGCAAACCTCTCCAAAAAAAGGTATCTCGAAAATCATTTTTTTCATTTTTCTCAAGCACTGGTCATGATACCAACGATCCCTTTCCTACGATCGACCACAGGAACCAATCATTTTCGTAGGCAATTTCGATAAGCCGGGGGGGCTGCGTGTTCCCCTGGTTTTTTTTACGCCTCAGAAAATCTGTAAACGCATCTGTAATAGGGCTTTGTACTTCTTTTTCATAGGGGGGCTTAAAAAAGAAATATCAATTAAGTCCTGCCATTGTGGGATACAAGTGTGAAGCCGATTGATAACTTTATTGACCATGCGTTGATTCAGATTAAGAAGATCGTGTGCCAAATATTCAAATAAATCCGTTTTTTTCAGCTTATTTCGTTTTCCGCGCAGGGGAAGGGCGAATTCTTCCTGGGGGCTTCGAAGAACAATCGTGGAGTTTAATAAATCGTACGCCGGGGAAAGTTCAACTTTGTTCTGTCGCCGGATTAAAGAAAAATTTTTAAGGTGCATATCTTCATTTCCCGTTAAATAACAAAACAAAAGGCGTTCAAATAATTTAAGATGTTCAAGCATGGGAAACGTGCAATAGCTTTGAATAATCTTACTCAAAGCTTCTATGCTGCTGTTGTATTTTGTGTCCCGGGACCGCCCACTTAATTGGGCAAAATCTTCTAACGCAATTTTTTTGTGGGACATTTCGCGGTCAAATCGTTTGATAAAATAGCTCCAGTTCCCATCTTTACAGCGTAAAAGACCGTGCAGCGGAACTTCGATGCCGGCCAGAGAGGCCATACGCATTGTCAGGTCTTCATTCGCAGGCAATTCTGGGAACAGGTAGCTTTCGGGTTTGATAATAAAGGTCCCCCCCTGATTCACAAGATCAAATTGGTTAAGGGACGGGTTTAATTTTGCACTAAGCTTGGACTGGACCCCTTGAATGGACATCTTGTTGGCTCGAAGGGCGGCTTCTTGCCGTTGCTCTGCGGCACTATAGGGGAAAAGCTTTAACATGTTTAAACGAGGAGAAAGAAGCCGCAACCCTTTTGGGCTGTACATCTCATCATCCGCAATCGGGGTATAGGTGATTGGGCAATACATCATGGGGTTTCGACAGTCACATTCCCGACCACATCCTGACCAATGGCTAAAAGTTGGCCAAAATAATCGGANGAATCGAGTTTATTAAGTTTNAATAAGGCATCAAGCTGACCACCTTCGGGCAAAAGCCCATCAAAAAAAGCGGGGAAATGTTGAAAATCATAAGGTTCATTTTGGACCGGTAAGGTTAACGAAACCGGAGCCCCTGTATAATCGGGAAAGTATACAAATTGATACTGCTTTTGTTTGAGGACTTCATGGAGCATGCCTGCAGGATGTCCATTGACTTTTACAAGAGCGCTGCGCATTACGATATGTCCTTATAGGGGGGAATGAATTCCAGCTGAATGTTCAAGGTCTGGAATACCTTAAATAAAGTGTCTAGGGTTGTGCCCTTGTGCCCATCTTCTATCCTTTGAATGGATGTGCGACTGACCCCAGCCATATCTGCCAGGTCCTGTTGCGTGAGTCCGGCTAATTTTCGGGTGGTTTTGACAAAATGTGGAATCTGTTCAAAGTCAGTCATTTGATTGATTTAGCAATCATTTTGAGTTTCTATCCCCATTATAACGAATAAAGGAGATCAATGCCACCATTCTGATTGACAAATCAATCAAATTGGTTTTTTTAGTGAAAACTTATAAGGAATCACGCGATGAAAGCCGGATATGATTGATATATCCATCATTTTGTGATGATGAAGAAGGAACATTTTCTTCCTGGTCAGGAAAATGACATTTTGCTAGACTCTAGAGAAGCAGGAACCCTATAAGGACATGAAAACGTATGAATTTTATTGAGCGCTTAGAGCAACACGATCCAGAGATCAGTCAAGCTTGTCGAGAAGAGGGAAAACGCCAACAAAATCAAATTGAGCTAATCGCCTCTGAAAATTTTACGTCCTTGGCGGTTATGGCGGCCCAGGGGTCCGTTATGACGAACAAATATGCCGAAGGATATCCGGGCCGACGATATTACGGAGGCTGTGAATTCGTGGATCAAGCTGAAAATCTGGCAATTCGACGGGCTCAAAAATTATTTGGGGCGAATTATATTAATGTGCAACCACACTCTGGGTCCCAGGCCAATGAGGCGGTTTTTCTTGCGTTACTTAATCCTGGGGACAAGATTATGGGAATGGCCCTGGATGCCGGCGGGCACTTAACCCATGGTTCGAAGGTGAATTTCTCAGGAAAATGGTTCCAGCCTGTGTTTTATGGTGTAGATGCCCAAACCGGGGTGATCGATATGGATGAGGTCGAGCGCGTAGCCCACGCAGAAAAACCAAAGTTAATCATCGCTGGGGGTTCGTCGTACCCAAGGAAAATTGACTTTGCCCATTTTCGACATATTGCCGATAGCATTGGGGCTTATTTGATGGTGGATATGGCTCATTTTTCAGGTTTGGTCGCCGGAGGCGTGTTCCCAAGCCCCGTTCCCCATGCCCACGTCGTTACCACGACGACCCATAAAACCTTAAGGGGACCCCGGGGGGGAATGATTTTATGGAACGATGAAAGCCTCAAAAAGAAAATAAACAGTGCCGTATTCCCGGGCAATCAGGGCGGCCCCTTAATGCATGTGATCGCTGCAAAAGCAGTGTGTTTTCGTGAAGCCTTGCGGGAAGAATATCGCTTGTACGTAAAGCAAGTTATAAAAAACGCCCAGGCCTTGGCAGATGTCTTGATTGAAAAGGGCGTCAATGTTCTCACAGGGGGGACTGACTGTCATCTGTTGCTTATGAACGTGACAGAATTTCAAGTAAATGGTACCGAAGCCCAGATTGCATTAGAAGCTGCAGGGATCACATGCAATAAAAATACCCTCCCAAATGATCCTTTACCGCCATCAAAAACCTCGGGTATCCGCGTGGGAAGTCCAGCAATGACAACCCGTGGGTTCCAAGAAAAGGAATTTCGACAAATTGGCGTCTGGATTTATGAGATTCTCAAATCTGTTCAAGGAGGGGAGAAAGACAAGGTCATTGCCCAGACAAGTCAGGGCGTTTTTGAGCTATGCCAGGAATTTCCTTTGTACCCGGAACTGAATTTGACAGAAGCGTAATGTCTTATGAGGTGTCCTTTTTGCAGCCATTTAAGCACGTTGGTTAAGGATTCACGTTCCGTGGATGATGATTCCGTCATTCGCAGACGCCGGTCCTGTTCAGAGTGTAATGGTCGCTTTACAACCATGGAACGGGTTCAGCTTGTCCCCTTAAAAATTATCAAAAAGCAGGGGGAGTATGAAGTCTTTGAACGTGATAAACTGGCCAAATCTTTTTACCTTGCTTTGCATAAGCGGCCTGTTTCCGGGGAAAAAGTTGAACGGGTGGTGAATAGCTTGGTTCGTCAGTTAGAGACAATGGGGGAAACAGAAATCCCTTCGAAGACCATAGGCGAGTTGGTTATGGAAAGTCTTGCTGATCTTGATACGGTTGCATACGTAAGGTTTGCTTCGATATATTTTGAATTTTCGAGTGCGAGTGATTTTCAGGACTTTGTGAGAAAAAAATCAACGTCATAAATCTGAAAGCTTAGCAAGGGACGTTGTTTCATGTCTGATCATAAAATCAACCCATACACCGAAACATCAAAATTTGGCGCACAGCCAACGGTGTTTTATAAGCGCGGGTGGATACGTTTGCTTTATTTATGTCTTTAACTTTTTGATAATCTCAAGTTTCGCTTTTTCAATGAACAGGGATTGATTCAGGCTTTCCCGTTCTTCGATTTCCAATTCTTTTTCCATCCTTTTTTCGGTATCTTGGATAAAGCTAAGGACGTCATCCGCATCAATGTCATTTAAATGAATAAATTGATCCGTAAGGATCGTACATTTATCCTCCTTAATGTTGGCAAATCCGCCACCTATAAAGAGGCTCTCTTCGGGATCTTTCATCTTTAAAACTCCTGGCTGTAGGCCAACAACCATCGGTTGGTGCCCTTTTAAAACACCAAAGACTCCATTTTCTCCGGGACACTGGGCATACACAATTTGTTTGGTGATGTTCAGTTGATCAGGAGACACAATATCAAGGGTAAATTCCTGTCCTTTGATCATTCTTCAGCTTCCTGATCGATCTCTTGGGCTTTTTTGACCGCCTCGTCAATGGTGCCTACCATGTAAAATGCCATTTCAGGTAGGTGATCATATTTTCCTTCGATAATGCCCTTGAATCCTGCAATCGTATCCTTTATGGGGACAAATGTCCCTGGGATGCCGGTGAAAACTTCTGCAACATGAAACGGCTGGGAGAAAAAGCGCTGAATTTTTCGTGCACGAGAGACGAGCAGTTTATCCTCATCACTTAATTCATCCATTCCCAATATCGCAATAATATCTTGCAACGATTTATAGGTCTGCAGAACCCGCTGGACTTCCCGGGCAATTCGGTAATGCTCTTCGCCCACAATATCTTGGCTTAAAATTCGAGATGTGGAGTCCAAGGGGTCCACAGCGGGATAAATACCTAATTCCGCAATTTGGCGGCTTAATACTGTGGTTGCGTCTAAGTGAGTAAACGATGTTGCAGGGGCTGGATCGGTTAAATCATCTGCGGGGACATAAATGGCTTGCACACTGGTGATCGATCCTTTATTTGTGGTTGTTATGCGCTCTTGAAGTGCCCCCATCTCAGTAGCTAAAGTGGGTTGATAGCCCACGGCCGAAGGAATACGACCCAAAAGAGCTGACACTTCTGAACCTGCTTGGGTAAAACGAAAAATATTATCAATGAAAAATAGGACGTCTTGTCCCTCATCATCGCGAAAGTATTCAGCTAATGTGAGGCCGGTGAGGGCGACACGCGCTCGGGCACCGGGAGGCTCATTCATCTGGCCATAAACCAGCGCCGCTTTTGATGAAGAGTCGGTCAAGGAAATCACCCCCGAATCAATCATTTCATTGTACAAATCATTACCTTCACGGGTACGTTCCCCAACCCCGGCAAAGACAGAATAGCCGCCGTGAGCCTTGGCGATATTATTGATAAGCTCCATGATAAGGACGGTTTTCCCGACGCCAGCCCCCCCAAAAAGCCCAATTTTCCCCCCTTTTGCATAGGGGGCAAGCAGATCAACGACCTTAATGCCTGTCACTAAGATTTCCGTTTTTGTGGACTGTTCCGTGAAACTAGGGGCTGCACGATGGATGGGGGATTTTTTCTTCGTGGTTATGGCCCCTCGGTCATCGATGGGGGATCCGACGACATTTAAAATACGGCCTAGGGTTTCGGGCCCCACGGGTGCCATAATGGGTTCGCCTGTATCAAAAACCTCTTGTCCGCGAACAAGTCCCTCAGTTGCATCCATTGCGATAGTTCGAATGACGTTCTCGCCAAGATGTTTCGCAACTTCCAAAATAAGCTTCTCACCCTTATTTTCCGTTTGAAGAGCATTAAGAATTCCAGGCATTTTATGAGGGAATTCGACATCCACAATAGGTCCGATAATTTGAGTGATTCTTCCTGTATTCATTGTCTTTTCCTTGGCTTTATAAGGCTTCTGCGCCTGAAATAATTTCGGTTAATTCGTTTGTGATATAGGCCTGTCGCGTGCGGTTGTATTGCAATGTGATATGATTAATCATGTCATCGGCGTTTCGTGTGGCCCCTTCCATACAGGTCATACGCGCACCATGTTCACTGGCAGCATTTTCAAGCAAAGCTTTAAACACCTGAACTTCCAGATTTTTTGGCAACAGCTTGTTAAAAATTTTTTCCTCACTAGGCTCATAGGAGTAGGACCCCGATAAGGATGCCTCTTTCTTGGGGGATGCCTTAGGCAAGAGAAAAGGGATTAGCTGTTGTTCCGCAGGGAACTGACTGATAACGGATTCAAAGTGATTGTACACCAAGGTACACACATCAATGTCATGATTATTGAATTTTTCAAGCAAATATTTGGTGATCTTTTTGGCATTTAAAAAGGTTGGGGTGTCGTAAGCATGCCACGAGGCAAGAATGTTATCCTTAAATTCGGTTGTTTTGAAAAATTCATATCCTTTGCGTCCGATACAAATGACCGTGATATCCTTCTTCTGACGTTTTAATTCTTGGGCCAGTTTTAACGCACGTCGGTTGGCTTGGGTGTTAAACGATCCACATAGGCCTCGGTCTGATGTCATAAGGATAAGAAGATTTTTTTGCTGGCTACCCGTCCCTAAAAGAAGCCGAGGAACCATAGTGAATGTTTTGGTTTTTGTTGCCAAGTCTTGCAACATCTCATTCATCTGTACCGCATAAGGCTTGGCCGAATCAAGCCGCGTTTGCGCCTTTCGCAGTTTCGAGGCGGCTATAAATTTCATAGCAGCTGTAATTTTCCGGGTAGATTGAATGATTCCGCGTCTGACGCGTAGCGTTTTTAAATTAGCCATAATATTAAATAAATAGTTCCATGGTTGTCGACAGATATCCTTTTAATTCTTTTATATTTTGTTCCGTTAAAAACCCTTTGTCGCTAATGGATTCTAAAATATGAGGTTTTTCAGATTTTAAGTCCCTTAGAAAATGTGTCTGAAAACGTGAAATATCCTTCAACGCGATTTTATTTAAGAACCCTTTCACACCTGCAAAAATAAGGACGACTTGTTCTTCCATGGCCAGGGGAGAATACTGGGGCTGCTTTAATAATTCGGTCAATCGAGCCCCACGGGCGAGTAAATCTTGGCTTGATTTATCAAGGTCTGAGGCAAACTGTGAGAAAGCTTCCATTTCACGATACTGGGCTAAGTCCAACTTAATTTGTCCCGCGACCTGTTTCATGGCTTTTGTCTGTGCAGCTGACCCCACACGACTGACAGACAAACCAACGTTAATTGCGGGGCGGATGCCCTTGTAAAACAGATCGGTTTCCAAAAATATTTGACCATCCGTAATAGAGATGACGTTCGTTGGAATATAGGCGGACACGTCGCCGGCCTGTGTTTCGACAATGGGCAAGGCAGTCAAAGATCCCCCACCATGGGCGTCATTCAATTTTGCGGCCCTTTCTAGTAAGCGTGAGTGGAGATAGAAGACATCCCCAGGATACGCTTCTCGACCGGGGGGGCGGCGTAACAGAAGAGACATTTGCCGATAAGCCGCGGCTTGCTTTGTTAAGTCATCGTAAGTGATAAGGGCATGCATCCCCCTATCTCGGAAGTATTCACCCATAGCGCAGCCGGCATAGGGGGCAATAAATTGCATAGGGGCAGGATCCGAAGCGCTTGCGCAAACGATAATCGAATACTCCATAGCGCCCGCATCTTCGAGTGTTTTTACGATTTGAGCNACTGTGGACTGTTTTTGACCAATCGCAACATATATGCAGTAAATTTTGTCCCCTGAGTTTTCAGACTGATGAAATGACTTTTGGTTGATAATCGCATCAATGGCAATTGTTGTCTTCCCCGTTTGCCGATCACCAATAATAAGTTCCCGTTGTCCGCGACCAATTGGCACGAGGGCATCGATGGCCTTAAGCCCTGTTTGGACCGGTTCATGGACACTTTTCCGGGAAACGATGCCGGGGGCCTTGACTTCAATATGACTCCTATGATCTGTATCGATCGGACCTTTTCCGTCAATGGGCATCCCTAAAGCATTGACAACACGTCCGAGTAGAGCTTTTCCCACAGGAATTTGAACGATTTCCCCGGTACGTTTAACAATATCCCCTTCGTAAATAGATCGGTCATCTCCAAAAATCACGACGCCAACATTGTCGGATTCTAAATTCAAAGCCATACCTTTGATTCCGTGGGGGAATTCGACCATTTCTCCGGCTTGGACATGATCCAACCCATGAATACGGGCAATGCCGTCACCAACTTCCAAGACATGGCCAATTTCTTCAAGCTTTACCTGGGTATCTAAGGATTCTAAGTGTTTAGTTAAAATAGATGTAACTTCAGAAGCCTTTAGTTCCATATGTTTTCTCCTTTCAAGAAACGGCCAACGTCTTCTAACTGAGTACGAATTGAGGTATCAATTTGGTAATTGGGGAGCTCGACAATAAATCCACCGAGTACGTCTTTATCTTGACAATATGTAAGTTTTACATTTTTAAGCAGTTTTTTGGAAATCAACTGGTTTAAAATATTGACCTGTTCTGTTTTCATTTTATAGGGGGCTTTGAGGGTTCCTTCGATTCGCCCTTCGAATTCCTGCTTGATCGAAAAAAAGGCTTCAAATATTTCAAAAAGAAAGGGAAGGCGGTTTTTTTGGATTAAGAGGTCAACAAACTTTTGCATCAAGGGGGATGCGTTCATTTTCATAAGAAGATCTTTGAAAATATGCCTTAAGACGGTCTTCTTCAAGAAGGGGGATGAGAGCAATATTTTGACCTCAACCGTCTTCTCGATAAACAGCTTCAAATCTTGACATTCTTTTTCCACGGTTTCCAAGTTCCCCTGGCTTGCCTGAAAAAGAGATTTTGCATATCTGTGTGCAATACGATGAAAACGCATGAAATTTGCCATATTGAATTGTAAGAAAAGGATACCAGTTTCCTCATTACTTTTAAAGGCGAATTTTTTTGGTGTGAAGGTTAGACTTGTGCAATTTTTTTTTATATAGTTTGAGAAGCAAATTAGGCAGGATACTCATGGTCGCACATCATTTTTTCAAGCCAAGGCCCCCCATTACCTTAAAAGAGATCGCAAGGGTTGGAGACCTTGAGCTGAAAACCCCTCTTCCCGACGGGTGGTTGGAATCCTCAGTCCTTGAAGATGTAAGTACTTTGGCCGAAGGGCAAAAAAATCACATTGGTGTTCTTCACAACCCAAAGTACAATCAATTTCTTGCAACAACAGAGTTAGGCGCATGTATTGTTCCCCCTGAAAGGGGGGACTCTGCCCCAGTGGATATGGTCGTTTTTGTGTCCAAGACACCGTATCGGTCCTTTGCCAAAGTCACCGAAGCATTTTACCCGGGATCCCTCAACCACACATGGGCCTTTTCCCAAACCTCTGATATTCATGAAACCGTTGAAATAGCAGAGGGATGTCGTCTTGAACCCGGAGTCGTGATCGGAGCCGATGCGAAAATTGGCCCGAATACCTACGTGGGTGCTGGAACGACAATAGGGGCTGGTGTAGTGATAGGACGCGAATGTCAGATTGGGGCGAACTGTACAATCAGCCATAGCTTTATCGGAAATCATGTCACCTTACATCCCGGAGTCCGTTTGGGGCAACCAGGTTTTGGTTTTCATGTGGATTCCAAAGGTCACTTAAGCATCCCTCAGTTGGGGTGTGCACGTATTGAAGACTATGTTGATATTGGCGCAAATACGTGTATTGATCGAGGATCTCTATCTGATACCGTCATTGGTGAAGGTACCCGTATCGATAACCTTGTTCAAGTTGCCCATAATGTGAAGATTGGGAAAAGATGCGCCATTGCGGCCCAGGTTGGGATCTCGGGATCAACTGAAATTGGGGATCATACGATGATTGCAGGCCAAGTGGGCTTAGCGGGTCATTTAAAAGTTGGATCGTATGTTCAAATTAGTGCTCAAAGCGGGGTGATTCATGATATACCTGAGGGAGAAATTATTATGGGGACCCCCGCGGAGCCTCATACGCGCTTTTGGCAAAAAACAGCTTTACTGAACCGGATCATAAAAGACCGGAAAAAATATTTAAAAGCCTAATGGAGTTTACGAATGGCAAGCGTCATGAACATGAATGAAAACATAATAAAAGAAATTTGTATCGATGAAATTAAAGCCTCGATTCCCCACCGATATCCGATGCTATTGGTGGATAAACTGGTGGATGTCATGCCTTTTACGTCAGCCATAGGGATCAAATGTGTCACCCAAAATGAACCGTACTTTCAGGGGCATTTTCCCGAAAGTCCTATTATGCCGGGGGTCTTAATGATTGAAGCCATGGCCCAAACAGCTGCGGTATTAGTGGTGAAGTCCTTAGGCTCCCAATTAGCTGGGAAACTCGTGTATTTCATGTCCGTTGATGATGCAAGGTTTCGTCGCCCTGTTGTTCCCGGAGACCAACTTTATTTAGAAATTACGAAAATACACAATCGCGGGAATGCGTGGAAGTTTAAAGGTATCGCAAAAGTGAATAAAAAGGTCCATGCTGAGGCCACATTCACAGCTATGATTATGGACAAGGCATGAACACTGAATCAGCCGCAAACCATCAAGGTATGAAAATCCATCCTTCTGCGATTGTCTCTGAAACAGCACAGATAGGAAAAGGTGTTGAAATTGGCCCATACTGTGTTGTGGGTAAGAATGTCACCCTTCATGATCGTGTCCGTTTGGTTTCCCATGTATGTATCGATGGGCATACCGAAGTGGGGGAGGAAACCCTTATTTATCCTTTTGCCTCAATCGGACTTGCCCCCCAGGATTTAAAATACAAAGGTGAAGCTTCTCAGCTGATGATTGGCAAACGTAACAAAATTCGTGAATATGTGACGATGCAGCCCGGAACAGCGGCCGGAGATTTGATCACAACGGTTGGGGATGATGGGTTGTTTATGGCCTCGAGTCATGTTGCCCATGACTGTCAGCTTGGGGATCATGTGATTATGGCCAATAATGCAACTTTAGCGGGTCATGTTCGTGTGGGGACAGGGGCGATTATCGGAGGTTTAGCAGCCGTGCACCAATTTGTTCGCATTGGTCCTTATGCGATGATCGGGGGAATGTGTGCCATCAAAAATGATGTCATTCCCTATGGTGCTGTGAGTGTTCAGGAATCGTCTTTAAGCGGTATAAACTTAATTGGTCTCAAAAGACAAGGTGTCTTGAAACGTGAGATTGCCCAGTTTCGCGAAGCCTTCGATCGCTTGTTTTTTGGTGATGACGGCGTTTTTTCAGAACGTTTGGAAAAAGCCAGAGACGCCTACAAGGACTTCCCACGTATTATGGAAACAATCGATTTTCTGAGTTCTGAATCATCCCGGGCATTATGCCTTCCGAGGAAATAACATCTAGAACAGGCAGGGGGGCGCCCAAGTCATACATTCTTGTCATTCGCCCGGAACCCGGGGCGACGGACCTACAGAATCTTATTGTCAAAGAACTTCAGCTACCCGTATTGAAAAGCCCAGCGCTTACGGTTGTTTCTCTTGGGACCCCACGTGTTGCGCATTCCTCGAAGGATGGCTTGGTTTTTACCAGTGCAAATGCTGTGCGATTGTGTTCGTCGGACTATCTAAGTCCTCAACCTTATGTGTTTTGTGTGGGGGATGTCACAGCTAGGGTCGCCCACGAAAAAGGGTTTACGTCCATCCATACAGCCGAAAATGATAGTCAAAGCTTGATCAAGGTCATCACAAGCTCTTTTGACAAAACTGGAACACTGATATATCTTCGCGGAATGCATGTCTCTACTGGCTTATCGGATTATCTTCGTTCCTGCGGCTATACATGTAAAGACTCGATTGTCTATAAAACGGACATGAATATCGGGTTTTCACAAAAGGTCTTGACCTATATACGTCAAAAGAATATTCGGGCAATCCTTTCATATTCAGAGAGAACAACACAAGCCTTTCTCAACAATGCTCGAAAATGTCATGTGCTTGAAAGTTTGCAAAACGTGGCCTTCATTGGTTTTCGAGAAACCAATTTGCGTCCTTTAAAAAAAATGGGTCGTCAGTTTAAACTTTTTTGTTGTGGTCAAGATAATCAGACAATGTTAAAGATACTAAAGAACATAGAACAAGGGGGCTATGCGTGACAACGAAAAAAGACGATTCGTCGGAAATAAAAACAATAAACCACGAACCATTAGATTCCTATAAAAAATCATTGAAATTTCGACTAAACCTTTTGCTTGTTTTGCTGTTCACTATTTTGGGCGGAATGGTCTTTACATTTATCGTGCTTTATAATACGAACAAAGCCTCTTTTGTCACCGTACAAGACCTTAGCAAACAGGTTGCCACGATCCCAAGGAACGTGCCTACGACGGATTCATCAGACACGCGTTTAGAGGACTTAGTCGCGCACATAAAAGAATTAAAAAAAGACATAACGTCTGTTCCCCCAAAACGTCCGTCACACGTATCCGACCTTGAAAGAGATCAGTTGTTGTACTTCCATCTTGAGGAAGCTGTTCGTCAAGGCGATCGTTATGGAGCACAATTACGGGCTTTTTTGGAGGCGTATCAAGGCGATCCCCTCATTCCCAATTTACATAAGTTTGCCGAACAGGGGCTTATGCCTCTTTCCCAAGTCCTTGATGATGTGAAAAATCTTTCAAAGACTCTAAATCGCGCGAAAGAAGTGCGTTCAGAGGTGCAATTTATGGGCGGGATTCGGGTGAAAAAGAAGGTCAAAGTTTCATCCAGCGGCCCTTTTGACGCCATCACAAAAGCTATCTTAGATGAAGACTTTTCGAAAGCTTGTCAGGTCCTAACCGATTTCTTTGATCACAACCAAGACAAAACGGTCTCCATCATAACGAGACTCCAGGAAAACCTCAAGGCTCGAAGCGAACTTAAGGCCCTCAAAAAGTCTGTGCTTTAAGGGGAAAGATGATTTTATACACACATTTCAGGAAACTCTTGGGGAAAGCACTATGAAAGTATTAATCTTACTCTTCTTTTTTATGTTTGTACTTGTGGGGTCGACCTGGTTGTATTTAAACCCAGGGGTTGTCACGTTAACGTGGTTGGATATTGATATACAGGTGCCTATTGGGACCTTTATTGGAATCACATGTTTCAGTGTGCTGCTGATTGTTGGGGTGACGATATTGTTTTATAAGATTCTTCATTTTCGTGATACATTCGCAACGCGTCGGCTTAAAAATTTATATTCCCATTTAAATGACCTGTTCCAAAAAAGCATATTTGCTATTGAAGCCGGAGATATGGCGGCTTTAGGAGATATTCATGCGACCTTGCCTCGACACAAAAGCTTAAAAAATTTAAAAGCGTACTTTTCGGCCTCTCTTTTGCGCATTAAAGGCGAATCAACGGGGTATCAAGAGATCTTGAGTGAGCTTTGCAAAACTCCAGGGTACGAACGGTTAGGGCATGTGCTTTTGGCCAAGCACGAGCTTAAAAATAAAAATTTTCTGGCGGCTAAAAACATTTTCAACAAACTGAAAGATGAAAATCCCCATAGTGTTTTCATAACCCAATTTTATTTGTATGCATGCTTTGTTGAAGAAGACTTTGAAAATGCATTAAAATATTTTGAACAGCTTGAAAAAATGACAAAGATTTCTAATGCAAATTATTATCGGGCCATCTTGTTGTATTCTCAAGCCAAAAAGCGGTCAAGGAGCCCTGAAGATGATTCCGTTCTATCTTTGCTGGAAAGCGCCTATTACAATTCCCCTTTTTATGCTCCCCTGACCCTTAAGCTGGCGAAAATCTACAAGAATCATAATAACGTCAAAAAAGCCGAACACGTTATTGAAAAAAGTTGGCTAGGTATCCAACATCCCGATCTTGCCAATCTTTATGTTCACTTGGTGAATGGTCTGACGGCTTTAGAAAAGTCACGTCGTTCAAAACGGCTTCTTGATCTTACACCCAACAGCCGCGAAGCAAAACTTCAATATGGGCACGCAACCTTAAACGCCGGTTTATGGGGCGAAACTCGACGAATTTTGGATGATATGGGCAACCGCCTTGGGCGTCGGGGATGTATTTTAAGGGCAGAATTAGAAATTCGTGAATTTGGCGATATTCATAAGGCGAAAGACTGGCTAAATCGGTCCTTTCAGGAGCCGGAAGACAAAACAATAACGGATAGTTTTGATTCTTTTATAGAAAAAATAGTATAGCCTTCTCCTTTTGTTGGGGGGGGGACATGACCTTAAACCACCGTCGGATTTAAGCAGCTTGTCCCCTTCCATTTTGAAGTGATGATTTTCGATACATACAAAAACACCTAAATCCCGCAAGGCAGGACTCAGGTGGGGGTCAATGACCGTCGTTTCTTCGAGGTATCCCTAATTTTTTTTAAGTCCTTTGGACTGGGATATAGCTTTTGCAGCCTTGACGACTTCAGGCCCATACTGTTTTTTCAGTTCCTGGGACCTTTTTACAATTTCAGGCCCATATTTCTTTGAAAGCTCAAGGGATTTCTTCCCAACGTTGGGTCCATGTTCTTTGACCACATTCTTAAACTTTTGCGCAACTTGGGGGCCGTATTTTTTAGCCACAACTTTCATTTTATTTGCGACACTGGGGCCATATTTTTTGGCAGCATCCTTGATCTTGTTTGCAAAAACAGGTCCGTGTTTGTTGGCCACACCCTTTAATTTTTTACCAAATCCTTTACCGTGTTTTTTAACGGCCGCTTTGATTTTGCTTGCAAAAACAGATCCGTGCTTATTAGCCGCACCTTTTAATTTTTTCGCAATCCCTTTGCCGTGTTTGTTAGCGGCGTCTTTGACCTTGCTTGCAAAAACGGGTCCGTGTTTCTTGGCTACACCTTTTAATTTTTTCGCAAACTTTTTACCATGTTTGTTGGCCGCATCATTGATGTTGTTTGCAAAAACGGGTCCGTGTTTTTCAGCGGTTTTCATTAATTTTTTCGAAAATTTCTTACCATGTTTTTTAGCGGCACCTTTCAATTTTTGTGCAAAGCTATTGCCGTGCTTTTTCGCTGCCGAATTGATGTTGTTGGCGAATTTTTTTCCGTATTTTTGGGTAACGACCTTTAATTTCTGTGCAGACAGACCGTCTTTTTTTGTGGCCCCTGAAACTTTTGTGTTTGACTTACTTGACTCTGCTGCATTTGAAGGCTGGTTCAGTGAAAACGATGCGAGTGTTATACCTGTAATTATGGCTGATTTTGTCTTGCTTTGTTTAAATAAATTGTCCATAATATTCCTCTTCTGTTTGATTACATTTATAATTAAACAGTAAAAGAGTTAAAACTACATTAATGCCCCAAGAGATTTTCCACTTTCAACAACACTGTTCTTTTTAGGGGAGGTCTTTTTTGGACTCCTGATAAGGCTCGATACGTTCAAATTGCCTGGGAAATTTTTGATATCAACGATTATCTGACACTCGTTTCAATGCTATTCAATACTTTGAAGAAACCTCAATTTATGACTGGATGCTGGGGGCTAAAGCTTTTGGGGATGCGATTTTGGCCTAGGTTCTAAACCTATGTTCTATGATTTCGTCTTTTGATCTTAAGACTTTGATCCCTATAAATATATCTGAACCCCGTAAGACAGGATTCAGAAGGGAGTCAATGATCTTCATACTGAAGGCCTTGACTCGCTACAAACCTTATCAATATATTTAATATTTGTTTTTGTCGGGTGAATTGATGTTTCTGTCAAATTTCTTGTTGTGGTTTTTGGTACCCGATTTGTCGGGTGAGTTGATGTTTTGGTCGAATGTCTTGCTATCGTTTTTGGTGCCCGATTTGTCGGGTGAATTGATGTTTCTGTCGAATTGCTTGTTGTGGTTTTTTGTACCCGGTTTGTCGGGTGAGTTGATGTTTTGGTCGAATGTCTTGTTATCGTTTTTGGTACCCGAATTGATATCTTTTTCCGTTTCGTCGCCATTTTCCTTTGGGGTTTCGGAAATCTGTCCATTAGGCGTTTCGGCGTCATTTTCCTTGGGGGTCTCGACGCCATTTTCCTTTGGGGTTTCGGAAATCTGTCCATTAGGCGTTGGTTTTTTTAACACGGATGCATTCGAGGGCTGGTTCATTGAAAACGAGGCGAGTGCTATACCTGTAATTATGGTTAATTTTGTCTTAGAGTCTTTGAATGTTATGTTCATAGGATTCCTTTTTATTTGTGTTCGATTATTATTACACAGTAAAAAAATTAAAATTAAATTAACGTGCCAAGATTTCGTCCTTTTTAATACACTTTTCTTGTGTAAATCACAAGATTCTGGGATAATGCATCGCTTAAAAAATATGTGAACCCCATGTTTGTTTTTCATCAAAAAAAATATTGGCAGGACCTATTCTGCCTGACTCTCCTTTTTTCTTTCATGTACACTCTTCTTTTAGGTGATCGTCCTTTTGGCACTCCTGATGAAGCTCGATATGTTGAAATTGCCCGGGAAATGGTTGAGACCCAGGATTATCTGACCCCTCGTTTAAATGGTATTAAATATTTTGAAAAACCCGCACTTTATTACTGGATGCTAGCTGGGGGCCTAAAGATTTTTGGGACGAGTGAATGGGGACTGCGCTTGTGGCCTGCGCTGTTAACCCTGTGTCTTTGTCTTGCAACCTATGTGACGTCATTTCGTCTTTTTGACCGTAAGACAGCTGTTCTTTCAGCCCTGGTACTGGGGACGGCTCTTCAAGTTTTTAGCCATGCACGTATTCTGATTTTAGATATCCCAGTGAGTGTGTTCCTAGGTCTTGGTCTGTTTTTCTTTTTACGAGCCACTCAGACTCACGATCTGTCCTTCAGAAGACGGTTAATACTGGGGTATTTTGTGTTTTTGGCCTTAGCCACCTTGACCAAAGGATTGATGAGTCTGGTGATTCCCGGAGGTGTAATATTCTTCTGGATTTTATGGTCTCGACGCTATGATTGTTTTCGTTTGGCTTTCCATCCTGTGGGCCTTGGTATTTATGCCCTTATGACAGCTCCTTGGCATATTTGGGTTTCCATAGTAAACCCGGAATTCCCATATTTTTATTTTATCCATGAACATTTTTTAAGGTATTTAACAGATGTTCACGGGCGCTACCAGCCACCATATATGTTTTTCGGGGTGTTTTTACTGGGAATGTTTCCATGGACAGCTTATTTCTTCGCTGCGCTTCCCGAAGTCTTCAAAGAAAAACATGACATCAAACGAGAAACTTTACAGTTTTGCTTTATCTGGGTTGTTTTTACCCTTGTCTTTTTTTCAACATCGAATTCAAAACTTATCCCCTATATCCTCCCTGTGTATCCCGCTGCTGCGATGATTACCGGATATTATCTTCGACAGGTTTTTTCGACTGCGAATCAAAGGAAAGGCTACGCTCATTATGGGACATTGGTTTTGTATGGTCTTATTGGAGTTGTGGGGTTTATAGCCCCCTGTTTTGATCGGGGGGTGGATGTCCAAAGTGTCTTTCCCTATGCGGTTGCTCTTTTGTGCATCAGCATTTTTGTTTGTGTGGTATTTTATTTCCAGAAGACGTCGCCTTCTTTCCTAGGGCGTTTTGTAACGCTGATTTTATCCAGTATGGGGGTTTATGTGACGCTTCTTCTTTTTTGGCCTCATGTAGACCGTCCGTCCTTAAAGCCAATCGTGGAAAACCTGCAACCGCATTTGAAACCTGGTGATAAAATTATGACATATCATCGTTATTTTTATGACTTGCCTGTTTACCTAAATCAAAAAGTACCCTTTATTCACTGGGGCGGGGAGTTTGAGTATGGTCTTCAACATGAGCCCGATACCCCTTGGCGCTTGAATAATGAACAACTGAAAAAAATATGGGATCAAGATGAAACCGTTTATTTAATCATGCGAGATGATATCTACCGTCATTTTAAAAAAGAAAGAAGATTTGCCCATCAGCTATTTGCAAGGTATAAAAATATCAGAGTCATTAAGAAGGTTGGAAAATGAATCATGTTTTGCCATTAGTTATCATAGGTGTCAGCTGTAATGTTGCCGCCCAACTTTTATTGAAAATGGGTGTTTGCAAGATCCCGTGGGATATGTGGAAATCTGGACATTGGGTGTCGTTTGGGTTTTCGTGTTTGGCCATTCCCGGGATCTTAGGAGGTTTGATTGTCTATGTGGTGAGTTTTGTGGTATGGATTGGTGTCTTAGATAGAACGGATGTCAGTGTGGCTTATCCCTTAACCAGCTTGGGGTATGTTCTGACGGCCATCGCTGGATTTTATTTTTTTCATGAAAACCTGACCCTACAAAGAATGATAGGGATTCTTGTTATTTTAATTGGAGTTTATCTTGTCACAAAAACCAGTTAGTTCAAACTTAGAGCAAGCTTTTTTGCCTTTTGCCCGACCTTCCATTACGGATGATGAGATTCATGAAGTTGTAGATAGTCTGAAATCTGGATGGATTACCACGGGCCCAAAAGTCCAAAAATTTGAAGAACAATTAAGGGACTATTGTCAGGCCCCCTATGCCTTAACGGTATCATCGGGAACGGCCGGACTTCTTTTGGCCCTGAAGACTCTTGATCTTCAGCCCGGGGATGAGGTGATTACAACCGCTTTTACATTCGTGGCAACGGCCAATACAATTGTCCATGCCGGGGCAAAACCGGTTTTTGTGGATATCGACCCCCGCACATTTAATATCGATATCGAACGTGTCGAAAAAGCCATTACTCCACGCACTAAGGCGATTGTCCCTGTCCATTTTTCCGGTGTTCCTGTGGACTTAGATCGAATTTATGCCCTGGCGCGACATTATAATTTAACAATTATAGAAGACTGTGCCCATGCGATAGGCACAAAGTATAAAGGGAAAACTTTAGGAAGTTTCGGTCACTTCCAAGTGTTTAGTTTTCATCCGAATAAGAATATGACGACTGGGGAGGGGGGATGCATCGTTCTTCATGATCATGACCAGGCAAAAAAGATAAAAGCTTTAAGGTTTCATGGAATTGATCGAGATGCCTGGAACCGATTTGCAAAATCAGGAAGCCAGGAATATGATGTGATTGCCCCAGGTTATAAGTTTAATATGATGGATTTACAGGCTGCAATCGGGATCCACCAAATTCAAAAACTGGATGATATGATTGCAAAGCGAACCACACTGGCTTTAAGATACCGGGAAAAATTAAAGGGTGTCACATGCTTTGAAAACCAAAAGGATCCGCAGTTTTCCATGACCCATTCATGGCATCTTTATCTTGTCAAACTGAATGCAGACTTAGCGGGGTGTGATCGTAACCAGTTTATGAGAAAAATGAAGGAAAGAAATATCGGGTTAGGATTACATTATCAAGCCGTTCCTACCTTTAGTTATTACCAAAAAGAATTTGGATATAGGCCAGGACAATTTCCTATTGCTGAGGATTTGGGAAGGAACGTTGTTTCCCTTCCTCTGTTTCCGGATATGACGTTTGCGGAACAAGATCGTGTCATTACGGCGATCAACGATATTTTAGGGTGAAAAATATGACGGGTTTTAAATTAGTCTCCATTGTCATTCCAGTATATAATGAAGAGGACTGCTTAAATACGCTTTACCAGCGCGTGTCAAAGGTGATGGAGGCTTCAAAGACAAACTATGAAGTTGTGTTTGTAAACGATGGGAGTCAAGACCGGTCATCGGACATATTACGGTCCTTGTTCGACCAAGACCCCCAGCACGTNCGTGTGATTGAGTTAAGCCAAAATTCGGGTCAATATATTGCTATAATGGCGGGCTTNGATAATGTNAAGGGCGATGTGGTCATTAATTTAGATGCTGATTTGCAAAATCCTCCGGAAGAAATCCCAAATCTTTTGGCCCAAGTCGAGCAGGGGTATGATTTCGTTGGCAGTTATCGTGCAGGAAAGCGTCAAGATCGTTGGTATCGAACCTATTTTTCTAAGTTTGTAAACCGTATGAGAGAGCGCATGATTGGCGTGAAAATGCGTGATCATGGATGTATGCTTCGGGCGTATCGGCGGGATCTTATTGAATCGATTAAAAAATATATGCACACCTCTCCTAATTTTGTCACGGTTTTGGCTTATACATTAGCTAAAAATCCTACGGAGGTTCCCGTAAAGCACGAAGCCCGGGAGTTAGGGGATTCGAAGTATAATATTTTTCAACTGGCTCGGCTATCTTTAGATTTGTTTACAGGGTTTTCCCTTGCACCTTTGCAAATTTTTACTTTTTTTGGCATCTTTGTATCGGTTTGTAGTGGCTTTCTTGTCGTGTATATGTTGATCCGCAGACTGATCATGGGACCAGAGGCAGAAGGAGTTTTTACTCTGTTTGCAATTCTCTATTTCCTCATTAGTGTGCTCATAATGGGAATCGGTTTGCTGGGCGAATATATTGGCCGCACCTATCAAGCTGTGCAAAGACGTCCTAAATTTATTGTGAAAACAATACTTGAACAACAAACAGTGGGGGATGTGCCCACCAAGACAATCCATAAGGAGTTACTATGACGTTAAAAATCCTAATCCTAGGGGTAAATGGCTTTATTGGCAGTACGCTTTCCGAAAAAATTTTGGCGGAAACGGATTGGGAGGTCTATGGAATGGATGTTTCCCAAGACAAAATTCAAACCCTGATGGGTCATCCGCGGTTTCATTTTTCCGAAGGTGATATTACCATTAATACCGAGTGGATTGAGTTTCATGTCAAAAAATGTGATGTGGTCCTTCCATTAGTCGCGATTGCCAATCCGGCTCAATATGTTCAAAATCCGATTGGTGTCTTTGAACTTGATTTTGAAGCGAATCTTCCGATTATTCGTGAATGTGTAAAATACAACACTCGGGTTATTTTTCCGTCAACATCGGAAGTGTACGGCATGAGCACCGATAAAGAGTTTCATGAGGAATCGTCAAACTTAGTCGTGGGCCCCATTTGCAAACAACGTTGGATTTATTCCTGTTCAAAGCAGCTTTTGGACCGAATTATTTTTGCCTATGGTGAACATAACCACCTTCCTTTTACAATCTTTCGTCCCTTTAATTGGATTGGACCCAAGCTTGATGACTTACATGAACCCAAGGAAGGAAGTTCCCGTGTCTTAACCCAATTTATTAGCAATATTTTGTATACTGGGGAGATAAAGTTGATCAATGGGGGGCAACAACACCGGTCCTTCACCTGTATTGATGATGGCATTGATGCCTTGATGAGAATCATCGAAAATAAAAATCAGTGTGCCGACAAACGTATTTTTAATATCGGAAATCCAAAAAATGATTTATCTATTGCGGATCTGGCCCATAAGCTTGTCGATATTGTGAAGTCCTATCCCAAATTTAAGCATAAGGCAGAAGCGGTCAAGTTTGTCAATGTGGATGGGGAAGCCCACTTTGGGTCTTCGTATCAAGACCTGGGACATCGGGTTCCTTCTATAGAAAATGCCAAAAAATATTTAGGTTGGGAGCCTAAGGTTGATTTTGAAACCGCCTTAAGAAAAACTCTTGATTATCATTTTACCGAAGAAAAGGTTTTAAACTTGCTTACTTAAATCTCAGATATCCTAGGAACGTCCAATAAAAGCCTTATGGACTGAGTCGGTATATTTGAATTATTTTTTGATGAAAAAGAAGAGGATTGATTGGAATTTCAAGACTTTAAGTTGCTTTTTCAAAAGGAATCCTTGTTTTCACGTTTGCCCCCGGCCATTCATGTGGCGGGGACGAATGGAAAGACATCAACGGTTTGGATGATATCCCACATCTTAAGTCATCTCGGGTTTCGTGTTGGGACCTATACGTCTCCTCATTTGGTTCATAAAAATGAACGTATTGTGATGAACGGACGCCCCCTATCGGACGCCCTCTTAAATGCATATCTGTCCTCAATTGATTCCTTGGCGGGGGCCGAGACGATGGGGTATTTTCAACGCATGACCTATGCGGCCTTCTTGGCTTTTTCAATAGCCCCGCTGGATTTCATTGTTGTGGAAACCGGAATTGGAGGACGCCTCGATTCAACAAATGTTCTTACCCAGACATGCTTATCGGTTATTACCAAAATTGGTTACGATCACCAGAAGAAACTTGGGAATACGATAGAAGAAATTGCCCTTGAAAAAAGCGGTATTATAAAGCCCCATGTTCCCCTGTTAACCTTTCACCAAAGCCGTAATATCTTAAATGTGCTTGAGGGGGAGTGTATCAAGAAATCCTCATCCTTGGTGACAGTCGCTGGAGAAGATAAGGTGGATTACATACAGCAGAACCGTTTGTTAGCGAAAAGTGCTGTCAAACTTTTACTTCCCCAGGTTTCAAATGCTCAACTTGAGGCCGGATGTCATCATTTCAAACCGGCAGGACGCTTGCAATGCGTTTTTCGATCAAAAAAAGTCGATGTATGGATTGATGGGGCACACAATCCGGATGCGGCGGAAGCCCTAGCAAAATACTTTTCCGTGACGCAAAACGCAAGACGGTTGTTTTTGATTTTTGGGCAGCGCAAGGGACGCCAAGCCTCTTTATTTTTAGATCATTTTCGTGGGTTGGCCTCTCAATTTATGAGTGTGGATTTTTATGATGAATCCGCTTTAGGGGCTGATACCCTATGCGATGCCTGGGGAGGGGCCAGTGAAAAGGGGCAGAACTGGGGGGATGTATGGGGAAAATGCGCCCGCTCCCTCAAAACTTCGAAGGATCCCTATACTATTTTGATTACCGGATCGCTGTACCTTGTGGGTCATTTCCTGAAACATCATGATCAACACATCAAGGTTTTGCAATCCTTAGATTTTGATTGACCTTTCTGGCGAATTTTTTAGAATCATACATAATCATATCCTATGGAAATCCTAAATGTCTTATTCTATTTCTGTTGTGATTTTGGCTGCGGGTGAAGGCACGCGTATGAAATCAGAACAGGCGAAAGTGTTACATCGGGTCGGTAACTATCCTATGCTTGGTCATGTCCTGATGAGTGTCCATGACATTTCTCCTGAAAAGACCATTGTCGTGATGGGAAGACAGTCCCATCAGATTCAAAGCTATTTTGGCCCTTGGGAGGCGGAACACTCTCTCAAGATCACTCCTGCCTATCAAGAAAAACCCCGGGGAACTGGGTGCGCGGTGATGAGCGCTTTGGCCGAATTACCTGACCACGGTCACGTGTTTGTGGTGTTCGGGGATACACCTTTGGTGCAGTCGGACACCTTGAAAGGAGCTTTGGAAACTCACCTAAAAAGCAAGGCAGATATTACGGTTTTAGGAATGCAGGTCCCAGGCCCGAATCAATATGGACGCATTATCAAAGATATCAATGGTCACGTCGAAAAAATCGTTGAATATCGGGATGCAACGGAAGAGGAACGTAGGGTCACGCTTTGTAATTCCGGCGTTATGATTTTTACGGCTTCAGCATTAAAATGGCTTTTGCCTCAGGTAACCAATGAGAATACAAAACGAGAGTATTACCTGACAGATACGGTCCACATCGCCCAGAATGCCGGGTATAATGTCCAATCTGCCGATGTGCCCGAAGACGAGTTTCTTGGGGTGAACTCCCGCCAAGACTTAGCCACAGCCGAATCTTTGTTTCAGAATCGTATGCGTCAATACTTTATGGACCAGGGAGTCACATTGATGGACCCGGATACAACGTATTTTAGTTATGATACGCAAATTGCTCGTGATGTGACCATTCACCCCCAAGTATTTTTTGGTCCCGGGGTATCGATTGGTCAAGGGTCTGAAATCTTAGGCTTTTGCCATTTCGAAGGCGTAAGAGTTGGGGCGTCGGTGACCGTCGGCCCCTTTGCGCGCTTAAGGCCGGGAGCTGAGATCCACGATAAAGCCCGAATCGGAAATTTTGTTGAAATCAAAAAGTCCTATGTCGGGCCCGGGGCCAAGGTGAATCATTTGACTTACATTGGTGATACTCATATTGGGGCCCAGTCCAACATTGGGGCTGGAACAATTACCTGTAATTATGATGGGTTTCAAAAGCATAAAACCCACATTGGCGAAGGTGTTTTCATTGGTTCAAACTCGGCCTTAGTAGCCCCCGTTAACATTGGGGACCAGGCGATTATTGGAGCGGGAAGCGTGATTACAAAGAATGTTGAGGCGGAAAGTTTGTCGCTATCTCGCCCCCAACAGATCAACCGGAAAAAAGGCGCAGAAAAGTTCCGCAAGTCAAAACAATAACCATAATCGATATTTCATTCCACAAAACGGAGCCAAAAATGATAAGATTGAAACTGAAAATATTTTTTTTATTGATCAGTGTCGGCTTCCTCAGCCCTCTGTACTCTGAAGCCATGACGGCAAAACAACAAAGGATCAAAACAATGACATCTCCCTTAATTCCCCGGAAAACACTGTTTGGCAACTCGCAAAATGCCCACGTACGTCTCAGCCCCGATGGAAAAAATGTCGCTTATATCGCCCCACGCGANGGCGTCCTAAATTTATGGCTTNCCCCAGTTAGTGACACAGGGTTGAAGAAAGCCAAACCGTTAACAAAAGATACAAAACGCGGGATTCAAAGTTATTTTTGGACCTATACAAACCAATATATTGTGTACTTGCAGGATCAAAATGGCGATGAAAACTGGCATTTGTACCGGGTAAATATTGAAACAGGAGAGATCGATTCCCTGACGCCGTTCGAAGGCGTTCAGGTCCGGGTGATGCAGGTGAGCTCTCAGGTCCCGGGAAAAATATTAATTGGGATGAACAAAAGGGATCCTGAGTTTTTCGATGTCTACCTTATGGATATTCGAACAGGGAACCTAACCTTGGTAGAGAAAAATGATCAATTTTCGGATATGATTTCAGATAATAATCTTAACTTACGTCTTGGGGTTAAGGTTACCCCCGACGGGGGATCGCAAATTCATCAACGGAAGGATGAAAAATGGGTTCCTTTCCAAGATATATCCTTTGAAGACTTTTATACGACGTCTCCTATTACCTTCGATGATACGGGAGAAACTTTGTATATGCGCGATAGTCGGGGGCGGGATACCTCAGCCTTGTATGCGGTTGACATGCAAACCCAAAAGAAAACCTTGCTGGCCACGGATGAAGCGGCTGATTGTTGTGATATCTTAATTCACCCAAAGACCAAAAAGGTCCAAGGTTTTGCTGCTAATTATGAGCGCAAAAAGTGGCAAATTTTGGATGATGGCCTCAAAGACGACTTTGCTTACCTGCGCCAACAAAAAACTGGGGATATCGAGATTGTGTCGCGGACATTGAACGATCATCTTTGGATTGTTGCGTACCTCCAAGATTCTGGTCCCGTACAGTATTATTTATATAACCGAGATACACGAAAAGTTACCTATTTATTTGCTTCCAAACCTGAGTTAAATGATCTTCCCCTGGTTCCCATGCACCCGGTTATGATTCCCACACGTGATGCATTGACCCTGGTATCCTACCTATCCCTGCCGGATAGCTATGACCCTTCCCATTCGGGAAGGCCGTCGGAACCTTTGCCTTTGGTCTTAGTGGTTCATGGCGGCCCATGGGCTAGGGATCATTGGGGGTATAATAGTATGCATCAATGGTTAGCCAATCGTGGGTATGCGGTGTTAAGTGTAAATTTTAGAAGTTCTACAGGCTTTGGCAAGGCTTTCGTAAATGCCGGAGATGGGGAATGGGCCGGCAAAATGCATGAGGACTTGCTCGATGCCGTCAACTGGGCCGTGAAAAACAAGATAGCCAATCCAAAAAAGGTTGCAATTATGGGGGGAAGTTATGGCGGATATGCAGCCTTAGTGGGGCTGACATTGACGCCCGAAATCTTTGCCTGTGGGGTGGATATCGTGGGGCCATCCAATTTGATGACCTTGCTTGAGACAATCCCCCCCTATTGGAAGCCCGTCCTTAATAACCTGGAAAGACGTATTGGCGGAAACTTACGCACCCAAGATGGCATTGACTTTTTGAAATCTCGATCTCCTATCCATTTCGTTGATCAAATTCAACGCCCCCTTTTAATTGGACAAGGCGCCAACGATCCAAGGGTCAAGCAAAGTGAATCCGATCAAATTGTAAAAAAAATGCAAGAAAAACAGTTGCCCGTGACCTATGCACTGTACCCCGATGAAGGCCATGGATTTACCCGGCCTGAAAATCGGTTATCCTTTTTTGCATTAACGGAAAAGTTTTTGGCACAACATCTTGGGGGAGCCTTCGAACCCATCGGCGATGATTTCCAGAATTCCAGTGTTGAAATTCGTGAAGACGGCAATCAGCTTTATCAACCTTGACCATGGTCATGAGTTTGTCGTTTTACAAGATATATCGTTAGGGCGGTCTGAATATGCTTAAGGGGGCGGAAACGCCCCATACATCAAAAAAATTTATTAGTTCGATTTTTTTAGTACAATGGAGTCATAAATGGTAAAAATACAACATACGTTATATTTGCTGCTTATCAATGTGATCTCAATACAGTCGCTGTATTCTGGTGCCCTGATTCCAAAGCAACAAGAAACAGAAACGGTAAAAACACCGTTAATTCCCCGTAGAAAGTTATTCCAGACTTCAATCCAAAAGGAGCGCATAGACGCACAGCTCAGTCCGGATGGACAAAATCTCGCTTTCACTGGCACATATGATGGTGTCATAAATTTGTGGGTTACGCCGGTGAGAGATGACGGTCCCATGGAAGCGAGTCTTTTAACAAAAGATACAAAACGCGGGATTGAAAGTTATTTTTGGACCTATACAAACCAATATATTGTGTATCTGGAGGATCATAATGGCGATGAAAATTTCCATTTGTATCGTGTTCATGTTGATACAGGTGAGGCTGCATGTCTAACTCCGTTTGAAGGCGTTCAGGTCCGAATGATGCGGCTGAGCCCTCAAGTTCCTGAAAAGATGCTGATCGGAATGAATAAAAGGGTTCCTGAATTTTTCGATATGTATGAACTTGATATCATAACGGGTGATCTTACCTTAATTGAAGAAAACAGCGAATTTGCGGATATCATCACGGATAACGATTTAAAATTACGTCTTGGGGTTAAGGTTACCCCTGACGGGGGATTCCAAATTCATCAGCGTCAGGACAAAAAATGGGTTCCTTTCCAAGATATACCCTTCGAAGATACATTAATGACGCACCCGATTACCTTCGATGATACGGGAGAAACTTTATATATGCGCGATAGTCGGGGGCGGGATACCTCAGCCTTATATGCAGTTGATATGCAAACTCAAAAGAAAACCTTGCTGGCCACGGATGAAGCGGCTGATTGTTGTGATATTTTAATTCACCCAAAGACCAAAAAGGTCCAAGGTTTTGCTTCCAATTATAAGCGCAAAAAGTGGCAAATTTTGGATGATGGCCTCAAAGACGATTTTGCCTACCTGCGTACACTCGAGACCGGGGATATCGAAATCGTGTCGCGAACTCTGAACGATGATCTTTGGGTTGTTACGTACTTTCAAGATTTCGGCCCTATACAATGTTATTTATATAACCGAAAGGCACAAAATGTCGAATATTTGCTTTCTTCAGATCCTGAGTTAAATGATCTTCCCCTGGTCCCCATGCACCCAGTTATGGTTCCCACACGTGATGGCTTGACCCTTGTTTCGTATATATCGCTACCAGAACATTATGATTGTTCTCATTCAGGTAGACCATCCCAACCGCTACCGTTAGTTTTACTTGTTCATGGTGGACCATGGGAAAGGAGTGAGTGGGGGTATCACTGTACGCATCAATGGTTAGCCAATCGAGGCTATGCGGTGTTAAGTGTAAATTTTAGAGGTTCTAAAGGCTTTGGCAAGGCTTTCGTAAACGCTGGAGATGGGGAATGGGCCGGCAAAATGCATGAGGACTTGCTCGATGCCGTCAACTGGGCCGTGACAAACAAGATAGCCAATCGAAAAAAGGTTGCGATTATGGGGGCAAGTTATGGCGGATATGCAGCCTTGGTGGGGTTGACATTGACGCCCGAAATCTTTGCCTGTGGGGTGGATATCGTGGGGCCATCGAATTTGATGACCCTGCTTGAGACAATCCCCCCCTATTGGAAGCCCATCCTTAATAGACTGGAAAGACGCATTGGCGGAAACTTACGCACCCAAGATGGTATTGAATTTTTGAAATCTCGATCTCCTATCCATTTCGTTGATCAAATTCAACACCCCCTTTTGATTGGACAAGGCGCCAACGATCCGAGAGTCAAGCAAAGTGAATCCGATCAAATTGTTAAAAAAATGCAGGAAAAACAGTTGCCCGTGACCTATGCACTGTACCCCGATGAGGGCCATGGATTTACCCGGACTGAAAATCGGTTATCTTTTTTTGCATTAACGGAAAAGTTTTTGGCCCAACATCTTGGGGGTGCCTTCGAACCCATCGGCGATGATTTCCAGAATTCTAGTATTGAAATTCGTGAAGACGGGAATCAGCTTTATTAACCATACTAAGTTGGCGTAACACCCGTTCCATGGGGGAAATCCATAGTAAATAATACGTTAAAATTGTCCTTTTGATGTGTTATCATAAATCATAATTTAACAGGGAGGTTTTATAATGAATACGTATTCACGCGTGGCAGCACTTTTGCTTTTAGGTTCACAAGGGTTTGTTCATGCCTGCTCACATGCCAAAGAAGACAGTCTTCAAAATATATGCAAACAATCAAGGGGCGTCTTACAAAAGGATGACGCCTCACACACCTATGTATGTCGAACCCAGATGTATCAACTTTTGAAGAAGGATCTGTGGACACAGAAGTGTCGGGATCGGCAGGGGACCCCGGATTTTGAACATAAACCCATGTCAACGTCTGGCACAGATCATATTGTTTTAGCCAAGTGCCGTATGACAGATAACACGTCATCTTAGAGTTTTCGTGGTCGAAACCACCCTGAATTGTAAGAAGCCTTGTTAATGGCGAATGAGGGGTGGGATATGTTTTTGTTCATTTATTTGTTTTTCTGAGTCAGATTTTTTGTTTTCTTTGATAACTTTATACCGCTTCCGTACGCGCTTCGTCCGATCACATGAGCGGCGGCGGGCGCTGTCATCACCAGAAAAATAAGGATGCCGATCGCCCGAATGATCACCCCACTTTGGGAAAAATGAAAACACAATGACATGACCATCAAACCTACGCCTAGGGTTCCAGCCTTTGTCGTGGCATGCATACGAATCAATATGTCGGGCATCTTTAACACACCAATGCCTGCGATCAAGGTGAAGATTCCACCACCGACTAAAAATAGAGAGACTATGACATCAATCATCTAACTGTTCCACACCTTTTCCACGTTTAAGTTTAACGTCTGCGTATCGAGCAAATGCAATGGTCGCTAAAAAACCAACCAAGGCAAAAACGGTCGCAATATCAAGATAAATAGGGTCGTTGAAATAAATCGACAGTAAAGAAATCCCACCAATGCCAACAAAGGTCAAGTAATCAAGAGACATCACCCGATCCAAAAGCGTTGGCCCCATCAGCAGCCGCGCGAACCCACAAAAGGCCCCAAAAATTAATAGAATTCCTGTGAGAATAATGCTGGTTTGTATAATCATCCTTCCGTCACCTTTAGGACGCGACGTTCAATACCATTTTTTATCATTTGAATCATTTTTCCTTCATCACCTATAAACATATGGTGGATGTATAATGTTTTCCGGTCTTGCGATAGGTCAATCGTCAAGCTTCCCGGAGTTAAGGATAGAAAACTTGAAAGCAGAAGAATTTGCGTTTCTGTGTGGACATCTAAGGGAATTGCTAAAATCCCGGGCTGAGATTTATCCTCGGGCGTTACAATATCCCACAGGACTTCTAAACTAGCGGTGAAAAGCTCATAAATAAAAATGCTGATTAAACAAAGAATATCATAAGGTTTACGAAAATAGGTTGTTTTTCCATATAAGGGTTGGATTAAAAATAACACAAGCCACCCTAGGCCAAACCCTGTAAGGAGATTGAGTAAATTGAACTGCGTGGTCAGGAGTAACCAAAAAAGCATTAATTGGAGGTTAAGAGTCAACAGTTTCATCGTTGCAAATCCTGATATGTCCCCTCGGAAAGAACAGCTTTTATATACCTTTGGGGCTGTAAAAGCTGAAGGGCGGCTTGGTCTGTAATGCGAAAGAGATATTGGGGAAACAGGCCCATGATAAGTGTTATGACGGCTAATAAAGTGCAGGGAAGGACGTCCCACCCCACATGAGGCTGCGGGGGGCTAACAGGGTGAGGTTTCCAGAAAGCCTGACTCCAGATTTTTGTCATGGAAAAAAGGGTAAAAAGACCAGTAAATAAAGCAGCCCCTACCAGCCACCAGTGTTGCGTGTCTATCCCTGATTTTATCAAGGAAAATTTTGCCCAAAATCCTGATAGAAAAGGGAAACCCGCAAGGGAGAAAGCCGGAATGAAAAAGAGGATACTCATCCCTGGAGAGGCCCGATACAGTCCACCAATTTTTTTCAGGGAAAAGCTTCCGGTTGCCCGGGCTATAATCCCACTGATGAAAAACAAGTTTGATTTGGCTATAATATTATGGAAAAGAAAAAACAGTAAGGCGCTAAGGGAATTTACAGTGAATATGGCCATTCCCATAATCATATAGCCGATCTGAGAAATAATATGAAAAGATAAAATCCGACGAATATTAAATTGTACGCTGGCCCCCAGCACCCCACTTACCATCGTAAACCCAGCAATTCCCACAAATAAACTGTTGCTAAAATCCAAGTGGGTTGTAAAGATGAGGGTGAAAATTCGCAGCAAGGCATAGACGCCAACTTTGGTCATCATGCCTGCAAAAAAAGCGGATACGGTAACAGGAGGAAGGTGATAGCTGGCCGGCAACCAAAAAAATAATGGAAAAATGGCTGATTTTATACCAAAAGCCACAATGAAAAAAATGCTAATCATATCAATAATAAATGGATCATTCACAGCCTGAATCCGTCTTGCTGTATGGGCCATGTTTAAGGTGCCTGTGACGCCATATAACATGCCAATGGCACTTAAAAATAATACGGTGGCAATCAGGTTCAAAGAAATATATTTCAGACAGCCATAAAGTTGGTACTTGTCACTGCCTAGGGAAAGTAAGGCAAATGATGTTATCAACATGACCTCAAACCAAACGTAAAGGTTGAATAAATCTCCTGTAAGAAAAGCCCCACATATACCGCAGGTCATAAAGTGTAAAAAAGAGATAAAGCCATAGTCTAGGCGCTTTTGATCGATATCAAAATACGCATAAAGGGAGGCGACGAAAACCATCAGCCCGGTGACAACAACCAGAGTTGCACTTAAGATATCCGCCACAAAGACAATACCAAAAGGTGCCGTCCATCCACCAAATGTGGTGCTAAGGATGGTGCCATCGGCAACCTGGGAAAAAAGATACAGGGACTGAAGCAATAAACCCAAAGACCCCGCAAGGGACAAACAAATCTGCCATGGGCGCGTTTTTGGGGTTACATAGGACAGGAGACCAGTTGTTAAGGGGATCAAGACGGGCAAGGTTAAACTGATCATAAGGGGTCTCCTGTTTCGTCAGTCTTGTCCAAATCTGTGCACTCAAAGTCATCAATATCCAGGGTTCCGATTTCTTGGTAGGCACGGTAGGCAAGAACTAAGGCAAATGATAACAGGCCAAAACCGATAACAAGAGCAGTCAGGATAAGGGCTTGGGGGAGGGCATTGGCAACGTCTGTAAGGGGAACCTCATGCCCCTTTGGTATAAATGGAGGGTGTCCAACAGTCAGTCGCCCGGCAGAGAAGATAATGACATTAGCAGCATTCGAAAATAGGATAAGGCCAAAAAGAAATTTCACCATGTTTGTGTTCATCATGAGGTAAACACCGAATGTTGTGAGGACCGCTGCAAGGAGGGGAATGACTATTTCCATTTAATAATCCTCCTCTAATGCGACAAACAATGTCAGAATCACACCCAACACAGCGAGATATACGCCGATATCAAAAATGAGAATCGAGCTAAAATAGATCTTACCAAGGATATATCCGGAAATGCCGGTGAGAAAGGGCAAGCCATAAAACATGCCAAAAATCCCAGAACCTAGGGCAAGGCTAACGCCCAATACGGATATAATCTGTGGGGGGACGATAAGGGATGCCTTCACTTTCGTAATATCGAAAGCATATTTATATAAGGCAAAAGCTGCCCCAGCGATCAGGGCCCCAATAAAACCGCCACCCGGCTCATTATGACCGCGAAGTAATATAAACAATGAAAGAAGAATCATCAGGCCTAAGATGACGCGCGTTGTTGCTTGAAGAATGAATGAATTCATGACTTCGCCTCGATTCTGGGTTTTCTAAGCTGAATGAGAGCTAAGCAGGCAAGGCCAGAAATGGTGACGACAAGAAGTTCGCCCAGGGTGTCAAGCGCCCGAAAGTCCACAAGAATCACATTGACAATATTGCGACCGAAGGCTTTTGGATAGCTGTATTGTTCAAAAAAATCCTTGAGTCCCGAGGGAAACGGAAGGTGCATGATATGAAGAAGGTTATAAAAGACAAGACTTCCGATACTGAAAGCGGTAAGAGCTTCACAAAATTTGACAATTTTTCCGCACGACATCTTTTGAACAAACACTGGAAGCCGAAGCATGATAGTGGTCATGATAATCACCACCAAGATTTCGATCATGAACTGGGTCATCGCGACATCGGGTGCGCTGAATACGGCAAAAAGAATGGAACTAGTAAGGCCAACAACACCTAAGGCACAAATTGATAGTAAACGTGAACGACTGAGGGATGTGATTAAGGTGCTTAAGGAAATGATGATGAGTAAGAAAATTTGATAGAAAGGAAACGTCAAACTGTCTTGGAAAATTTTAGGGACACGGATTCCATCGGTTAAAAAGACTAAGGACGCCAAGAATGTTAGCGTCAGAAATGTGACCATAATATAATACCGTTGATGGCCATTTTGGAGGATCCGTGTTTGCCACCGAGCAAAGCTTAAAATGCAGTCCATAAGAAAGGTATAAATATTTTCAAAAGAGACGCCAAACCTCTTGTGTGGCATCATCAGGCCATGCATCTTCATAAAGTGTCTTGCCAGGCCGTACCCGCAAAGAAGGGTCATAACAGAAAGGACCACAGGGTAGTCCCAACCATACCACAATTGGAGAGAAATCGGTTGAGCCCCAGGCGAAATCGCGCGAACCGCAGAATGAATGCTATTTTGAACACATGATCCTGGGACCAGGCCGAAAATAAGACTGCTGATACCTAAAACAAAGACAGGCCAGATCATGAAAAAAGGTAATCGGCTTTTTTTAGGAGTGGGGAAAGCCGATCCAGTAAAAAACCTTAAAATGATAAAGAATGAGATCCCTGATATAAGGATAGAAGACCCAACAAAGGCCATGATCAGAAGGAGGGACTGGGTTTCCAACGCTGTTTTATAGGTTAGCTCTTTGCCGATAAATCCGAAAAAGAAAGGCATCCCAGACATCGATAGGGCCGAAAAAATGGCGGTTAAGGCTGTGACCGGCATGGATTTTGCCAGGGTATGTAATTTGGGCCACTCCCGGGTTTCAAACATTTTCTCAATGTTTCCAACGGTCAGAAAGAGGGCGGATTTATACAAAGCATGGACCACCAAAAGGGTCATGGCCGCTGTCCAGGCCATGGGTGAGTTGATTCCAAGTAAAGCTGTGAGGGTTCCCAAGGCTGTAAGAGTTGTATAGGCCATCATGGCTTTTAGATCCGTTTGCCGCAGGGCCTGAATTGACGAACCTACAGCCGTTGCCCCCCCCACAATGACGAGAACACTGAACCATAATGTTGTCCCCCCTAAACATGAATGAAAACGGGCAAGAAAATATATTCCGGCTTTCACCATGGTAGCCGAATGAAGATAGGCACTGATGGGGGTAGGGGCAGCCATGGCATTTGGCAACCAGAAATGAAAAGGACATTGAGCAGATTTTGTGAAACACCCCAACATCAGAAGTATGAAAATCCCTGTGTATAAAGCGTGTTGAGATAGATCTTGGGTCACAATGCTGGAAATCTGATAGGTCCCCGCAGCATGCCCTAAAAGGAGGATCCCTGCGAGGAAGGCAAGGCCACCTGCGCCAGTAACGATCAAAGCTTGAAGAGCTAAATCCCGGCTTTTTTCTTTCTCATAGTGAGTACCAATTAAAAAGTAACTTGTAAATGTCGTGAGCTCCCAAAACATAAAAAACGTTATCAGGTTGTCGGCAACAACCAGAAAGACCATAGCAAAGCAGAAAAGGCCAAGGAGGAGGGATATCCGAAAATTTTGGGGATTTTTTTTAAAATAATCCGCTGAATATAAAAAAACAACACTTCCAACCCCTGTAATTAACAGGGAAAAAAGGAGGCTTAACCCATCGAGTCTAAAATGAAAATTGATGTCAAAATCGGGAACCCAAGGAACTTCATACGATAGGCTTCCGAATCGAAAAACGTGAGAAGACAGCGTGAATAGCACTAGAAAAATAGAAAGGTTTATAAAGGAAAGAAGAAGAAAAAAGACATAACCAATAGAGTTTTTGTACCACTTCATTTCTATGTTTTTTTATTATTATGCTTTTATTCTACCATAATTTTTGAGTTAAGCAATCAATACCTGTCCCGCTCCTTGGTGACCAAAGACGTGAGTGTGTGGAAAGGGTTGTTATCAGGAATCAGCGAGGTTCTATCAGGGCACGTTGACAATCCAAGGGGGCGGATCCCCCCTTTCCTATCAATTGAAGGCTTGCCCCAAAGGCGTTTATACATTGAACCGAAAATGAAGGATATCGCCATCTTTAACCAGGTAGTCCTTTCCCTCAAGGCGGAGTTTGCCGGCGGCTTTGGCCCCTTGCTCCCCGTTATTTTTTAGAAAATCGTCAAACGAAATGGTTTCAGCACGAATAAACCCCTTTTCAAAATCGGTATGAATGGCCCCAGCGGCTTGGGGGGCTAATGCCGAGTTTACAACTGTCCAGGCCCGGGTTTCTTTTGGTCCAGCGGTAAAAAAAGTTTTAAGGTCAAGCAGTTTATAGCCTTCTCGGATGACCTTTGTTAATCCTGTTTCCTCAAGTCCTAAAGATTCTAAGAACTCCTGTTTTTCATCCTCAGAATCAAGCTGGGCCACCTCGGATTCAATGGCTGCTGAAATTATAACGCTCCGAGCCCCTTCCTGTTGGGCGCGATTTTCAACCTTTTGAGTCCAATCATTTCCTGTTTTGGCATCCTCTTCGTTCACATTGCAAATGTATAAAATTGGTTTTGCTGTAAGAAGCTGAAGCTGTTGAAACGCCAAAATTTCGTCACCATCTTTGCATGAGAGTTGGCGAGCCGGCCGACCGTCTTCAAGTAACGGGATTATCCGGTCGATAAGATCAAGTTGAGCTTTCATGAAGGGGTCTTTAGAACTTTTACTTTTCTTTTGAAGGGCCGGCCTTCTTTTTTCCAGGCTCTCGAGATCTGCAAGCATCAATTCCGTTTCGATGATGTCTGCATCACGACAAGGGTCAACGCTGCCCTCAACATGGGTCACATCACTATCATCGAAGCAGCGCAAAACATGACAAATGGCCTCAACATCTCGAATGTTCGCAAGAAACTGGTTTCCCAGACCTTCCCCCTTATTCGCCCCCTTTACCAATCCGGCGATATCAACAAATTCCAATTGCGTGGGAATGATGTTGGCAGATCCAACAATTTTTGCAATCTGATGCAAACGATGATCTGGCACCCCAACACGCCCTGTATTGGGTTCTATGGTGCAGAAAGGATAATTTGCAGCTTCGGCTGCGGCTGTTGCGGTTAAGGCGTTAAATAAAGTCGATTTCCCGACATTGGGAAGGCCGACGATACCACAGTTAAAACCCATTAGTGAACTCCATTTAAATCGTGTTTGACGTCATTGATATATTTTGTGGGGGTCCGTGTAAAAACTTGAGGGATATGCAAAGCCATGGGGGAAAATAGAGAGTGAATTTTTTCACGCTCAGGCGGGCGAAAGCGACCTAGAACATAGGAGCTCACAAGATCCCGGTCCCCGGGGTGTCCAATCCCGATGCGCACTCGCCAGTAGGCTTTTCCTATGGCTTGATCAATACTCTTTAAGCCATTGTGTCCCCCATGACCTCCGCCTTGCTTCATTCTTATGTCTCCAGGGGATATGTTGAGGTCATCGTGAAAAACAAAAATGTGATCAAGGGGAAGTTTAAAAAATTGGACCAGGGCAATTAAAGCTTTGCCAGACAGGTTCATAAACGTTGTTGGTTTGTAAAGTATGGTCGTGTGGCAGTCAATCGTAAAAGAAGAAAACAGGCCTTGACCTTTGATCTGAAATTCTGGGAATTGATAGTAACTGGCAAAGAAGTCGATGACCTCAAACCCTATATTATGTCGTGTTCCATGGTAGTCTTGACCTGGGTTGCCAAGCCCTACAAAAAGATATTTCATTTGTTTCAACACTTTTTATAAAGTTCAAGCTCCCTGGAGAGTTGACGTTAAATGATCGGAATCCCGGGGTCCCCCGGGATTAACCTTACGTGGGACTATGCAGAGGCTTCACCTTCTTTATTGTCTTCCGCTTTCCCCGAAACTTTTGGCGCCACAATTGTTGCAATGGTTTGCTTGGGGGGCATATGAAGAACCTCAGCCTTCTCAGGAATTTGAAGATCGTCAAGATGAATGATTGTGTTATTCTCCCGACCCTCTAAATCAATTATGATTTCTTGAGGGATATTTTCAGGAGAACACCGCATTTCAATTTCATGGACAACGGCATTAAGAACCCCGCCTTTTTTGATGCCTGGAGATTTCAGATCATTGATAAAACGCACAGGAATTTTTACAGTCACACGGCTATCTTTAGATATACGCATGAAATCAATATGTAGCGGGTCGTCGGTTACGGGATGAAGTTGAACAATCTTTGGTATAACGCGTTGAGATTTCCCATTGATCTTGACATCCATTAACTGGGTATAGAACCCAAACTTTTCAAGTTGTTTTTCAATAGGACGTGAATCCAAACAAATATGTTGGGGAGACTCTTTGCCGCCATAGATGACTCCGAGGATTTGCTTGTTACGACGCGCTTCTCGCGCAGACCCTGTACCAAGGGTGTCACGCAGTTGAGCTTCAAGGGTTAACATTTCAGTCATTTAAAAATCTCCAACGACTTTGAAAATTGATGTTTTGATACTTACATACAAAGGTTAAATTCTCATCTATAGAAAACATGTTTTGCTGTCTTTGTCACGCGTTTTTATGGGAAACTTAAGATTATTTTCATGATTTTACAGGCTGAATAGGGGCCTGACCTATACGTTTCAGAGCGTTTGCCAGAAATGGGACCAAAGACAAAACTTCAAATTTTGCTGAAAGCGATCCGGGGGCGTGGGGAATCGAATCCGTGATGACGACTTTGTCTAAAAAGGAAGATTCAATTTTCGACTGTGCATCGCCGGAAAGAACCCCATGGGTGATCAACGCTTGGACTGAGCCGGCCCCAGCCGCTCTTAAGGCCTCGCTTGCCTGACATAAGGTCTCGCCGGAGTCAAGAATATCATCAATCAGGATACAATGTTTCTGCTGAACATTTCCCATGACCGCCAGGACCTGGGCTTTTCCTGGAGCGGGACGATGTTTATCGATAACAGCCATATTCAGGTTTAATATGTTTGCGATGTCTCGTGACCGCCGGATTCCCCCGGTATCAGGGGCGACAAGAAGGGGAGGGGATAAAGGGCTCAAGTCTTTTATTTTGTCAGCTTTTACGTCATGGGTGCCCAAATTATCCACGGGAATATCAAAAAAACCTTGGAATTGCTCTGTGTGGGAATCGACAGTGATAACCTGATCGGCTCCTGCATGGGTAATAAGATTAGCCACAAGCTTTGCTGTAATCGCTGTACGTTCGCCAGATTTTCGATCTTGCCGTGCATAACCAAAGTAAGGAATAACGGCGGTAACCTTATGGGCTGAGGCGCGTTTTAAAGCATCAATTATCACCAAAAGTTCCATCAAGGTTTCATTTACAGGATCACAGGTGGGTTGGATGATAAACATATCTTGACCCCTGACGGATTCGTGGATTTGAACATGGACTTCAGAGTCTTGGAAACGTGTTATAGATCGACGGACAAGGCAAAGTCCAAGGGCATCGGCAATGGATTGGGCAAGATAAGGATGACTTTGACCCGATATAAGCTTCATAATGATCCTAAACAAAAACTAGGGAATTACATCATGATCATAAAAAAATTGAAAGCTAAAAAAAATGAAAATAATTTCGACCTCGATTTCAATATCTTATGGGGGAAAATAGCGATGGGAAACGTGTAAGAGGGTTTGACTTTTGCCTGCAACTCAGTATATAACACATTTAATCAAGTTTAATTTTAAAGTGAGGAAAGTTATCCATGGCACATCACAAGGCTGCAAAAAAACACATCCGTCAGACAAAAAAAAGAACCGCCCGAAATCGGTCTTTTATGTCTTCTGTAAGGACGCAAGTTAAAAGTGTCAGCGCAGCAGTTGGAGACAATAACACTCAAAAAGCGATCGACTCCCTTAAAAAGGCGCAATCTCTTTTAGCAAAAAGCGTGAAAAAAAACCTCATGCATAAAAATACGGCTTCTCGGAGAGTGGCAAAACTTGCTTCCCAAATCAAAGCAATGTCATAAAATTTTAAAGAGGGGCTGAGTTCAGCTCCTCTTTTTTACGTTCGTTTCCGAAATATTTTTTTCAAACGTACAAAGAATAAGAATCCAAAAAAATTCCTCCCACGGGGAGCATTATAGGAATAAAAATGCACCCACTGAGATCAACAGTGAATGAGGGCGTGTTGTCTGAACATAAAAACATCTTAGACCTTGGGATTGAGTTTAATTGGGACGAATTAAGGTCTCAAATTGCTGAAGCTGTTGGGAAAGCGACCTTTCAAAGTTGGATTTCCCCCTTAGAACTAAAAGCCTATCAATCGGGTAAACTTATTATGGCGGCCCCAACCCGTTTTATGCGGGATTGGATAAAAAATAATTATGGCCAAATGATTTTAGATCTGTGTCGCAAGCAAAACCCAAAAATATTTCGTGTTGATATCATCGTTTCGGCGGTCCAGGAGTCCTCTGAAAATAAAGAAGATGACGTAGATTCCCAGTTGCCCCCCAAGACCCCCCCCAAGATCCCTAAGACATCAGCGACCCAAGACTCTGCACAGCACGACGACACGGGTGGAAAAAAAGCCCAAGGGTTCCAAGCGTCTTTCGAATCCCCCTTAGATTTAAAATATACATTTGAAAATTTTGTTGTGGGAAAATCGAATGAACTTGCCCATGCTGCGGCCCGTCGTGTGGCCGAAACAGACGAGGTGAAGTTTAATCCCTTGTTCTTGTATGGCGGGGTAGGTCTAGGCAAAACCCACTTAATGCACTCGATTGCCTGGCACATCAAAAACACCCATCCAAACCGACGGGTCATCTATCTTTCTGCTGAAAAGTTTATGTATCAATTTATCCGAGCCCTTCGATACCGGGATACTGTCGCTTTTAAAGAGCAATTTCGCTCCGTTGACGTCCTTATGATTGATGATGTTCAATTTATTAGTGGTAAGGATTCAACCCAGGAGGAATTCTTTCATACCTTCAACGCCCTTGTGGATCGAAACCGGCAAATTATTATTACCGCGGATAAATCGCCCTCTGACTTGCAAGGTATTGAAGATCGCCTGAAGTCTCGTTTGGGGTGGGGGCTTGTGGCCGATGTTCATCCAACCACCTATGAATTGCGATTGGGGATTTTGCAATCCAAAATAGAAAGACTACAGGTTGAGGTGGATCAAGAGGTTCTTGAGTTTCTTGCGAGTAAAATTACGTCCAATATCCGAGAGCTTGAGGGCGCTTTGAACCGTGTTGTGGCTCACTCAACCCTCGTGGGGCGTCCCATCACGATAGATACAACGCATGATGTTCTCAGAGACTTGTTGCGTGCCAACGATAAGCGCGTCACGGTTGAGGATATTCAGAAAAAAGTTGCAGAACATTTTAATATTAAGATGTCAGACATGCATTCTGCACGACGACTGCGTGCTGTGGCTCGGCCTCGACAAATGGCTATGTATCTGACGAAGAAGTTGACGGATTTGTCCTTTCCCGAGATTGGCCGAAAGTTTGGTGGACGCGATCACACAACCGTTCTCCATGCCGTAAAAAAAATTGAAGATGAACTGAAAATAAACTTAACTCTTGCAGAAGATCTTTCGCTCCTTAAAAGGGCTTTGGCCTAAATCTTCCCTATGGTCCCCCGTCCATAATGGGACGAACTGGGTGGGTGTGAAGGCGAACGGAGCTTTTCCGTTGATTTTATTTTTATTTCTATAGTATTGACGTATAATACCTAGAACACTTAATATAAAGACATCAAGTTGTGTGCATAATTTTACTTTTCTTCATGCTCTCAAAAGCTCAGTCAGGATATGATAGGTTCGTGTCGATAGACTGTTCCCTTTCTTTTGAGTTAGAGGCCAAAAACCAGTCCTTAGAGAAGCTAGAATGTCAGAGGTTGGTCATACCTATAGATAAGAAGGATCCTAAACCAAGAAAACAGAATGCCCCCATGGATCTTTCTGTCAAACTCTTTAAGACGAAGGCATTGAAGATAAAGAAGGATTCCGATGAAACTGGCCGTAATCCAAGGGGGCATGTGGAAAATGAGATCTCGGTCCTGAAAGACGAGATTGCAACTTTACATAAACACCGCTCAAGACTCGAAGAGCATTACTATGCTACCCACCCTGTTGATCGTTGTTTTAAGATGTTTTGTGAAACGCTTCGCATCAAAGACACAATCCTCATCCCTTTTCCTCCGCCGTAAAAAGAATCCGTACTTCTGGTATCCTTAAAGCCCGTCATGTCCAACAAACAAAGTAAGTATAGACTTGTGAACTCCCAACAAACCGTTAAAAAAACTTCTTCTTATGCCTGTTCTTTATGCCTTGATCGAAGAACACGCTTGATGTATCAAAATTCGAAACGTGCTTTTTATCATTGCTTGGTGTGTGATTTGATTTTTGTCCCCCAAGAGGATCATCTAAAGCCAGAAGACGAAAAAAAGATATATAATTTCCATCATAATGATCCCCATGACCCCAAATACCGTGCCTTTTTAAATCATGTGGCCCATCCTTTACTGTCGTATCTAAAACCGGGGATGGAGGGGTTAGATTTTGGGTCGGGACCCGGTCCAACCTTAAATTTAATGCTGGAAGAGGCGGGTTTTCCTATGAAGATATTTGATCCATATTATGATCCTGATCAAAAGAATCTTGCTCAACCCTATGATTTTGTAACCTGTACAGAAGTCGTTGAGCATTTTAATACCCCTTCCCCTTCTTGGAAACATCTGGTTAGCTTAGTGAAGCCAGGGGGGATCCTGGCTCTGATGACACTTTTCCATGATAATACCAAAGACTTTAAAAGTTGGTGGTATAAAAACGATTTAACCCATGTGGCTTTTTATTCTCAAAAAACCTTGCGCTGGCTTGCGGCCAAATTTCAAATGCGATTGCTATACAATGATCAAATACGAGCCGTTCTGTTTAAGCGATAGTACCCCTTTATTTTTCAGAGACGCCTACGCCCTGGACTGTGAGAACCTCGCCACTTCCAAAAGATGACATGTTGTCGACGAACAAAACGGGAATCCCCCCACAAGACAAACCGGTCCGCTTACTGAAATGGTTATCCATGTCACAATCTCGGATTTTATGGGATAAAGAGTTTATGGGTTGTTCGGCGTCCATTTTTGTCTTTTAAACTGTCAAAAGAGAGTCCTTTTTTCAATCTTTTCCAAAATCATGGCATTGTTCGAAGTATGCACAACAATTGATGCATAAAATGAGAAACAGGAGTAAGACTATGTATGAGGTTAAAAAAGCTGTGGAAACGTTGGGCTCAAACTTCCAAAATTTTAAGACGTCCTATGAAGATCGTATTGCCGCGTTGGAGGAAAAAAAACAAGATGCTCATGTCGGGGATCAAGAGTTTAAGACCCTTAAAGAGAACTTGAACGAGACAAAATCTCGGCTAAATCAGGTTGAACTGGCCTATCGCCGTCCACAAAAAGACAGCGATGTTCCTTGCGAACATAAAAATTCATTTCTTAAGTA
>SL_7KL_010_BRINEDRAFT_10000018_pt1 | contig 62648 bp, 60 predicted proteins | sample SodLak_010_BRINE_FD_10663 | JGI IMG/M metagenome (IMG submission 10663)
AATAGGCATGAGCTCAAGACCTTTATAAGATCTGGAATACCTGCAATTGAGAAGCTATCTAAGGTCGAAGATCAAGATGTTTTTCTTGAAGAATTCATCGATAACTACCTTGAAATTATTCCGGAAATCACAGGGATGCCCTATTACTTAAGTTGTGAAATCAAAACATTGACAGCGACACATAAATGAATTGGTTTAATTGACATTTTAGCCTTATCCCTTGTATTAAAGGTGATCCATCAGAGGCTAATAAATGTTAAAATCAGTTCCTTTTATTTAATCCTTAGCACTGTAAGCTAGACTCACTCAAGTCAAGTTGACGAATGCCCTATTGAAAACCTACGTGGGAGTAATCCGATAAAATCACTAGCCATTATAAAAAACCAGGTTTTAAAACCTTATTTTGTGGCGCAGTTTGCAACAGTCTAACAGTCCTTCTGACAGCCTCGTTACCTTGACCTATAGGGTGTTTAGGTTCCAGTTTTCTAGCCACTGTAGCGGCTGACTCTTTTTTCGCTTTGTGCTTCAGGGACACTGGAACGGATATCTGAACACCCCTCAATTTTGGACATAAATGTCTCACTAAGGTAAGGTCATGGTGCACCCCCAACACCTTTAGCTTCTGTCCCCACACCCTGCAGGAGACATAACACTCAATGTCAAAACCTTCAGATCTTTAAACTTGATTTCACGATTCATTATGGACATAGTTATTATGAGAAATAGTTTGCCAGAGGGTCAATCCATGTTTGAAAGGTTTTTCATACTTATTGCATATTTAATCATGCCCTATTCCCTTTATTCCAGTCCTATCGATCAACAATACGAGCAAAATATACAAACAGCCCTGCGCGATAGCCTTAAAGACACCCAGGAAGACACCCAGGCTGACCGAGACGTTCGAATACAAATCGAACAGGCTTTGCAGAAGAGCCTGGAATCTATCGCACAAGATGATGATATGGGATTCCAGCAGGACTTAGCCAAAGCCCTATCTGAAAGCGTCCCCGCCCCGGATCAATTGGCACGACAAGCTCTCAGAGCCTTCGATCTGAGTCAGTTGGAACCTAAAAATCTTATGGATAAAGATGTCCACAACTACAATCGATACATAAATGGGTATACCGAAAAATACATGGAGCTTATTCGGGAAATTTTAAAGCCCGGCGCCCCACTCGATATCTCAACTTCATTCTCAAAACTCGAGGCTCACTTCGGTTCATTAGGCGCAATACCTCAAGCTTTGTCCAGTAATGTCAAGAAACTTAAGGAACATGTGATAACCAACAATCGGAACTTTGAATCAGAGACAAATATTTATGTTCATTCTATACTGTCCGAAATCGTGACGTATCTGGATAAGGTACAAGAAATTTATGGTATAGAGCCCTATCAAAGCTTCGTTTTTGACTTATCCATGACATTAGAGGATAACCTTGGCACAAAGGGAGGCTGCTTCCCCGGGTTTGCAGGAAGATTGTTCGCGTTCTATGAGAAGCTGACCCGTGACCTTTGCGGCATTTAGGATCTACTTTTCTGGAGTTCCCGGAGCCACAGATTCTTTTTTCGTTTTATGGTTCAGGGATTTTCGGAAGTTATCAACAATTTGTTGGACCTCTGTTTCAGGCAAGTGCAAAGCCTTTAAAATTGTCCCCCCCACTTGAAGACTTGGTTCTAAGTTTTCGGGCATCACGACATGGGCGCCGATACTTAAAAGCTTGGACTGATATTCATCATCTGGTAGACGTACAACCACATAAACATCAGGGAAATTTTTACGAATCATGATGGCAATTCGCACTGCCACAGCGGGGCTATGTACGCAGACAGCACATATTTTGGCTTTATCAACGCCAACACTTCGCATGACCTGCACACGCCTTCCATCTCCATAATAGACAGGCTGTCCTCGAGATTGCCCCTCTTGAACCTGCTTCATTGACTTATCAAGGGCAACAAAGGGGATCACACGTTCGGTCATTAATCGAGCAACTAACGTCCCTAAGCGGCCAAAGCCAACGATCACGATGTGATTTTTTAAGTCCTCAGATGTTGTTGGCTTATTTTTGTTTCCCACTTTTAGTTCTTGACCTGAATACCTTTCCGAAAGAGATTTGCCAATCATATCCAGAAAGGGCGTTGTTCCCAAAGATATAGCCACAGCTACGAACAACAACTGGCCGATCTCATTGGGAACGACGCCTGCAGCCACTGCTGGAGCTAAAAGTACAAATAAAAATTCTCCGCCCGTAGATAAAAGAAGCCCCGAACGGATTGAATTTAGCAGCCCAATTTTTAAGACCTGGCCAATGGCCAAAAAGATCAGAAACTTCGTCAAAACAAGAGAAATGATAATGCTCAGGATCAGTAAGATGTTATCAGCCACTAAGCTTAAATCGATTGACATCCCCACAGTCATAAAAAAGAGACCCAGAAGAAGTCCGTAAAAAGGCTGGATGTCGGCCTGAACCTGATGTCGATACTCGGTCTCGGACATCAATAATCCAGCAAGAAAGGCTCCAAGCTCCATTGAAAGCCCCGCCTGTGCGGTGGCCATACTGGTGGTTAAGACCACAAGAAGAGTAGCACCGACAAAAAGTTCTGGATTTCCTAACCCTGCTAAAATCCGATACACCGGCTTTAGGATCACTCGACCTGCGGAGACGATAATTGCGAGAACAATTCCAGCTTTTAAAGCCGCGTACCCCAAAGTCCCCATAACGGATCCATGGTCTTCAATTAAGGACGTCAGGAGAACTAAAAATAAAACAACGGCCAGATCCTGAAAAAGCAAGGTTGCAAATGTAATGCGCCCAAATTTGGCTGCGAGTTCTTCGCTATCACTTAATATTTGGAGACAAACCGCTGTTGACGAAAGGGCGAGACCACTACCAATAAGGATCGACGCATCCAAGCTTAACTTTGTAAAATAATACACCGCACCAGCCAGAACACCGGTGGAAATCACTACCTGTAGGCACCCAATTCCGAATACGTACTCTTGCAATGACTGCAAGCGTTGAAAAGGTAATTTTAAACCAATGGAAAACAGAAGAAAAACAACCCCTATCTCACCCAAAAACTTACTAAACTCAATGTCCGTTGCGAATTGAAAGGCATGGGGGCCTATGAGAACACCGGCGATCAAATATCCAATAATAGGACTAATCTTTAAACGACGAAATAACGTGACAACAATCACTGCAGAAAGAAGGTAAATTAACGTTTCATCGAGAGAATATGTATGTGGCACCGCCGTTATCACCCCATTGCAAGTTTTGTGACGTTATTTGTCTTGCCCATTCACTCCTAAACGGAAAAAAAGTGACCAAAGTCTTTACACGAGTTTTCATCATCTCATCATTTTCCTGGAAAATAGAGACATTGTCAGCTTCGATCATCACGTAAAAGACATGGGACAACCGACAGTTTTGATTTTTTGTAGGACTCGTTCGCGACATCCGCCTTATATAGGCGGGTGTCTTCTTGTTTAGGCATCGTTTTTTTGTTCCGATACTCCCAAGACACCCCTTTTGTTATCCTTCGGTGTCCGGGTTGTAAGTTTCCTCGCCTTCAACAGTTTGCTCATCTTCAACTTCGACCTCAACCTCCGAGGTAGGCGTTTCCAACCCCACAAAATCATCGGCTAAAAACTCATCGGCAATTTCCTGTTCTCCGGCAAGGAAGTCAGCCATTTCTTTTTCCGATGGATCCAACTCGACATTCGAACGGTAGTGCTTCACCATGCTGTCCCGCAAAGCTTGGGGGTCCACTGATTTTTCAGCGACCTCTCGCAGGGATACTACAGGGTTTTTATCGTTTTCACGTTCCACCGTCAGCGGAGCCCCTGAAATAATTTGCCGCGCTCGCTCTGCCGCTAACACCACAAGATCAAATCGGTTTGGAATAATTGTCACACAGTCTTCAACCGTTACTCGAGCCATATTGGGTCCTTTTTAATCAGACATTCGGTATAAATTTTAACCTTGACGCGCTTTAAAACGTGGGTTTTTCTTATTTATCACATAAAGTCGGCCATGTCGTCGAATAATACGGCAATTTTTATCCCGTGCTTTCATTGTTTTTAAAGAATTGACGACTTTCATTTTTAAATCCTTCTGAAATTTTATTCAGATAATAAAAAACCTATTGTGAAAAGTCAAGTGACTCGAGATGTTTTTTTCGGAGCTCTTGAAATTCTCACCCAAAATAGGATATAGTTATTTTGGTAATAAAAGGAGCTCTTAAAGTGCTATTTTAGGCTTTAGGATCTTGCTAACACAAAGAGGTATATCATGAGTAAAGTTATCGGTATCGATTTAGGTACGACTAATTCTTGCGTTGCTGTTATGGAAGGCAAGGATTCAAAGGTTATTGAAAACGTCGAAGGCACACGCACAACCCCATCTATGGTGGCCTTTACAAAAGACAAACAAAGACTTGTGGGCCAAGCCGCCAAACGCCAGGCTGTAACAAATTCTGAAAATACGCTGTTTGCTATCAAGCGTCTTATTGGACGTCGGTATAGCGACCCAACAACCCAAAAAGATAAAGATCTTGTCCCCTATTCTATTGTCGAAGGAAACAATGGTGATGCCTGGGTTGAGGCCCAAGGTGAAAAGTATAGCCCAAGCCAAATCAGTGCTTTTATCCTGCAAAAAACAAAAGAAAGCGCGGAAAAATACTTCGGTGAAGAAGTCACTAAGGCTGTTATTACGGTTCCTGCCTACTTTAATGATGCCCAGCGTCAAGCGACAAAAGATGCCGGCAAGATTGCAGGTCTCGAAGTTCTGCGCATTATAAACGAACCCACAGCTGCAGCCCTAGCCTACGGCCTGGATAAAAAGAAAACCGGAACTATTGCCGTTTATGACCTAGGGGGAGGAACCTTTGATATATCCGTCCTTGAAATTGGAGACGGAGTTTTCGAAGTGAAATCAACCAATGGAGATACCTTCTTAGGCGGCGAAGACTTTGACCAAGCAATTATTGAGCACCTCGCTTCAGAGTTTAAAAAAGAATCCGGGATGGATCTGCAGAAAGATCAGATGGCCTTACAACGTCTGAAGGAAGCCGCAGAAAAAGCTAAAATTGAGCTCTCTAGCGCCTCGCAAACAGAAATCAACCTGCCCTTTATTACCGCAGATGCATCGGGTCCAAAGCATTTTAACATGACACTTAGCCGTTCAAAGCTCGAAGCTGTTGTGGGGCCATTGATTGATAGAACCCTTGAACCTTGTAAAAAAGCCCTTGCCGATGCTGGCGTCAAAGCCAAAGACATTGATGAAGTGATCTTGGTTGGGGGTATGACCCGTATGCCAAAAGTGATCGAAACGGTCAAGCAATTCTTCGGACGCGAACCCCATCGCGGTGTCAACCCAGATGAAGTTGTTGCAATGGGCGCCGCTATCCAAGCCGGTGTTCTCCAAGGCGATGTGAAAGACGTGCTATTGCTTGACGTCACACCTTTATCCTTAGGGATTGAGACATTAGGGGGTGTATTTACCCGGCTGATTGATCGCAACACCACAATTCCAACGAAAAAGAGCCAGGTTTTCTCCACAGCCGAAGACAATCAAACTGCAGTGACGATCCGTGTTTTCCAAGGGGAACGTGAAATGGCAGCGGATAACAAAGCACTCGGACAATTTGATCTTGTTGGACTGCCGCCCGCCGCCCGGGGGATGCCTCAAATCGAAGTAACCTTTGACATCGACGCCAATGGAATCGTGCATGTTTCGGCTAAGGATAAAGCCACTGGCAAGGAACAAACCATTAAAATCCAAGCCTCTGGAGGGTTAACCGATGAGGATATTGATAAGATGGTCAAGGATGCGGAATCCCACGCCGAAGAAGACAAAAAACGCAAGGCCATGGTAGAAGTGAAAAACCAGGGAGAAACCCTTGTTCATTCCACAGAAAAGAACCTGAAAGAGTATGGAGATAAAGTTTCAGCCGAGGATAAAGCGGCCATTGAAACAGCGATCAACGAACTCAAAGAGGCTCTAAAAGGGGATGAAGAAGAGCAAATCAAGGCAAAAACCGAATCCCTCACAACCGCATCGATGAAACTTGGTGAAGCTATGTATAAAGCAAGCCAAGAGGAAGCATCTCAAAAAACTGAGGGCCAAGAAGGGGCGGAAGCAAATGACGAGGACAAGGTCGTCGATGCCGAGTTTGAAGAAGTCAAAGAACCAAAAGACGACAAAAACACAGGGTAATCTGTGATACATAAAGTTCCCGGGGATCATCCCCGGGATGTTTTCCTTAGATTATGGTAATTCTTGATGAGCAAAAAAGATTTTTATGACGTCCTCGGCGCCAGCCGATCCGCATCAAAAGATGAGTTAAAAAAGGCTTATCGTAAACTAGCGATGAAATATCATCCCGATCGAAACCCCAATGATAAAAACGCTGAAAAAAAGTTTAAAGAGGTGAACGAAGCGTATGAAATCCTAAAAGATGATCAAAAGCGCGCAGCCTATGATCAAATGGGACACGCAGCCTTTGACCAAATGGGTGGCGGTGGCGCACAAAGTTCAGGTGGTTTTGGCGGTCATCATGGATTTGGTGGGTCACAGTTTTCAGACATTTTTGAAGAAATGTTTGGCGGTTTTGGCGGGGCACGCGGCGGTCGTCGCCGTGCAGGGGCTAACCCGGGTCATGACTTGCAACATACCGTCACCATCACTTTGGAAGAAGCCTTCGAAGGGGTGCATAAAAAAATTCGGGTGACCAAACATGATCGATGCGAACCGTGTCATGGATCCGGAGCAAAGTCAGGGAGCTCTCCGGTCACATGTACGACCTGCCAAGGCCAAGGTGTCGTCCATTCGCAGCAAGGTTTCTTCGCTGTTGAGCGAAGCTGCCCAACGTGTCATGGCACCGGTCGGATCATTAAAGATCCCTGTGGGAAATGCCAAGGACTTGGCGTGGAGAAAAAAAGCAAGGTTCTGGATATCAACATTCCCAAAGGTATTGAAGATACGACCCAAATTCGTTTATCCAATGAAGGAGAAGCCGGGCTTAATGGAGGCCCCTATGGGGATTTGTATGTCATTGTGAAGGTGCAGGGGCATAAGTTCTTTAAGCGTGAAGGCACCAATATCCATTGCGAGCTACCGATCTCCATGACCACCGCGGCTTTAGGAGGTGAAATTGAGGTTCCCACCATCGATGGGAAAAAAGCACGCGTCAAAATTCCCGAAGGAACGCAAACAGGATTTCAGCTAAGGTTACGGGCAAAGGGGATGCATGGGTTGCGAACACAGTTGCGCGGGGATATGTATGTTCACGTTTTTGTGGAAACTCCAGTTAAGTTATCTGATGAACAAAAAGACTTATTAAAGCAACTCAACCTCTCGAATGCAAAAGTGTCCCCACAATCAGAGGGCTTTTTTTCAAAGGTCAAAGATTTTTGGGATACCTTTAAAACATGACGCACTTTCATTCACCATCCCAATCTATAAATCCCAAATTTTGTCACTCCCTTCAGGAGATCTCAGCAAAATATACGGGATTTATAATTGATCTTTGGGGGGTCTTACATGATGGCCATCAGCTTTTTCCCTGGTCCCAGACCTGTATAAAGGCCCTAAAAGCTTCCGGTAAAAAAATTGTGTTTTTATCAAATTCCCCCCGAAGGTCCGAATACATTCGAAAGGATCTTCGGGATAAAGGGCTTTCCCCGGCGGAAATAGACCACGTTCACACGTCTGGAGAAGAAACGTACTTACAACTGGCTCAAAATAAAAACTTACGTGCCCAGATCGGGAAGAAATGCCTCGCTATTGGCTACACCGATGAAGATGAAGGCCTTATGACTCCTTTAGGGATCACACGGACGGACAACGCCGATGAGGCGGATTTTATCTGTGTTTTTCGTTCCGATCCCAACGTTAACCTTCACGATTTTAAGGTCATGGTAAGACCCTATATCGAAAAAGGCACCCCCCTTTTATGTCCTAATCCCGATGTATCAGCTATTCACAATGGAAAAAAAACGATGTGTCCCGGAGCCTACGGAGAGATATACTCCCAATGCGGGGGGGATGTTCTGATGTATGGCAAACCCTATCAGGTCATCTACCAAAGAGTACTTAAACAGTTTCACACATGGGGAATCCCTGACAGGGAGATTTTATGCATTGGTGATCTACTGGAAACAGACATTCTAGGAGCTCGTGGATCACATTTATCAAGTGCTTTGGTCATGTCCGGTGTCCATGGGTACAATCTTGACCTTCAAAACAAAGACTTTACCCCAGAAAGTCAAGCGACAATTCTAAATCTTTGTCATAACGTAGGGACATATCCGGACTACATTCTTCCAAAACTCCGGTAGGGTCTCTCGTCTATTATTTTATGTTAGGCCAAAAACTCGGACAGTCTTATGAATCCTTCAGACTTTCATCGATAAATGCATCAAGGTCATACGAAAACATATCGTTCGCATGAATATGGTTCATGTATGAGTAGGCCAAGAAGAAAAGCCCTATAAAGACGATAAAGGTAAAATAGGCCACGAATTTAGAGGGAACCTGACTCTCATTGACATGCACAGGATAAACTGTGTTCGATTCTTTTGACTCCACTTCTTTCATCTCAAGGGCAAAATCTTGAAGGATTTTCGTCTCATCAAGTTTTAACAGCTTTGCATAATTACGCACATAGCCCATTATATAGACTCTTTCAGGAAACTTATCGATTGAATGATCCTCAAGAGCCTCTAAGTATTCCTTTCGAATACGTAATGTCTGACTAATCTTTTCAAGGGTTAAGTTCTGAGCTTGGCGGGCATCTTTAAGAACATGACCTGTTTTGAAAGTGGTGTCTTGTTGATCCGTCACCTGGAAACCTTCCTTTTTTTACAAGAGAAAACAACACTTTATTATATTTATAATCCCTAATTATCCAGTTAAAGACAACCCCTGTTTAAAAAAAAACAATATTTTATAACTATATATTAATATTTTTTTGAAGGATCGTGGATTCCTTAGGGTGGAGGGAAACCCTTTCGCGACTTTCTATGGATGTAACAGCTTGGGCAATAAGTTCTGACATAATCTCTTGGACCGATTGCTCCTTGCGAATCATCCCTACACTTTGCCCCGCCATCAGAGAACCTGTTTCGATATCTCCATCGACAACAGCGCGTCGCAATGCCCCAGCCCAGAAATGCTCAATTTCAAGTTGAGCCTCTTGCTGGGTCACTGTTCCGGCATCATAACGGGAAATCACCTCTTTTTGTTTTTTCAAAAAGTTCTGCCGCGCTTGGTTGGCAAGGGCCCGGACTGGGATAACAGGGAACCGGGTATCCACTTGCAACGTGGGCATTGCATCCCGCGCAGTGGCCTGAAGAAAAGCCTTCTTGAACTTAGGATGCGCTTGGCATTCATAGGCACAAACAAACCGTGTCCCAAGTTGGCACCCCGAAGCCCCCATTTCAAGAAAAGATAAAATTGCATCACCTCTCCCGATTCCGCCCGCAACAAAAATAGGCACTTCGTGAACATTCGGAAGAATTTCTTGGGCCAAAACAGTCGTTGAGACGGATCCAATATGCCCCCCGGCTTCGGCGCCTTCAATAATCAGGGCATCAACATCCCACTTTATTAGACGTTTTGCCAGGGGCAAACTCGGAGCAAACCCAATGACCTTCACCCCATGATCTTTTAATTTTTTCAGTAGAGATGCCTTTGGAAAACCACCAGCCAAGACCACATGCGTCACGTCAGTATCGATACATACCTGGACCAGATCATCTAATTCAGGGTGCATCACGATAAGATTGACCCCAAAAGGGTGGGACGTGTAAGCCTGGGTCTGCCGAATGTCTTGAGCCAGCCTTTCAGGTGGCATAGACCCCGATGCTAACACTCCAAATCCTCCCGCATTTGATATCGCAGACACAAGCCGTGCGTCTGACACCCAGGTCATCGCCCCCCCAAGAATCGGATAATCTACGCCTAAGAAACGTCTTCCCCTTTGAAACAGGGTTTGTAAATAATTGATCGTCATTTCCCGTATCCTTATGCGGCCACTCGTACTGTTTCCTTGCCATCTAGCCCGAGTGTCTCATGAAGTGTTTTAATGGCAAAGTCGGCATGATCATGGCTGACTAACAAATGAAAGCTCATTTCTGAAGAAGACATCTCTTTCACAGGTATTTTATGATCGGCTAAGGTTTGAATTAAAACCTGGTTTTCCTTGAACCCTTTTCCTATAATCGAAATCTTCGCAACGTTTTTTTCAATTCGGCTTTGAGAGTACCCTAGCATTTTCTTATGCGCGATAAGCAGATCTTTCACCATTTCGCTCTCTTCTTCTGGAACGGTGAAGGTGACATTCATTGCCCCCTCTGCGTGACATGTTTGCACGATCATATTAACCGGAATATGTTTGCGCGCAAGGGAGTCAAAAATATTCGCTTCTAATTTCAGGGGGTCAGGCACGTCTGAAAGAGTAATTCGTGCAAGATTTCTTCGCAAAGCGAGTCCACATATGGAATGATTTTCATAAGACGCGGGCAAATTTTTCTCAAACGTTACATAGGTCCCCTCCCCCTTATCAAAGCTTGATAAAACCCGTAAAGGGATTTTATGGCGCATAGCCAAAGCTACGGAATCGGGGTGCAAAACTTTGGCCCCTTGAAAAGATAGCTCAAGCATCTGATCATAGGTGACATAGGACCGCCTTTGGGCCAAGGGAACCACACGGGGATCCGCCGTGTAGATGCCATCGACATCTGTATAGATATCACAACGTTCGGCTTCTAAGGCATGGGCTAAGGCAACAGCGGTTGTATCAGACCCCCCACGCCCAAGAGTTGTGATGCGCCCCATTTTATCAACACCTTGAAACCCCGCAACAACAGACACATGACCTGTATTTAAACTTTGTAAGATATTATCGGGGTTGACCGATTCGATGTGGGCTTGACGATGCACCGTATCCGTATAAATGGGCACCTGCCAACCGGCCCAGGACCGTGCTGGAATTCCCATATCCTGAAGGACTAAAGCGAGCATTCCTGAGGTTACTTGCTCCCCCGTTGATACCACCATATCATACTCAGCTGAATCCGGTAACTTACTGGTGCTTCCATAGATCCATTTAATTAACTGATTTGTCACACCAGCCATGGCCGAGACGACTACGGCCACTTGATGACCCTTTTCCACTTCATTTTTTACTTTGCGCGCAACGGATTGTATGCGATCAAGGTTGCCGATGGACGTCCCACCGAATTTTTGGACGATTAAACTCATAGATGCGATTTTTTAAAACATATTACACTCATTTTATAATGAATTATAAGCGATCCCACAAGTTTTGTCAGAAAAGAATTTCAGAAAATTAAAAATTATGTTAAAAATAACGAATAAAAGTGCTTTGTGAAAAGCTGTTTACTACTTTAAAGGTTAGAAAATCACTGCGGGTTATGTCTTCATCTCGAAACGAATCTGAAATTAATTTTTTCAATACACAGGCCAAAACCTGGTGGGATCCCAAGGGACCTATGGCCCCATTGCACGCGATGAATCCCCTGCGCATGGAGTTTATCCTTGGCCACCTCCCTCAAGGTGCCCCGAACGATCCCCCCTTAAAAGGGCTTAAAATTCTTGACGTTGGTTGTGGAGCGGGTCTTATTTCTCTCCCCCTAACACGCTTGGGCGCCCAAGTGACTGCATTAGATGCGGCCTCGGAGAATATTAGCATTGCCCGCAAATATGCCGAAAATCAAGGAATACACTCCATTACATTCCAAAACAAAACTGTTGAAACCTTTATGGCAGAAACCCCTGAAACCTTTGATGCTGTTATAACCCTAGAGGTCATTGAACATGTCGAGGCTCAGGCAGCGTTTCTCAAAAACTGCCTATCCCTTGTAAAAGATCAAGGATTTTTCTTCCTTAGCACCTTAAATCAAACTGTTTGTTCGTATCTTTTTGGCATTCTTCTTGCGGAAAATATTCTCAATCTTTTGCCTCGTGGCACCCATTCCTGGCGAAAATTTATTCCTTTGAAATCCCTGAAACGTCATCTGGGCTCTTTTCAGGTTCTTGAAGAAAAAGGGATGATTTACAACCCTTTTTCCGGGGACTGGCAATTGTCTTCGAACACATCGGTCAATTATATTTTATGCGCGCAAAAATCGACTCAGATGCACAATTCAGGAAATCAAAGTATGTAAACAGTTTTAAGTTTACCCTATTTTAATGAGTTTTGTGTATGATTCATGAGGTAAAATATATTTGGTCTCTTTTGCTAGCTTTGTGTCTTTTCTTATGTGTTTTCTGCCCAAAGGGAATTGGTTCTTATCCTTGTGACGACCTGTCTCAACCGGAATTAGTCAACATCGTGAAACCCTTCTTAAGTCCTGTTCCCACCACCGGAGACTACCCTTTTGATTTAAATGAGGGAAAATATAGTGAAGCTGTCCAGAACCTCAAAACCCTTTCATCCTTAAAAAAAAGACTGAAAAACGTTCCGGATTGTGCCATCGAAGACATCCTCAAAGCGTATTACCCTCCGCATTTATCCAAGCAACAGATCAGAACGATATTACAGGCTCGGAAAAATGCAATACTTGTGATCCGCATTCTCCAGGATTATACCCCCCAAAAGTGGGGGATCATGGCACGATTACATATTGAAGACCTGAGGCTCGCTTTAGCAGACCATATCCAGGACATTCTTGAAAGCGATCTTAGCTTCAAGCAAGATGAATAACCCTTAAAGAACTTAAAGAAGAGGTCAAAGCTCTTCCCCCCTCTTCTATCTCTGAACGTTTTTTGGGGTATCCAGAAGTGCCGGTATCGTTTTTATAAAAAATTCTCAGACCTTGCATAAAGTTTTGTTAAGATACACATGAGGAAGCATATGAAGAGGGCATTTTAGGAATGAAAAAAGTCGGACTAATTGGATCAGCAAGCGGGTGGGGTGCACAAATTCGTTCCACGGAAAAAGGTCCTTCTTACCTCTATCGCCAAGGGCTTGACCAACATCTTGTGGATCAAGGTATTCCAGCGGAATGGTTGAATATGATTAAGCCCAATGAGTGCACAAAAGATTTACATATGGTCGACAACGAAAGCGCCCGGCCTTATGTTCGGACGCATCTGTACGCTGTGTACCAGAGTGTGGGAGAAGCCATTCACAAAAAGTACTTCCCCTTTGTCTTAGGTGGCGACCACACATCTGCAATCGCCACATGGAAGGCATTCATAAAAGCTCGAGGAGACCTAGGTCTTCTATGGATTGATGCGCATATGGATGCCCACACACCGCATACAACCCTGAATCAAGCTTGTCATGGTATGCCGTTGGCGGCTTTATTGGGGTATGGGGATAAAGATCTTATTGAAGATACCCAATCACGACTCAAGCCAGAGAACCTTGTTTTGATTGCTGTGCGTAACTATGAGGATTGTGAAAAAACATTTTTAGAACAGCTCGGGGTCAAAGTTTTCTACATGGACCAGGTACGTATCAATACTATAGACGATGTCATAGAAGACGCCTTAGAGATCGTTACAAAAAATGCATGTCAATTTGGAGTCAGTATTGACCTAAGCGCCTTCGACCCCCGCATTGCACCCGGTGTAGGGTCCCCAACTTCTTTTGGTCTAGAGCGGGCGGACACCTTAAAAGCCCTTCAAAAAGTTGGTCAGCACCCCGGTTTTGCGGGCCTAGAAATTGCAGAGTTTAACCCGATGTTAGATTACGAAGATCAAACAACTCGATTGATTGAAGAAATCAGTGTCACAATGTTATCTAGAAATTAGTTATTTTTTGGACAATTCCGTATGAAACGAATCTTGAAGGTGACGGTTTTCCTGCCCCCCTAGTCTTAGCCATTCTCCCAATGTGACGCAGGTAAACCCTTCTTCATGCAGGAAATCAATAATTTCAGGTAAGGCATTTACGGTGCGCATATGGGTGTCGTGAAAAAGAATAATGCTCCCATTACGTACTTTGGCTTTAATATGTTCCACGAGTTCATCGGATGAGTGGTTTTTCCAGTCCTCAGGATCAACGGTCCACTTGACTATGGTCAGTTTATGGGTTCGAGCTGCTGATCGCACATCTTGATTCACAATCCCATAAGGCGGACGAAACCACTTAATTTTTTGCGGAACTATAGACCCAATAATGTCGAGTGTTGTTGAAATTTCAAGATCAATATCATGGAGGTTAATCTTGGAAAAACGGGGATGAAAATACGAATGGTTACCGATTTCATGACCGTCTTCATGGATACATTTTAATAATTTTGGAAATCTTTTTACTCGTTCCCCTAAAACAAAAAATGTCGCTCGAACCTGTTTTTGTGCGAGAACCTGAAGAATTTTTGGCGTCACCCTTGAAGGTCCATCGTCAAAGGTTAAAACAACAATTTTTAAACCTGAAGGAAGATTTTTATTCATTTTTAGAAGATTGGGCTGACCCAGGTACAGCCCAAGACCCCCCTGTTGTCCCCCCCACAAGCAAAGAATCAAGCTTAAAATTTTTAAGATTCGCCTCTGATTTTTCCTGGCAATCATGATGTTTTTTGTAACAAAATTGCGGTCCATTCATTTGAGATAATCTGATGAACCAAATGGCAAGAAAATTGAGCGTAGCGTTCTAAAATACGGTCGGTTTGGGTCGTAAGAAGTCCTGATAAAATAAGATACCCCCCAGACTCAAGGTGACGGGAAATATCCGGAGCCAATTCATCCAAGGGATTCGCCAAGATATTAGCAACAATCAAATCAAAGGTCTTATCGTTAAGGTCTATATGGTCAAGTCCTGGACACTCCAGGGTTTTTATATGATCCTGAACGCCGTTTACCCCCATGTTTTCCTGGGTCACAGCGATGGCATCCGAATCTAAATCCGTTGCAAAGGTCTTTTTTCCCCATGTTTTTACCGCAGCAATCGCTAAAATTCCTGTTCCACAGCCGATATCGATTGGACGTTGTGGTTGATATGCGATCTTTTGGTCAAGGTAGTCCATCAGCTGCAAGCACCCTTGTGTCGTTTCATGTTCCCCCGTCCCAAAGGCCATTGTTGCATCAATTTGCAAAGGAATTTTCCCTTCGGGAAGAGGCGCTTGGATGTGCGATCCAAAAATATAAAAACGCCCCACCGTATAGGCCGGAAAATCTGCAGCGTTCCGTTTTAACCAGTCATCTTCTGTTAAAAGCTGAAGGTCAAACTGGTACAGGTTAGGGAAATCATGTCGCTCATTCCTATACATGTTCGTTAGGTCATCTCGGGAAGGTTTTTGGCGAAAAAGGCCTTCAATTTCCCAAATATCAGGATCAGATTTTTTCTCTATCATAGAAACCGAAAGGGACACCTCTTCGATTTTTTCACCTGCTTGAATCGCATGTTCTGCGGGAACAAAAAATTTAACGGACCACATCTTCTGCCTTTTTAATAAATGCGCTTAAAACTTTTTTGACTCCGGAGTGATCAAAATGAATTTCAAGCCGATCATGTTCCACATATATAACATATCCGTAACCGAATTTTTGATGAAAAACCCGGGCGTTGGGCAGAAACCCCTCACCGTTTTTTTTCTGAGGAGCCTGGGAACCTTGATCACCTTCCATGGGAGGGTACAGTCCCCCCTGGACAGTCACTTCAATATGATTCCTCGGGAGCTCTTTTAAAAATCGTGAAGGAACACTTGACTTCCAGACCCCATGGATACGACGACGCGTCGCGTAGGTAATAAAAGCCCGTTCTCGAGCCCGGGTAATTCCCACATAAGCTAAACGACGTTCTTCCTCTAAACTATCGGGGTTAAGGTCTTCCAGGGCCCGCATATGAGGAAATAAACCTTCCTCCCACCCCGAAAGAAAAACCACGTTAAACTCCAGCCCTTTTGCGCTGTGCAAAGTCATAATATTGATGGAGTCTGTATGAAAACCTTGGGCTGTGTTATCCATCACAAGACTGACATGTTCTAGAAACGTTTCAAGATTTTCAAACCCTTCTAAGGCCGTGAGCAGCTCCCGAATATTTTCGATGCGCCCCGGAGCATCGGGCATCTTTGAGTTTCTCCACATATCAAAATAGCCAGTCTCTTTGAGTATGAGTTCACAAAGAGTCCGAATAGGAGTGGTTTTAGCGACCTCTTGCCACTGTTGAATCGAACGTAAAAAGCTTTCTAAACTTGTTTTGGCCTTACCGCGAAGTTCGTCTGTATCAATGAGTTTTTGTGTGGCTTGAAACAACGAACACTGTTCAAACCGAGCAAGTTGGTGAAGTGTTTGAAGGGTGCTGTTTCCAATTCCACGTTTCGGGGTGTTGATCACACGTTCAAAGGCAAAACTATCATGGGGGAATAAAACCAGTCGAAGATACGCCAGGACATCTCGAATCTCCATACGCTCGTAAAACCTTAATCCCCCAACCACACGATAGGGAAATCCAAGAGTCATTAAACGCTCTTCAAATTCACGTGTTTGATAGCTTGCCCGCACCAAAATAGCCATATCACTTAAGGAATAGCCTACATTTTGGAGTTGGGCCACATCCTCGCCTAAGGCACGGGCTTCTTCTTGACTATCCCAGTACCCCTTGACACAAACCTTTTCACCTGCTTTTTGGTCTGTCCATAAGGTTTTCCCTAATCTTTCATAATTATGAGCGATCAATCCCGAAGCGGCACCTAAAATATGATGGGTTGAACGATAATTTTGTTCAAGGCGAATGACCACAGCGTCAGAAAAATCATCTTCGAACTTTAAGATATTCGTCACTTCTGCGCCACGCCATCCATAAATAGATTGATCATCATCTCCGACACAGCAAATGTTATTATGTTTTTGGGCCAAAAGACGAAGCCACAAATATTGGGCGACATTTGTGTCTTGATATTCATCCACTAAAATAAAAGAAAATTGCTGTTGATATTTCTTCAGAACGTCTGCATCTTTGCGAAAAATTTCCAAACATGATAGAAGAAGATCCCCAAAATCGACAGCATTCGATTGGATAAGACGCTCCTGATAGGCCTTATAAAATTTATAACATAAATCGTACTTAGTTTGCTCAGACTCAGGGACTTTTTCCGGAGTTAACCCCCGATCTTTCCACCTTTCAATCCGGTGAAGAATGGCTTTCGGTGTCCATTTTTTATCCGTGACTTGAAAATCTTTATGTATTCGTTTCACAAAACGTAACTGATCATCGGTATCAAGAACCGTAAATTTGGGGGCAAGCCCCACGATTTCCGAGTGTCTGCGCACTATTTTCAAGGCGAGGGCGTGAAAGGTCCCCATCCATATCCCTTGGCTTGGACCCTGACCAATGAGTTTCTCAACCCGCAGTCGCATTTCAAAAGCAGCTTTGTTCGTAAAAGTCACACACAAAATCTGGTGAGGACAAGCAAGATTTTGTTGGATAATATGGGACAGGCGATAGGTAAGGACGCGGGTTTTCCCGGTACCTGCCCCCGCCAAAACCAACAGTGGCCCATAAACACATTCAACCGCTTTCCTTTGGTCAATATTCAGTGTCGATAAATCAAACGTATCTTCAGAGGACAAATCGGGCGGAAGGGGGGACATAAAATTACCTATTCACAGTCTGGGCTTATGCTAGCGGCTCGTTCACAAAAGGTCAAAATTTTTTTCGGACAAAACTAGGGTGGGATCCGAGAAAAAAATAATATACAATGCTATAAGGTCCTCGAAACGATTTGTAAGTGAAAGTTTAATTTATGGATGATCAGCAACCCATGCCCGTTGATGCCGTCGTTACGGCATGTATAGGAAGTATGCTTATCGGGTCTTCACCTGTCTTTGTTCGCGTTTCCGATTTAGGACCATTTACAACGGGGTTTTACCGAATTTTCTTTGCCTTGCCTGTCCTGTTTTTATGGATGCAATGGGAAAAAACCCATCGTCCAGATACAAAGGTGACACTGAATCGTAAGGATCACATTTCACTTTTTCTTGCTGGACTTTTTTTTGCGTTGGATATCGCCTTTTGGAATTGGTCCATTGATTATACTGCCATTGTGAATGCAACCTTATTGAACAATACAGCTGCGTTTTTTGTGCCGCTCACCATGTGGATATTTTTTTCTGAAAAGCCCAGCTTAAGATCTTTATTGTCTATTGGCGTTTGCCTGTTCGGGTGCTTGCTGTTAGCCGGAGAAAGCTTAAGAGTGGGCGTGGGAAGTCTCATTGGCGATGTGGTGGCCTTAGTTTCTGGGTATATGGTGGCCCTTTATGTCATCACCGTGAAACGAATTCGGCACCGCCTTCCCCCCGGGGTCATAATGTTTTGGTCCGGTGTCTTTTCTGCGATCGGGTTGTTTGTGTTTGCGGCTGTGTCCCCTGAAACCTTTTGGCCTTTGACAATTTATGATGCAATCAGTATTTTTGGACAGGCGGTTTTAGTCCATTCCGTCGGACAGGGATGTCTGGCTATTGCCATGGGACGGGTCCCCGCAGCATTCAGCGCACTCATTCTTTTGTTAGCCCCTGTGACAGCCGCCATTTTAGGATGGCTTGTCTACGATGAAGGTCTGAGTTCTATGAAGATTTTGGGCATCTTTATCATTATGGTAAGCATCGCCTGCATGCGGGGTCGACGAAAAAGACTACCAATTTCCGGTTAGGGGTTTATACACAAGATCAATTCGAAAGATCGAGGATACGTTACGATTCCCATCTCCGTGCCTTTTTATAGGCTGATTCTAGGTTTTCATCGGTTAATACCTTTTTAGTTTGTCCTTGGGCTAAGCGCCCCCGGGCCAAAAGAAGGGTTTCCGGAAAGTAGAGTTTTACCATTTCGACATCATGAAGAATGCACAAAATAGTTTTTCCCTGAGCATGCCAAGCCTTTAAGACCTTAACTAGATCATCCGCCGTATGTTGGTCAATCGCCGCAAAGGGTTCATCTAGCAAAATGAGTTTTGCGTCTTGTAAAGCCATACGAGCAAAAAAAAGACGCTGGCTTTGTCCACCAGAAAGGGCCTCTAGGGTATTATTGGCTTGGTTTTCTAACCCCACAAGGCGTAATGCCTGTTCAACTTTCCTATACGCAACCCCCGGTATCGTACGATAAAAACCATACTGTGCATACAACCCCATTGCAGCTGCATCAAACACGGTTAAGGGAAAAGTGGGGTCAATGGTCGAATGTTGGGAGAGATAGGCCACTTGATGTTTTTTGAATGCCATCCAAAGATTTCCTTGAACCGGCTTAATATCACCAATTATGGATTTGAACAATGTCGATTTTCCGCTTCCATTGGGGCCCACAACAGCCATCATAGAGTTCTCCGAAATCTGACAATCAAGGTCTTTAAAAATCAGAGAATTTTGATAAGCCAGACACAAACTGGAAAATTTTAAAACATAGGTCATGGGGTCCATCTATCCTAAAATTATCATTTTACCATGCCCAATAGACGCCAATCCATAGGAAAATAACAAGCGCAAGAAGCAACGTCACACGCCCGATCTGAGAAATTGGAATCATCACGCCCCCTTGAAAACGTTTGGATCTTATTATCATGGAGCCTTCCGATTAAGAACGCAAAGAGAAAATGTGAACGAGTAAAGATTCGAAAAAAATTGATTCACACGACGACCTTGATAGAAAGGACGTAGGAGCCTGAAAACTTGACCCGAACCTAACTCGTTACGGCTGCTTTCTTCCGAATCTGACCGGGTTGGCGAGCGGTTCGTCCAAATCCAGACTCCCGTGAAGACTTTAGGGAAAACAGCCACAAAAAGCAAGGAAAAATTATGATTTTCGAAGTTTTTCGGCCGCGGCCAAGGCCTCGGGCGTCACGTCTTCCCCCGCAAGCATATGGGCTAATTCCTGTGTACGTTGGGCTTGAGTTTTTAAATCCATAACATGGGTTGTCGTTGTGTCATCTTGGGATGTTTTTTTCACAAGGTAATGGGCCGAAGCACACGCAGCGACTTGGGGGGAATGAGTAATGCTGAGAACTTGTGTTGTTTTTCCCAGATCATGGAGACAGCGCCCAATCGCCGAGGCAACCGCCCCACTTGTGCCCGCATCAATTTCATCAAAAATCAGACAATTTGTCTCAAGAAACTGGGACAAAACTACCCGTAAGGCCAGCATAAGACGGGATCGTTCTCCCCCGGAAACGACGTTATGGATATCCCCAAAGGCGGTTCCTTTGTTTGTACGAATTTGAAAACGCAGGCCATACATGCCCAACTCGGACCACTCTTTTTCCTCCAAAGGCTCAAACGTAATTTTCAGCTCCGCATTCTCTAGTTTAAGCTGGGGGAAAAAAGCCTGAACATCACTTTGCAAATTATCAGCCGCCAGACTTTGCTTGTCATAAAGATCAAGAGCCCGTTGCGTAAATTCTTCTCGAGCCTTGGCTTCTTCCTGCCTAAGGGTTTTTTCATCAAAAGGATCCCCATCAAGGGTATTTAATTCGGCTTCAAATGTTTCCAAAAGACCATGAAGGTTATTAATGGGAACCTGAAAACGGTGGCTAAGGCGGCGCAATTGGTACAGGCGATCTTCAAGGGCTTCTAAGGATGTGGACTCCCCCGCAAGATGCTCAAGTTCAGCTTGAAGACCCTGAGCAGCCTCTTGGCACAACACTAAGGATTTTTCCAAGGCCTCGACAAGGTTCTTATTGTCATCGGGAAGATAGTCCGTCACCCTGTGAACCGCTGATAGCGCCTGACTCAGCAGCTCTTCCGCACGGTTATCACCTTCTAAACACGACGTAGCAATTTGGAAGCTATGTAAAAGCTTTTCTTTATGTTTGCTTTTATTGCGAAGGTCATTAATCTCATCTTCTTCCTGGGGCTTGGGATTTAGGGATCGGATGCTTTCAAGTGCCTCTTGTAATTCCGCTTTACGAGCTTCCTGCTGCCGGATTGTATCTTGTAACCCCAAGCGCTTTTTTTGAAATGATCTCCAAGTTTTATGGGCTTGAGCCACATGGGTTTGATCGTCTTGAAGCCCCCCAAAGGTATTCACAACAGCGCGGTAATTTTCAGGTTCAAGTAGTGGGTCAAATTGTCCATGAATGGTAATCAATTGAGGCTTAAGAGAATTCAGCAAGCGAATCCCTATGGGATAGTCGTTAAGAAAGGCTTGACTTTTTCCTTGGCAAGTAAGAGTCCGACGAATGATAATATTTTCTCCGGGGTCAAGTTCCATATCCATATCCCGTAGGGTTGAATACAATGAATGCGTCACGGGAAGATCAAAAATCGCAATTGTCTGGGCTTTTTCCGCTCCATGTCGAACAAAGTGGGGCTTAGGACGGTCCCCCAGGCAGAAATTCAAAGATTCAAAAAGGATTGATTTTCCAGCCCCAGTTTCCCCAGTGAAAACACCAAAGCCCCCAGGGAACGTGAGACTTAAATCCTCAATTAATAAAATATTGCGTATAACAAGGGTACTGAGCATTTTAAGATTGATTACCAAAAAGATTGCCTAGCCAGGAGGGAAACTCCGCTTTCTTGCCTTTCGGACGCAAATCAACCCCCTTAAGAAGATAATAGGTATCGGCATACCATTCGCTTCCTTTGAAATTATGGGCCAACACAGATCCAATTTGCACAGCCTCTTTTTCCATACCTAAGGACAGGTAGGCTTCCACAAGACGATGCAGAGCTTCAGGAACATGAGATGTTGTCTGGTGTTTTTCAATAACATACCGGAAACGATTAATTGCGGCCGCAAACTGTCCACTTTCTAAGTAAAAGCGTCCAACCTCCATGTCTTGGCCAGCAAGGTGGTCTTTTACATATTGACGTTTGATCTTTGCATCTTTTGCATATTTAGATTGAGGAAATCGGTAGATCAACGCATTCAAACTTGTCAAGGCTTCCACAGCCGGTTCCTGATCGCGCTTGATATCGCTAATTTGTTCATAATGACACAAAGCCTTTAAGTAATAGGCATAAGATATATCCGGGTGTGTGGGATGAAGCTGAATAAACGTATCTAACGCCGCCACAGCCAAATCATATTTTTGATGTTCATAATGAGCATAGGCCAACATAATTTGAGATTTTTTTGACCATTTTGAATACGGGTGTTGGGTATCGACCTCATTAAAGTATTGGGCGGCCTTCTCATAATCTTCGGCTTTCATGGCTTGTACACCTTCTTTGTACAACGTTTCGGCCGGGCGGTTTTTGATTGTCTCCTTTTTTGTCGTGCACGCATTAAGACAAAGAAAGCTGAAAATGACGAAAATATTTATATACATGGAATCCTCAAAATTTAAAACAGAAAAAACATGTCCAATATATAGCATAAAAGAAACGTTTTTTAAAAAAATAACACCCTTTAACGAGGTATTAAAGTTTATTACGTATTCTTTCTAAAGATGGTAAGGGAGGACGCAATGCCAAAAAGATCGAAACATCTATTAAAATTGATATATCGAACACTCCCCGTTCTTATTTTCGGGTTCATTGCCGTTTCCATTTGGTCATTCCGATTGAGCTATGAACAAGAAGTTTATATCAACTTCGGCCTCGACTCTTTTCCAGGTTCACGGTTATGTAAGACAAACCTTCCAAGGTAAAGCCCTTCAATCGGGATTTTTATACCTTGGAGGATAGACAAAACCGCCTTATAAAGTCCGTTAAATGAAGGGCAGCCGTAAGCAAAAAAAGCCCTGCAAACAGGTACGCCAGCCCCGGAAAATATTGCGGAAGATAACTCATGACCGTAAAAAAGACAAAGGCCTCAGGCCGCTCAATGAACCCCGTGCTATAATGAAAGTTTTTGCATGATGTATTTGGGGTAAAAATTCCAATGACCAAAAAACTCCTTGTAAGGTCGGTCAACACACATGAAAAAACCCGACTGCAGGGTAAAAAGGGAGATGAGCTTCACCCTAAAAAGTGGGATCCATAGGTCGAAAAGCAGCCACATACTTTATGCCATAGGACAGGTGAGAATCCACACCTCCACCATGACACTACCGTTCTAAGGATTGTACTTTTATCGGACACCCTCTTCTGTTTGCCGTCTTTGGTCCAGAGATTATTATTTTGACATGTATTAATTCATCAGATATATTTCAATGATTATTTAGATTTACAAGTGAGTAACGATGAAAAAAATTTTAACCTCTACAGCCATTATTTTTTATGCAGCGATCTCTCAAACGGTCACCCCACATGCTAAGGCAGCCCCTCAGGCATCGGAAGAAGGTGTAGAGCCGTCCCATAGCTGCCACACACGTCTTCCCGAAGGTTTTCTCGAAAGAAAGTTTAACGAAACCACTGATGAAGATAAGCTCAATAAACTTAAGAAAAAGTTGGTGGAGTGTAATGTCAATATTGCTCTAAAAAAATTAAACATAACCGAAGAAAACCTCCCAATCTTTAAGGAAGGGGTTATGGAAGCCAAATTGCCAACTCAATTACGAATGAAGACAATGCATAATTTGAGTACTTATTATTTTCAGATAGAAAAAATTAAAGAAGCTCTTATATTAGGCGTATCAGCCATTCAAGAAGAGTGGCTTGATATCGATAAAGTCACAAATGAGAATGAAACGTTTCTTACCAATATGGTAGATAAAATCGGGAAAAATGAACGCTTAAGTTGTCCCAGTTCTATTCAAGCTTTTATTCATAATTTTGAAGGTAATGAGGCTAAAGATATTCCTCCTTTCTTCAGTATGTACGTAGACGTTTCAGATTATGAAGCCATCAAAAAGCACCCCATTCCTGCTTTAAAACCTTATCTTGATCAATTGCAATCAGAAGTCATCAATGGAAAATTTGGGGTATCTATTACCAAAAAAATGAAATCAACTTATATAGAACACCTATATAACACATATCATTCCCAGGATATAGAACCTTACTTANNCGATGANGAAATAAAACAACGACAAAATGCGTTATCGTTTTTACTCAACCTTACTAAGTATAAAAACAACATTACGGGCGATGTTGGAATCATTAACGAGATAGGTCACCTCTATTACGAAGGAAAGGGCACAAAGCAAGATGCACAAAAAGCCGCAGAATATTGGGAAAAAGCGGTGGATTTAGGCGATACCCAATCTTTATTGAATTTGGCTCTGATTTATCAAGGTGGACATGGAGTCAAGGAAAATATGGATAAGGTCATCCAGTATTATAAAAAGGCTTGGAATGCAGGCAAAGTTGAAGCTTATCTTAACCTAGGCAAAATATATTTTTCCAGAAAAGAAAGTCGGGAGAACATCCAAAATGGAAAAAAATTTTTAAAAAAAGCATTGGAAGAAGGGAATGCAGAGGCTGCATATTATTTAGGAAAATTTTATTTTACTGGCGGTTCTAGCAACAAAAAATATGCCCAGAAAAATTATGGACTTGCTAAAAAATTCTTGGAAATAGCTTCAAAAGCTGATTTCCCGAAAGCCCATTACTATCTCTCTGTATTATATACAGAAGGATTGGGTGTGAAAAAAAGTTTAGAAAAAGCCGCAAAGTATTGCCAAAAAGCTCCCAAAGATCCTCTCGCTCAAAGTTCACTAGGGTATGCCTATTATCATGGGAAGGGTGTTCCTCAAGATAAGATCAAGGCTTTAGAATGTTATATTCAAGCGACCGAATCTGGTGATGAGCAGGATTATGAAAATTTTTATGCCATGTATTATAGTGATCAGCAGATGGTTCTAGATTATTTTAATGAAGCTGCTATTTCTGGCGATGAAAAGACGTATCAGAAGCTTGATTCCATACTTGAAGAATGTAAGAGGATCAATGATGAACGCCTCAGGAAAGCTAAAAACCCTTCTGATGATAAAAAAGTCTCTCAAAAATGGCATCATTCCACGAAAAAACGATTGAGTGATAGATGTCGATGCTTTAAGAAGGGGCATTAAAAATGGTGCGCCAACGTGGCGGTCGGAAACGTGGGACTGGCACAAGGCCACCAATTTGTGGTCCTTCTTCATGTGAATGTGTATTGGTCGCTTGATTTTATAAGCCAATGCTTTCTGTGATGGTCATCGATTTAGAACCCTAAAGGCTGTGGTTGACGAGATCCGAGTGCTCCGCTCTTATGACAGATACATGCCTTGGAGGGCGTTGAATCGCATTCGAACTGAAAACGCTCATGAAGAGACGCGAAAATCCCACACCCTCGCTCCTGTCAATGGAACCTCGTTATTATAAGAAATGGAAAAATCTTGTAAGACTACTTGTCATTCTTGTCTTGATTGTTTTTATTTTGACAGTCATAAACTTATCGTATACATTTCATTAGTTGTTTATGATTAAGAGTGAGTAAAAATGAAAAAAGTTCTAGTGTCTACAGCCATTATTGTTTATACAATAATCTCTCAAACGGTTACCCCATATGCCAAGGCGGAACCTCAGGGATCAAAAGAAGGTATAGAGCCGTCCCATAGCTGCCACACATGTCTTCCCGAAGGTTTTCTCGAAAGGAAGTATAACGAAACCACTAATGAAGATAAGCTCAATAGACTTAAGAAAAAATTGGTGGTATATAATGTCAAGCTTGCTCAAAACACATTAAACATAACTGAAGAAAACCTTCCAATCTTAAAGAAAGGGATTATGGAAGCCAATTTGCCAATTAATATTCGTATAAAAACAATGCAGAATTTAAGTTCTTATTATTTTCAAATAAAAGAGTTTAAAGAATCCCTTATTTTAGGCGTCTCAGCTATTCAAGAAGAATGGATTCATAATCACAAAGTGACAGATAAGAATAAGAGATGTCTTACCGAACTGATAGCTAATATCGCGAAAAGTGGAAGCTTAAGAGATTCCAGTCCTATTCGAGTTTTTATTCAAAATTTTGAAGGTAATGAGTCTGAAAACATTCCTCCTTTTTTTAGTCTCTACAAAGACTATACAGATTATGCAGACGTCTTAGAGAACCCGATCCCTACTGTAAGGCCAAATCTTTCTGAAATTGGACAATCAGTATTAAAAAATGGGAAAATTTCAGATCCAATAAAATATTTTATACACAAGGCTTACATAGATCACCTTTTTGAATCATACCTACACAAAAATATAGAGCCTTACTTATTAAGAGAAGAAAGAGAACAACGCCAAAATGCGTTAAATTTTTTACGATATCTTTCTCTAAGCGACAATGATCTTAGAAATAATCCTAGCGCACCTCATATGATAGCTGCTCTATATTATCAAGGAAAGGGTACGAAAAAAAATTTAAGAAAAGCCAGAGAATACCTTGAGATAGCAGCGAATCAAGGGCATGTAGTGGCAGCATCTACTTTAGGAGCAGCTTATTCTAATGGTGAATTTGGCATAGAAAATTATAAACTTGCTAAAATATACCTTGAGATAGCAGCGAAAAAAGAGCATGCAGGGGCAGCATCTACTTTAGGAGCAGCTTATTTTACTGGTAAATTTGGCAAAAAAAAATATAAACTTGCTAAAATATACCTTGAGATAGCTGCAAATAATAACCTTAATGACGCCTATATCGAGCTCTCTGAATTATGGAGATTTGGTTTGGGTGTCAGACAAGATTTAGAAAAAGCCGTAGAATACTGCCAAAAAGCGCCCGAAACTCCTCTCGCCTTAAACGCTCTAGGTGACGCCTATTTTCATGGTAGGGGCGTTCCCCAAGATATGGCGCGGGCAAAAGAATATTATAGGCAAGCAGCCAATTTAGATGATGCCTCCGGCTATGCGAATCTTGGCCTCATGTTTTTCAACGAATTAAAAGGTGAGGAAACAATCACGGATCCAGAGTTTGCTTTTAACTGTTTTCAAGAGGGAGCGTCAAAAGGGAATGCTCGCAGTCAAGGATTGTTAGGACTATGCTATCTATCCGGACGGGGTGTAGAAAAAGATTGTGACCTGGGGCTTTATTGTGCAAACCAAGCTTTGCTAAGTTATGCAAACCAAGATTTGCTAAGAAATACCCCTATGGCCTTATCCTTAATAAAAACCGTAGAAAACATTTTGGATTTTGAGGAAGAGACAGCCGTTCAAAAAAATGAGACCGAAATAGACATTAGGAATCAAAAAGAAGAAAAACTAACAAAAATCATTAAAAAACATGAACGAGATCTTGTAAAATTAGGTATCGAAGATACAAGTCCGTCTGCTGCGCCCCCCACCCTCGAATATTGTTTCAGTGACAAAGGGGTTAAAGCCGATTTTAAATCCCTTTTGAAGGGGAATGATAAAATTCATGAAATTATTGTAGATACAGCAGAGTCACCTCACTCATTAGGCGGATCAGGAAAGCCAGAAGTTTTAAAGGGGGGATTTTGTGGGTTAAGAGGCTGTATATCAAGGCGTATTAATCAAGAGGACCGATTTATATATAAGGTTATATCTCCGAATAAGATTTTGGTTATCTCTGCAAACGGACACTACCAGATTAATAGACAACAAACCTTAAAAGCAGAAGACTTCTTGGAGAATCCTGTTTATATCGTAGGGGGAGATAAATTAAAAGAAAAAGCCGTTAAATAAACGAGGATAAAATCGAGTTTTGTTGCACAAAAATTCTTTCAAGATGGGTTCTGTCAGAAGGATTGTGTCATTCGTCATTGAAAAGAATGAAGATATGTGGGGAACTCACGGGGAGTTTTTCCCCCTCATTTTCATCCTGAAGAAATTACACAATCCTTCTAACAAAACCATAGGATTCAAAAATGAACCTGGGACTCTTAACATCTTTTATGTTAACTTGAAAAAATGCTTATCTTCATTCCCCATAGGAGAGAGATCCCATAGCCCAACACATTGAAATCATCGGCCACTTAGCCGCCCTATGTACGGTTCTATCCTTCCTTCCCCAGGTTCAGAAGGTCTGGGTGACACGGTCGACAAAAGATATCTCATTCATGATGTATATCATTCTTGCTTTTGGACTCTTCCTGTGGCTTGTCTACGGCGTCTTGCTGGGGGCATTTCCTATAATAATCGCCAATGCCATAACCTTAGTCTTCGTTCTTATTATTCTGATATTTAAGTGTCTTTTGAAATAAAAAAGCCAAGTCCCCCTTCTAAAAATATCCAATTTTTAGAAGGGGGGTATAAACGTTCGGATAGTTTCAATTTGTCCTAGGGTCTGTTCTTCAAAACCATTTCAAAGTCATCATGAGGGATCCCAGGCACAGTGGAAAGCAAGCTTTGTAATCCCTCTCGGTATGTAGGGTACTGCAGTTGGACATTCAGATCATGTTTGATTTTTGAATTATCAACCCGTATGCACTTTTCAAAAAAGCGTTTTAAGGCGTCAGAGACTTGGGGATCGGACCAGGGTATGGCTGCATCTGGACGCCGCTTTAAAAGCCGGCATGCCTGAAGATACACCCTTTCCTGGGAGGTCGGTTCGTCATCAGCGACGTTATAAATCTCTCCCGCATGTGGTGCGATCATAGAGGCCCACAAAGTTGAGACAATATCATCAACATGAATGCGATTCATCACATGCTGATCTTTGTGAATCCTATATCCATATCCACTTTGGATTCGTTCCAGAATATTACGACCCGGGCCATAAATGCCGGCTAAACGAAAGATATGAGTCGGAACATCTGGACACAAATCAAGCCATTGCTTTTCTATTTTCAACCGTTGGCACCCTTGGGGGGCTACCGGATGACACGGGGCGGTTTCGTCAACATACGCCCCTTTTGTATCCCCATACACCCCTGTGCTGGACAAGTAACCAAGCCATTCGAGATTTGCTTTTTTTATGAATTGACCAAACGGATCATAAATCACATCCTGGCCCATTTGATTCGGGGGGATGCTTATGAGACAATGTGTAATATCCCTCTTTTCCATTTCCGAAAGGGCCTCGGACAACACATATGTATCTATGGACTCAAACTTTTTTTCTTTTGATCGCGTTGTGGCCGATACACGCCAGCCCTGCTCTCGGCATTTTTGGGCCACCCGCTGGGCGGTATACCCAAAACCGAAACATAATAAGTGCTTTTGCATCTTTGTTTTCCTCGATATACTCGTTACAGTCTTCGAAAAGGTATTATATGTCGCCAAAGTCGAAACTTCGTAAAAAATTACAAGCCCAACGTCAAGAGTTTGTGAGAAGTCATACCAAAGACGAGCTCTGGGCTTTACATTGTCAAATGAATCGCCTTTTCAAGGAGGCTTTTTGTCTACCCCCCCAGTCTCGGATCGGGGGCTATTCCGCCCTTCCCTATGAATGCAACCCCGACCTGATTCTTCGGGACTTGCATCAAGCCGAACATACGTTGTGTTTGCCGATTGTGCATGCCCATCACAATCATTTAACCTTCCATGAGTGGATCCCAGGACAGGACTTATATAAGGGCCCTTATCATATCCGTCAACCTTTGGTTACTGCCCCACAACACCGGCCGAATGTCCTTATCTTACCCGCGCTCGGGTTTGATCGTCAAGGGGGCCGCCTTGGCTATGGGAAAGGATATTATGATACCACCCTTAGCCATATGGAATCCGTTATGACAATCTTGCTTGCTTATTCCAGTCAAGAATGTCAGTTTATACCGTGTGAAAGTCATGACCAGACCGTGGACTGGATTGTCACAGAAAAAGAAATTATTAAGGTGGATAGATTATGAAAGCCCTTTGTCTTGGAGATGTTGTCGGCCGCACCGGCCGCGAAGCCTTAAAAAAATACCTCCCCAGAATTCAACACAAAATTGATTTTCTGCTTGTCAATGGTGAAAATGCCGCCGCTGGATTTGGAATCACCCCAAAGATTTGTAAGGAGTTTTATGACTTAGGTATCCATGTCATTACGACGGGAAATCATATATGGCGTCAGAAAGAAATTCTAAGCCACATCAATCAAGACCCTTATCTTATACGTCCCGCGAATTATCCCGAAGACGCTCCTGGTCGCGGTGTTAGCGAAGTTCTCCTTCCCAATCAAAAAAAAGTGATTGTTATTAACATCATGGGGCAAACCTTTATGCCGCCCTTAAACTGTCCCTTTGAAACTATCACAAAGATACTAAAGTATTATAGCTTAGCCAGTCCATCCATCAGTGCCATTATTGTCGATATGCATGCCGAAGCCACGAGTGAAAAAATGGGTATGGGGCATTATTTAGATGGAAAAGTATCTCTGGTCTTCGGCACCCATACCCATACCCCTACATCGGATCACCGGATTCTTTCCAAGGGGACAGCTTATCAAACGGACTTGGGGATGTGTGGTGATTACGATTCGGTCATAGGTATGAATAAAGACATTGCAGTTCGCCGGTTTCTACATAAAACGGGTATGGAGCGCTATGAACCCGCCCAAGGTGAGGGAACCATGTGCGGATGTCTAGTAGAAATAGATGATATAACGGGTCTGGCGAAGACGATTGAAGCCGTCAGAATCGGACCCCATCTAGAAGAAGTCTCTCCAGGTATATCGGCCCCTCAACCTTAAGTTCCAACACACACCCGAAAGGGCGATGTAAGGATGTCCATATTATACTATGACATCCGTTGCAGATACGCGTTCGCTAACGGGCCACACCCAATTCATCGGTAAATTGTAAATTAACGAACAATTAAAAAAAACTTGGTACTCTTAAATCAGAAGATAAACCAGGATAATTATGACCCATTACATTGGACGAATCATTTTAGGACTTTATATTTTCTCAACCCCCGCAGAAAGTCGGGTTGCTGAAACGGATAAGCCGAAAATTCAAGATCATAAGGATTTAAAGCCTTCACGGGGAAAACAACAGACTCAAAAGGGTTCAAAGGATCTGTCTTTCTATAAGGCAGAAGTGGCAAAAACCTTTAAAGAATGTGTAAATCGTATTCGATCTATTGAACGTCAGGATTCCCTATGGAAAACGAAGGGGTTGAAATCATCGCAAAAACGGAAAATGAAGAAATTAGATACACGTGTTTCTTTTTCTAAATACCTTGATATTATCAATGATTTAAAAATTTACAAGCGCGGTCAAGAAGGAAAGTTCCGCCGACTTCTTAAAAACTGGGATGACCTGTCAGAAAAGGGAATCAAAAAACTTGGGGCCAATTTAACGCAAGATTTAAGGCTGTTTGCTGGCAGTTGTAAAAATCCAGTGGACTTTGTTCAAAATCATATTGAGGAACGAAAAAAGGTAATTGGAAAATAAGCTTGCAAGATTTATGCAAGCTTATTCAGAATTTTTATCCAACAATTTCCGTTTCGCTAAAGAAATAGCGGATTTCTTTAGCCGCATTTTCTTGACTATCGGAACCATGAACGGAATTTGCCTCAATAGATTCGGCAAAATCTTTGCGAATCGTACCAGGAGCCGCATTTTCCGGGTTCGTTTCCCCCATCACTTCACGGTTTTTTTGTACAGCATCCTCACCTTCAAGCACTTGAACCACGACAGGGCCAGAGACCATAAAGCTGCATAAATCCTTGAAAAATGGACGGGACGCATGAACATCATAAAACTTCGCAGCTTGACCTTGGCTCAAGTGAATTCGTTTTTGGGCGACAATACGCAGCCCAGCTTTTTCAAATCGAGCATTAATTTCACCTGTAAGGTTACGCTTTGTCGCATCCGGTTTAATAATCGATAGTGTCCGTTGTATGGTCATTTTTTCCTCATTTCTTTAAAGGGTTTTCATATTGAAAATAGGTTTCATCATCTTTAACCTGGTGCCAATTGCCTTTATCATCCTGGCCCCAACAGATAATATCTGCCTTTTTAGTCGTCTTATAGTAATGGTAACGAGATTTTGCGTGATCCAGCGATGTTTCCAGATCCCCTGAGAATACATCAATACATTGAGCGTATCCTTCAAACTCAGGGGCCTGGGAAAGGTTAAAGAGGACCAAGACCTCAGCCTGATTGAGATTTTCAAGATGAGGTGATATCCATATGGGTTGGTTCTCTGGATTCCCATCTTTTTCAGTTCCATGGGGCAGAAAGCTCCGGGGATGGTATGTCCACAATACGGTCGCCAAGGACTCGGCCTCTGCATCATCTTTGACGAAAACGTGGACATGCCTTCCTGAGGCATAAATCTTTTCTAAAAGCTTTGCACACGCCTTTTCTAATGGCGTGTGTGTCAGCTTATATAATCGACAATCCATTGTTAAGAAATAGATTCATAATTATTATTTACAAGTTCATCCAGAAGAGCAACGCCAAAACCACTGGCCCCCTTGTCAAACAAAGGAGTGGATTTGGGCATCCACGACACACCTGCGATGTCAAGGTGCGCCCATGGCACATCCCTTATGAATCGCTGCAGAAATTGGGCAGCTGTGATGCTTCCTGCGGCACGACCTCCGCCAATATTTTTGATATCAGCAATGGTGGAATCCATTTGACGATCAAACGCCTCATTCAAGGGTAAAGGCCACGTTTTATCACCGGAATTTTTCGCAGCCCGAAGGATATTATCCCGTAAGTCATCGTCGTTCGAAAAAAGACCTGCGTATTCGTGGCCTAACGCAACCACAATCGCCCCGGTTAAAGTGGCAAGGTCAATCATAATTTTAGGCTTGAATCGTTCTTGGGTATACCATAAGGCATCGGCTAACACCAAACGGCCTTCCGCATCTGTATTTAACACTTCTATGGTCTGACCGGACATCGATGTCACGACATCTCCCGGACGTTGGGCATTGCCCGAGGGCATATTCTCCACAAGACCGACGACACCAACGGCATTCACCTTTGCTTTTCGCGCAGCAAGAGAGTGCATTAATCCTGAAACAACGGCGGCTCCTCCCATATCTGCTTTCATCTCATCCATATTAAGAGACGGCTTTAAGGAGATTCCCCCCGTATCAAAGGTGACGCCTTTTCCTATGAAACTCAAGGGTTGCTCTGACGAATCTTGCGCACCTTGCCAGTGCATGACCACAAGTTTTGATTCTTGGGTGCTTCCTTGGCCCACGCCCAATAAAGCCCCCATCCCCAAATCTTGCATCTCTTTCTCTCCCAGGATGTCCACGTCAATCCCTAGGGTCTTTAATTCTTTTAAGCGGTTCGCAAAACTTGTCGGTGTCAAGAGATTACAGGGCTCTGTCACAAGTTCCCGAGCGAACAAGATTCCTTCAGCTCGGTGTTTTAACGGACTATAGCCATCATTGGTCGCCTGAGGGTCAGAGCATAAAAAAGATACATCTTCTATGGGCGAGACCCCTTCAGCTTTCTTTTTTGTTCGGTATTTGTTAAATTTCCACGACTTTAATTTGAGACCTAAGGCCATATGGCTCAACAAGCTGGTTTCTGACAAGTCTCCTGCATTTATACCCTTAAAACGACAATCTATGGATTTGTCCTTTGTCGTCTTTAAGGTCTGGGCAAGACTGCCGCCAAGGCATTCGGCTTGATAACAATTTAGCTTTTTGACATCACCGAAACCAAGTAAAATGATGTGGTTGGCTGAAATATTCGAAGGCGCAGTCAAAATTTTTGTTTCCTTGAAACGTCCCTCAAACCGACTGACTTTAATGGTTTTTTCAACTAAGCCACCGGTTTGTTGATCAATCTCTTTCGCCTCTTCAGTCAATACATTATTTTCACAAACCCCTACGATAATGGCATCGGCTTTATCATTAGGTTCTGCGGAAAATTTAACTTGCATAGGATCTCCTAACTGATTACGTGAATAAAAGTTTCATTATTCTTTACTCTCAACTCCCGAAAAAACTCCTCGGATTAACAAAGTGACACAAATTCCCTCCCCTTGCAAGATATTGGTGAAACCGCTTTGGAACCCAGCGTTTGAGGACTCGAGGGAAACATAAAAGGGATGTTTTTTGGGTTTGAAATCCCCCGAAAACTCTTGTCTTCAGAGCAGCGCTCACATCTTCACAGGACATCGGGAATCTTGATCAGCTTTATGGCTTCTCTAAGCTCCAAAGGAATTTTCTTGGGTTTCCCTTTTAAATCAACACAGGCAACTCGAACATTTATTGTGGCAAGTCGGACCTTGTCGCAGTCAATGATTTGTCGAAAAAATAAAGAGGCCGGCTTCTGATCCTCCACCCATGTCCTGACTTCGAGAAGATCATCTAACCGTGCTGACTTTATAAATTTTGCTTGACATTCCGACACCACAAATTGCACCCCATACCTTTGGTTGAGGATAGGATGGTTGACCCCCAAATCCCGCAGGTATTCTGTGCGGGCTCGCTCTGCAAAACACAGGTAATTCGCATAATAAACAATGCCCCCGGCATCGGTATCTTCGTAATAGACTCGGAATGTATAAGCTGTCATTTTTTTGTGAACAATGGAGTGGTTTCAAGGTCTTGATGAAGATCAAGCTTGCGATAGCCCTTTGGAGCAAGCAGACGTCCTCGGGGTGTTTTTTGAATATACCCCTTTTGAATCAAGTAAGGCTCTATAACGTCTTCAATCACGTCCTTCGATTCCGATAGGGCGGCCGCTAACGTTTCGACCCCCACCGGTCCACCTTGGTAATCGAAGGCAAGTTTATGTAAGTATTGTTGGTCCATAAAATCAAGTCCTTCTGTATCCACTTTCAAACGCGAAAGGGCTTTGCTTGCAAACTCTTTTGAAGCTTCCGTTTCCCCGGACAATAACCAAAAATCTCGAACGCGCTTGAGAAGACGTCCTGAAATACGGGGTGTTCCCCGGGATCGACGGGCAACTTCATAGGCGGCGTCATCCGAAATTTTCATTTTTAAAACCTTTGCCGCCCGGCACACAATCTCTTTTAGATCGTCATGGGTATAAAACTCTAAATGAACAGGGATACCAAACCGATCCCTTAACGGATTCGTTAAAAGACCTGATCGTGTTGTTGCCCCAATAAGGGTAAAGGGGGGAAGGTCAATGGTTACCGATCGTGCCGCCGGCCCTTCGCCAATAATTAAATCCAGCTTATAATCTTCCATCGCAGGGTATAAAATTTCTTCCACAGCGGGATTCAAGCGATGGATTTCATCAATAAACAACACATCATGGGGTTGAAGGTTCGTCAAAATTGCCGCCAGGTCTCCTCCCTTCACTAATATGGGCCCCGCAGACATTCGTAATCCCACATTCATTTCTTTTGCAATAATTTGGGCAAGTGTCGTTTTCCCCAGGCCGGGGGGACCATAGAGAAGCACATGGTCTAGGGGCTCCTGACGTTTTTTTGCAGCTTCGATGAAAACTTTTAAATTCGCACAGGCGTAAGGCTGCCCGATAAAGTCATCTAAGGCTTGAGGACGTATTTTTACCTCATCATCTCCGGTTACCTTTTCCTGAGTGATGATACGATTTGTGTCTTTCATTTCCTGCCCCCCGAAAGGTAAGACAAGACCCGAGGAATTAATTGTTCCACTGTCAAACTTTCATCCTCTTTCAAGTGTGTATAAACCGGATTTTCAACTTCGTCCCATCGATATCCTAAGTTCACAAGGGCCGAAATGGCTTCTTCAGCCGCCTTGTTTTTTACGGTGGGGGAGGCAACTGAAAGAGAGACCGATCCCACCTTATCTTTCAGTTCATTCACGATTCGGCTAGCTAATTTCGGCCCAACACCCTCAGCCCGGGTGATGAATTTTTTATTTTGTTCGGCTATGGCCTGCAAGATTGCCCCAGGTTCATCCAAAGACATAAGCCCTAAGGCCACGCGCAGCCCCACCCCCTGAACACTGAGCAACGTACGGAAAACCGTCATCTCCTCGGATGTCTGGAAGCCATAAAGGTTAATTAAATCCTCTCGAACAACGGTTTCAATCAAAAGTTCAATATTTTCCCCTACCTTTGTTGCAACGTGAGATAAAAGACGCTGGGATCCAAATACGCGATATCCGACGCCATTGACATCTAGAATCAGAAAATTTTTATCAATGCTGTCAAGGCGGCCTCGCAATTTTGCAATCATTGTTCTATCCTTTGGGCTCCAAAACGTTTTTCGGCCCATATATGTTGGGCATGGCACAAGGCTACAGCCAAAGCATCGGCTGCATCAGCTGTAAGTGTCTCACGGTTGACATGGGGAAGCAAATATCTAACCATCGTCATTACTTGCTCTTTCCCAGCATGCCCGACCCCCACGACGGTTTGTTTTACTTTATTCGGCGAATACTCCCCAACATCGAGGCCTTTGATTGCCGGCGCTAACATGACCGCCCCACGGGCCATTCCTAATTTTAACGTACTTCTTGGGTTCACGTTGACAAAGGTCTCCTCAACCGCCGCCATGGTGGGCTGGTAGGCGTCAATAACCTCACACAAATTCTCGAACAACACACGTAACCGAACAGAAAGGTCCTTTTCTCTTGGTGATATAACGCCATGGGCAATGTAGGAGAAATTTTGGCCATCCGTTGCCATCACCCCCCACCCGGTATGTCTGAGACCAGGATCCAGACCGAGTATCACTTGTGATGTCACCTTAAAACCTTTCAGAAAGGGATTTGGCCACATCTTCTGATAGCGCATAATTCCCAAAAACGTTTTGAACGTCATCACTATCTTCTAAAGCATCAATAAGCTTCATTAAGGTGACAGCGGTATCGTGATTGACGTCGACTGTTGTGTGTGGCTTCCACATATGATGGGACGATTGGGGCAGACCCAATTTTTTTTCAAGTTCATCTCGCACCGTATACAGTTGCTCAAAAGCGGTTTCAATAACGTGTTCATTTGTTTCTTCCCGAACATCTTCGCCCCCGGCCTCAAGGGCCGCCTCGAACACTTTTTCCTGGGGAACCCCGTCGGAAGAATAGCGAATCTCCCCAATGTGAGAAAACATAAAGGCGACACAATTGGTCTCCCCAAGATTCCCCCCGAATTTGGAAAAGGCGGCCCGAACATCGGATCCGGTTCGATTGCGATTGTCAGTCAAAGCTTCCACAATAAAAGCCGTCCCCCCGGGTCCATAGCCTTCATAGCGAACTTCCTCATAGTTATCTCCACTTTCCGCACCACTTCCTTTTTTAATCGCTCTTTCCATTGTCTCTTTAGGCATATTTGCCGACTTTGCCGAGGTCACCGCAGCCCTCAAACGTGGATTCGCCTCTGGGTCTGGGTTTTGTCGGGCCGCAACCGTGAGTTCACGAATAATTTTCGTAAAAACTTTCGCTCTTTTTTTATCCTGAGCGCCTTTGCGATGCATGATATTCTTAAACTGAGAATGACCTGCCATATCTTCACACCTTTAATTAATCTCTCTTTACAATGAGTCCTGAGACGCGTGGACCATTGCCCCAATGATTGCATTTCTTGCTAATAAATCTGCTCGGTCATTTTCTGGATGGTTGCTATGCCCCTTCACCCAATGCCAAACCACATCATGCTTTTGAACCTCCGTATCAAGGTCTTCCCATAAGTCTTGATTTCGCACGGGCTTCTTGTCCGCGGTCTTCCAACCTTTTCTTTTCCATTGTTTTATCCAAAGTGTCATCCCATCATGGACATAACGGCTGTCCGTATAAACATGAACCTTTGAATCTTGGGTTAAAGATTTCAAAGCTTCAATGACCGCCTGAAGTTCCATCCGGTTGTTCGTGGTTTGGGGATGACTCCCAAAAATTTCCTTTTCATGCTTTCCATACCTTAACACAGCCCCCCAACCTCCGGGTCCTGGGTTCCCACTGCAGGCGCCATCGGTATAGATTTCAATATTTTCAGCTTGCATCTTGCTTGTTCCTCACATTATAACCCTCTTAGGGTTATAGCGAATTTCTGCCGCGAGGGAAAGATGTCATCACTGCCAAAAAACACAAAAAAAGGACCTTACACCATTGAAGTTGAATCAGGAAAGACTTATCATTGGTGTACATGTGGCCTAAGCAAAGCGTTTCCCTTTTGCGATGGGTCCCATCGTGGAACGGGGTATAAGTCTTTGCGTTTTACCCCTGAAAAGAACGGCATCGTCAAAATCTGCGGATGTCAAGCGACAAAAACCCAACCTTATTGTGACGGATCACATACATACATTCAAAATGACTGATTTATTTTCAACACCTAAAACACAAGATTTGTATTCGGCGAAGGATATTGAAATTCTTGAAGGCCTCGATCCTGTCCGCTTGCGTCCCGGAATGTATATTGGGGGGACAAACACTCATGCGCTCCATCACCTGTCGATTGAAGTCCTCGACAACTCAATTGATGAGGCGATCGCCGGTCATGCCAAAAAAATTGATGTCATCTTACACGATGATTTTTCCCTTACGATTAAAGATAATGGACGTGGAATCCCCATAGATCCCCATCCAAAGTTTCCTGAGAAATCGGCTTTAGAGGTCATTTTAACAACCCTGCACTCCGGAGGGAAGTTTAAAGAAGGCGCCTATGAAACATCCGGAGGATTGCATGGTGTGGGCATTTCGGTTGTCAACGCTCTTTCTGATCATTTCGAAGTTAGGGTCGGCCGAGACCATAAGTTATGGGGCCAAACGTATTGCCGAGGTGTTCCCCAAGGCCCCCTTGAGTTCATAGAAGAAACCTCTGAAAAAGGGACACAAGTTCGGTTTCATCCGGATCCAGAAATTTTTGGGAATGTTCGGCGTTTTTCTCCGGATCGCTTGTATAAACTTTTGCGGGCCAAGGCCTTTTTATGCAAAGGCGTGAAAATCCGGTGGCTTTCCGAAGTCACATGCGAAGACTGCCCCACAAAAGAAACCCTATGTTTTCCCAATGGCTTAAGTGATTTTGTCCAGTCTGAAGTGCCTTTGGAGTCCCGTTTAAACGAAAAAATTTACGCCGATACCCTCAAAACCTCCCAAGGACGGGTCGAATGGGCCATCACTTGGTCTCCTTCACTTGAGAATCAGAAATTTAGTTTTTGCAACACCATTGAAACCCCCCTAGGAGGAACCCATGAAAATGGCTTTCGCCAGGCTCTAACACGGGCAATTCGCCGGTATGGGGACCTTTCAAACCAAAAAAAAGCAAAACAAATTACGGCTGATGATGTGTTTCTAAACGCTTTTTCTGTATTGTCTGTATTTATCAAAAACCCTCAGTTCCAGGGACAAACAAAGGAAAAACTGACGAACAGCGAAGTGACGAAATTTATCGATAATGTCGTTAAAGACCATTTTGAGCTGTGGTTACAAACAAACAAAAATGATGCCCAAAAAATTTTCGAGGGAATTTTATCAAATTCAGAATATCGTTTGCGCCGCAAATTGGAAAAAGAGACCAACCGCCAAACGGCCACACGTCGCCTAAGGTTGCCGGGAAAATTAACTGACTGTTCAAAGCGCACCCGTGAGAATACCGAAATCTTCCTTGTCGAAGGGGACTCCGCAGGAGGAACCGTCAAGCAAGCCCGGTCTCGAGAAACGCAAGCGGTTCTTCCTTTGCGTGGAAAAATTCTTAACGTCGCCGCCGCAACCATTGAAAAAAAAGTTGCCAATCAAGAAATCCAAGACCTGACCCTAGCCTTAGGATGTGGACGTGGCAAAGAATGTCGTCTGGAAAACTTACGCTATGAACGAGTGATTATCATGACGGATGCGGATGTCGATGGCGCCCATATTGCCTCCTTGCTGATGACCTTCTTTATTCGCGATATGCGCCCACTCGTTGAAAAAGGTCATTTGTTTTTAGCCATGCCTCCCTTGTACCGTATTACACAGGGCACCAAGGCGTATTATATTCAAAATGATGAGGAAAAGGAGCGTTTATTAAAAACAAAATTGAAAGATAAAAAAATTGAGGTCAGCCGATTTAAAGGGTTAGGAGAGATGTCCTGGCAACAACTGAAGGAAACAACCATGGATCCAACGAAACGGTCTTTGCTTCGCGTAACGTTGCCCCACGAAGAGGACATTGATAGTTTTGTCGATCGCCTTATGGGCCGTAATCCCGAAGCCCGATTTAACTTCATCAAAGACAATGCACAGTATGTAACAGAGCTTGACATTTAAACCTACGGCCATAAGTTTCTTCATCTCTGATTTTATAACGCTTCCATCTGTACAGGGTTTCTTTTAAATCTTCCATCAGCAACTTAAGGCAATCAAATCATGGGTGTATGGATTCATTATGAAGACCTAAGATTCAGCAAATGTATAGATCTATAACGAACCCGTTTAAACGCATGTCTAAAAAAACCTTGGAATCCAAACTTATAGAATTGTAGAATACATTCACAAACATTTTATCGGTTTTAAATATGAAATATATTTGTTATATACTATCGACATTCTTCTGCGTCCCATTTGCCAACGGGGGAAGTATTAAAGACTCCCCTATCTTTTCTATCAACCATGAATGTTTGAGGAAAAATGGAAAAACCCCCATATTGAAAATCGTTTTAGAGGGGAAAGTAAATCAAGTGAAATGGAAAGCTACAAATATTTGTGAAAAGGATATTCCTTATTTCCAGAAGCATTTTAACAACACGGAAATTATGAAAGGTTTTGCCAGTGGGCAAAGCCGCTCACCGGAATCCATCAAGGAGCGTATTTTAAATTCCTGGATTTCCAGATTTGAGAATTTACAGCCCCATGGAGGCCTTACGATATGGAATATTACGGAATCCAAAAAACCCTTGCGTATTGGTCATTTTGTTGCGGGAGGAGGGGAAGAGAAAGGTGTGTCTGAAATCGCGTACTCTCTTGAAAAGGAATATTGGGGAAAAGGAATTTGCACGTGTATCGTTGCAAAGATCCTTGAACTATGGGTACCTGAAGTTCAAAGAATCGCACATATCCCGGATAATGAGTTGAACAATACCTTTCGTTGTTTTGATGGCCAAGCCTTAAGGCGTTTGGATGCCACAGCAAGCCCGATAAATATTTCATCTTGGAAGATTTTAGAAAAAAACAACTTTCATTCTGCTTTTTCAAAAACAAGCAAAGCTCCGGCATCCTTACAGAAACTTATAAATAGCTTCATAAAGGTAAAAGGCAAAATTCTGACTGAGCGAATGGAAGATTTTGAAAAATCTATTTCTCATTTAATCAAAAAAGGCGACATGAAAGTCGACACACGTTATGAAGTCACCGATCTTTTTGGTGAAAAGAAAACCCTAAGTTTTTCAAAACGTTTCGCACGATTAAAATACCACTATGAATATGATGCGATTGAAAATCTTTCCTAGCCCAAGTTTCCTAGCCCAAATAAGGCTTTTGCAATATGACATATGTAATATGACATAATATTTCTCAAATAATCTCAATCTATAGAGCAATATTTTATAAGGATGGATAATTTTTTCATGTTATCGGGGGAATTATAATAGATTTGGGGCGAATAATGGGGCTCGAACCCACGACCTCCGGAACCACAATCCGGCGCTCTAACCAACTGAGCTACATTCGCCATGTCACAATTAATACAGATATTCCGCAAAAAGGTCAAGGCCGAGTTTCAGAAAAATGATTTGAAATGTCATCTTTCGACATAGAATATATTGGTTTTTTCCTTGTCAGGGAATCCGTTTATAGATAAGCTGATTGCTAGTGTTATCAATGAATTTACAATATGACAGCTTCGTACGGAAACTTCACAGAGAATCTCTCGTCATCCCAAGATTCACAGGCCTCGGATATCGTTCATTGTCCCCTAGCTCGTAAAAACTATCGCTACTGGCGCCTGCGCATTATGTATTCCATCATGTTAGGATATGCCACCTATTATCTTGTCCGAATGAATTTTTCTATGGCTATGCCAGCGATCGAAGCCGAACTGGGCTATACAAAAACACAACTTGGCTGGATACTTTCCGTCCATTCAATCATTTATGGTATTGGAAAATTCGTAAATGGCTATATTAGTGACCGGTCAAACGCACGATATTTTATGACCTGCGGTCTTTTTGGATCAGCTCTTATCAGTGTATTTATGGGCTTAGGTTCCGGTTTAATAATATTTACAGCCTTGTGGTCCGTCAATGCTTGGCTACAGTCTATGGGCTGGCCGCCCGTGGTTCGATTGCTTACACATTGGTTTAGCCCCCGAGAGCTTGGGACAAAATGGGGATTCTGGGCAGCTTCCCATGGAATTGGCGGAGCCGCAATTATGATTTTAGGGGGGTATCTTATTGAATACTACGGATGGCGATATGCCTTTTTTATCCCAGGAGCCCTCGCCTTTTGCATCGCAGTTTTTTTATTGAACCGACTCCGGGATACTCCCGAGTCTATTGGCCTTCCCCCTGTGGAACGTTACAAGAAAGAAGCCATTGATGAGCTATCTCTGGCCCAAGATGAAAAGCTGACTCACTGGGAACAAATTAAACTTGTCCTAGGGAACCCCTTAATCTGGTATGTCGGCATGGGAAACCTTTGCGTCTATATTGTTCGTATGGGTGTGTTTACCTGGGCCCCCACATTTTTAAAAGAAATGAAAGGTTATACCCCTCTTTCCTCAGGGTGGCAAGTGGCCAGTTTTGAAATTGCAGGGATTTCAGGAGGATTTCTTGCCGGCTGGATTTCGGATAAAGTTTTTCACGGTCGGCGGGGGCCTGTCAGTGTACTGTATATGATCGCCCTGGGATTCAGCCTTTTTTATTTTTTGCAATCCTCTCTGGGAAGTCCGATGCTTGATACATTGGTGATGATTGCCGTCGGTTACCTTGTTTATGGACCCCAAGTTCTTGCAGGAGTTGCCGCTGCAGACTTTGCATCGAAAAAAGCGGCCGGAACCGCCACGGGTCTCATCGGGACCTTTGCTTATGCAGGAGCCGCCCTAAGCGGGGTGGGAACGGGGTTGATTGTTGATATGTGTGGATGGTCAGGTGGCTTCGTTTTCTTCATAACCGCCGCCTTTTTAGGTGCCGGATTTTTTGCCCTGACGTGGCATCATCGTGCCTCCGTATTAAAACAAGAGGTTTAGTGTCTTTCGAATCGTATTCCCTTCATATGATGAGACGACAAAACTGCCCCTGCTTATTTTCAACGAATTAGGGAATTTATTTGAAACAAAGACACTCCTCTTATCAGTGGGTCCTTTGGATGTTTGCTTGGGGCCTTGCAAGCAGTTTGGCTATGGCCATAGCCAAACTTGTTCATGGTAAGGTTTCTACACCGGTCATTGTATTTTCCCGTGTGGGGTTTGGGTTGTTTTTTTTTCTCCCCTTAATTCTTCGTCATAAACGTGAGCTTCGGCGCCCGAAAAAGTTGTTTTTAAATATCCTAAGCGGTGTTTGTGTTTCCTTCTCCATCCTCTGCACGTATTATGCCTATACCCATTTACCCTTGGCATTGGCAACCTCAATTGGGTTTAGCGGCCCCTTTTTTACCATTACTCTTGCCATTATTCTTCTACGGGAAAGGCTGTCTGCAATCAAATGGTTGCTGGTAGTTACCGGCTATATCGGGGTTCTGGTTATGGTCCAACCGAGTACTTATACCTTTAGTTTCGCAGTTCTCGTCGCCCTTATTGCAAACTTATGTGCTGGGGGGGTGCGTATTGTCATTCGCTATCTCTCAAACACAGCCTCATCAGAACAGATCCTAATATTTAATAACCTTACGGCTTTTATTGTATTCGGCCTTAATGTTATCTTTTATTGGCAAACCCCGACGTTAACAGACACAGCCTTACTCGCAACTTTAGGACTTTTGGGGATCTTCTCTCAACACTGTTATATTCAAGCCCTCAAGCTTAAAGAGGCCTCTTTTATAGCACCTTTTGAATATATTCGATTAATATTTGCGATCCCCCTAGGCTTTCTTCTTTTTCAAGAAATTCCAAAGATTGGATTGTATTTCGGAAGTGTCATTATTATCGTCAGTAACTTGCTGCTGTTGTGGATCGATGTCCATAAAAAAAAGGCTGCATCCCCTGATTAAGTTATCTTTCTCCTGGCCCTACCCCGGACGACCCGACGCCTTGACGTTACGCAAGCCCTAGGTGAGGAGATAAAACCTTTTGAGAATACATCGATAGAGTCGTTCCAACATATCCAAGTCTTCTATTGAGACACATTCATCCGTTTGATGGGCTGTTTTATGTTTTAGGCCCAGCTCCATCACAGGGCAGTATGCCTGTATATGTCGCGCATCTGACGTTCCGCCTGAGGTCGAAAATCCAGTTTTTATCTTCGTTTCATCCCTCATTCGGTAAAGGATATCGTTAAACAAAGGATGGGGGGAACTTAAGAAGGCCTCGGCAGTCCCTGAAAAAGATAAGGTATAAGGTAATGTGAAGACCTGTCGAGCCAAGGTCTCGATGGTGTCCCGTAAGGATGATTGGCTATAAGATGGGTTAAAACGTATATTAAACTTTACTCGCGTGGTCTCTGGAATGACATTTGGCGTCGGATTTTCAGTATCCACCGATGTCAGTTCTAAGTGTGATTTGGGGAAATGTTCATACCCATTATCCCAATGATAGGTCCTCAATCGATTGAGAAAGGCAACAAGTTCAGGTAAGGGGTTTCGTGCTTCCTGAGGATAAGCTACGTGACCTTGCTTTCCAACAACTTTGAGGTCACAATTCAAACTGCCTCGACGCCCAATCTTGAGTGTGTCACCAATTGATTTGTCACTGGTTGGTTCGCCGACCAAACAGAAATCTGGAATTTTAGACTGCGTCTCTAGCCATTCCAAAACTTTTGGGGTTCCATCGCAGCCATGACCTTCCTCATCCCCCGTTATCATAAGACTGAGGGTTCCTTTAAAACTGGATTGAATAAGATCTTCCACACTTGAGAGAAAGCAAGCGATACCCCCCTTCATATCAACAGCTCCACGGCCATAAATCAGTCCCTGGGTTTCAACAGCCTCAAAGGGGGGGAAAGACCACGATGAAACATCTCCGGGGGGCACCACATCCGTATGGCCCGCAAAGCAGAAATGGGGGGAACCATCCCCATACGTGGCAAATATATTATGAGTTTGATACCCCCGGGGACCAAAAGGCAAGTGCGTGACGTGAAACCCAAGACCCTTTAAATACTGTCCTAAAAACGTCAAACAGTCCGCATCATAAGGTGTGCTAGATGGAAAACGTATAAGGGACTTAAGAAGGCGGTCCCGGTTCATGGGAAGGGACGAAGAAGGTCATTAATGGCAGTCTTTGAACGGGTTTTTTCATCTACTGTTTTAACAATGACGGCACAATACAAACCAGGTCCGCGTTCCCCATCTTCTTTCACCTTTCCAGGCAAGCTTCCTGGCAAAACAACGGAATAGGATGGAACTCTCCCGTAATAAATCTCATCTTTTTCCCGATGGTAAATAGGGGTTGAGGCCCCCAAATATACCCCCATTCCTAAGACAGACCCTTGTTCCACAATGACACCCTCAACAACTTCGCTCCGAGCCCCAATAAAGCAGTTATCCTCAATTATGACCGGGTTGGCCTGCAGGGGCTCTAAAACCCCCCCGATACCAGCACCTCCAGAGATATGGCAGTTATCACCAATTTGAGCACACGACCCCACGGTAGCCCAGGTATCAATCATCGTGTTTTGACCAATAAAGGCCCCGATATTGACAAAGGAAGGCATCAAAACAACACCCGGGGAGATGTAGGCGGAATAACGTACGATACTACCAGGGACCGCACGAATCCCGGAATTTTGAAAATGGTCCTGCGTCCAATGGGAAAATTTCAATGGGACCTTGTCATAAGCCACTGTCTGTGCATCACGAGAAAACAGACAGTTTTCCTGAATTCGAAACGACAGAACAAGGGCTTTTTTGACCCAGGTCATCACCTGCCAAACGCCTTTTTCATAAAAGCAGACCCGCAGCTTCCCCTCATCTAAAAGTTTCAAGACGCTTTTGATATCGGCAGCCGCCACATGATGAGGGGTGATCTCATCTTTGACGTTCCATAAGTCCTCAATTATGTTTTCCATATTAGTCTTCATTTTGTACATTGTCTTCTGGTGTTTCGGAAAGATCGGGTTTTGGTTGTCGACACAGTTTTCTATGGGACATCAAGCTAAGCGGGATTGCCATAAGGTAAAGAAGGTTCATAAATATCAAGGCAAACCAAAACGCATTAATCAAGGCAGTAATCAAAACCCCTGCGAAAAGCATTAATGGCAAAACAAACTTTTTATCCACACGCTTTCCTTTCAGGGAAAAAGTAGGGATACGACTGACCAGCAAACTTCCAATCCCTATGAGAAAGACACCTAACCCCAGGGGATACGACATAAAGTCCAAGTTAAACGCAAACTTAAACATCAAGGGGGTTAAAACAAGGATGGCTCCCGCAGGGGCGGGAATCCCCGTAAAGTAGTACTTCATCTCTTGGGTTCGTTCATCTTCTGTTTGCAAAAGATCCGTATTAAACCGTGCTAAACGCAGCGTCATACAAATAACGTAAAGCAAACAGATCGCCCAGCCAAATCCCTTCCACTGGGATAAAGAAAATATATAGAGAACAAGGGCCGGGGCGACGCCAAAACTTACCAGATCGGATAAGGAGTCCAGCTCGGCGCCAAAATTCGACGTTGCATTTAAAAACCGGGCAAAACGGCCGTCCATACCATCAAGAATCGCCGCAAGGACAATCGAGATCACAGCGAGTTCATATTTTTCCATTAACGCAAAACGTATACTGCTTAAGCCCATGCATAGGGCCATTAATGTCACAAGATTTGGCAGCAATCGATTAAATGGAAGGCTTTTGATTCGGTTCTTACGGAATTGACGTAAACGACGTTTTTTCACTCTTATATCCTTTAACGCCTCATGACGTTTCTGATGTATGCCACCCTATTCTAATATGGATGTGTCTCAATGTCTTGCTCAATCCATAGAAACTTGTATATCTAGCAGTTTTCCAACACGCACTGATTTCGCTATTCCCCTACTTCCGGTTGAGCTTAGGGAGTCTCAGCTTGGGTTCATGCCAAACGGGGGTCTAAGGGTATTCGGCAAGTACGGTTTCGCCAGCAATCATTCGTTGGCCCTTTTCCACCCGCGGCACCACTCCCTCGGGCAGGTATACATCCATTCGGCTTCCAAAACGAATAAGTCCGTACTTTTGCCCACATGTAACAAAATCCCCAGGTTTCACATCACAGCGAATTCGCCGGGCAATGAACCCCGCAATTTGCGTACAAACGATCTGGTGACCTGCTTCAGTCTGAATGACAAGGGAGTTCCTTTCATTAAGTTCGCTGGCTTTGTCAAACGAGGCGTTGAGAAATTGCCCCTTATGATAATATACCTTTTTCACATGGCCGGTGACAGGAATGCGGTTAATGTGCACATCAAAAATGTTTAGAAAAACACTCACACGTGTCCATAGCTTTTCTTCACTTTCAATTTCCCCGGGCAGGGTTGCGTTTTCCTGAACAGCCACAACAATGCCATCGCCAGCACTTACAATGGATGGTCTTTTTGGAGGTACGCGTAAGGGATCACGGAAAAAATAAAGGACCCAGATTGAGATCAATCCCCCAACACCTCCTAAAATTGGATGTAATAGGGCTAGTCCTAGGGAGATAAGAATCGCAAGGGCCGCAAAACCGAAACCTTCGGGGTGTATGGAAAAATTTATGTACTTGGTCATTGTCTCTAATATCTTCCTTGTCTAAAGCTGTTATTTTTTTAAGGGAATAACACTATGGGTTCGAATTTGGCATAATTCACATATTTTTCGATAGGATGTTGCTGAACCCTTTAATGAGTACACATCCTTTGTGGGGGTGCCACGTGCCGACTTTCCCCAGGCAACAAGTTTCGTCCCCTTTAATGCAGTTTTCGTCATCACATCATCCATTCCGGGTGAGGCCCAAGCTGTTTCTTGGTCTGTGAACATTGAGAATTTTTTGTTCCCAACCTGCACCTTGACATGGTCCCCAGCCTTAAAGGGATACCCAAAATCAATGCTCATAATATTTAATCCCTGTTTTTTTTGATAGGGTCGATGAGCTATAATCATATGTGTACTCCCTCGTTTTTTGTTCTTATCCTTTGTATGAACAAACTGACGGCTTGTGGGATAGCTGACCATGTAACAAATCTTGTGGCCCATTTCCATAGCCGTATACACATGCCAATCCCCATAAGTGCCGACATGCCGGGGGACGGGTTGAGAGACTTTTTTATCAGCTTGGGCATTCTGTGGGACCATTCCGATAATCACGAACGCGGCTAGGGTCTTAAGAATATTTATATGAATAGGCATCCCTTTTTCTCCAATATTAAAAATAACTTGAAACGACGTCAACCTTCGGAGGCCTATCGTTTCCCCTTCATGATAAACACCTGTTGAATAATGGTTAAAATATTACTGACGGCCCAGTAAATAACAAGCCCCGCTGGAAATTGCGCCAACATAAATGTAAATATTAAAGGCATAAACAACATCATTTTTTGCTGTGCTGGATCTGTGGGGGTCGGATTCAACTTTTGTTGAACAAACATCGTAAGCCCCATAAGAATTGGCCAAACCCCCACTTGGAGAAATCCAGGGGCGGACCAAGGCAGCATTCCAAACAAGTTCAGTAAGGATGTCGGATCTGGGGCTGACAAGTCATGGATCCAGCCAAAGAATGGCGCATGGCGCATCTCAATGGTAACGAATAAAACCTTATACAAAGCAAAGAAGACTGGAATTTGTAAGACCATAGGCAAGCACCCTGCCATGGGATTAATTTTTTCCTTCTTATAAAGTGCCATAACTTCTTGATTCATGCGCAATTTATCTTCTTTGTATGCCTCCTTAATTTGTTCTAATTTCGGCTGCAACTCCTTCATCTTTGCCATCGAACGATGCGATTTTGACGCGAGAGGGTAAAATAACGCCTTCATAAGAACCGTCAATAAGATAATGGCAAGACCAAAATTTCCAACCCATTTGTACAAAAGTTCTAAGATATAAAATAAGGGCTTTGTTAAGAAGTAAAACCACCCAAAATCAACGGCGAGGTCAAAATGGGTCACCCCTAACTTTGCTTCATACATATCCAGCAGATTCAGTATTTTCGCCCCAGCATACAGGTGCGTTTCCATGGATTGGGTGTGTCCAGAGGGAATTTCTACCAATGGATACGTGACTGTGGTTTGGTAGGCACTATGTCCGTTTTTCAGGCTATGTTCGAAGGCATGTTTGACGTGTTCCCCCTGGGTCGGCACAAAAGCGGTAAACCAATATTTATCAGTTATTCCAGACCACCCACCTTGGCTGGGATATGTCAGGGTTCGAGATTTTCTCACGTCCTCATAAGACAGTTCTTGTAGCTTTTTATTAATGTATCCAATCGGCCCTTCGTGCAATATATAAAAGCCTTGGGTTTCTGGCTCTCCCCCTCGCCTTATCACCCCTTTCGGTGCGACGCGAATCACATTCGATGATGTATTCACTATCTTCTGGTTCACAGAAATTAAGTAATGATCATCAATGGTAAAATGTTGTTCAAAGCGCACTCCTGCCCCATTTTCCCAATACAGGATCAAGGGTTGATTTGGGCTGAGTTTTTTTGATGAGTTTTTTGCAAGCTTCCATACTGTTCCATCATCAGGAACTTCTGTAGGGGTTGCGTCCGTTTGGTATTGGAAAAATACATAATAGGGCTTTTCAGTACCTTCCGGTGAAAAGAGAACTACATTGGGGCTCTGAGGATCTACGGACTGATGGTAGTCCTTCAGGGTCAAGTTGTTCAACCTTGCCCCTTTAAGGTTGATAGACCCCTGAACTTTTGGAGAATCAATTACAATTCGTTTTTCCGAGTTTAAGACATCTTCACGAGATTGAGTCGGTGCAGCATGTTCCACGAACTTTCCGGGGTCGCCCTCCTGTGAAATTGTGTTGTGCTCTTCGTTGGGGATCACATCCTTATCTCCAGAAAAATAATTCCAACCCAAGAGAACAAAACCACTTATGGCTAAAGCAAGAATAAGATTACGTTGCTCATTCATGAAAAGATATCCTTTCTCATATCGTCTTTTTCGGCACTGGATCAATCCCATAACTCTTCGAAAAGGGCTGGCATTTTCCAAGCCTTATTAAAATTAAACGCAATCCCGGCCAAGGTCCATATTTTTTCAGCGCCTCAATGGAATACTCTGAACATGTCGGATAAAAACGACACCTTTCGGCTAACAAAGGAGCCAGTGTATAACGGTAAAGATAAATTGGGAAAAGCAGGCTGACTTGCAAAGCTTTTTTCATGATGTTCAACGTTTGGCGTTGATATATTTTATACACGTTTGCGCTTCCGAAACTAAGGTTTCAAACTTGTTGATCAGTATACCCTGTCGTGCCACAAAGATATAATCATGGTTGTGGGGACAGCAAGGTAGAATTTCATGTCGGATAAGTTCCCGCAAGCGGCGTTTGGCACGATTTCTTTTCACAGCATTTCCCAAGCGTTTGGTCGCAATTAATCCAAAACGGTTCGGCCCCTCAGAATCCTGAGGACACCATTGGACAATGAAGCTTTTCGAAAAGATCTTGCTTTGGCTTTTTTTCACGCGCTGAAAATCAGACTGTTTCTTTAACGTCAAAAAAAACATTCATTTCTTATGCCGATAATTTTGCACGGCCCTTGGCGCGACGACGGCGAATCACAGCCCGTCCACCCACGGTGCTCATACGGGAACGAAATCCATGTCGACGTTTTCTTACAAGGTTGCTGGGCTGAAATGTTCTTTTCACGGTTCTTCTCCCCCTCACTGGGTTAACATTAATCTTATTTCACTTTGAATATATATTCTATTTTATAGGTCATCGTCAACGTGTAATTCAAACTTTATGTCCTGGAGTTCGGCACCATTTTTAGACCTTGGCGAGATTTTCCATTAAGGCATCCAGCACACAAACATTTTTTTTACACGTTGGCCAATTTTCCACAGTCATTCTTCTTTCTGTTCCTGTTGTCTCTATCCGCATATTCTTCGGTCCCCAACCCCCGAGCAAATACATTGCTTGAGACACGGTAAAGAAGGACTAATGACGGGACCTAGGGTCTTCTATCAACCTATTGAGCTCGGACCTTGTCACGCTTCCTTGATACTTTTTTCCATTCAATATAAATGTTGGGGTACCTTGAATATCAAGCCCCGCTCTTAAGGCTTCATTTTGGGCAAGACTCTTATGGATATCACGAGATTCGCGTGCTTCACGAAGGTGATGTATGTTGAGGCCAATCATGCCGGCTAAAGCTTCACGTTCCCGCATGCTCGTCCTTCCCGAAGCCCGGTGAATGACCCCAAGTAATTCAAAGTATTTTCCTTGCTTGTGCGCCGCTAGCAAATCCTTTACCAAGCCACGGGAGTTGGGAAGAAGGGGGATATCCTTTATAATAATATCTATATCGCGGCGCTCCTTTGCCAAGGCTTTCAGCTCTTCTAAAAATTTTTGGCAGTATCCACAACTGGGATCCATGAAGGCAACCAGCCGGTTTTTCTCCCCTTTGCGCCCTAAACGAGGTGAAGACGATTCAAAAAGCTGTGGGGAATGGGTCTTTATAAAATCATCTGTCCTAAGATCCTGAGCATTGTGTTGCCCCTGAAGGGTGTTTTTCGCCCCTGGGTTCCCTGTTTTAGCATTTGTGACGATGTCTTCTACGATTTTTTCGATTTCACTTTTTTGCGCATTGGCCTCCTTCGAGTGTGAATTTGCCCCTGCAGAATTGATTTTGATGAGAAGACAAGCAATCGTCAAAAAGAACACTTTAAAAAGCTCCTATGATCTTATTTAAATATTTTATGCCACCAGCTTTTTTGGGCTTTTTTTTTATCCATATCCCCGTAACCAGAGTTCCCTTCGCGGGATGGAGAGCCGTTCCGCCTCCCCCCTCTCCGTCCCCGACGATGCGGCTTGCGGTCTGCTTTATTGTTGTCCCCTGGGATCTTTTCTTCTTCAGCTGCGGAAGTATCCTGAGGCGATTCAGGTTCCCACTCGTCTTCGCTATCTCCTGATTTCTCAGGTGGCGTCACCGCAAGAATTTCATAATATGGGGTTGCAAGAAGGTCATCGGGCACAATGGAAAGTTGGCATGTGTAGCGTTTTTCAAGATCAGAAAGCTCGGATCGCTTATCATTTAACAAATACAGACTCACGTCTTTTGGGGCAAGAATTTTTAGGAAAGGTGTGGGCGTGTTTAATAAATTTTCTTCAATGGCCCGAATAATATCTAACGCACTTGAGGCGACAGACCGCACAATTCCGGCTCCTTGACACCGGGGACAGGCAATCGAACTTGCTTCCATAATGCTAGGCCTGAGCCTTTGACGAGAGAGCTCAAGCAGACCAAAGGAGCTAATCGTTCCCACTTGCAACCGCGCACGATCCGGTTGAAGGTTGTGTTGCAACCTTTCCTCAACGGCTCGCCTTTTTTCATCGGTTTCCATATCAATAAAGTCGATCACAACCAATCCTGACAAGTCACGTAAGCGCAACTGCCTTGGAATTTCTGTTGCAGCTTCTAAATTGGTGTTAAATGCAGTTTCCTGAATATGTCGGTCTTTTGTGGATTTACCAGAGTTAATATCAATGGCCACCAAAGCTTCTGTTTGGTTCATAACAATTTCCCCTCCGGAAGGCAAACTTACGCGGGGACGGTGGACCGAATCTAGTTGCGCTTCGATCCCATAATTATGGAATAAGGTGATCTCTTTATTATCGTGTTTTCTTACTTTTTTCACATGCGTGGGAACCAGTTGGCGCATAAATTTACGGGCTTTTTCAAAACCCTCTGCCCCATCGATAATGATTTCTGAGATATCTTTCGAGTACATATCACGCACAGCGCGTTTGATAATATCTGCCTCTTCGTACACTAAAGAAGGGGCTATGGACTTTAGTGTTAGGTTGCGAATCTCATCCCAAAGCTTAAACAGATACTCTGCATCTCTGCGGATTTCGGCTTTTGTGCGTCCTCGACCCGCTGTACGAATAATCATGCTCATTCCCTCAGGAGTGTGCAGTTCATCCAAAACGTCTTTTAATCGCTTACGATCCTCAGGGTCACTCACACGCCTGGAAACCCCACCTGCGTTTGCTGTGTTCGGCATAAATACACAATACCGCCCTGGTAAGGAAATATTTGTGGTTAATGCGGCTCCCTTGGCGCCTCTTTCTTCTTTTTGAACCTGAACCAATAGAATTTGGTTTCTTGCGACCACTTCTTGGATTTTGTATTTTTTATGAATAGGCTCGGAACGAGCGGGTCTTAACTCGCGGCGTGGAGCCTCTGAAGCTGTGCTCCCCTCTTCTTTCCCCGCTTCCGCTTCGACCTCAGCCGCTTCCCGGTCCTCTACTGGAATTCGGAAATAGTCGGGATGGATTTCCGAGAAAGGTAAGAAGCCCTGGCGTTCCTGACCATAATCCACAAAGGCTGCCTGCAAGGATGGCTCAACTCTTCGCACCTTTGCCAGGAAAATATTTCCCTTTAAGTACTTTCGGGCGGCGACTTCAAAATCGAATTCTTGTAGATTTCCAAGAGAATCAATGATAGCAACACGCGTCTCTTCTTGATGCGTGGCATCAATTAACATTTTTTTTTGCATTTTAAACTCCTAAACGCGCCAGCAAGGGTATTGGACCTGCGTCGCGAATTTTATCATAAACAGGGTTTCTTCAACGTTTTAAAATTCTGGACTTTCAAAATTGAACACACAAGACATAGTGACACAGAATCTTCTGATCACAGTTTATAGATTTGTCCGCAATGGGACAACTGTTATTTCTTAGGAAGATCTCTTATTTAGGGATAAGAGAGGAAATCTCCCCCTTTAGACGCAAGGGGGATATAAGTAGAGAGGTTATTTTTTTTCTTTTTGCTTCATTAACGGCCCAAGTATATCCCCCAGACTCGCGCCACTATCCGTGGATCCATACTCTTCCATGGCTTTCTTTTCTTCTTCCATTTCCCGAGCTTTCACAGAAAGATTGACCTTACGGTTCGATTTATCGATTGCCATAACCTTTGCATCTAATTTTTCACCGACCGCAAATCGATCACAACGACGATCTTCGCGTTCTTTGGACAACTCTGCCTTACGAATAAACCCGGATATTTCTGTATCTCCGACTTTAACCTCAAGCCCCCCGTCTGTTATTTTCTGGACTTCACATGTGACCATTTCCCCACGTTTGATATTTTCCAGGCCTAGGGAAAATTTATCATCGGAAAGGTGCTTAATCCCCAAAACAACACGTTCTTTTTCCGCATCGATGTCTAAGATTCGCACCTGGACATGATCGCCTTTTGTATATTTTTTGATGCTTTCTTCGCCTGATTCATCCCAGGAAAGGTCTGACATGTGAACCATGCCGTCAATTTCTTCGGACAATCCAATGAATAACCCAAACTCGGTGATATTTTTAATTTCACCTTCGGCGATATCACCCACGGAATATTTTTCTTGAAGTTTCTTCCAAGGATTTTCGATGCACTGCTTCATGCCCAACCCGATGCGATGTTTTTCAATCTCAAGATCCAAAATCATAACATCAACCTGTTGGCCTACGGAAACAATCTTATTTGGCTGAAGGTTACGTCGGGTCCAGCTCATCTCTGAAACATGCACAAGCCCTTCTATGCCCTTATCAAGTTCAACGAAGGCCCCATAGTCCGTGACGTTCGTCACCAAACCTTTTACGACGGTTCCTGTGGGGAACTTCTCGCTGACACCATCCCACGGATCTTTTTCAAGTTGCTTCATCCCCAATGAGATTCGTTGGGTTTCTGGGTTAAACCGAATGACCGCAACATTAATTTTCTGACCAATTTGCAAAACTTCTGAAGGATGGTTTACACGGTTCCATGCGATATCTGTCACATGGAGCAACCCATCAACACCACCTAAGTCTATAAAGGCGCCATAGTCGGTAATGTTCTTCACAACACCTTCCAAAACCTGACCTTCTTTCATCTCCGCAAGTAGCTCACTGCGTTGGTCCGCCCGGGATTCTTCCAGAATAGAACGACGAGACACCACAATGTTTCCCCGTGCCCGGTCCATTTTTAGTATTTGGAAAGGTTGATCCAAACCAATAAGAGGGGATATATCGCGGATTGGGCGAATATCCACCTGGCTTCCAGGCAAGAAAGCGACTGCCCCCTTAAGGTCAACGGTAAACCCACCTTTGACTTTTCCAAAAATCACACCATTCACGCGTTCATTTTTCTGGAATGATTTCTCTAGATCGATCCATACGGCCTCACGACGGGCTTTTTCATGGCTAAGAACAATTTCCCCGTTCTTATCTTCCATGCGTTCAAGGTACACATCAACGATATCGCCTATCGCTAATTCCTTGTTCTCTTCACTGGTCTTCAGCTCCCGCAAAAGAACACGCCCCTCAGACTTCAAACCGACATCCACAATCGCTGAATCTTTATCAAATGAAACAACAGTTCCCTTGATGACCTTGCCAATTAATTCCTCAGATCCTGCAAAGCTTTCCTCTAACAAAGCCGCGAAATTTTCCTGGCTTGCCATGACCGGCACGTTAAAGTCGACCTCGTCAATATCATTGGTTACGATATCGCTTTCTGAATTTTCGAGTTGATCCAAATTTTGTATATTTTTAGTCATAATTACTTCTTTCTTGCTCAATCCTTTTTTGAAAAGGTCATCAATTTCCAAAGACACCGAAGCTTAAAACCTGACTGGCCGCGGATAAGATAAAATTATCCTCAACCACCACTTTTTTTAAGATATCTCCGATCCTCTTAGACATTAATTAAGAGCTCTTGAGATTTTAAGTGCTACGTGATGAAAAACGGATTCTGCGCTCATGTCAGTTGTATCAATAATGATAGCATCCTGCGCGGATCGAGCGGGAGAAGCCACGCGACTTTCGTCACGTCCATCCCGTTGCTGTATATTTTTGATAACGTCTTCATATATACTCTTTATTCCCCGATTCTGCAACTCTTGATGTCGACGTTTTGCACGACACTCAACACTTGCGGTCAGGTAAAACTTCAGATTTGCATTGGGTAAAACGTGAGTTCCAATGTCACGACCATCAAAAATGATCCCCTGGCTGCCGTCGGGTATATTTTGGCTTATGGACCTTTGAAGATCTAAAAGCGCCTGACGCACATCTTCATACGCCGCAACCACTGATGCCCCTTGGGCGACGTGATCATGGCGCAATCTTTGTTCTTCTGTAAGGTTGTCTAAGGTCAAGGACTGGGCAATCTGCACAGCCTTGTCACGGTCATCAAAAGGAATGTTTTGGTTGATCAGCTGCAAGGCCACAGCTCGATACAAAAGACCTGTATCAAGGTAGAACAAATGAAAATGTCGCGATAAAGAACGCGAGAGCGTCCCCTTTCCCGATCCACTGGGCCCATCAACAGCAACTATCATTGGATTCGGTTAGGCAATGCCTTTGAAGCGATCTTTAAACTTCGCTAAACGTCCCCCGGAATTCAGAACACGATGTTTGCCGGTCCAGGCTGGATGAGACATAGGGTCGATATCAAGCTGTAGGCGATCGCCTTCTTTTCCCCAGGTGGAACGTGTTTCGTAGGTGGTGCCGTCAGTCATGACAACGGTGATTTTATGGTAATTTGGATGAATCCCTTTTTTCATGAAAAAACTCCTCATTTTATGTACAAATATATATCGAATTTAAACAACAAAATCAAGCCTTAAACAGGATCGAATGTGTTTTCATGTTGAAATTATGGATAAATTGCGTTTTTTTATGTAAAAAACCAACTGTGCCTTCAAAGTCAGAGAATCATTTCACCAGTCCGCGTTCAATTTTATACCCTGGACTTGAACGCACGATAAGCGAATTAATCACATCCTTCACCCCCTTTGTTCTCAGGGCAAGGTGCACAGCCCTTTTTGCAACGTTTGGGTTTTTTACAAACCCGCTTAATTGAACAATTCCCCGATCAATGGCTACGGATATAGGGTCACTTTTGGTCAATGAATCCTGTGATAGATCTGTTTGAATGCTATTTTTCAGGCTGCGGTCTTCACCCCGTTCGTCAAAGGTTTTATACTGCTCATACGTTGACGGATAACAGCCATAATTGAACGCCGCAATTGAAAATCCGATCATAAGGTATAGGTATCTATAAGAACATCTTGGCATTGTATTCTCCTTACAGTTTTTCATTGAAGATTTAACATTCTGTTATTCGAAAAAGAAGTTTAATTCATTTTAAGAATTCTCTCCCCTATGGAAAGCTGTGGGAAAATAACCCAATAGAGACCTGTAAACGAAACCTTTGTTCTTTTTAAACTTTAGATCTTCGTCTTTTATTGAGACGATGAATAGGCGGCCATTTAAAGGGGAAACCATGTTCATTTCAAAATTGATCACTTTTCACAAAAGATCTCAAAGCCCTTCTCAAAACAGCACACACGCGTTGTCACCGAAATGTCATTCTTCAGAATTTCTGGGGGATGTCGATGGCTATAACCTGTTTTCGATCCTTGATTAAATCCTTTTTCCCTTGTGATGACGTGACCCAAGTTTTCCGGGGCCCATTTCACGGGGACCCATGTAACACAATTCCGCAAGATCACGATTTAAAATCACGATTTAAAAAAAAACGATGCCTCAATTGAGAAAACTATTGAACGAAAGGCGGAAATCGTGTATTCCAACAGTATCCATTCGGGGTGTAGCGCAGCCTGGTAGCGCGCCAGTTTTGGGAACTGGATGTCGGGGGTTCGAATCCCTCCACCCCGACCATGGAACTTTCCGACTTCTCTTTTTCATTTGTATTCACAGTTACTGTTTTTTTCATAGACAACTTATTGGAAATATTGGGTCTTTTGGACGTCCTGAAAAGGACTTCTTAGGAACATTTTGAACCGTCTTAAGACCACCCTGTCTTCCTACCCCCCGTTAGAGAGTCCATAGCGTCGATTATCCATTTCTTATCGCATGGGCATTTGATTCATGGTGTTTCCGCACTTGAGGGCAGCCGCCATTTCAGCCACCATTTCAAAAGACCTTAAGACACTTTTTGAATTGCAGACCACCCCACCGATAAACCAACGACTATTTACCAACTTTTTTAAAAATTCGCCTTATATCTTCGTGAATAATCGGCGAACTCGCCACAAGCACCTTAGGGGTTTCTTCAATGTCAAGAAAGGACACGTATCCACCGGCTTCTTTAATCAAAATTTCCCCCGCCGCATAGTCCCAGATGTGGGCACCAAAATCCCAAAATCCATTTAATCGACCGGCTGCAATATAGGCCAAACTTAAGGTTGTCGAACCTAAACTCCGCACCCCCAACGCTTGTGGACATAGTTTTTGAAGCCAAGCCAAGCGTTGGGGGTTGGTTTGACAACGATTGTTTGGCAATGAAGTTGCCATCAACGCGTCCTTCACGCGATCAACATTGCCCACACGCATTCGTCGTCCGTTCAAGAACGCGCCAAAACCTTTTTCCGCATAAAACAATTCATCCCTTAGGACATCATACGTAACGCCGGCTGTGATTTCGCCATGCCTTTCCAGGGCAATGGACATGGAAAACCCCGGCAGCCCATGCATAAAGTTTAGGGTTCCATCAATAGGATCCACAATCCACCGAGTGTCCTTGTCCTTTCCTTGAATTTCCCCCGATTCCTCCATTAGGAATCCATATTCCGGACGGGCTTTGGAAAGGGCCTCGAATAGTTTTTTCTCAACCCGCTGATCCGTAGCGGTAACAAACCCACCTGAACCTTTTTTGGAGACTTGTAAATTGGCGACTTCACCATAATCACGGGACAGGACAGACGATGTCTTGTAGACTGCCTGAATCATGACGTTTAACAGAGGCGAAGCCGTTGTGAACTGGCGCTGTCTCATTTCGCTCTCTCAACATATGTACGTTCTTGGGTATCCACAACAATTTTTGTTCCGGAATCAATATGGGGGGGAACCATCACACGGACACCATTTTCCAAAATTGCGGGTTTAAACGATGACGACGCCGTTTGGCCCTTCACCACCGCTTCGGCTTCGCGAATAACCATTGTCACATGGGTGGGCAAGTGAACTTGTATAATATCGCCATCATAGAAAGATACAGTGACGTTCATATTTTCTTGTAAAAAGACAGCCGGTTCGCCGATAAGGGATTTCGGGACGCTGAGTTGTTCAAAGGTCACCTGATCCATTAACGTCACCTGGTCATTTTCTTCAAATAAATATTGATAGTCTTTTTCATCCAAGCGTATACGTTCAACGGTTTCGCTTGAACGAAATCGTTCGTTCAATTTCGTGCCCGAACGCACATCTTTCATTTCCACCTGCATGTACGCCCCGCCTTTTCCCGGCTGGGTGTGTTGGATTTTTGCGACCATCCAAAGCCGCCCCTTGTGTTCAAGAAGCTGACCAGGTCGAATATCATTACCAGAAATCTTCATCTCATGCCTCATTTATCAAAGTGTATAGACCCCCTTCTTTATACAGCGGTCCGGTGTGCCATGCAAACATTGATACTGCGTTTCACCGATAAATATTAATGAATAGAAACCTGGGTCGCACGAGATTGTCCTGCCCCCCATTCAACATCTCTAGGGACGTGATCGGCCCACCTGCCCCGTCAAGTGAATTTCCCGCACCGAAGCTGCCCAAAAGCTAAATGGACCAAAGGTCCCACATTGGACGCCGTAAAAAAGAAGCCATGGCTAAACAATGCACTTGTTCATCATCCAAATTGAGAAAATTTTATGCCAAAAGGGAATTATAAAGCATCATGTGCCCAAAAGACATCTGCGTGTAAAGACTTTATTATTTAGCGATCCTGATTGATAAAATCAGATGTTGAAAAATGGGATTTGGCCACCCAAATATGGATGGCCAAAAGAAGCTTACTCAGACGAAGTTGACGGATTGTCATTTCTTTTCTTCATAAAGGGCATGAGCGACTGAATGGTATCAAATAGCCTCGTGATCCGACTTTTTCTGCTATATTCTTCCAATGAATCAAGACGTTTTTTAAGGTCATCATACTGTGTCTTTGTTACAAAGTTGTCGGTTGTTACAAGGTTTTCCTGAGCATCTTCCAGATCATTAACTCTACTTTGCGTTTCCTTCAATTCGCCTTCTAACTCTGTAACTTTTTGTTGCAAAGGTTGAATGTGCTTTGCTTCTAAACCCTGCAGGTTTTCATCAATATTTGTGATTTCATTTGTCTTTTTAGCCAAATTGCTTTTAAGTTTTCTTATACTGTCAGTGTTCTCGCGTACCTGCGTCTGTAGCGCTGCGCTTCCCGTTGAACCGCGGAGACTCGTAGAACGACTTAACGGACTACTTGTTAATACATATGATTCATCATTATTGCTCGAATATAACGGGCCCTGAATGATAGATAAAGCAAAAACACCACTTGCCATTGTCATCATTATTTTTTGATTAACTAACATTTTCATTCCTTTCACTAAATTTCATATTACAAATAATTTTATTCACCATGTTGTGCAATGTTTTGAAGAAACTTTATAGAATCTTCAAATTGATGCATAAAATGATTGATTGAAAGACGTATTTTTGTATCTATGTCTAAATTTTTAATTTTTTCAAAAAAAGGTGAATATTTGTCTTGATATTTACTTTTTATCTCCTCAAAAATGTCTAATGCTTCTTTTTCTGTTTCCGTTTCATCCATCTCGATACTTCGCAGGAGTCCCCTAACACTCAACTTCAGTTCAGATATATTATCCTTATAAGAGGTATCGTTGATTCTAGATTCGTTAATATTATCTAGAAGATGACGCCCATTTATCTTAATAATTTCTCTCATTTGTTCTACAGGCTCCCCTTCGATAAATTTTCTATTCTTGAAATTAGTGAGTTCACCATTCAAATTATCTATTTTTTGTTCCAGTTCTTCCATTTTCAATTGAACATTATCTGCTTCAGCCTTTAGAGATTCTTTTATTCCAGATTGTGTTTCAACCCCCGATTTTATATTTCGTCTTTCGATGTTAAGGTTCTCTAAATCCGACGTTAATTTTTCAAGTTCCGTATTTCTTTCTTGAATTTCTTCTTCAAGTTTCAATACTTCCAAGCAGTTATTATAAACTTGTGAAATTTCTTTAGCAGAATGTTTCATATTTGATATAAATATATTCAACTTCTCATCGGCGGACAATTCATCCTGCTCATCACGACTGTTATTACTTACAGAATCGTCTTCATCTACGTTCTCAAATAGACGATGACGAGAATGTGTCAAGTTAGAATCTGAAGAATATGATTCGTTGCTATTATCATCCTGACCTAGGAAACTTTGTTCATTATTAGTATTTCCCAAATAGGCATTGTCTTCAGTGACCTGATGGAGAACACTTTGGTCTTGATTAGAGTTCAGACTACTATCCTGAGCAAATGGGTTATCGTTATTAGAAAACGATGCATTTTCGTTCGCCTCATTATCCTGAGAAAATGGGTTTTCGTTATTATTTAGCGAGGATGTCGAAATTGGTGACTGAAAGTTTTCATCATGACTTTGATTTGAATCATGCTCAGGCGATGTATTTGTTTCCTTTTGATTCCCACCATATTGATTGGTGTTTTGGAAATCATTTCCGTGGGGTTGTTGATTCAGGACTTCTTGAACTTCTTTGTGACCATCCTGTAATACTTTTTGATCAGAATCATCATTCAAATTCTCGGTATCATCAAGAAAAAAATCCGAATGTGAGCTTACGGGAGTTACTGTAGATTCCCCGTCAAGATGCTGATGTTCATTCTGTTCTTCATGGGAATCTTTGGCGGTTTGAAAAAGCCAATTAATATCAGTTTTAGCAAGAATCAAAAAATTAAATAATACTTCATCTGTTTTACATTCATTTAATAAATAATTAACTTCAGTAAAAAGATTCAGAACATGATCATCATCTGTCGGGTTAATTATCTTTTTAATTTCCGCAATCTTTTCTTCCTGTCCTTTCTGTCCTTCCTGTCCTTTCTGTCCTTCCTGTTCATGCAGTTTGATAATTTCCAGGGCTACTTTACTAAATATGTGTGTATTAGTTATCATTTTTTCATTATATTCATCGTTAAGACTATTTTGGTTGTGATTAACCGTGGAATCTATATACGACTGAAGCTTTTCTTTAAGTTCAACTCTCAACTCTTCTGATTGATCCCGCATAAACCTGAGTGCGTTATTACTTACTGTATTAGTAACTGATTTTTTTTGTAACTTTATAATTGTTTCTTCACTTTTGTGTTCAAGTTGCCTAATTTTTTCCATCTCTAAATGTAATAAAAATATAACTTGATGAATATTTATCGTGCTTCTCATTAACTTACTTACGTATTTTTTCTGTTCGAGTGTAAGTTTCATAAAACCTATATGTTCATCATCAAAATAATCAAAATTGGATTGTGTACTAGATTGACTTTGGAGATCATATTCCGATGAAACATCTTCAATATGTGCGGGATTTTCCCCATCCGCGCTATCGAATGATTCTGTTTGGGTTTCTTTTGTAACTTTTAGTTTCTTAGCCGCCTGAAGTTCTTTATTTAGTTTTTCGATCTCTTTTTGGGCTTTCGCGTGGCCTTCTTGTGCGGCTTCTTTTACGCCCGTCATATTTTTAAGGTTTGCCTTAAGTGTCGTGACTTCTGTAGACTTGGACTTAATAGCGTTTTGAAGATCTTTCTTTAGTTGTTGGATTTTTTGTTTGCTGTCTTTCAAATCCTTTTGAGCTGTTATAAGCTTTGTTTCAAGGTCTTTTTTCTCATTTCTGACAGCTATCAGGTCTTTCTGTTTTTCATCCTCAACTCTCTTAAGCTCTTTATGCAGTTTTTCGATATCTTTTTGAGAATCTTTATTTAGTTCTTTGATCTGTTTTTGATGATTCTTTGCTTGCTTATTTTCTTTTTCACGAGTCACCTGAAGTTCTTT
>SL_7KL_010_BRINEDRAFT_10000019_pt1 | contig 61551 bp, 60 predicted proteins | sample SodLak_010_BRINE_FD_10663 | JGI IMG/M metagenome (IMG submission 10663)
GGCTTTGGAGTCCACAGTAACGCACATCGAAAACGATGCAGAATCCACAGCAGTTGCGTTTGGCGTGTCGGACTGGACAAGAGTAGCGCCTCAATCCGCAAAAATCGTTGATCAAGCCCGTGTTGTATTGAAGGGAGGTGGTGATGGATAACGAAATGCTGGGGGCGATTGGGGCGCTATCTGGCCTCTTGGCTACGCACATATCCGCATTCGGCTTCGGATATGTTGTCGCCAGCAGGGCTTGGCGAAAGGCAATTGAGCAGTCGCTTGAGAAGCGGCTCAATGATTTGGAGCGCGGGATAAAGGGAGGCGACGAAAATGGCAAATGACGACATGACGAAGATCCAGGAGGCGGCCAAGGCGGAGGTTTCCCGCGCCGCGCAGGCTGTAATCGATAGCAAGATGTCGACATACACGGCACGGAACGGGCGAGAGGTCGGTATAGAGGACAGCAGCGGCGAGAAAAGCTGGATCGTGCCTTCTGACGAGATGCACGCCTTGGAGGTCGCCCTTGATTATCTGCGCGCTACCAACACTCCGGAAAAGCCGGACAGTTCAGGCGATCTGCGGGAGGCTGTGGCGGAGATCATCACCCAAGTGCTGCGCAATGGGGGCTCCCGAGGGGATGTCGACGTGGCCGCAGACGCCGCCATCGCGGTGGTGGTCGCGCACTTGGAGGCCAAAGCCCAAGCGCTACCCATGGGGCACGAAACGCCGAGCAAGGGGTGCTCAACATATAATTGGCTGATGCACGCGGCGCGGGAAATACGCGCCCCGGCGCGGAAGGAGTGACGATGGGTGATGACATTCAAGAACGCCACGACCGCCTTTATGCACAGAACGGCCCATGCTGCGCCGGGTGCGACTGGTGGAGCGCATATAATTCGCACGTTGGCGAGTGCCGCGCATCGCCGCCCGTGTCGGCAGAAGAACGCATGGAGGCGTTGGGCATCCAGAATTGCTCCATGCCGCCGAGTGCAGGGCATGTCATGACGCGGGCAACGCACCATTGCGGCGGCTTCAAAGACGACTTCGACTGGTCGAGCCTTGGCTCAAGATATCTTGCCAGAGTAGGCCACCCGGAACGGCATGGAGGGCAGCGATGAATGACGACCTTATCAAGAAGCTGCGCGGCGTATGTCATACAGACGCAAGGTATCCCGTGCTGGCATGGCTGCACGAAGCCGCCGACACCATCGAGCGCCTGACGAAAGAGCGCGACGAGGCGCGGGCCAAGGCTTTGCGAGAGGCGGCATTGCGTGTCGTGACCGGCAAGCATGGCGCGGTACTGCATTCACCGAGCCCCGAGCGGACAGAAATGAGTGATGAAATCCTTGCCCTGATCGACAAACCGGATCCCGCCAATGGGTAGGCCGTCGCATCCCGAGGATTTGCGATCCACCGTCTTGGGCCGCATACGGGCCGGGCATTCATTCGCCCGAGTGGCGCGCGATACCGGGTTATCGAAGGGCGCCATCGGCGGCATGTGGCGGGCATACGGCGACGGCGACCTTAGTCATCGCAAAAAACCAAAGGCATCCAAAACACGCCATGAAAAGTGGATGGCTGACTACAAGCGCGGGCTAACAACCGGGCAGATAGCGATCAGGGCGGGCGTGTCGCGTGCATCCGTCGTGATTGCGCTCAGCAAAATGAGCCCCACGGGAAGCATTAAGGACTTGCGACGTCACCACCCGCAAATCTGATGCGCACTCTCCAGCCATACCGCCATCCCGTCGCTGATCGCGCTTACGTCTTCAAGCGTGACCGGCGGCGGGTTTAGCGGGTGGCAGTCAGTCGTACTCGATACGCCTGCGCAGGCTGTCACGGGCAGCGTCAGGGCCGCGACGGCTAACATCTGCCTCCACGTCGCGCGCGCGTTCAGTTGCTTCGTATCGATCACGGTCAATCTCCTGTTGACGTTGCTTGCGGCCGGATCGCTTGCCACCCCACCACAGCCCGACGACCGCGACGATGGCCGCCAAGCCGCCGCCGATCACCTTGATCGCCATTTCGATCAGTGCGCCCTCGGTAAACATTACCGATCCTCCGGAATATTGGCGTTGTCTTTGACCAGATAGCCGCACACAAAGACCACGACCGGCAATACAGCGTGCCACATCGTGGCGTCCGACCAATCAGGCGCGAGATTTTCGGTCGTCACACGCGCGACCTCGACAAAGGCAGCCCCAAGGGTTGCGGCGGTCAACTTGCGCGTCGGGGCGGATGATGTCTGGCGTGCGCGGGGCATGGCTACCTCCGAAAGATTGACAGGACGGTGTCGACCAAACGTTCGAGCCAGCCCATCGGCGGCTCTTTGGAAATGTCGTCGTCGCGGATAGGCGCGCCGTCGCCCTTCTTTCCGATTAAGGACTTGGCCTCGTCCCGAACACGGTCGACCCGCTTTTTCCAGCCGCGCCCAAAGGTCGGCCACGTCGACAGGCGCTTGAGAAACCGCAGCCGCTCGTCTTGCAAGCCATCAATGACGGTGCGCACGCCGAGCTTGCGAACGGCGTCCATCGTCACCGGACCGATGATGCCGTCCTGCTCGACGCCAACCACGCCTTGCAGCGCCTTGGCGGATCGCGCCGGGCCAGAGTTGACGGCATAGTCAAAGGCGGCATGATCAACGCCGGGCGGGAGGTCGTCGCCACGGATCATATTCCAGTAGCGCTTACGATAGATCGGCTCAACATCATCTTTAGTGAGCGCCCGAACTTCGGCTTTGGTCGCTTTGCGGCGAAGGTGCGCGGACAGCGTGCCAATGGTTATGCCAAGGTTGGTCGCGCCGCCAGGGTCGTCTGGGTGGTCGACATAGCCGCCCTCATGCTCGACTACCCATTCAAAGGATTTCGGCCAACTCGATTCCGCCATCACTCGCCCCCTTGCATGCCCGGAACGCCGGTACGTTGCCAGATCAGATCCCGATTGATCGTCGTCTGTGTTTGCAGTCGCTCGATGTCCCGAGCGTTTTGCTTTGCTTGGAAATACGTCTCCAAGCCATACCACAAGCCCGCCAACGCCAACACAATGACCGGGACCAGCGTCGCAATCCAAGCCCGGATGACGCGGCCTCGACCGTTGCCCCACGTCACGGCGCGTCACTTGGCGAGACGCCAGGGGCGCATTGACCGCCAACCGTTTCGGTCAATAGGCAGATGTCCTGCCGCAATTGGCCGTACTGCTGATTGCGTCGGCCGTCGTCGCTGGCAAGTCGGGTCTCTATTGCATCGATCCGGGCTAAAACTGGATCAACAGCACGGCCAATCCTATTGTCAACCCAAGCCCGAACCCCTTCGCCCAAACTAAGAATGGCGACGACCCCGACAATGATTGCGACGAGAAATCCAGCGTTGACATTCATTTCCCTCCAACTTGACATCTACGCCCCACCACATCTAGCTAGTTTGACGCAGTTTATCACAACCTTTTGGCTAATCCAACGAAGGCCAGTCAATCGCTTCAATCGCTTCCACTGAGCCTTCGGAGCGTACTTGGTCCAGCAAGTCAAGTCTGATTTCCAAGCATTCGTCGCGGTGATCGGACCCCGCCTCGCCAAGATCAATCACTTGATCCGCCGTCATTTCGTGGGCCGCTCCGGTTGTGTCCCGTAGCGTCACAGTGTCCTTGCCGCGCGGCAAACCCCGACCGTTGGCGAGGCGGTTGAGAAGGTCGCGTAGCACCGTGGCACTGTCGTCGCTGGCGTCCCAGGCTGTGTCGGCGTGGTCGAAGGACCGCAGGGCCTGCCGGTACCCGGCCTCGATGCGCTCGATCGCGGCGGTGCGGGCGTGGTCTAGATCGATTTCGGCAATCGCCTTGTCAATTTCATCTTGGGTCGGCTTCGGCACATTATCCGGCCAATTAACCAGATCGCCGGACGGCGATATGCTAACGGACTTCACATCAGGCCGCAGTTTTCTAGCTATTTCCCCGGTTATTTTCATAATGCATCCTCAAACTCAATTAGCGTAAACGTGCCTTCACGCATTCCGGTCTGTGAGCCGTTCGCTACGTTATACTGCCATCTAACGCGCCAGTTTCCGGAATCCGACCGTCTCTGTGTTGGCGTCAATATTGCAGTGCTGGTAATTGAGCCCCTCGCCGTAACAGCCGTCGCGCCAGTTCCCGAAAGGGCTATTCCCGAAAAAATATCCGTGACATTTGGTATTTCCTGATAAGCGCTACCGTCAAAATAGTGCAGCTTCGCCCGGATCTGGCCCGAAACGGTCCCGCTCCCTTCCACGGCTGCGTCAGCAATCAAAAGCAAATTCGATGTGTCCGACAACGGCGTTATATTACTCGTTTCTGATCCAGCAGACCCAAAAGCTGTTGTAGTTGTCGTGGTGTGCGTTGTGCCGTCATATTCCGAAAAAACCCTAAGCACCCGGACGTTGCCGAGCCACCCCGCGTTGAACAGCCGATCCAGCCGCGCCAGTTTTGCGACGCCTTCGGGGGAGTCGTGTTCGCCTTGTGATCCAACTCCGATATCGGGCACCTGCCCTCCGCCTTGCCCGAACGAAAATGATTGCAGAACGAAATTCGTTCCGTCGTACAAAACTGAGCAACTATCGCCTGCGTTAATGACACTTGCGGGCAGCGCGCTCCCGTCAGCGCCCGTTATGGCTGTCGCCGTCAGGCCATTAACCGCCAGCGTCGAGGCCCCGGTATTGGTGTTACCCGCCCCTACGATGAAGCGGAACTGCTGTCCCGCTGTAAGCGCCGTGGTCGCTGGCGTCGTGCTGATCTCGTACGCATCCGCCGCCCCGGTGTCGGTGCCGCCCCATGCGAACGCGCCGTCCTGGATCTGGCCAACCGCCCCGTACTGATTGCGCTGGTCCGCGTTACCGACATTCAGATGCTTGCGCGTCGTCATCGGCAAGTCTTGCGTTATCGCCGTCTGGCCATCGACCGCGATCGACTGTGACAGCGCCGTTGCCATGCCGTCCATTTCCGCATCCATGCGGTCGGCGCGGATGCGAATGCCGTTGGCCGCGTCCTGCTGCCAGTTGTAGATGCGGTTGAATATGCCGGAGCCGTTACGGGGCATTGCGGTCGTCCTCTTCCATTGCTGCGCCGATCTGCGTTCCGGCATAGCCTTCAAGCCATTCGAGCAACCGGCGTTCGACCTGTCGCGCATCCTGCTTCGTGTCAACGCCCCGCAGCAGATCGCGGTACAGCGCACGATTGCCGGTGATGGCGTCGCGGATCAGCGCTTCGGCCTTGTCGTTCGTCAGGCTGTTCAAAAACTGCCGCATACGCTGGGATGCGAAGTTGGCTGTTAGCAGGGATGCCCCGCTTGCGCCCTGACCCATGCGCGCGCCTGACCGTGCGGCCAGCGTCCGCGCTGCCAGACTGATAACGCTGTTTGGTGTGTCATCCATGATATCGCCAACACTTGGAAGCCGCCCCGTCGCCGTCTCGACATTCCGGAATGCCTCTGCAACGCGCTCGATCCGCTTTAGCTGGTCGTTGCTGAAAAGTTCGGTAGCCACGGCCCGCGTACGCCGGTCCTGAAGCATGTTGCGCAGAACCCGGCCGGACAGCACAGCGCGCCCTTCGTCATCAACATTCCGGCCCGCCGCACCGCGCGCTAGGTAATCAAGAAAACCGCCCTGAAGACCACGCAAAGCTTGGCCAGTATCGTCTTTCTGGACCTGCCGGCGTAGCTCTTGCGCCATCTTGCGCGGGTCGCGTTGGCCCGGCCTGAGAAGCGTTTCAAATTCCCTCTCCATCGGTGCGCCAAGGAATTCCGCTGCCCGTGATTGCGCCGGGTCCTGAATGCGCCTCAAACGGCTTTCCGCCCTATCGCGCACACTGCGCGCCAACCGTTGGGCCTGTTCGGCATCGCGCATCTGGTCGCGAAGGTCCGGGTAGCGTTCCAGCAAGTCGGCATTGGAGCGGACGAAGGTTTCCGCCCGTTGCGGGCTGAATTCGCCATCCCTAACCGTTGCATCGCGAAAGCGCGCCCGCAAGAAATCGCGTGTTGCGGCGGCTGCGTCTTCGGAGCCTTCAACCGCTGCGGCTATTTCCTCGTCACGCACAGCCGCGCCGGGTCCGGTGCGCGTCAGCCCCTCAAGCGTTTCGGTTCTTCCTACAGATGGGCCGCCCTGCCTGTCGGAACGAAGGATTCGGCCAACTTCACCGCGCCGAAAACGTTCGTTGACCTGACGAGAAAATGCCCGCGCATCAGTAAGAAGCTGGTTGACTTGTTCGCCATTGGCGACGGCGTTATCCAAGTCTTCCAATATGGCATCGCGCAGCGTGTCGACGGCATGCACCTTAGTGCCGCCGCCGGGCGCCGCCCTTGCTTCAGCGCCAATTTCTCCAAGTTCCGTATAAAGCCCGCGAAGTTCCTTGACGCTCTCTGTGTCTCGCAGTGCGCGATTGCTTTCGCCGCTCAGAAGCTCGCGCGCAACATCAGGGATATTCCTTCTTTGCGCCTGGCCGAGCCTTTCCGTAAGGTCCTGATACGCGCGTCTGGTGGCTTCCGTAGGCGCCTCGGCCTCTGGCGGAATAGACTGCCATATCTGGCGTTCCTGCGCCCTGGCAGCAGCGTGCGCGGACTCGATTTCATCGCGCACGATGGCGGCGCTTTCAGCCCCCCGGCGCTGCGGCTCAAGCGCGGAAATCCGTTCCTGCGCACGCTCACCAGCCTGCGCCATGCGGGTTTGCATGAGGTCAGTCAGATAGTTTAGCCGCTGCCCAATAAAGGCGCGCGTGTCGTCCGGTGTCGCGCCCCTGGCCGGTGCGCGTAATTCATCTGTGAGGCGCCGGACGCTTTCCGAGGTCTGCCGCTTGAACTGTTCATCGATCGTGGCGTCGGTGTCGCGAACGGCTTGCTCAAGCGCCATCAGCCGTTCTTCGCCGCTCTGTTGCGACGGCGACAAAGCACCAACGTTGTCCTCCGTCATGCGCTGCGCGGCACGTTCAGGATCGGCAGCAAGGCCACGGATTCGATTGGATGCCCTTACGCGCGCACCGCTTTCGGTAAACGGCACAATCGCGCCACGGATGGCGCGGATCGCTTGCCCGGTAATCGGTGCGCGTTCGGCAATCGCCCTACCGCCCCGCACAGCGGCGCTCGGGCCAAGGCCGCCCGCGATGCCGCCGATCAACTCACCAATCACACGAGACGCCGGGTTTTCCGGGTCTTGGCCTTCCGCAACCATGCCGCCGAGACCGGCGCCCGCACCAGCCGACAATTCGGTGGCTGTAGCTCTGACGGGCGCTTGGGTGAATGGGGCCATGATCGATTGGCCAATGCCGGATGTCATTGCGCCTCGCGCGCCCTGCATGCCCCGCGCGATCGCGCCGCCAGGGATCAGCATGCCTGCCGCCTCACCAACGCCGCGTCCGACATATTCGCCTGCCGACTGCGGCTGCTGGCCCGGCTCTGCAACGCCGATGCCGAGCCCTTGCATGCCCGACGTGATCGTTTCCGATCCGCCCGAAACCTCATAACCGCCAAGGCCGCGCATCAGCATGTTGTATGCGTCGACGGGGGCGCCGCCCAAGGTCGCAATACCTTGGTTGATGAAGGGCAAGGTGCCGCCAACCTCTTGCCCTTGCGTCGCATCGCGCAATTGGTCGCGGCCCTGATCGAACATCTCCATGCGGGGGCGTTCCTGAGGCGGCTCGCCACTGCGCGCACGTTCCAGCCTTTGATCCAATCGAAGACGCTCTAGCCGTTCTGCCGCTCTTTGGCGTTCGCGCTCAAGTTCGGCCATCGGTCAGTACCCCAACTCTTCAAGGCGGTCGTTGATTGCGCGGATTTGATCGCCATTCATCTCATTCAGTTCGCTTGATGGCATGTCGGTCAACTGCGTACGATTGGCTTGGCGGATCTGATCCACTGTGGCATTGCGGTCGAATACGACTTCTGGCTGCGCCTCAGGCTGCGGCGTGGCCTCCCGCAACTGCTGTTGGCCGCGCTCCATAAGCTGCTGACGCGACATGCCCTGACTGCTGCCGGGTGCAGGTGGCGTAACCTCACGTCCCTGCGGCTGTGCGGCAGGCTGTTGCACCGTATCTTCCGTAAGCGCGCGTATCATTTCCTCAGTCGGCTGTTCGACGGGCGCCGCCGCGCTGGGGGCTTCGGGCTGCGGGCGTTCGCCTTCGCTGCCGGGGCGCGGAAATTGTCCGGGGTCGCCGATCAACTGCATCGCTCGGCTGGCCGACATGGCCGACGAGAAAGCATCGCGGCGCATTTCTGCGGGCATGCTTTCGTCGTTATAGATTTCCATCTGCTGCTCGTATTCGCTACTCATGGTCTGGTGAAGCGTGCGCAACTGGTCGTAGGCCCGTGATGGCGACTCGAATACGCCATTTGACGGCAATAACTCCTCAATGCGCTGTTGTGCGAAGTTCGACGGCCTGCCCGAACGGGAGTAGGCATTAAGCACCTCTTCACGCACAAGCCTGTAAGCCTGCCTGCGTTCGTTGACATTTGGCCCGGCGTCAAAAAGGCCGAACGTTGCTCGTTGCGCCGCCTCTGACAGCGCGCCGCCGCCGCCGTATTGCGACACATCGCCAAGCACAGGGTTTTCGACCTCCATCTCCGGGACGTCACGGCCAGCCCCTGGCGATGTCATGGGCGTGCTTTCGCCTGTCGCCAGATTGTGCACGAACGACCGGCCCGAGAAAGGATCGCGCTCGGTTCTGATAACGCCCGTTGCGATGTTGGACGCTGTATTTTCGTCCATGCCGGGGTTGGCAGCCAAGATTTCCTGTGTCTTGCGCTGGCGATCAGTAACGTCCTCACCCCCCGGCACCGATCTCCCGACAGCCTGATCGGCGGGAAGATAGATCGTTTGTCCGTCTTCGGTCTGAACCTCGACCAGATCCGACCGGCTCATTCGACCCTCTCCACCTTGGGGTAGGCCCGGTATCGGAACAGCCTGACCACCTTCGCCCCACATATACCCCTGCGGCAGCCCTTGGGTCTGCGGCAATTGCTGGCCGGGAGATTCAGGCGGATTAAGCGCCATCTCAAGCGCCATTTGGGAGGCCTGATCGGACGTGATCAAGCCGCCCTCAAGCGCGGCTAAGATCTGCTGCCTCGGGTCCGGCTGCTGAACGCCACGGCCTGCGGGCTGTTGCTGCATAGGCTGCTGGGGTGCTGGCTGGGCCTGACTGCCACCCGCACCCTGGATAGCCCGGACGTAATTTTGCGTCTCTTCGTAAGGCGGAATGCCGCCATACTGCTGGACCGCGCCCGGCCCGGCATTGTAAGCGGCCAAAGCCTGCGCCTCATCCCCGCCGTGCTGGTTGATCATCGCTTCTAGATACTGCTCGCCAAACGCCTGATTAACGGCTGGGTCGCGAAGCAACTGCTGCAAAACCGCGTCGTCCTGCCCCTGCGCCTGGCGACCCATTTGCCCGGCAATCTCAAAGATGCTCGGCACGCCATAGCCGGGATCTCTGGCCGTCGCAGGCATGATCTGCATGAGGCCGGTTGCACCCACTGGACTGACTGCGTTCGGGTCGCCGCCGCTCTCTTGCTGGATCACGCGCTGGATAAGGTCCGGGCTCACGCCTCCTTGCTGCTGCGGAACCTGCTGCATCGCAGACGGTTGCGGCTGCATCATTTCCGGCCCAGGCTGTGGCTGCCCCATATCGCCCCCACCGCCGCCCAGAAGCTGAACCAACGCCTCACGGCGCTGCGCTTCCTCTTCCTCGGCCTGGCTGTAGATATTGTGTTCCTGATACGCGCCCAAGCCAGCCTGAGCAGCGCGCGCAAGTCCCTGCAATGGGTGCTGGACGGGCGCGTAAGACGTGCCGCGCTCCTGCATAGCAAGGGCCTGCTGTAGCTGAGGGCTGATCTGCATTCTCGACGTACGCTGTCGCGGTGCCATCATAGCAGGAACCCTCCCGGCCTAAGTCCGGCACTAAGGACAGAGCCGCCGAGGCCAAACAGGCCGCCCATTGCCGCGTTTTGTTGCTGCAATTGCTGCTGATAGTTTGCCATTTGCCCGGCGTACTGGTTGGCAACAGCGCCCTGATAGTCGGGGGCCTGGATACCCGACTGCGGCGGCTGCGTGAATTGTGGCGTCATCAGCCCCGGCCCGGTCCCGAGAAGCGCGGCGGCCTCATTGATCGGCTGAGAGCGCTGAAGCATCAGTTCCTGGATAGCACGTTCGCGGGCGTTCTGCTCAAGGCCATAGAGATTGCCGCGCTCGCCCATAAGGCGCGATTGCTCCTGACCGCCCGCCAAGATGGACCGATCGCGCGCATCGCCGTAAGCATCCGTGCGCCCGCGCATGTACCGGTCCATTTCGCGATTAAATGCCTCGGTCCCACGCGTGATCCCCATGTTGGCAAGCTGCGTTTCCATGCGCTCGCGCTCTTGCTGGAACTGCGGGTCAAGGCGACGCTCTGACATGCCATACAGCGTGTCGGCCACCTGCTGTCGGTCCTCGCTGAAATCATCGATACCCCATTCGTTGGGATTGCGCACGGACGGGAGGCCGTCGAGCGAGAACGGCTGAGAAAGCGCCTGCTCAATACGGCCCGTCTGGTCCACGGCAAGCCGCGACGTGTCTATGCCAAGCTGTGTTTGCAGGTCGTATAGGCGCTGCTGCTCAGGCGAGAGATTGATGGTCTGGGCATAGCGCGGCACGTCGCCGCCAGCATAACCACCGGATCCGGACGCACCACCACGGTCAATGAAATTCGCGCCTTGGTTGCCACCCCCCTGCTGCCCCGCTCGGTATCGCGTAATCTCCTGCATCATTTCCGGCGAAAGGCTGTTCGGCAGCCCCCCCGACCCTGACCCGGCGTCAAAGCCCAAATTACGCAAATGCGCGCGCTCGTCCATAGAGAGACCGGAAGATTGCGACGGCGCCTTTCCTGCGTTGGATGCGCTCGGCCCCGAAGGCTGCGGCCTTGCACTGCCACCGCCACCGCCACCCATGCCCGGACCGGCAATCTGGGAATAGGTCATCGACCCCCAAGGCGCGTACTGGTCGACCATGTTCAGCTGCTGCTGAGCAATGGCCGTCTCTTTGTTCATCTGGCCTTGGGCCTGCGCCGTCTTGGTCGGATCAGGCGGTGTCGGCGGTGACGGGGAAGACTTGCCCATTGCTCATACCCTTCAATCCCAACGCGCCCGCCCATTTGGCGAAAAACACGTCATCAGTAAGCGTGTATATCATTTCGTCCTCATCACGTCCACGAAGACGGGGTATGCGTGTCTCGGCAAACCCAAAACGCCGGGCAATGCCACACATGCGCTCGTTGCGCTCGCTGACCCGCATCACGACAGTTTGACAGCCAAGATCGGCAAAGGGGTATACAAAAATGGCGCGCAGTGTTGGCCGATCCAACCAGCGGGCCGATTCCGACGCCGAGGACATCTCAATGATACCGCATTCTGGATAGTGGTTGTGAAATACAGTTCCGGCCTTCAGGCGGCCATGCTCAAGGAAGCCGATTGCCGCATAGTCGCGGAAAGCGCCGGGCCGACCGAAGATCCGCCACGACACAAAATCCGCTACCTGGGCATCGTATCCGTACAAAGGCGTCATAGCATCCCCTGCCCGCGCTGTGCGATCCACTGAGTGGCCGACCATGACATGTTGATGTTCTGCGTCGCCGTCTTCATGCGGACGCCCCCGGCAAAGCCTTTGCGACCGACCGATACCCATTGCGCTGTGAGGGAGGGCCCGACTGTCCAGAATGTCTCATTCCACTCGGCCACATCCCACACCGCCTCGCCGTCAATCGCAAAATCCGGCGTTGAGCGCGGGGCCATCTCCTCGAAGTTTATATTGACCGTGAGCGCCACCTGCACGTCGCCATCGACGGTCAGGATGGGCCGTATCATCGCGAAATCCTTGGTCCAGCCCGGCGAGCCGAGATAGGTATAGGCCTGCAAGACATCCGTCTCGATGTTCGCGCCGTTGTCCGTCGTGCCTGTGTCGGCCTGATACACCACGCCGTCGCCGCCGAAGAAGAGGTCGCCGTTGAAATTCAACCAAGTGTTGGCGTTCATCCCGATAAACCGGCACCACGCTCCGGTCGTCGTATTCGCCACGTATTGGTGGGATAGCTGATTTTCCTGCAACGGGATGTTAAATACGACCCAGCCCCCTTTGGGGTAGACGCACATTTCCCATCCGAAATTATTGCGCGCCGCCTCGACGCTGGACCGGACAGCCGTCCTGATCTTATCCGACAGTACAGCGCGACGGTTAGTGCGGGCGCTTTGCAATGCTCGGCTGATAGGCTGGAAGCCGTCTTCCGACATCACGAACAATTCGGTGCCGAGGCGGCTCAGACAGCGATAGCCGATTGGTCGCCCGATTTGGAAAACGCCGACCAGGGACCACTCGGACGCACTCGCCGGGTTGATGCCCTGATAAATCAACACCTCACCTTCAGAGGTGTAAAACACGGCAAGATCGGACAGACCGTCGCCACCGTCCCTGGTCCATGTCTCGCAGGCAATCAGTTCGCCGCCACGTCGGCAGAGGGGCGCAAGGTCGAATTCGGAAGCCGCGCCGCCGATGCTGTCGACAGGCAGGAACCAGAACGACAACGTATTGCGCTGCACGAAAAACAATCGGCGTTTGAAGGTGCATAGATTGATCAGATTGGCCGTGTCAACGCCCGTGATCGCAGGCGTGGAGCCGCTGTTGATTGGCTCCCACGACGCGCCATCATAGAGAAGAAGGTCGTCTTCGCCGTTCACAGCGACGATGAATTGGCCGCCCGACGTGCCGAAGTTGGCGTATTGCCATCTGCTGTTGGACAGTCCGGTCACCGCTGCCGCACCGACATCGCCGCTGGCTGTCGTCTCGTAAATGCTGCCGTCCGAGACCGCCCACATCTCCAGGTTCGCGCCGTCCGGATTGTACGACATCAGCGTCTCGACATGGCCCGGCAGGCCTGTCGCGTGTTCGGCAAAGCCTTTGCGCAGGCTGATGCGGCTCTCAGACGGAAACCAATTGTCGAGAATGACGGCATCGGACTCCGGCATATCGGCCACGCTGTCGCGGGCATTCCAGCCACCATAAGGCGCTGGCGTCGATTGCGGCCTCGATACCGGTCTTGCCCGGTTGCGGTTGCGTAACGGCTGGTTAAGCACCGGGCAGGCCCCACGATCCATCAGGCGCGCGCGGATGTCCGAGCCAATCGTTTAGCGATCCGCTGGCAAGATTCAGCTTCCGCGATCCGCCATCCTTCGCCATCGCGTTGTTCACTTCCTTCTCGTAGGTCCGGAACGGCTCGGCATAATCCAAGCCCTTTTGTTCCAGGAACCGCCAACGCACGCCCAATTCAATCAGCCATTCATCTAGCCGCCCAACATCGGTATCAACCGTCATTGTCGGCTTGCCGGTGCCGCCCTCGGATTCGCACCAATTCTCGGTACGGTATTCGAAAAACACGTCATCACCGGCTGTCGGCTCCGGGTAGAACAGGAGTTGCCCGCCACGGATGCGGAAATCGTAGTATGGCCCAGCCGCCAGTGTTGAGCGGTATGCCTGCCACGTCTGCGCATTCAGAGGCCCGGCGATCAGGTTCTGAAAATCCCGGTCCCACATGGTGTCGTTGATCAGCGACTGAAAGCCGGGCGCGATCGTCGCCATGGCGCCTTGCTCGATGGCCGCGACCGTCTGGAAAGACGCCTCTTGCACCAAGGCTTCCCACTGGTGCCGCCGGGCCAGAACACGACCTTCCGTGTTGACCAACGCGCGAAGCTGCGTCACCTGCAAATCTAGGTTTCCGGCCACAGACTGCGGCTCCGGGATACCGAGCAGGGGCGCGACGTTCTGGCAGATGGTCAACAGGGTCATTGGTTATTCCTCTGCGGGCGTCTTGCGCGGCCTTCCGCGCTTCTTGGCCTCATCATCGTCGCCCACTTTAGCGTTAAGCGCACTTATCTTTTTCGATGCTTGCCGAAGCTGCTCGCGCAAATCGTCGTTGTCGCGCTTCAGTTCGGCCACCTGAGCCGCAACCTTGCCGTGGTCGTTGGCGCTGTTGAGCCACGTGATGGCCTGATTCTGCAAGCTGCGCGCACCCTGCCCGAGACGAGACAGCACGTCCTCCGGCGCCGACGCCAGATCCTCAACTGATCGCACATTCATAGAGATGAGGCGCTGCAACTGAGCCGGACCAATCGGCGGCCACATCTTGAGTGGCGTGCCGTCGACCTCCTCGTCTTGTCCCTTGGTCCAGCGTTCGTATTGCTCTCGGTAGTAATCCGCGAACTGGTCTCGCGCCTTTTCCCGCAAGAACTTATCGACGGGCTTTTCAATCGACGTGCCGCCGCCAAGGGCCGTGGCCGTCACATAATCCACGTCTTTGTAAACGACATGGCCTTCAGCCTGCGACTTCTCGCGATCCTCGACCGCCCGCCGATCAAAGACGACATATGCCGGGGATGGGCGTTGCTCGGCTGCCAGAACTGACATTGTATCTCCTGATGGTAGTTGGGCGGGGCCGTGAAACCCCGCCCTGTTGGTGGTTAGAGTGTCGCGCCGACTGTCGGCCACGTGATCAAGCCGGGCGCTGTGCCCGCCGTGCCGCCGCGTGCCGTGGTCAGAATGATGCCGTCAATCACCTCGGCGCCGGTCGTGGCGTCGTCGTCAATCTGACCTCCCGTCGCCGTGGTGTTGAGCGCCACATTTGCCGCCGCACTGGCCGCTACTCGGATTTCATCGGCCACGCCAAAAATCTGAATCCAGCCATAATCATCGTCGGCAAAGTTCGTAGCCGCAACGCCAACCATCTGCCCGAAGGCTGTGGCGGAGTTGGTCGTATCGATCATGTCGGCCTGCCAATCCTCGTCAATCAGGACGACATACCCGGCGCCGGTAATTGCGCCGTCTGCTTGGCAGAAGACCCATGCGGAGCCGTCAGACCCCCACGCAATGTCCCCAAGCCCGAAAGCGTAACCCTCGATATCACCTGATCCGAGGGTCCGCGACGTGTCGGCCATTGCGCCGATCACACCATGAATGAATGCCATTTCGCTACCCTCCGATTAGCCGTTGTCCAACAGCACGCCTTGCAGCGAGCGGTTGGATACCGTCATGTTGCCCTGCCAGATCAGCGGCATGACAACCGCGTCCTGGTTGACAGAACGCTGGTCGCCGACCTCATCCCAATCGGCGTCGCGGTGCACGGTCAGCCCGATGTAGTCGGTATTCAGGAAGTACATGTGGCTGTCCGGGATGCCCGAACCATGCCGGTCGCCGCCGTCGAATACCACGTCGGCATTCTTGTACTTCAAGCTGACAAAGCCACCGTTGGCAGTGTCGTTCGTGCCGTATCGTTTCAGATCGGTCAGCGACTCTTCGTAGAACGTGAAGTAGTCGTTGCTCGTCGGAATGAGGTCCGGCGTGTCGTTGCCGCGCGAGCATTCCAGCCAGAGCGGAAGCATAAGGCTCTGGATGGTCGAGGCAGACGGCGTGATCGAGCTGCCGCCCTGAAGCGGGGCGTTGGCATCCTGAACGTTGTTGCGCCAGAACTCCCACGTGCCCGAGTTGATGCCGCCGACCGTTCCTTGGCCGTTGTCAGCAACCAACACCTGCAAACCGTTGATCTGGTTGGCGAGCAAGCCATCCGAATACACGTCCCCGGACATCTGGTTCGCGGCCGTGTTCATCGCGTTCTTCATGCGGGAACGCACCAGATTGATGATCTGGTTCTTGCCGCTGTTCTGACGCAATTCGAGGCCGGACGCCGTGACGTGTACCGCCGCCTGCCGCCACGGGAACATCGCCGACGTGATCACGTCCGACGCCTGGATGTTCAGGATCTGATAGCCGCTGTAACGCTGATAGGTCGCGTTCTCGGCGTATTCCAGCGGGCAAGCGATCTCATAGCCGCCGTCGACTCGAGTGATCTTTCCGCGCGATTGAAGCCTCTGCAACAATGCGTTGTTGTTCGTAACATTGTCCACAAGGTACTTCTTGTGCTCGCGAAGGGTCGTGCTGACCATCTCCGTAAAAATCTGGCTGGGAGTTGCCATCTCGTTTTACCTCGTTAACCGGCCTTCAGGCGGTCGTACGTCGCTTCAAGGGTTTCATCGATAGAGCCGGGCGTGCTGTCGCCGCCCTTCACAGTGCCGCCGCTGCGGATGTTCGTGCCTGCCTGACCCTTCGCCTTCTGGGCCGTCTTCTGGCTGGCGCGACGATCCGCTTCCTGTGCCCGCTTCATCTCCTTGGCTCGGGTGTTGGGGTTGGCCCAAACGGCTTTTTCGTAAGCCATTTTCAGCCATTCCTTCGGCCCGGCGTCGGGATTCTGCTGGCGGATGCCCGGCAGGATGGTCGCAATGTCGCTCTGGATCTCGTGGAAATACGGAGCGGCTTTCGTGTCGCTCGCGAATTCCTCCAAGGCCTGTTGCGTGGACTGCCGACGCTGCTGTGCTGTCATCTGCTGCTGGCGTTCGGCTTCCTGCCTGCGCTGTTGCTCTGTCTGTGATATCCCCTGCTCAAGACGGTCGATCTTGTCCTGCAAGGCCTTAATCTGTGGGTCGCCGTAACCGTCGTCGGTTGCGGCAGTTTGCTTCCCAAGCTCAATCCCGCGCTGTTTGGCAAACCACTGGATGAACTCCTCGGGTTTCTGCGCCGCGTAGTCGGAGAGCGCGAATAGCTGCGTCACTGCCTGATCGGGCGTCATGCCCTGCGTGGCAAATGCCTGCTTTCGTTGCTCCAACTCTCTGGCGACCGCGCCAAGCTGATCGCGTTCCTGCTTGAGTGTCTGGGACTGCTGCGAAAGATGCTTTTGCACATCACGCTCGCGTTTCAGCACAAGATCCTGTGCTTCACGAGGGAGCGCGGTGAAAGCCTCCTTGTCAGCGGCCGACCAGCGTTCGGGCGGGGAGAGAGACGGCTCGTCGGCACCCTCGCCCTTGTCGCTGCCCTTGTCGGCCTCTTCCTCTGCTTCGCCGTCAGGGTCTTCGTTGCCCTGCGGCTCTGCGGATTTCGTCTCGCCGCCGTCGCCATCCTCGGGCGCCGCTGGGGCGGTATCATCTGCGGGCTTATCTTCCTCGCCGGAACTCTTGTCGTAAACCTCACCCATGGACGCCTCAATGGCCGCCCATGCGTCCGCCGGTGCCGCCGGCGCTTCGGCTTGCGTGGTATCGGTGTCAGACATCAGTCCGTAAGCCCCATGCTGTTTGCGGTGTTGACGATCGTTTCGGTTATCGCGGCCTCGGTCTGTTTATCCCGGTCGCGCCTGTTACGGATCGCCTCCTCCTTCTCGCCCTTCTCAATCACACGAACGCCGTGCTGTTTGAGATTTTCCTCATGCGCGTGACGGCCTTCGATCATCTTGCCGGTAATAGGGCAGTCATACGCTTCATAATCGCGCATAACACATATACCACGGCCAAAGCCGGGTGGCAATTCACGCGTTTCAAATGGAGAAATGGCGCCGGTACGCACGTCCATCATGCCATCGGGCGTCCATCTAAGCCGGATCATCGTCACCCCTGAAACCGTATTCGCCGCTGTCGGCCATGGCTCGCAGCGCAGTATTTTCCGCATCGTGTCTCGAAACGTGAACGGTGCCGTTGCCGTCAACGTGGCTAACAGGGCCTCGGCCTTCGGGCCACGGAAGCAAAAATACGTCGGCGTCTATGGCCTTCTTACAGTTGTCGGCAACCCACCTACGCCATTCGTCCGTTAGTTTCTCGCGAAAATCCATCATCGTAATGCACGGACGGCCCTGATAGGTCTTTCGAATGCTCGTCATATCAGGCTGCATCGTTGCTTGCATTGGTCTGCCTCGCTTTCATTGCCTGTACCTGCATCTGGCCGCGCACCTTTTCACGCTCAATCTCAAGACGGGCCTGCATTTCCATTTGCTTGCGCTGGATTTCGGACTCAACCTCACGATCGCGCCGGGCGATCTCGGCTTGACTTTCCGCGTCCTTGCGCTGTTGCTCGGCCTGCATTTCGGCCTGCTTCATTTGCATCTCAGCCTGCATAGCCTGTGCCTGCTGTTCGGCGGCCGGATCGGAGGGCTGGCCGCCGCCCTCTTGCTGGCCTTGGGGCGCTGCTTCTTCGGCCATTTCCAGCGCGTCCTCGACCTTTCGGCCCAGGCGGAAGTGACGAAGCACGGATGCCAGCAAAGTGGTGGCGGCTTCCTGGGGGATAGCGCCAGTCTGAACCAAAGGCGCAACGGTATTGAGATACTGACCCACACCGGATAGCAACTCCATGAACTGCTGTTTGTCCTCGGCTTCGTCTGCGGCGATCGTGCTGTCGGTCTCGATGTCGATGCGGAACAGGCGCGAGAGGTCGTTGCGCAGGATCGCCATCACTTCGGGTGTGGCCTCCATCTGCGCCATCTCGCTGATGAATTCCGGCTCGAATTGCTCTGAGATGATTTCTGCCTTGATGCGCATCAGGTCGCGGGCATACCGCTGGACCTCGCGTTGCATACGCTGCAGGCGCCGGGAGCCGGTCTGAGCCTTCAATTGCTGTGCGCTGGCCGTCTCGTTCGGGTTGGTCTGGCCGCGCAGAATGTCGGACAGACCCGTGATTTCGTAGATCGTCTGAACGATCGCTTGGCGCTGCTGATAAAGAACGCCCAGCACGCGGGCAATCGGCTCGATCGGCATCATCCAGATGGCGTTTTCAAACGATCCGCCCGCCTGCATGAGCGCCAACGCGCCATCATCAGCCTGCAGCATGTCGCCATCGTCGGCATAACTCAGCCGGTCCAACACTTTCATGGTGGCATCATAGACGCCCCGCACCTTGACTTGCTCGATCAGCCTGTTGATGCGCTGCGTGATGCGGTCAAGCTCGTCGGCCTGATCCTTGTACAGCCTGAACAGTTCGACCGGCACCAGTGTGTCGCTGCTTTCGAGCGCATACATAGGACGGGGCGTCGGAAAGAAGCCCATCAATTCGAGTGGATCGTCGTCTGTGCGAACCGGGCCCTCTTTGCTTGAGGGCGCGATCCAGATCACTTTCTTGGAAGGCTTGTGCCAGATTTCCCAGATGATGGCGCGGCGGAAAACGTCCGGCGCTTCATTCTGGTTGTCGTTCGGGGCCTCGGAATAGTCGAGTTCGATCTTGCTGGCTCGGCGTCCAAAATGCTCCTGAAGCTGCTCGCGGGTCAGGCGATGACGAAAGGCGATCCATTCTACTTGATCCCAACGACCGCCCGGACCATGCGCGAAGTCGTCCCAATCGACCAGTTCGGAGCGCGTCTTTTGCGTCTGTATCTCGTCGTATGGCTCGGGCGTATACTCGACCGGCATGCCCTGGTCGTCGGTGTCAGCGTCATCGTGGACTGGCTGGCCAAATGGATCCACGCCAACAGGGTCGGGCATGCGCGGCTCTGGTCTGATTGTGACGACTTCAGGCTCATACCGCTCACGCACGACGGCGCGGCCCGGCAACAGAAGATCAAGCACGGCCAGCGCCATGGTTTGGTCGAAGTCTGAACGCTCCAGCGACGACACAAGCGCGCGCTCCATCACCTGTGCGGCCTGCTTGCCATCGGGATCGGCATCGCGGAACCGGCGGCGAACGTCGGGTTGCGGCGTGGAATTGTACAGCGCGGGCCGCATGACCTCGGTATTAGACCAAAGGATGTTGAACCGCTGCTTACCGTCGCCGTCGTCCTGGCGATAACGCTCGATGGCAGCCCTGGCCCGCTCACGCCAGTCCTTTTCGTGTTTTCGGGCTGCGTCGATTTCCATCAGCCATCGGGCGACAACGCCCTCGCCACCCCTGCCAGCGTCTTCCGGCTTGTCGAGCGTGCCGGATTGGTCGCTCAGCGATCCGCTCGAAAAATCGATCAATACCTGTCCTCACTGTAAAATATTCCTACAAAGGCAACCTTGGTCGCGTCCATGTAACGTTATGGCGGAAGGCTATGCCGTAGCCGGGGAACATCGGGCCTGAAATTGCCCTGTTGCCGCCTGCCGTGTCGAACCGGCAAAGAACGTCACCACCAATATCCGTCTCGCGCAATTCCACGCTGCCGTTGCTTGTGCTTGGCGTGATAAATATCCCACGGATGCGGCCACGGAACGGCGTCGCGAAGAAAGCCCCGTCTGTCGTCCGGTATGCGTAGCGAACGGTGCTGTCGTTGCCTGTCGCCATAAAAGCCTCGCGCGTGGACTTCCGCGATACTATGCGCGTTTATCGGTTTTGGCAAGTCATGCGCTATTTGCCGAGCCGCTTCCGTTTGCGCTGCTGTATCATCTGGTCGATGGTAGGCGCGAACTTCTCTGGCGTGAAGGGGTCGCCTTCGTCGGGCTGTGGTTGCTTCCCGGCAGACATGGTGTTGAGCATGCGGCCAAGCAGGGACATAGCATCCACCTGATCATCGTTCTTTGCCGTCGGGAAGGACAGCAGTTCGCTCTGCAACGTCACGGCCCATTCGGTGCGCGGGAAATAGACCTTCCCCATCGCCATGCGGGCGCGAATCGACTGCGCTCGGGATTGCTTGTCGGTCGTGCTCGAAAACGGCCATAGCGGCGCGTAAATCCTGCGCTCACGCATACGCTTTTTCAGGAACGGGCCGATCGACATATTGATTTGCCCCTGTTCCATGGCCCACCACGTCGGCTCCCATTGCTCGAACAGGTCAATAAGCGTCTCGACCCACACATCGGATGCGGTCTGTTTGCGCCACCAGTCCAGCACATACACGTTGTCATCCGGATCGATGCCGAACACGCCATGCACGGTGAAGTCGCCCTCGCTGTCCTTCGTGGCGAAATCGGAAGCGCCGTATATCTTGAGATGCTGCGGGCGCGTTTCGTAAGTGCGGAACCAATCGCGAAGGAAGAAGTTGCCTTCCTCAGGCGCCGGGCGTTGCTGATACAGAGCCGACCAGTCACGCGGTCCGACCATCTGCCGGATACGTGATAGCGCCGTGGCGGGGTATTGCTCGGGCCACAACGCCTGGTCCTGATCGTTGATGGCTGGCAGGGTAAGTATGTCCCACCCCTCGTCGGCGTGTTCTTCCAGGAGCCACCCGGACAGATCGTCTTCGTGCCAGCGAGTTTGTATTATAATTATCCGCCCGCCCGGCATGAGTCGGGTGTATGCGCTCGACGTGTACCATCCCTTGATCTTTTCGCGGATGGTCTCGCTGTCTGCATCCTCGCGGTTCTTGACCGGATCATCTATCAGCAACAGATGCGCGCCACGGCCTGTCAGCGGCCCACCTACGCCAACGGCAAAATAAGCGCCGTGCTGGCCCGTTGAAAAGCTGTCCAATGGCTTTTCGACATGGAACCGCTTGCTGGACGTGCTGTCTTTCTTGAGCGAGACACCGGGGAACACCGCCTGAAACGTCGTGTCCACGATCTGGTTGCGCACCTTGCGGCCAAAGTCATCGGCCAGATCCTGCGCATAGGTCGCGGCAATCACATAATGATCTGGATTGCGCCCGAGATACCAAGCCGGAAAGAACTCGCTTGCCAGCATGGACTTGCCATGGCGTGGCGGCATGTTGATCATAAGGCGGGTGATTTCGCCGCGTTCAACCTGTTCAAGCTTGCGGGCGATTAGCCTGTGATGCGGTGCGTCGGCATACTGCGGCCATTGATAAGCGGCGTAGGCTATAAGTCGGGAAAAGGCGAAATCTTCGGGGCTAGGAGTCGGCGCGTGTAGCGGCTGCAACGGCTGCATCTCGCTGTTCCTTGGTCGTCACTTCGACCGAGCCGCTGTGATGGTTTTCGGTGCGCTCTCGCCAATCCTCCGGCCCTGCATTCTTGAGCGCGAAAATGGTGGACGTAACCACCGGCCCAGCGTCCGCTTTGAGAAGCCTGCGCTCTAGGAAAAGCTGCCTTTTCGCCTGAGCGAGCTTTACAGTGTCCGCAAATTCAGGGTGTCTTTCTGCCCACTCATACACCCTTTGGCGGTGGATGTTGAGGTCGGCGGCGCTTGCTGCGAGCGAAAGGCCGGACTCCATGCGTTCCAGGATCGCTGCCCCAAGGTCGTCTGTGTAGTCGGTAGGTCTACCGCCCGGCATAGTCCGCATCCTCTGACTTGAACTCGGGCCCCAGCCTAGTGCCACCACCCCATTTCGTGAGCGCGACTACCTTGGGCTGATTAAGGGCTTCCTCGGTTGTATATATGCCAACAATCCCCTGTGCCACAAGCCTATCGTAAGGCGTCGGCTGCAAGGGAGCGGCAATCTCGGGCCTCTCGACCACCGGGCGCCCGACCTTATAATCTCCCAGCGTCATGAGAAAGCCGGTGTCGATGCGGTCGATCGGCGTTTGCAGGTTGGTGATGTGCCGGTAAGTCACCGATTGTTGCATGCCCACACCCTGTAGGTGGCGATGGTCACTGCGTCGGCCATCTGCATGCCGGACAAGTCGTCGTCGGTCTGGATGGCGTGGATGATGGCGTCAATGGCAAGCGACTGGTCATTGGGCAAGCACAAGACGCGCTCAGCCCCCTGTATCTCCGCCGCAAACTCGGCCATGTCGGCGCCGTGCAGGAATCCGCTGATATACGTGAGCGAAAGCCGTTCCCAATCCTGGGCGACGGCCCCGCTTGATACCAGCGCCAGTGCTGATGCGAGGATGATTGTCCTCACTTGCCGCCCTTGCCTTTGCCTTTTCCGCCTTTTCGATACATAGCCGCCTCCTTTGATTGATCATGCGCTATCGTGCCACGCGCTCGATGATCCGTCAATCCGAACCCTACCCCATTAAATGAACAAACCTAAATTTTTATATTGACACCCATCGCCGCCCCATGCTACAAAATAGGGGCAACGCAACGCAAACCAGGAGGCAGAACAATGCGCAAAGCTACCCAAAAAGAAATCCGCGAATACGTTATCAACGATCTTGACGCCGAGCGCGTCGTCATCAAAAAGAACGGCGAAGTCCACGCTCGTGGCAAGATGCCGAACACCAACACGGTTGGATGGTATCTTGTCGGTCCGAGCGAATATCTCGAAATTGAGGTTGGGAAATACCTCGATATGATCGAACAGCCCCACGCATAAGACTGAGAAACCACGGAGATAGACAAATGACCAAGGCCGCAATTGAGACCGCACGCAGCATGATCACGCCCGTAGAAAAGGCAAAGGGCGGCGGATATAGCTTCGTAGCTGCGCTGAGCCACGACACGGTTCGGGAATTCCACTTCAACCTCAAGCGTGACGCGGAAGCAGAGGCCAACTCCATTTTCGGAGATATGGTTCGCACCATCATCGAAGACGGCCGCTCGTTTAAGCAAGTGAGCAAAACCATCGACCGTTCGTTCGTCAACAACACGATTATCGCCCGACTTCGCGGCTAGGCGCGATCTATGACAACCACCCGCCGGATAGGCGGATCAACGCACAGGAGACGACCTCATGACCATCAAGCATTTCATCGCCACGGATAACGACTACAATCGGATCTTCGGCATCGGCCCAAACCCCGAAACAGCGATGCGAAACGCTGTCGAGGAAAGCGATTTCCGCACATCGCACCCCGACGCCGACCCTGCCGACGCCTTTCCGATCCTCCCGGCAACCGAGGCCTTGGTCGAGATGGTCAAAGACTATGACGGCGACATTTCTTGGAGCGTCAAAAACGGCATCGCCTGCACCGATGGGGAGGATGCATCGTGATCATATACAAAAAAACCGGACCCAAACCCCTCGAATGCCCGGACCCCTCGGGTGCCCGAAAGATGCACGAGGGCGGCATGACAACCGCCCAGATCGCTGATCATTTTGGGGTCAGCCCGCCGATTGCCGTGCGATGGGTGCGGCAGGCCGGATCATGCGCAGACCATCGCGGGAAGCACGGCGGGAATACGGTGCCGGGACGCCGCGAAGCGATAATCCAGGAGCGTGCCGAGGGGCGCGCTATAAGCGAAATAGCCCGGCGTCATGGCATAACGCGCGGGCTGGTCCACTACTATCTCAATGGTCAGAAGGCGGGGCGCTAGTCCCCGTCTTTTTCGACGCGATACGCGATTATGTCGCTGGGCATGCCTTTGTGGTCCCAATGCAAAGCCCAAACTTCACAGTTCATGGATACGGCGCCGTCCCGGTGCACCGCTCTGACTTTGGTCTGTTGCGGCATCGGCGGGTTGTGTGAAACGCCAGACCACCTTCGCCACCCATTGACCTCGGCGACGCGCCAGCGAGCGGCATTCGGCCAGTCTATGTGTGATGCGGGCGCATCGTGAAAATTGAAATGCACCAACCCGCCGACGCCCCTTGTGTCGAGCCTGACCGTCGGGTCACTCACCGGACACCGACCGCTGCCGTCGTGGTCGATCCAGCCTTCGCCATCATCGGCCAATATCCCGCGCGTCCGATTGGCGATGTCACGATCTTCTTCAGCCTTCCGCTCGCACGGCTTCGGCTCATCGGCCCGCCATTGACGGCGACACTGCAAGCACGCATTAACATCGACGTTATAGGCTTGGTAGGCGCCGCAATAGGGCTCGCTGTCGCTTTCTGAATCGTGTTCAGAACGCGCGTTCTCGTCCTGACTCTCGCGGATAGTTTCCGAAGACGTTTCGCTCACACAGCGGCTTCCCTGCGCGCTCTGCGGTCCATTTTCCTTTCGGCACCAGAACTCCGGATCGGCCATAGCGCGCAGTGTGGCGTCTGCGTCGTATGCGGGCTTGTTGGCATCCCTCAACTCCGCCTCAGCCCTCAGTGCGGCATACGAAATCTTGTCGAGATTGCTGTCGACGTGACCGGGCGAGCTTTTGGTTCTCCTCGTCTTGACCATATCGAACAGCAGCCAGCCATCGCCCTCGGTCAAATTGTGCCCGGTCAGCGCATTGAACGCTGCAACCGCCGGACCCATCGACCTTTCGCCGCCCTCGTGGTCGTAGTCTTTGCCGCGCTGATCGATCAGTTGTTGCGCTTTTTGCAGTGCCTCTTTGGCATCCATCATCAGCCCTCCACCTTGCTAACCACCATCACGACCATTCCGACAAGCAGCGCGATCAAAATTATTTCGGTCATTTGTTCCTCCGTTGCGTTGATAGCCGGACGCGACAAAGCCCGCTCCGCACCCTGTAGGCGGTGCTGGGGCGTTTCGTCCCCCGGCGTGGCTCACTGAGCAGCGACGACACCAAATTATGCAGGGAGCCGCCTACCTGCCGGACACTTCCCGCCGGGCAATTCCCAACGCCGCCGCATCCGGGTGAGCCCTCGTCTCTGCATCCTTACGGGTAGCAGCACCCCACACGCGATGGGGCGGTAAGGGACAAGGGCTCGCCGGGAGGCGGTCATTCGCGGCCCCTTGCCTTTCGTATTGCGTCGTCGACCATCTGATCCGGGTGCGGCATGTTCTGTGCGGCATGCTCAAGAGCCGCCAGCATGGCCGGGGCGGCCAGCACCAGATGCAGGTTCGCAATGCCCTCGGGATCGTCTTCGATCGCTTTCTCGTCGCTAAGCACGCCGACGCGGCGCTTCGTCCAGACGGTCGCGATTGCCTTCTTACGGTCCTGCGCGCAGATTTCTGTTTGGAGTGCCCCGTATTCCGCACCCTCAAGCCAAGGTCCGGTGCTATGCGCCCCTTCCGCCTTCGGCTCCGACAACTCGGCATCAATCTCCGCCAGCACCGGGCTCGGCTCGCGTCCAAGCGCCATGTCGTCGTTGGCGATGCGGTGGCGGCAGGCTTCGAGGATGGCGCGGGTCATTGGGCTTCCCTTCGCGAGTACCATTCGGTCTTGTCAGGCGTTACGATCGAGTAGGAGTGCTGACAAAGGCGCTCCACCAGTTTGGCGCCAAGATCACGCGCCCTCCCGACAAGCTCAGGCTCCGACAATGGAAAGCGTGGATAGTTGATTATGCCGACGCAGACGCCAGCTTCTTCACCGCCGTTGTAAATGTAGGTTGTTGGCGTGACGGTTACGCACAGCCCGCCGCCAAGACAGATCTCGCGGCACACCTGCTTCGCTTGGTCTACATCGCCAGCGATAAATATTGATATCGCAACGGTGGGGCATGTCTCTGATCTCATGCGGCCTCCTCACAAAAGATCCCGCACTCGACGTCCATGGTCTTGAGCGGGTTGCCGACCGCATCCTCGGGAAGCTCGTCCAATAATATCCGCTCGCCTTTGTGCCTAACGAGCCGCACACCGAGACGGCGGGACTGCTCGGCGCGGCGCTGGAACACTTCCGGCCGGGTACGCCGTACGAGGTTCCAGTAAGTCGGACTGGTCGCCTTCACGCAGCCGATGCAGTTGGCGTTCGGGTATCCTTCGCCGTAAACGCGCGGCGGGCTGATGCCGGCTGATAGGAGCCTGTCCATGCACATCTGCTTTGACATCTTGGCGTCGATCAGGACCGGCAGTACGTTTTGGCGTTCGGTCAGGACGAACCGCCGATATCTACTTTCCTCATCCGCCGTAAAGCCCAGCACGTTCCAATCGACGCGGTGCTTTGTCTCGTAATCCAGGCGTGCCTTTTTCTTTAGTTCGATCGTACAGGGCGCCCCGCTCGGAAATGACATTGCCTTTCGAGCGTCCCAAACCTTGATCGCGGACGCGTCCGGGTAATGCGGGTTGCGCCACTCTACGAGTGACTGGCGCAACCACTGCGCAACGTCGCTGGCGAAGCGCCGGTTGTCTTCGTCTTCCTCGGCCACCGGGTTGTTGACCGCGACTACGTTACAGGTATCGCCGTACCGTCTCAGCGTTTCCTGCCAAGCGATTGCGCTGGCAGCCCCGCAGGAGAACCAGACCACGATGTTGTCTCCTGCTTCCGGCTCTGCCGACATCCCAATCTCCGAAAAATGCGCCCCGGCGCCATGCCGGGGCAGGTTAGGGAGGAAACGCACCAAGATGGTGCCTCAAAACAATGCACGATGCCTTGACGGTGTGTCAATGGTCTTTTTCCCCTTCGGCTGCATTTTTTGCGGCCTCCAATGCGCAGCGCCGCCAAGACACCTTGCGACGGATCAGCCTATCGAGGTCATGAACGGTCGGCATCCATTTGCCATCCTTGCGACGCGGCCATTCGTGGATCGCCTCCAAGACGCAATCGCGCGGGTACATGCGTAGCGAGTGAGCGTAGATCGCGGACATCGCCTTGATGTCGTTCCCGGCGTACTCACGATGTGCTGTGGCCATCATCAGCATCCCAATGCCCGCCAGCATGTCGTCAGGCGTCGGCGGCGCGGACAGGGCCGTCAGAGCGAGTGCAGCGCGGCTGTGGTTGCCCGGCTTAAAGTCCGGCAGTTCGATAAGCTCGCACGCGTTCGTGATATCGTATGACGGCTCATCATCGGGAATTATTACCGAGCAGGCCGAGCGGGTCTGTATCCCCAAAGCACGTATCATAGATGCTCGTGCTTTTCGGTCGGTGTGGCGATGGTCGGCGCGATCCAGTATCCCGGCCGCCCACCTTTCCGTTTCCGCCGGTATCGCTACGGCGGATCCAATTCCGCCACGTAGCTGCCCAATCGCGTTTTCGACCGCGCTGGCCAGGGACAGCCAGCCAGTAGTCTCGGAATCGATCTGCTTCTCGTTTGATGTCGTCATCGGTCAATCCCTCGTTGCGTGCAAATTCGTGTTCAGCGTCGGATGGGGCCCAATCGTCGGGGAGGCGTGATCCGTGATCCGATTTCTTGCCAGATGGCTTGGTCTTTTCGGGCGCGCTTGGCTCCCCCTGCAAGGGGGGGCTAAAAGGGGGGTTATACTCTGGTTCTGGTTCTGGTTCTGGTTGCTTGGGCATTGCTCTAGCATTGCTAGACGTTTTTTCCTTTGACTGGGCGGACTTAGCAGAACCCCCCTTCGATCCTGCGGCTTTACGCTTCTGATGCGCTTCACTCGACGCAAGCCAAATTCGCATCAGTTTAGCATTGCTATACCGCCCGTTCTTGACCTCAAAAAACTCCGACAAAACCGACCGAACGACCGCCTTATCGTCTTCGGTGTATGCCCTTACGCGGCGCATTATCCAATCTTCGTCGGCAGGAAGGGTGCACCCCGGCGTCATCCAGCACACGCGCAAAAGACGGTTGTAAGCGCCGTCCTCCGCAATCGTAAGGTGCGATGTTTTGGCCTCAAAGTCGGATGGATACATTGGAAAGTATGGGAGGCTCATCTCTGCTCCTCGGCCAGAAACTCATGCGCATCCATGACCGCGTCGATCGCGACTTCATCGTCGCAACAGAACCACTCACCCCGAACGCGGCAACCTTTTAGAAGGCCATGCGCAAGAAGCTCGACATCAATGTGCGATATGATAGGGCTCGGGCAAAGGTAAAAAGGCCAATCGACCTTAAACGGCGTTGCGCCTTGAAGGCTGACGACGCGCGCTCTGACACTAGATGTGCTGCCTATTTTTACGTATGGCGTGTCGCGCATACTCAGCACATAGACAACGGGCATCGTAAATTTTTTAGGGATTGCATCGGCAACCGGTCGACGGACCGCAACGCCAGGGATGACGATGGATTCATGCTTTTCCGGGTTAGGCATTATTGACCCTTACAAATGGGCCGGGCACTTGCAGGACGCGGCCAAGCGTGCTACTTAGTGCCTAGCGATTTCGACACTCGCATCCTAGCCGCAGCCACGGCAAAATACAAGCCCCGGTCATTATAGGCCGGGGCTTGGTTGTTTCGAAGAGCAGGCTATTCCGCCGCTTCCTGCATCGATTCACGTTCGAGAAATTCCCGGATCGCCTGCCTATGCAACGTCGCTCCGGACACATATCGCCCTGTCTCTCGCGACATCTGAGCGGCCAAGGCGTTCACCGCGTCCAAGTCGTCGGCATTGATAAGCACGCCTAGTTTTCGCTCGTTCGGCATCAAGCGTTTTCGTCCGGGCATTCTCGTCTCCTTTATGTTGCGTTATAGGTTGTCTACCATTTGAATGCGCTCGCCAAGCACACGCATGACATTGACGGCCATGCTGTTGCCCAGCGCCTTGTATCGCGGGCCATCGGCGGCGCGCTTGCCGCGATAGGGAATGTCGGTGTAGCCGTCAGGGAATCCTTGAAGGCGCTCGCACTCGGTTGGCGTGAGGCGGCGGACGGCCCATGGCTGCGCTAGGTATGTTTGTTGCTTCGTCCCAGGCTCGGCAGCGAGAGCGCCGGAAACGTCCATGACACGGATCTCATCCCGCTGGTTTTGTGCGAAAGCGACAGCAGCGTGGGTCCGTCTAGTTATTGTGGGGTGGACGCCGGTTGAGTCGGGGGCTTGGAGCGACATATTGGCTTCGAAGGCCACCGGTTGCGCCACCAGCGTCTCCGTCTCCGCATCTTGGCTCTGTTGCGCACTTGCGGTGAGGCAATAGCCGATGTCGCCGGAGTTGGCGCAAATCAGGTGTCCGGCTTGGGCTTGGTTGTCGTCCGCGCCGCATGTTCCAACGCCGCTTGAAGTGAGCGCGGCAACTGACGCCCCCGCTTCTCGGCGCGGCGGAGGATCCCCGCGCAGGCTCGCGGCGTCAAATAGTACCGCTGCGGCACGGCGCCAATTTCCAAGATATCCGACAACGAACACACGGCGCCGTCGCTGCGGGACAGCGTGCTCGATGCCAGATGCTCGACAGTACTGAGCGTCAAGCACTCGGTACCCGAACCCATACCCGCATTCGCCCAAACCCCGGAGGAAGGCGCCAAAATCCCGTTCTTTGTTACTCGACAGGACGCCGGGGACGTTTTCCCAAACCACCCAGCGGGGGCGATAGCGTGCAGCAATGGCAAGATAGGTGAGCATGAGGTTGCCGCGGGGATCAGCCAACCCGGCTCGGAGGCCGGCGACGGAGAACGACTGGCAGGGGGTGCCGCCGACAAGAAGGTCAATTGCGTCATCCGGCCATTCCTCGAATCTGGTCATGTCGCCAAGGTTCGGCACGTCCGGGTAATGGTGGGCCAGGACGGCGCTCGGGAACTTCTCGATCTCCGAGAACCATGCGGGCTGCCAGCCGAGCGGGTGCCAAGCGACGGTCGCGGCCTCAATTCCGGAGCAAACAGAGCCGTACCTCATTCTCGTCTCCTTACGTCCGGTTCGTGTGGCGTCACCCTTCCCTCGCGCAAATCCTCAGCGCGCTTATATCTTGCGCAGGATCGGCAGTCAGGGTGAATTCTCAGGATCATTTCGCGATGGTCTTGGCCGCCAAGGAACGACCCGCAGGCCGATCCTTGGTCGAATGCCCACCGCACTTGCGGGGCGTCGGTTGAGGAAAAGCATGCGGGCTTAGTCATCGTCATCGCGCCACGCAATCGCGCTGTATTGACCGTGGTGGCAGTCGTCCATGCGTCGGACGCTCCATCCGGCCGCCTCGTATTCCTCTATTTCGTGCAGGCGGATTAGCTTGATGATCTGGGTCATTCCGCAGCCGCCCCGAATAGGTCGCCGATTGACGCCTCGGCCTCCGCGATGTTGACGCCTGCTTGTTTGGCGTATTCCGGCTTGAGTTCGAATCCAATAAACCGGCGCATCTGTTTGACCGCTTGATGCCCGGTCGATCCGATGCCAGTGAATGGGTCCATAACGACATCGCCCGGCTTTGTGTAGAGCCTCAAGCATCGGTCAATGACGCCAAGCTGCAACGGGCATACGTGCTTTTCGTCTTGCTCGGCGCGCGCCTTCCGGTAGTTTTTGAGTACGTTGCCTTGGTCAACGTCCATCCATACCGGGGACGCCAGCGCCTGCCAGTCGTAAACGTCGAACTTGGCATGGCTGACCAACTCGGCTATGGCGTCATCACTGGGTACGGACGATGCCAGCCCCTGCCGATGCATCTCGTCAAACCACTGGCGAGCGATCTTCGTGGCGGTCGCGTCGTCATCCGGCGCTGCGTGCTCTATGCGATCCGGGTTGTCGCCGGGCGCGCGGAAAAACAGCATATAGTCAGGCATGCCGACGCGGTTCATGGCGCTGTCTTTGCGGATTTGCTTATACAGCAGGCCCAGAGCCTTGGTGCGCTGCATCTCAACGACCGGATCTTTCCAGATCGTCGCGCGGCCGTGGTAGATCATGCCGGCGTCGGTGTGCGCTTTGATCAGATCGCCGCTGAAGTCCTGGAGCCCTATATATCCGTGCTTTCCCTTGCGGGTCGGAAGGTCGGTGCAGTGGACGCATGCGATCCGGCCCGGCCTCATGACGCGGGTAAGGGCGTTCGCGAAAAAGGCGTATTGCTCCATGAATGCCTGACCGTCGCCAGCATTGCCCAGATCCCTTTCGCTGTCCGAGTAGACGAATAGATCGCCAAACGGCGGCGAAAATATCGAGCAATCCACGCTATGCTCGGGCATCGCGTGCATGCCCTCCACGCAATCGCTGTTGTGCAGCGCCCACCATTGACCACTGTATTCCGGCTGCTTTGTCATTGTGCCGTCTCCTTCTTGATCCATTCCGGGCCGGCAAACGATTTCAGGATGCTGCTCTCGTCCAGGACGACCGCACCAAATGATGACGGGTCCAGCTTGCCAAGCCGCTCGTAGTTTGCCACCATCACACCTTCGCCGACGCCGGATTGGTCGCGTATCTGCCGGGCGTCAACCCCAAACTTCTCGCCTTCCCGCACCATCTGTGCAGCTACGGCAAGCGGTGTCAGGATCAGCGACGGCTTGCCCGTTTCCTCAGAGCACTGCCGGGCGAACTCCAATTCGATAAACGATTTTCCGAGGCCCGTATCGAGGAAGGCCGCGCTTTTTCCTCGCCGCAACGCGAAGTCAAGGCATCGCTCTTGGTGGGCCTTCGCCATGCCGTTCATAGGCCCAGGCTCAAAGCCCATCATCTTCGGTGCCGGTCCACGGCCCGCGATATAGTCTCGATATCGCGCTAGGTTGTCATGCGTCTCCTGCGTCATCCTAGTTACGCCTCCATCCCCAGCGCGCGCTTATACGTATCGATCAGGCTTTCGCGCTCACTGCGGTCAGCCTCATCCATCCTGCGCAATTTCACGACCTCGCGCATGATCTTCGGATCAAAGCCGTTGCCCTTCGCCTCGGCATAGACCTCGGCCATGTCATTCGTGAGCGTCTTTTTCTCATGCTCCAAAGCCTCAATCCGGTCGATGTAAGCCGCCAGCTGGTCGGCTGCTACGGTTGTGTCGGTCATTGGTCGTTCTCCGTGTTTGAGTGCGGGCAAACCCCCCACCATTCGCAGTTTTCGGGTGTGCAGTTGGCGCAAGGGTCGGGTTGGTCGGTCATGCCAACTTCTCCGGGGCAAAGGGGATAGTATCCCCCCAGTCGCCAGAGTCACCCCCGCCTTGAGGTTCTGGCGTCTTGCCATCCCGCCGATCCTGATACGCATTGTTCGCCGGTTGCGACTGCCCGCTCTCGGCGTTTTTGCCGTCGAGCATGACAAGGTTGCTGTTGAAATTGCGCATCACAACCTCCGTGATGCTGCGTTCGTTTCCCGACTGATCCTGAAACTTACGGCTTTCAAGCTGGCCCTCGACGTAGACCTTCGACCCCTTGCGCAGGAACCGTTCGGCGACGCCCACGAGCCCCTCGCTAAAAATGACGACCCGGTGCCACTCGGTCTTTTCCTTGCGCTCGCCCGATGTCTTGTCGCGCCATGACTCGGTGGTTGCCATGGTGAAGTTGCAGACACGACCTCCGTTCTGGAAGCTTTTTACCTCAGGATCGCGCCCAAGGTTGCCAATCAACGTAACGCGGTTCAGTGATCCGCTCATTATTTCGCCTCCAAAAATGGCTTGATCTCAATGTCAGCACCCTTGCCCTTGCGCCACTGCATCGTGATGCGCTCACACAGTTTGTCATCCCGGATGACGTGGCACGATTGCAGGATATCCAAAATAGCCTTTGCCCTGTTGTCCAGATCGCAGGCTTTCGAGGGGCGCCCAACGCTCATGGATATTTCAAAAGGCCCCGACAACATCTTGCCCGGATGCTGCGCCTTGATGTCCCAGGACACGGCAGCCGCCCATTGCCGGTAGCGCGTGGTCTTTACCCGGCCACGACCCGCGACGTTTCGAAACATGCCGTTTACCGATGGCGGCGTGTGGGCCAACGACAGCCGGATCATTTCGACCAATCCCGGTCAGCGCGGACCCTGCCAACGGTCGCTTGCTCGATGGCGTCCTTTTCGTCGTCGCTGGGCGACACGTTGCCATTGATCCAGTGATAGACCATGGTCCGGCTCACTCCGACGATCCGAGCAAATGCGGCAACCGGCACGCTCGTTTCTTCAATCCAATCTTTCAGCTTCATCGCTATCCCTTTCCTGTTGACAGGCTGTCAACCTATTGCCACTATGTCAACGCAACGCAACGGATACAAGGGGAAAACGAATGGCATGGCACATCGAGACCATAACCATTTCGGGCTTCGAGACCGAATTTGAGGAAGGTATTGAAGCCGAGTTTGAGGTGAGTGTATCGCCGGGCACACCGATCACGTGTGACGATCCTGGATCGGACCCAGAAGCCCACGTAACAGCCGTCAAGGCGAAGGTTGGGGCTGATGTCTGGGCAAAGTTTGGGCGCGAACACTGGGTTGAGCGCATGATCTGGGACGCACTACAAGAGCACGTCAACGACAACATCGAAGGCTATATTCAGGGAGGCGACCAATGATTAACAACGTCACCATACATGACGCGACCCTGCGCCGGGCAAGCGTCGAGGGCCACAACGACAGCCAATGGATATCGTTGATTTTTTGGGGTCGCGAAACGGGCCGGGAAATGGGAACGATATCAGTTTTCTCCCGCACGCCCGAAGAACGGGCGGACCATAGGCGGATCGCCGATGGCATAAACAACGCCCTCGACGGCAAGACAAGCGATCGACTGATTGACGCCCTGCACTCAGCCCGCCACGCGCTCGCGAATGCCAGCATGGCGGCGGGTGACGATGGGCGGTTTGCGAAGGTCATAGCCGAGATTGATGCGGCGCTTGGGGGTGGGGAATGACAAAAATCGGAAAGAAGTCGCACGGCTTGCTTGAACGCATTGCCAAGGCATCGGAACGATCAGCCGGCGCATATCCAGGCGTGTCAACCAAACTTGTTTCGACCAAAAGGGCTAATGCTCTGCACCGCGAGGGGCTGATTACAACCTTCATTCCGCACAACCCGGTGCATGACGAACGATGGGTAATTACGCGCGAAGGTATCGATGCGCTAAAAGAAATGGAGGGCCGGTCATGAGCTTTTACAACGAGAGTTGGGATAAGCCCTACTTGACGCCGAGTATTGCGAAGGTGCTCGATGACAAGTCGCCGCTGCACGCCAAAGCCGAATGCCCGTATTTTGGCGAAAAGGCCCGCAAGCAGACGGCGGCCATGACCGAAGGCGACATCGTTGACCGCCTTGTGTTTGGCGATGCGATGCCTGAAACGTTGGTCGTGTCGCCGTTTGACGAATTCCGCACTAAAGAGGCAAAGGCGTGGCGCGACGACATGGAAGCCGCCGGGATGACGATCATCAAGGAGGCCGCATTCAACAGATGCAAGGAAGCCGCCGACGCTGTTTACGCTCAGGCGGTTTCGGCGCATCCGTCCGCCGCGAAGGCTCTCAAAGAAGGCAAGATCAAAGAGCGCGTCACATGGCAAGACGAAAGCGGCCTATGGCTCTCGACTGAGCCTGACATCTATTTGCCATCGGAGCGCGTCGTTTTTGACCTCAAGCGCACATCGATTGCGGCCAACGAGGCTAATTGGCGTCGGCATGTCAGCAGCATGAACCTCGCCATCCAGGTATCGGCAACGCTCGAAGCGACCGGCGCGACTAACTTCGGCTGGCTGGTCATTGAAAGCGCGCCCCCGCATTGCGCCGTGGTGCATTGGGCGTCGCCGGAACTGATCGATCACGGCAAGCGCAAATGGTCGAGGGCCAAGACGATATGGGCGCAATGCCTCGAAGTGGACGAATGGCCGGGCTATCAGTCGGGAACGATCGACCCGATGCCTTGGGATCTGCCGGACAGCGACGGGATCATTTTTGACGGAGACGACAAGTGAGTGACGAAGCAAACATCCGAAAGGCCATCGAGCCAAAGTCGGATCAATTGAATGGCGACGATCTGGTCAACACAACGAAAGACATCGTTGTGGCATCGGTCAAGCGCGGCAATGCCGAACAACCGGTCGTGATCCATTACGAGGGCGAGGAAGGGCGGCCTTACAAGCCCTGCAAGTCCATGTGTCGCGTTCTGGCGTGGGCATGGGGCGAAGATGCCCGGCAATGGTCTGGCATGCGCATGCGGCTCTACCAAGACCCCGAAGTCAAATTCGGCGGCGTGAAGGTTGGCGGCATCCGGATCAGCCACCTTTCGGACATCGATCGCGATACCGATTTCTCGCTGACCGTAACGCGCGGCAAGAAAGCCAGCTACGTTGTAAAGCCGATGCCCAAAGCCGAACCCGACAAGCAAGAGGAGCCGCCAGCCAAGCGCAAGGCATCCGAACTCGCAGCCGCAATCGGTCGATGCGAGAATATCGCCCAGGTCGATGCGCTTCAAGAGGCGCAGACCAAAGGCGGTCACATGGACGCAATCAAGGCCGCAAGCGAAAAGGCGCATGCGTATTTGATCGAGCAATTCGATAAGCGGCGGAAGGAATTGGAGGGGGTGGAATGATCGACCCAAAGGAAATCGAAAAGCTAGATCAGCGCTGGCACGGTCACGACCATCGCATCGTCGTGGTGCGGTGGGAGCCTTACAAGCCGGATGTCAGGAGGCAGATGAAACGCAACGGCCGATGGCAGGAAATGGTGACGAATGTCGATTTTCATAGGTGGCAGAATTGCAACCGGCCAGACCGGCTTATGATTGCGGGGGAAGTCGACGCTGTTAAGGCCGAAAACAACCGCCTCCGCGCCGCCCTACAGCCTTTTGCCGATCGCCTGGATGTCGTTGAAGACACCAAAGGCGCGGCCAAGTACGCCGTAGCCACGACCATTGAAATCGAGCATCTGCGCAACGCCAAGAAGGCGATTGAGGGGGATCAATGACCTTAGAAGAGGCGCGGCAGGAATGCCGACGATATCTGGATTACTTGCAGTTTCAGCGCGACAAATCCTACGCCCTTCAAAAGCTCGCGTCTGACCGTCGCGCCGGGCGGGTCACGTTGGGGGATGCGCACAAGAGAATGAGGGAAATCAACGGGCCGTCTCCGACCGTTTATGATGGGTCGGATCTTGAAAAGGCAGTCAAGGTGCTTTTGGAGGCAACAAAATGTGGAACGTGATCGAGCATATCCGAGGCGCAACGCCTCACCGCCAATTGGAGCCAAAGCCGCCAAGTCCGGCACACGAATTTACGGTCGGCTTCGTCGTGCTGGCGGGATTTCTGGCTGTGATGGTTTTTCTGCTCGTCATCGTCGGCGATCCGGCTTGACAGACGGCGCATAGGCAAGCATCATGCTCGCGTCATGGTTCGTCTCCTTGATGTTGCGTGTGGCAAAGCCCCGGTCATTCATTTGGCCGGGGTTTTTGCTTGCGTAGGCATTGACGGTGTGTCAAGGTTATGGGGCAACAATGGAGGGCGAAATGGATGACGATCAAAAGGACAGCCGGAGCAAAAGCGTCAAGGCGATAGATGAAGCCTTTGAGTCCGTGGTCGTGAAAACTCGCAAAGAGTGGAGAGACGGCAAGTGGGTCCTTGTGTGGGAAAACCAAGATGAATTTCGAGCATATATGCGCGCCCGGAGTGCGCTAAAAAAGGGAGGCGACGAATGACGAACGAATTTCCGCCGCGACGCATATGGTTGCAAGGCGATGGTGGCGACTATGGCAACCGTGCCCGAGCAGCCATCGAGAAGCTGAAAAGGGGCCAGGTATGACCGGCTACGACCCACAAGAAATCAAGGCCAGCCAGCCGCTCAAGCCTTGCCCTTTCTGCGGCGGCGATGTCGGCATGCTCTACATCGCGCCGCACACCCACACGACACTAGCCGGGCACATGCCGGACCATCCGGGCAGCGTGCATATCGAGTGCGTCACCTGCGAGTACGTCATGCATGGCTCCGACGAGCCGACGCTGACGGCAAGATGGAATAGTCGCGCCGACGCGGCCGACGAAGCCCTATCGGCACTCAAAGAAGGCCGCAGGGCTCTGGGCGTGGCGGTCAAGCACGCGGGCGGCGATCCTGAGACGCATGTCGTGTGCAGGCAGATGGTTGAGGCGATCGCGAAGCTGGAGGAAATCAAAGATGGCTTTATGAAATGGCTATCTGGCGGAGGGTCGAGGCTATGACCGAAGATATAAAGTCCCGCCTGACCGAAATGCGCAAAGACGTTACCGGGCGGTGGGTCTCGATCAATCCAGATGGTGCGGATGCAGCCAGGGAAATTGAGCGGCTAAAAGAGGCTGCCGAAATCGAAAAGGCTATCGCCCGCACCGCTGAGGCTGCCTGCGCCGAGTGGGCCGAGACTTCGCAGCGCAATTACCAGCGGGCGAAAAAGGCTGAGGCTGAGGTTGTGCGGTTGCGGGCGGCTTTGGAGTCCACAGTAACGCACATCGAAAACGATGCAGAATCCACAGCAGTTGCGTTTGGCGTGTCGGACTGGACAAGAGTAGCGCCTCAATCCGCAAAAATCGTTGATCAAGCCCGTGTTGTATTGAAGGGAGGTGGTGATGGATAACGAAATGCTGGGGGCGATTGGGGCGCTATCTGGCCTCTTGGCTACGCACATATCCGCATTCGGCTTCGGATATGTTGTCGCCAGCAGGGCTTGGCGAAAGGCAATTGAGCAGTCGCTTGAGAAGCGGCTCAATGATTTGGAGCGCGGGATAAAGGGAGGCGACGAAAATGGCAAATGACGACATGACGAAGATCCAGGAGGCGGCCAAGGCGGAGGTTTCCCGCGCCGCGCAGGCTGTAATCGATAGCAAGATGTCGACATACACGGCACGGAACGGGCGAGAGGTCGGTATAGAGGACAGCAGCGGCGAGAAAAGCTGGATCGTGCCTTCTGACGAGATGCACGCCTTGGAGGTCGCCCTTGATTATCTGCGCGCTACCAACACTCCGGAAAAGCCGGACAGTTCAGGCGATCTGCGGGAGGCTGTGGCGGAGATCATCACCCAAGTGCTGCGCAATGGGGGCTCCCGAGGGGATGTCGACGTGGCCGCAGACGCCGCCATCGCGGTGGTGGTCGCGCACTTGGAGGCCAAAGCCCAAGCGCTACCCATGGGGCACGAAACGCCGAGCAAGGGGTGCTCAACATATAATTGGCTGATGCACGCGGCGCGGGAAATACGCGCCCCGGCGCGGAAGGAGTGACGATGGGTGATGACATTCAAGAACGCCACGACCGCCTTTATGCACAGAACGGCCCATGCTGCGCCGGGTGCGACTGGTGGAGCGCATATAATTCGCACGTTGGCGAGTGCCGCGCATCGCCGCCCGTGTCGGCAGAAGAACGCATGGAGGCGTTGGGCATCCAGAATTGCTCCATGCCGCCGAGTGCAGGGCATGTCATGACGCGGGCAACGCACCATTGCGGCGGCTTCAAAGACGACTTCGACTGGTCGAGCCTTGGCTCAAGATATCTTGCCAGAGTAGGCCACCCGGAACGGCATGGAGGGCAGCGATGAATGACGACCTTATCAAGAAGCTGCGCGGCGTATGTCATACAGACGCAAGGTATCCCGTGCTGGCATGGCTGCACGAAGCCGCCGACACCATCGAGCGCCTGACGAAAGAGCGCGACGAGGCGCGGGCCAAGGCTTTGCGAGAGGCGGCATTGCGTGTCGTGACCGGCAAGCATGGCGCGGTACTGCATTCACCGAGCCCCGAGCGGACAGAAATGAGTGATGAAATCCTTGCCCTGATCGACAAACCGGATCCCGCCAATGGGTAGGCCGTCGCATCCCGAGGATTTGCGATCCACCGTCTTGGGCCGCATACGGGCCGGGCATTCATTCGCCCGAGTGGCGCGCGATACCGGGTTATCGAAGGGCGCCATCGGCGGCATGTGGCGGGCATACGGCGACGGCGACCTTAGTCATCGCAAAAAACCAAAGGCATCCAAAACACGCCATGAAAAGTGGATGGCTGACTACAAGCGCGGGCTAACAACCGGGCAGATAGCGATCAGGGCGGGCGTGTCGCGTGCATCCGTCGTGATTGCGCTCAGCAAAATGAGCCCCACGGGAAGCATTAAGGACTTGCGACGTCACCACCCGCAAATCTGATGCGCACTCTCCAGCCATACCGCCATCCCGTCGCTGATCGCGCTTACGTCTTCAAGCGTGACCGGCGGCGGGTTTAGCGGGTGGCAGTCAGTCGTACTCGATACGCCTGCGCAGGCTGTCACGGGCAGCGTCAGGGCCGCGACGGCTAACATCTGCCTCCACGTCGCGCGCGCGTTCAGTTGCTTCGTATCGATCACGGTCAATCTCCTGTTGACGTTGCTTGCGGCCGGATCGCTTGCCACCCCACCACAGCCCGACGACCGCGACGATGGCCGCCAAGCCGCCGCCGATCACCTTGATCGCCATTTCGATCAGTGCGCCCTCGGTAAACATTACCGATCCTCCGGAATATTGGCGTTGTCTTTGACCAGATAGCCGCACACAAAGACCACGACCGGCAATACAGCGTGCCACATCGTGGCGTCCGACCAATCAGGCGCGAGATTTTCGGTCGTCACACGCGCGACCTCGACAAAGGCAGCCCCAAGGGTTGCGGCGGTCAACTTGCGCGTCGGGGCGGATGATGTCTGGCGTGCGCGGGGCATGGCTACCTCCGAAAGATTGACAGGACGGTGTCGACCAAACGTTCGAGCCAGCCCATCGGCGGCTCTTTGGAAATGTCGTCGTCGCGGATAGGCGCGCCGTCGCCCTTCTTTCCGATTAAGGACTTGGCCTCGTCCCGAACACGGTCGACCCGCTTTTTCCAGCCGCGCCCAAAGGTCGGCCACGTCGACAGGCGCTTGAGAAACCGCAGCCGCTCGTCTTGCAAGCCATCAATGACGGTGCGCACGCCGAGCTTGCGAACGGCGTCCATCGTCACCGGACCGATGATGCCGTCCTGCTCGACGCCAACCACGCCTTGCAGCGCCTTGGCGGATCGCGCCGGGCCAGAGTTGACGGCATAGTCAAAGGCGGCATGATCAACGCCGGGCGGGAGGTCGTCGCCACGGATCATATTCCAGTAGCGCTTACGATAGATCGGCTCAACATCATCTTTAGTGAGCGCCCGAACTTCGGCTTTGGTCGCTTTGCGGCGAAGGTGCGCGGACAGCGTGCCAATGGTTATGCCAAGGTTGGTCGCGCCGCCAGGGTCGTCTGGGTGGTCGACATAGCCGCCCTCATGCTCGACTACCCATTCAAAGGATTTCGGCCAACTCGATTCCGCCATCACTCGCCCCCTTGCATGCCCGGAACGCCGGTACGTTGCCAGATCAGATCCCGATTGATCGTCGTCTGTGTTTGCAGTCGCTCGATGTCCCGAGCGTTTTGCTTTGCTTGGAAATACGTCTCCAAGCCATACCACAAGCCCGCCAACGCCAACACAATGACCGGGACCAGCGTCGCAATCCAAGCCCGGATGACGCGGCCTCGACCGTTGCCCCACGTCACGGCGCGTCACTTGGCGAGACGCCAGGGGCGCATTGACCGCCAACCGTTTCGGTCAATAGGCAGATGTCCTGCCGCAATTGGCCGTACTGCTGATTGCGTCGGCCGTCGTCGCTGGCAAGTCGGGTCTCTATTGCATCGATCCGGGCTAAAACTGGATCAACAGCACGGCCAATCCTATTGTCAACCCAAGCCCGAACCCCTTCGCCCAAACTAAGAATGGCGACGACCCCGACAATGATTGCGACGAGAAATCCAGCGTTGACATTCATTTCCCTCCAACTTGACATCTACGCCCCACCACATCTAGCTAGTTTGACGCAGTTTATCACAACCTTTTGGCTAATCCAACGAAGGCCAGTCAATCGCTTCAATCGCTTCCACTGAGCCTTCGGAGCGTACTTGGTCCAGCAAGTCAAGTCTGATTTCCAAGCATTCGTCGCGGTGATCGGACCCCGCCTCGCCAAGATCAATCACTTGATCCGCCGTCATTTCGTGGGCCGCTCCGGTTGTGTCCCGTAGCGTCACAGTGTCCTTGCCGCGCGGCAAACCCCGACCGTTGGCGAGGCGGTTGAGAAGGTCGCGTAGCACCGTGGCACTGTCGTCGCTGGCGTCCCAGGCTGTGTCGGCGTGGTCGAAGGACCGCAGGGCCTGCCGGTACCCGGCCTCGATGCGCTCGATCGCGGCGGTGCGGGCGTGGTCTAGATCGATTTCGGCAATCGCCTTGTCAATTTCATCTTGGGTCGGCTTCGGCACATTATCCGGCCAATTAACCAGATCGCCGGACGGCGATATGCTAACGGACTTCACATCAGGCCGCAGTTTTCTAGCTATTTCCCCGGTTATTTTCATAATGCATCCTCAAACTCAATTAGCGTAAACGTGCCTTCACGCATTCCGGTCTGTGAGCCGTTCGCTACGTTATACTGCCATCTAACGCGCCAGTTTCCGGAATCCGACCGTCTCTGTGTTGGCGTCAATATTGCAGTGCTGGTAATTGAGCCCCTCGCCGTAACAGCCGTCGCGCCAGTTCCCGAAAGGGCTATTCCCGAAAAAATATCCGTGACATTTGGTATTTCCTGATAAGCGCTACCGTCAAAATAGTGCAGCTTCGCCCGGATCTGGCCCGAAACGGTCCCGCTCCCTTCCACGGCTGCGTCAGCAATCAAAAGCAAATTCGATGTGTCCGACAACGGCGTTATATTACTCGTTTCTGATCCAGCAGACCCAAAAGCTGTTGTAGTTGTCGTGGTGTGCGTTGTGCCGTCATATTCCGAAAAAACCCTAAGCACCCGGACGTTGCCGAGCCACCCCGCGTTGAACAGCCGATCCAGCCGCGCCAGTTTTGCGACGCCTTCGGGGGAGTCGTGTTCGCCTTGTGATCCAACTCCGATATCGGGCACCTGCCCTCCGCCTTGCCCGAACGAAAATGATTGCAGAACGAAATTCGTTCCGTCGTACAAAACTGAGCAACTATCGCCTGCGTTAATGACACTTGCGGGCAGCGCGCTCCCGTCAGCGCCCGTTATGGCTGTCGCCGTCAGGCCATTAACCGCCAGCGTCGAGGCCCCGGTATTGGTGTTACCCGCCCCTACGATGAAGCGGAACTGCTGTCCCGCTGTAAGCGCCGTGGTCGCTGGCGTCGTGCTGATCTCGTACGCATCCGCCGCCCCGGTGTCGGTGCCGCCCCATGCGAACGCGCCGTCCTGGATCTGGCCAACCGCCCCGTACTGATTGCGCTGGTCCGCGTTACCGACATTCAGATGCTTGCGCGTCGTCATCGGCAAGTCTTGCGTTATCGCCGTCTGGCCATCGACCGCGATCGACTGTGACAGCGCCGTTGCCATGCCGTCCATTTCCGCATCCATGCGGTCGGCGCGGATGCGAATGCCGTTGGCCGCGTCCTGCTGCCAGTTGTAGATGCGGTTGAATATGCCGGAGCCGTTACGGGGCATTGCGGTCGTCCTCTTCCATTGCTGCGCCGATCTGCGTTCCGGCATAGCCTTCAAGCCATTCGAGCAACCGGCGTTCGACCTGTCGCGCATCCTGCTTCGTGTCAACGCCCCGCAGCAGATCGCGGTACAGCGCACGATTGCCGGTGATGGCGTCGCGGATCAGCGCTTCGGCCTTGTCGTTCGTCAGGCTGTTCAAAAACTGCCGCATACGCTGGGATGCGAAGTTGGCTGTTAGCAGGGATGCCCCGCTTGCGCCCTGACCCATGCGCGCGCCTGACCGTGCGGCCAGCGTCCGCGCTGCCAGACTGATAACGCTGTTTGGTGTGTCATCCATGATATCGCCAACACTTGGAAGCCGCCCCGTCGCCGTCTCGACATTCCGGAATGCCTCTGCAACGCGCTCGATCCGCTTTAGCTGGTCGTTGCTGAAAAGTTCGGTAGCCACGGCCCGCGTACGCCGGTCCTGAAGCATGTTGCGCAGAACCCGGCCGGACAGCACAGCGCGCCCTTCGTCATCAACATTCCGGCCCGCCGCACCGCGCGCTAGGTAATCAAGAAAACCGCCCTGAAGACCACGCAAAGCTTGGCCAGTATCGTCTTTCTGGACCTGCCGGCGTAGCTCTTGCGCCATCTTGCGCGGGTCGCGTTGGCCCGGCCTGAGAAGCGTTTCAAATTCCCTCTCCATCGGTGCGCCAAGGAATTCCGCTGCCCGTGATTGCGCCGGGTCCTGAATGCGCCTCAAACGGCTTTCCGCCCTATCGCGCACACTGCGCGCCAACCGTTGGGCCTGTTCGGCATCGCGCATCTGGTCGCGAAGGTCCGGGTAGCGTTCCAGCAAGTCGGCATTGGAGCGGACGAAGGTTTCCGCCCGTTGCGGGCTGAATTCGCCATCCCTAACCGTTGCATCGCGAAAGCGCGCCCGCAAGAAATCGCGTGTTGCGGCGGCTGCGTCTTCGGAGCCTTCAACCGCTGCGGCTATTTCCTCGTCACGCACAGCCGCGCCGGGTCCGGTGCGCGTCAGCCCCTCAAGCGTTTCGGTTCTTCCTACAGATGGGCCGCCCTGCCTGTCGGAACGAAGGATTCGGCCAACTTCACCGCGCCGAAAACGTTCGTTGACCTGACGAGAAAATGCCCGCGCATCAGTAAGAAGCTGGTTGACTTGTTCGCCATTGGCGACGGCGTTATCCAAGTCTTCCAATATGGCATCGCGCAGCGTGTCGACGGCATGCACCTTAGTGCCGCCGCCGGGCGCCGCCCTTGCTTCAGCGCCAATTTCTCCAAGTTCCGTATAAAGCCCGCGAAGTTCCTTGACGCTCTCTGTGTCTCGCAGTGCGCGATTGCTTTCGCCGCTCAGAAGCTCGCGCGCAACATCAGGGATATTCCTTCTTTGCGCCTGGCCGAGCCTTTCCGTAAGGTCCTGATACGCGCGTCTGGTGGCTTCCGTAGGCGCCTCGGCCTCTGGCGGAATAGACTGCCATATCTGGCGTTCCTGCGCCCTGGCAGCAGCGTGCGCGGACTCGATTTCATCGCGCACGATGGCGGCGCTTTCAGCCCCCCGGCGCTGCGGCTCAAGCGCGGAAATCCGTTCCTGCGCACGCTCACCAGCCTGCGCCATGCGGGTTTGCATGAGGTCAGTCAGATAGTTTAGCCGCTGCCCAATAAAGGCGCGCGTGTCGTCCGGTGTCGCGCCCCTGGCCGGTGCGCGTAATTCATCTGTGAGGCGCCGGACGCTTTCCGAGGTCTGCCGCTTGAACTGTTCATCGATCGTGGCGTCGGTGTCGCGAACGGCTTGCTCAAGCGCCATCAGCCGTTCTTCGCCGCTCTGTTGCGACGGCGACAAAGCACCAACGTTGTCCTCCGTCATGCGCTGCGCGGCACGTTCAGGATCGGCAGCAAGGCCACGGATTCGATTGGATGCCCTTACGCGCGCACCGCTTTCGGTAAACGGCACAATCGCGCCACGGATGGCGCGGATCGCTTGCCCGGTAATCGGTGCGCGTTCGGCAATCGCCCTACCGCCCCGCACAGCGGCGCTCGGGCCAAGGCCGCCCGCGATGCCGCCGATCAACTCACCAATCACACGAGACGCCGGGTTTTCCGGGTCTTGGCCTTCCGCAACCATGCCGCCGAGACCGGCGCCCGCACCAGCCGACAATTCGGTGGCTGTAGCTCTGACGGGCGCTTGGGTGAATGGGGCCATGATCGATTGGCCAATGCCGGATGTCATTGCGCCTCGCGCGCCCTGCATGCCCCGCGCGATCGCGCCGCCAGGGATCAGCATGCCTGCCGCCTCACCAACGCCGCGTCCGACATATTCGCCTGCCGACTGCGGCTGCTGGCCCGGCTCTGCAACGCCGATGCCGAGCCCTTGCATGCCCGACGTGATCGTTTCCGATCCGCCCGAAACCTCATAACCGCCAAGGCCGCGCATCAGCATGTTGTATGCGTCGACGGGGGCGCCGCCCAAGGTCGCAATACCTTGGTTGATGAAGGGCAAGGTGCCGCCAACCTCTTGCCCTTGCGTCGCATCGCGCAATTGGTCGCGGCCCTGATCGAACATCTCCATGCGGGGGCGTTCCTGAGGCGGCTCGCCACTGCGCGCACGTTCCAGCCTTTGATCCAATCGAAGACGCTCTAGCCGTTCTGCCGCTCTTTGGCGTTCGCGCTCAAGTTCGGCCATCGGTCAGTACCCCAACTCTTCAAGGCGGTCGTTGATTGCGCGGATTTGATCGCCATTCATCTCATTCAGTTCGCTTGATGGCATGTCGGTCAACTGCGTACGATTGGCTTGGCGGATCTGATCCACTGTGGCATTGCGGTCGAATACGACTTCTGGCTGCGCCTCAGGCTGCGGCGTGGCCTCCCGCAACTGCTGTTGGCCGCGCTCCATAAGCTGCTGACGCGACATGCCCTGACTGCTGCCGGGTGCAGGTGGCGTAACCTCACGTCCCTGCGGCTGTGCGGCAGGCTGTTGCACCGTATCTTCCGTAAGCGCGCGTATCATTTCCTCAGTCGGCTGTTCGACGGGCGCCGCCGCGCTGGGGGCTTCGGGCTGCGGGCGTTCGCCTTCGCTGCCGGGGCGCGGAAATTGTCCGGGGTCGCCGATCAACTGCATCGCTCGGCTGGCCGACATGGCCGACGAGAAAGCATCGCGGCGCATTTCTGCGGGCATGCTTTCGTCGTTATAGATTTCCATCTGCTGCTCGTATTCGCTACTCATGGTCTGGTGAAGCGTGCGCAACTGGTCGTAGGCCCGTGATGGCGACTCGAATACGCCATTTGACGGCAATAACTCCTCAATGCGCTGTTGTGCGAAGTTCGACGGCCTGCCCGAACGGGAGTAGGCATTAAGCACCTCTTCACGCACAAGCCTGTAAGCCTGCCTGCGTTCGTTGACATTTGGCCCGGCGTCAAAAAGGCCGAACGTTGCTCGTTGCGCCGCCTCTGACAGCGCGCCGCCGCCGCCGTATTGCGACACATCGCCAAGCACAGGGTTTTCGACCTCCATCTCCGGGACGTCACGGCCAGCCCCTGGCGATGTCATGGGCGTGCTTTCGCCTGTCGCCAGATTGTGCACGAACGACCGGCCCGAGAAAGGATCGCGCTCGGTTCTGATAACGCCCGTTGCGATGTTGGACGCTGTATTTTCGTCCATGCCGGGGTTGGCAGCCAAGATTTCCTGTGTCTTGCGCTGGCGATCAGTAACGTCCTCACCCCCCGGCACCGATCTCCCGACAGCCTGATCGGCGGGAAGATAGATCGTTTGTCCGTCTTCGGTCTGAACCTCGACCAGATCCGACCGGCTCATTCGACCCTCTCCACCTTGGGGTAGGCCCGGTATCGGAACAGCCTGACCACCTTCGCCCCACATATACCCCTGCGGCAGCCCTTGGGTCTGCGGCAATTGCTGGCCGGGAGATTCAGGCGGATTAAGCGCCATCTCAAGCGCCATTTGGGAGGCCTGATCGGACGTGATCAAGCCGCCCTCAAGCGCGGCTAAGATCTGCTGCCTCGGGTCCGGCTGCTGAACGCCACGGCCTGCGGGCTGTTGCTGCATAGGCTGCTGGGGTGCTGGCTGGGCCTGACTGCCACCCGCACCCTGGATAGCCCGGACGTAATTTTGCGTCTCTTCGTAAGGCGGAATGCCGCCATACTGCTGGACCGCGCCCGGCCCGGCATTGTAAGCGGCCAAAGCCTGCGCCTCATCCCCGCCGTGCTGGTTGATCATCGCTTCTAGATACTGCTCGCCAAACGCCTGATTAACGGCTGGGTCGCGAAGCAACTGCTGCAAAACCGCGTCGTCCTGCCCCTGCGCCTGGCGACCCATTTGCCCGGCAATCTCAAAGATGCTCGGCACGCCATAGCCGGGATCTCTGGCCGTCGCAGGCATGATCTGCATGAGGCCGGTTGCACCCACTGGACTGACTGCGTTCGGGTCGCCGCCGCTCTCTTGCTGGATCACGCGCTGGATAAGGTCCGGGCTCACGCCTCCTTGCTGCTGCGGAACCTGCTGCATCGCAGACGGTTGCGGCTGCATCATTTCCGGCCCAGGCTGTGGCTGCCCCATATCGCCCCCACCGCCGCCCAGAAGCTGAACCAACGCCTCACGGCGCTGCGCTTCCTCTTCCTCGGCCTGGCTGTAGATATTGTGTTCCTGATACGCGCCCAAGCCAGCCTGAGCAGCGCGCGCAAGTCCCTGCAATGGGTGCTGGACGGGCGCGTAAGACGTGCCGCGCTCCTGCATAGCAAGGGCCTGCTGTAGCTGAGGGCTGATCTGCATTCTCGACGTACGCTGTCGCGGTGCCATCATAGCAGGAACCCTCCCGGCCTAAGTCCGGCACTAAGGACAGAGCCGCCGAGGCCAAACAGGCCGCCCATTGCCGCGTTTTGTTGCTGCAATTGCTGCTGATAGTTTGCCATTTGCCCGGCGTACTGGTTGGCAACAGCGCCCTGATAGTCGGGGGCCTGGATACCCGACTGCGGCGGCTGCGTGAATTGTGGCGTCATCAGCCCCGGCCCGGTCCCGAGAAGCGCGGCGGCCTCATTGATCGGCTGAGAGCGCTGAAGCATCAGTTCCTGGATAGCACGTTCGCGGGCGTTCTGCTCAAGGCCATAGAGATTGCCGCGCTCGCCCATAAGGCGCGATTGCTCCTGACCGCCCGCCAAGATGGACCGATCGCGCGCATCGCCGTAAGCATCCGTGCGCCCGCGCATGTACCGGTCCATTTCGCGATTAAATGCCTCGGTCCCACGCGTGATCCCCATGTTGGCAAGCTGCGTTTCCATGCGCTCGCGCTCTTGCTGGAACTGCGGGTCAAGGCGACGCTCTGACATGCCATACAGCGTGTCGGCCACCTGCTGTCGGTCCTCGCTGAAATCATCGATACCCCATTCGTTGGGATTGCGCACGGACGGGAGGCCGTCGAGCGAGAACGGCTGAGAAAGCGCCTGCTCAATACGGCCCGTCTGGTCCACGGCAAGCCGCGACGTGTCTATGCCAAGCTGTGTTTGCAGGTCGTATAGGCGCTGCTGCTCAGGCGAGAGATTGATGGTCTGGGCATAGCGCGGCACGTCGCCGCCAGCATAACCACCGGATCCGGACGCACCACCACGGTCAATGAAATTCGCGCCTTGGTTGCCACCCCCCTGCTGCCCCGCTCGGTATCGCGTAATCTCCTGCATCATTTCCGGCGAAAGGCTGTTCGGCAGCCCCCCCGACCCTGACCCGGCGTCAAAGCCCAAATTACGCAAATGCGCGCGCTCGTCCATAGAGAGACCGGAAGATTGCGACGGCGCCTTTCCTGCGTTGGATGCGCTCGGCCCCGAAGGCTGCGGCCTTGCACTGCCACCGCCACCGCCACCCATGCCCGGACCGGCAATCTGGGAATAGGTCATCGACCCCCAAGGCGCGTACTGGTCGACCATGTTCAGCTGCTGCTGAGCAATGGCCGTCTCTTTGTTCATCTGGCCTTGGGCCTGCGCCGTCTTGGTCGGATCAGGCGGTGTCGGCGGTGACGGGGAAGACTTGCCCATTGCTCATACCCTTCAATCCCAACGCGCCCGCCCATTTGGCGAAAAACACGTCATCAGTAAGCGTGTATATCATTTCGTCCTCATCACGTCCACGAAGACGGGGTATGCGTGTCTCGGCAAACCCAAAACGCCGGGCAATGCCACACATGCGCTCGTTGCGCTCGCTGACCCGCATCACGACAGTTTGACAGCCAAGATCGGCAAAGGGGTATACAAAAATGGCGCGCAGTGTTGGCCGATCCAACCAGCGGGCCGATTCCGACGCCGAGGACATCTCAATGATACCGCATTCTGGATAGTGGTTGTGAAATACAGTTCCGGCCTTCAGGCGGCCATGCTCAAGGAAGCCGATTGCCGCATAGTCGCGGAAAGCGCCGGGCCGACCGAAGATCCGCCACGACACAAAATCCGCTACCTGGGCATCGTATCCGTACAAAGGCGTCATAGCATCCCCTGCCCGCGCTGTGCGATCCACTGAGTGGCCGACCATGACATGTTGATGTTCTGCGTCGCCGTCTTCATGCGGACGCCCCCGGCAAAGCCTTTGCGACCGACCGATACCCATTGCGCTGTGAGGGAGGGCCCGACTGTCCAGAATGTCTCATTCCACTCGGCCACATCCCACACCGCCTCGCCGTCAATCGCAAAATCCGGCGTTGAGCGCGGGGCCATCTCCTCGAAGTTTATATTGACCGTGAGCGCCACCTGCACGTCGCCATCGACGGTCAGGATGGGCCGTATCATCGCGAAATCCTTGGTCCAGCCCGGCGAGCCGAGATAGGTATAGGCCTGCAAGACATCCGTCTCGATGTTCGCGCCGTTGTCCGTCGTGCCTGTGTCGGCCTGATACACCACGCCGTCGCCGCCGAAGAAGAGGTCGCCGTTGAAATTCAACCAAGTGTTGGCGTTCATCCCGATAAACCGGCACCACGCTCCGGTCGTCGTATTCGCCACGTATTGGTGGGATAGCTGATTTTCCTGCAACGGGATGTTAAATACGACCCAGCCCCCTTTGGGGTAGACGCACATTTCCCATCCGAAATTATTGCGCGCCGCCTCGACGCTGGACCGGACAGCCGTCCTGATCTTATCCGACAGTACAGCGCGACGGTTAGTGCGGGCGCTTTGCAATGCTCGGCTGATAGGCTGGAAGCCGTCTTCCGACATCACGAACAATTCGGTGCCGAGGCGGCTCAGACAGCGATAGCCGATTGGTCGCCCGATTTGGAAAACGCCGACCAGGGACCACTCGGACGCACTCGCCGGGTTGATGCCCTGATAAATCAACACCTCACCTTCAGAGGTGTAAAACACGGCAAGATCGGACAGACCGTCGCCACCGTCCCTGGTCCATGTCTCGCAGGCAATCAGTTCGCCGCCACGTCGGCAGAGGGGCGCAAGGTCGAATTCGGAAGCCGCGCCGCCGATGCTGTCGACAGGCAGGAACCAGAACGACAACGTATTGCGCTGCACGAAAAACAATCGGCGTTTGAAGGTGCATAGATTGATCAGATTGGCCGTGTCAACGCCCGTGATCGCAGGCGTGGAGCCGCTGTTGATTGGCTCCCACGACGCGCCATCATAGAGAAGAAGGTCGTCTTCGCCGTTCACAGCGACGATGAATTGGCCGCCCGACGTGCCGAAGTTGGCGTATTGCCATCTGCTGTTGGACAGTCCGGTCACCGCTGCCGCACCGACATCGCCGCTGGCTGTCGTCTCGTAAATGCTGCCGTCCGAGACCGCCCACATCTCCAGGTTCGCGCCGTCCGGATTGTACGACATCAGCGTCTCGACATGGCCCGGCAGGCCTGTCGCGTGTTCGGCAAAGCCTTTGCGCAGGCTGATGCGGCTCTCAGACGGAAACCAATTGTCGAGAATGACGGCATCGGACTCCGGCATATCGGCCACGCTGTCGCGGGCATTCCAGCCACCATAAGGCGCTGGCGTCGATTGCGGCCTCGATACCGGTCTTGCCCGGTTGCGGTTGCGTAACGGCTGGTTAAGCACCGGGCAGGCCCCACGATCCATCAGGCGCGCGCGGATGTCCGAGCCAATCGTTTAGCGATCCGCTGGCAAGATTCAGCTTCCGCGATCCGCCATCCTTCGCCATCGCGTTGTTCACTTCCTTCTCGTAGGTCCGGAACGGCTCGGCATAATCCAAGCCCTTTTGTTCCAGGAACCGCCAACGCACGCCCAATTCAATCAGCCATTCATCTAGCCGCCCAACATCGGTATCAACCGTCATTGTCGGCTTGCCGGTGCCGCCCTCGGATTCGCACCAATTCTCGGTACGGTATTCGAAAAACACGTCATCACCGGCTGTCGGCTCCGGGTAGAACAGGAGTTGCCCGCCACGGATGCGGAAATCGTAGTATGGCCCAGCCGCCAGTGTTGAGCGGTATGCCTGCCACGTCTGCGCATTCAGAGGCCCGGCGATCAGGTTCTGAAAATCCCGGTCCCACATGGTGTCGTTGATCAGCGACTGAAAGCCGGGCGCGATCGTCGCCATGGCGCCTTGCTCGATGGCCGCGACCGTCTGGAAAGACGCCTCTTGCACCAAGGCTTCCCACTGGTGCCGCCGGGCCAGAACACGACCTTCCGTGTTGACCAACGCGCGAAGCTGCGTCACCTGCAAATCTAGGTTTCCGGCCACAGACTGCGGCTCCGGGATACCGAGCAGGGGCGCGACGTTCTGGCAGATGGTCAACAGGGTCATTGGTTATTCCTCTGCGGGCGTCTTGCGCGGCCTTCCGCGCTTCTTGGCCTCATCATCGTCGCCCACTTTAGCGTTAAGCGCACTTATCTTTTTCGATGCTTGCCGAAGCTGCTCGCGCAAATCGTCGTTGTCGCGCTTCAGTTCGGCCACCTGAGCCGCAACCTTGCCGTGGTCGTTGGCGCTGTTGAGCCACGTGATGGCCTGATTCTGCAAGCTGCGCGCACCCTGCCCGAGACGAGACAGCACGTCCTCCGGCGCCGACGCCAGATCCTCAACTGATCGCACATTCATAGAGATGAGGCGCTGCAACTGAGCCGGACCAATCGGCGGCCACATCTTGAGTGGCGTGCCGTCGACCTCCTCGTCTTGTCCCTTGGTCCAGCGTTCGTATTGCTCTCGGTAGTAATCCGCGAACTGGTCTCGCGCCTTTTCCCGCAAGAACTTATCGACGGGCTTTTCAATCGACGTGCCGCCGCCAAGGGCCGTGGCCGTCACATAATCCACGTCTTTGTAAACGACATGGCCTTCAGCCTGCGACTTCTCGCGATCCTCGACCGCCCGCCGATCAAAGACGACATATGCCGGGGATGGGCGTTGCTCGGCTGCCAGAACTGACATTGTATCTCCTGATGGTAGTTGGGCGGGGCCGTGAAACCCCGCCCTGTTGGTGGTTAGAGTGTCGCGCCGACTGTCGGCCACGTGATCAAGCCGGGCGCTGTGCCCGCCGTGCCGCCGCGTGCCGTGGTCAGAATGATGCCGTCAATCACCTCGGCGCCGGTCGTGGCGTCGTCGTCAATCTGACCTCCCGTCGCCGTGGTGTTGAGCGCCACATTTGCCGCCGCACTGGCCGCTACTCGGATTTCATCGGCCACGCCAAAAATCTGAATCCAGCCATAATCATCGTCGGCAAAGTTCGTAGCCGCAACGCCAACCATCTGCCCGAAGGCTGTGGCGGAGTTGGTCGTATCGATCATGTCGGCCTGCCAATCCTCGTCAATCAGGACGACATACCCGGCGCCGGTAATTGCGCCGTCTGCTTGGCAGAAGACCCATGCGGAGCCGTCAGACCCCCACGCAATGTCCCCAAGCCCGAAAGCGTAACCCTCGATATCACCTGATCCGAGGGTCCGCGACGTGTCGGCCATTGCGCCGATCACACCATGAATGAATGCCATTTCGCTACCCTCCGATTAGCCGTTGTCCAACAGCACGCCTTGCAGCGAGCGGTTGGATACCGTCATGTTGCCCTGCCAGATCAGCGGCATGACAACCGCGTCCTGGTTGACAGAACGCTGGTCGCCGACCTCATCCCAATCGGCGTCGCGGTGCACGGTCAGCCCGATGTAGTCGGTATTCAGGAAGTACATGTGGCTGTCCGGGATGCCCGAACCATGCCGGTCGCCGCCGTCGAATACCACGTCGGCATTCTTGTACTTCAAGCTGACAAAGCCACCGTTGGCAGTGTCGTTCGTGCCGTATCGTTTCAGATCGGTCAGCGACTCTTCGTAGAACGTGAAGTAGTCGTTGCTCGTCGGAATGAGGTCCGGCGTGTCGTTGCCGCGCGAGCATTCCAGCCAGAGCGGAAGCATAAGGCTCTGGATGGTCGAGGCAGACGGCGTGATCGAGCTGCCGCCCTGAAGCGGGGCGTTGGCATCCTGAACGTTGTTGCGCCAGAACTCCCACGTGCCCGAGTTGATGCCGCCGACCGTTCCTTGGCCGTTGTCAGCAACCAACACCTGCAAACCGTTGATCTGGTTGGCGAGCAAGCCATCCGAATACACGTCCCCGGACATCTGGTTCGCGGCCGTGTTCATCGCGTTCTTCATGCGGGAACGCACCAGATTGATGATCTGGTTCTTGCCGCTGTTCTGACGCAATTCGAGGCCGGACGCCGTGACGTGTACCGCCGCCTGCCGCCACGGGAACATCGCCGACGTGATCACGTCCGACGCCTGGATGTTCAGGATCTGATAGCCGCTGTAACGCTGATAGGTCGCGTTCTCGGCGTATTCCAGCGGGCAAGCGATCTCATAGCCGCCGTCGACTCGAGTGATCTTTCCGCGCGATTGAAGCCTCTGCAACAATGCGTTGTTGTTCGTAACATTGTCCACAAGGTACTTCTTGTGCTCGCGAAGGGTCGTGCTGACCATCTCCGTAAAAATCTGGCTGGGAGTTGCCATCTCGTTTTACCTCGTTAACCGGCCTTCAGGCGGTCGTACGTCGCTTCAAGGGTTTCATCGATAGAGCCGGGCGTGCTGTCGCCGCCCTTCACAGTGCCGCCGCTGCGGATGTTCGTGCCTGCCTGACCCTTCGCCTTCTGGGCCGTCTTCTGGCTGGCGCGACGATCCGCTTCCTGTGCCCGCTTCATCTCCTTGGCTCGGGTGTTGGGGTTGGCCCAAACGGCTTTTTCGTAAGCCATTTTCAGCCATTCCTTCGGCCCGGCGTCGGGATTCTGCTGGCGGATGCCCGGCAGGATGGTCGCAATGTCGCTCTGGATCTCGTGGAAATACGGAGCGGCTTTCGTGTCGCTCGCGAATTCCTCCAAGGCCTGTTGCGTGGACTGCCGACGCTGCTGTGCTGTCATCTGCTGCTGGCGTTCGGCTTCCTGCCTGCGCTGTTGCTCTGTCTGTGATATCCCCTGCTCAAGACGGTCGATCTTGTCCTGCAAGGCCTTAATCTGTGGGTCGCCGTAACCGTCGTCGGTTGCGGCAGTTTGCTTCCCAAGCTCAATCCCGCGCTGTTTGGCAAACCACTGGATGAACTCCTCGGGTTTCTGCGCCGCGTAGTCGGAGAGCGCGAATAGCTGCGTCACTGCCTGATCGGGCGTCATGCCCTGCGTGGCAAATGCCTGCTTTCGTTGCTCCAACTCTCTGGCGACCGCGCCAAGCTGATCGCGTTCCTGCTTGAGTGTCTGGGACTGCTGCGAAAGATGCTTTTGCACATCACGCTCGCGTTTCAGCACAAGATCCTGTGCTTCACGAGGGAGCGCGGTGAAAGCCTCCTTGTCAGCGGCCGACCAGCGTTCGGGCGGGGAGAGAGACGGCTCGTCGGCACCCTCGCCCTTGTCGCTGCCCTTGTCGGCCTCTTCCTCTGCTTCGCCGTCAGGGTCTTCGTTGCCCTGCGGCTCTGCGGATTTCGTCTCGCCGCCGTCGCCATCCTCGGGCGCCGCTGGGGCGGTATCATCTGCGGGCTTATCTTCCTCGCCGGAACTCTTGTCGTAAACCTCACCCATGGACGCCTCAATGGCCGCCCATGCGTCCGCCGGTGCCGCCGGCGCTTCGGCTTGCGTGGTATCGGTGTCAGACATCAGTCCGTAAGCCCCATGCTGTTTGCGGTGTTGACGATCGTTTCGGTTATCGCGGCCTCGGTCTGTTTATCCCGGTCGCGCCTGTTACGGATCGCCTCCTCCTTCTCGCCCTTCTCAATCACACGAACGCCGTGCTGTTTGAGATTTTCCTCATGCGCGTGACGGCCTTCGATCATCTTGCCGGTAATAGGGCAGTCATACGCTTCATAATCGCGCATAACACATATACCACGGCCAAAGCCGGGTGGCAATTCACGCGTTTCAAATGGAGAAATGGCGCCGGTACGCACGTCCATCATGCCATCGGGCGTCCATCTAAGCCGGATCATCGTCACCCCTGAAACCGTATTCGCCGCTGTCGGCCATGGCTCGCAGCGCAGTATTTTCCGCATCGTGTCTCGAAACGTGAACGGTGCCGTTGCCGTCAACGTGGCTAACAGGGCCTCGGCCTTCGGGCCACGGAAGCAAAAATACGTCGGCGTCTATGGCCTTCTTACAGTTGTCGGCAACCCACCTACGCCATTCGTCCGTTAGTTTCTCGCGAAAATCCATCATCGTAATGCACGGACGGCCCTGATAGGTCTTTCGAATGCTCGTCATATCAGGCTGCATCGTTGCTTGCATTGGTCTGCCTCGCTTTCATTGCCTGTACCTGCATCTGGCCGCGCACCTTTTCACGCTCAATCTCAAGACGGGCCTGCATTTCCATTTGCTTGCGCTGGATTTCGGACTCAACCTCACGATCGCGCCGGGCGATCTCGGCTTGACTTTCCGCGTCCTTGCGCTGTTGCTCGGCCTGCATTTCGGCCTGCTTCATTTGCATCTCAGCCTGCATAGCCTGTGCCTGCTGTTCGGCGGCCGGATCGGAGGGCTGGCCGCCGCCCTCTTGCTGGCCTTGGGGCGCTGCTTCTTCGGCCATTTCCAGCGCGTCCTCGACCTTTCGGCCCAGGCGGAAGTGACGAAGCACGGATGCCAGCAAAGTGGTGGCGGCTTCCTGGGGGATAGCGCCAGTCTGAACCAAAGGCGCAACGGTATTGAGATACTGACCCACACCGGATAGCAACTCCATGAACTGCTGTTTGTCCTCGGCTTCGTCTGCGGCGATCGTGCTGTCGGTCTCGATGTCGATGCGGAACAGGCGCGAGAGGTCGTTGCGCAGGATCGCCATCACTTCGGGTGTGGCCTCCATCTGCGCCATCTCGCTGATGAATTCCGGCTCGAATTGCTCTGAGATGATTTCTGCCTTGATGCGCATCAGGTCGCGGGCATACCGCTGGACCTCGCGTTGCATACGCTGCAGGCGCCGGGAGCCGGTCTGAGCCTTCAATTGCTGTGCGCTGGCCGTCTCGTTCGGGTTGGTCTGGCCGCGCAGAATGTCGGACAGACCCGTGATTTCGTAGATCGTCTGAACGATCGCTTGGCGCTGCTGATAAAGAACGCCCAGCACGCGGGCAATCGGCTCGATCGGCATCATCCAGATGGCGTTTTCAAACGATCCGCCCGCCTGCATGAGCGCCAACGCGCCATCATCAGCCTGCAGCATGTCGCCATCGTCGGCATAACTCAGCCGGTCCAACACTTTCATGGTGGCATCATAGACGCCCCGCACCTTGACTTGCTCGATCAGCCTGTTGATGCGCTGCGTGATGCGGTCAAGCTCGTCGGCCTGATCCTTGTACAGCCTGAACAGTTCGACCGGCACCAGTGTGTCGCTGCTTTCGAGCGCATACATAGGACGGGGCGTCGGAAAGAAGCCCATCAATTCGAGTGGATCGTCGTCTGTGCGAACCGGGCCCTCTTTGCTTGAGGGCGCGATCCAGATCACTTTCTTGGAAGGCTTGTGCCAGATTTCCCAGATGATGGCGCGGCGGAAAACGTCCGGCGCTTCATTCTGGTTGTCGTTCGGGGCCTCGGAATAGTCGAGTTCGATCTTGCTGGCTCGGCGTCCAAAATGCTCCTGAAGCTGCTCGCGGGTCAGGCGATGACGAAAGGCGATCCATTCTACTTGATCCCAACGACCGCCCGGACCATGCGCGAAGTCGTCCCAATCGACCAGTTCGGAGCGCGTCTTTTGCGTCTGTATCTCGTCGTATGGCTCGGGCGTATACTCGACCGGCATGCCCTGGTCGTCGGTGTCAGCGTCATCGTGGACTGGCTGGCCAAATGGATCCACGCCAACAGGGTCGGGCATGCGCGGCTCTGGTCTGATTGTGACGACTTCAGGCTCATACCGCTCACGCACGACGGCGCGGCCCGGCAACAGAAGATCAAGCACGGCCAGCGCCATGGTTTGGTCGAAGTCTGAACGCTCCAGCGACGACACAAGCGCGCGCTCCATCACCTGTGCGGCCTGCTTGCCATCGGGATCGGCATCGCGGAACCGGCGGCGAACGTCGGGTTGCGGCGTGGAATTGTACAGCGCGGGCCGCATGACCTCGGTATTAGACCAAAGGATGTTGAACCGCTGCTTACCGTCGCCGTCGTCCTGGCGATAACGCTCGATGGCAGCCCTGGCCCGCTCACGCCAGTCCTTTTCGTGTTTTCGGGCTGCGTCGATTTCCATCAGCCATCGGGCGACAACGCCCTCGCCACCCCTGCCAGCGTCTTCCGGCTTGTCGAGCGTGCCGGATTGGTCGCTCAGCGATCCGCTCGAAAAATCGATCAATACCTGTCCTCACTGTAAAATATTCCTACAAAGGCAACCTTGGTCGCGTCCATGTAACGTTATGGCGGAAGGCTATGCCGTAGCCGGGGAACATCGGGCCTGAAATTGCCCTGTTGCCGCCTGCCGTGTCGAACCGGCAAAGAACGTCACCACCAATATCCGTCTCGCGCAATTCCACGCTGCCGTTGCTTGTGCTTGGCGTGATAAATATCCCACGGATGCGGCCACGGAACGGCGTCGCGAAGAAAGCCCCGTCTGTCGTCCGGTATGCGTAGCGAACGGTGCTGTCGTTGCCTGTCGCCATAAAAGCCTCGCGCGTGGACTTCCGCGATACTATGCGCGTTTATCGGTTTTGGCAAGTCATGCGCTATTTGCCGAGCCGCTTCCGTTTGCGCTGCTGTATCATCTGGTCGATGGTAGGCGCGAACTTCTCTGGCGTGAAGGGGTCGCCTTCGTCGGGCTGTGGTTGCTTCCCGGCAGACATGGTGTTGAGCATGCGGCCAAGCAGGGACATAGCATCCACCTGATCATCGTTCTTTGCCGTCGGGAAGGACAGCAGTTCGCTCTGCAACGTCACGGCCCATTCGGTGCGCGGGAAATAGACCTTCCCCATCGCCATGCGGGCGCGAATCGACTGCGCTCGGGATTGCTTGTCGGTCGTGCTCGAAAACGGCCATAGCGGCGCGTAAATCCTGCGCTCACGCATACGCTTTTTCAGGAACGGGCCGATCGACATATTGATTTGCCCCTGTTCCATGGCCCACCACGTCGGCTCCCATTGCTCGAACAGGTCAATAAGCGTCTCGACCCACACATCGGATGCGGTCTGTTTGCGCCACCAGTCCAGCACATACACGTTGTCATCCGGATCGATGCCGAACACGCCATGCACGGTGAAGTCGCCCTCGCTGTCCTTCGTGGCGAAATCGGAAGCGCCGTATATCTTGAGATGCTGCGGGCGCGTTTCGTAAGTGCGGAACCAATCGCGAAGGAAGAAGTTGCCTTCCTCAGGCGCCGGGCGTTGCTGATACAGAGCCGACCAGTCACGCGGTCCGACCATCTGCCGGATACGTGATAGCGCCGTGGCGGGGTATTGCTCGGGCCACAACGCCTGGTCCTGATCGTTGATGGCTGGCAGGGTAAGTATGTCCCACCCCTCGTCGGCGTGTTCTTCCAGGAGCCACCCGGACAGATCGTCTTCGTGCCAGCGAGTTTGTATTATAATTATCCGCCCGCCCGGCATGAGTCGGGTGTATGCGCTCGACGTGTACCATCCCTTGATCTTTTCGCGGATGGTCTCGCTGTCTGCATCCTCGCGGTTCTTGACCGGATCATCTATCAGCAACAGATGCGCGCCACGGCCTGTCAGCGGCCCACCTACGCCAACGGCAAAATAAGCGCCGTGCTGGCCCGTTGAAAAGCTGTCCAATGGCTTTTCGACATGGAACCGCTTGCTGGACGTGCTGTCTTTCTTGAGCGAGACACCGGGGAACACCGCCTGAAACGTCGTGTCCACGATCTGGTTGCGCACCTTGCGGCCAAAGTCATCGGCCAGATCCTGCGCATAGGTCGCGGCAATCACATAATGATCTGGATTGCGCCCGAGATACCAAGCCGGAAAGAACTCGCTTGCCAGCATGGACTTGCCATGGCGTGGCGGCATGTTGATCATAAGGCGGGTGATTTCGCCGCGTTCAACCTGTTCAAGCTTGCGGGCGATTAGCCTGTGATGCGGTGCGTCGGCATACTGCGGCCATTGATAAGCGGCGTAGGCTATAAGTCGGGAAAAGGCGAAATCTTCGGGGCTAGGAGTCGGCGCGTGTAGCGGCTGCAACGGCTGCATCTCGCTGTTCCTTGGTCGTCACTTCGACCGAGCCGCTGTGATGGTTTTCGGTGCGCTCTCGCCAATCCTCCGGCCCTGCATTCTTGAGCGCGAAAATGGTGGACGTAACCACCGGCCCAGCGTCCGCTTTGAGAAGCCTGCGCTCTAGGAAAAGCTGCCTTTTCGCCTGAGCGAGCTTTACAGTGTCCGCAAATTCAGGGTGTCTTTCTGCCCACTCATACACCCTTTGGCGGTGGATGTTGAGGTCGGCGGCGCTTGCTGCGAGCGAAAGGCCGGACTCCATGCGTTCCAGGATCGCTGCCCCAAGGTCGTCTGTGTAGTCGGTAGGTCTACCGCCCGGCATAGTCCGCATCCTCTGACTTGAACTCGGGCCCCAGCCTAGTGCCACCACCCCATTTCGTGAGCGCGACTACCTTGGGCTGATTAAGGGCTTCCTCGGTTGTATATATGCCAACAATCCCCTGTGCCACAAGCCTATCGTAAGGCGTCGGCTGCAAGGGAGCGGCAATCTCGGGCCTCTCGACCACCGGGCGCCCGACCTTATAATCTCCCAGCGTCATGAGAAAGCCGGTGTCGATGCGGTCGATCGGCGTTTGCAGGTTGGTGATGTGCCGGTAAGTCACCGATTGTTGCATGCCCACACCCTGTAGGTGGCGATGGTCACTGCGTCGGCCATCTGCATGCCGGACAAGTCGTCGTCGGTCTGGATGGCGTGGATGATGGCGTCAATGGCAAGCGACTGGTCATTGGGCAAGCACAAGACGCGCTCAGCCCCCTGTATCTCCGCCGCAAACTCGGCCATGTCGGCGCCGTGCAGGAATCCGCTGATATACGTGAGCGAAAGCCGTTCCCAATCCTGGGCGACGGCCCCGCTTGATACCAGCGCCAGTGCTGATGCGAGGATGATTGTCCTCACTTGCCGCCCTTGCCTTTGCCTTTTCCGCCTTTTCGATACATAGCCGCCTCCTTTGATTGATCATGCGCTATCGTGCCACGCGCTCGATGATCCGTCAATCCGAACCCTACCCCATTAAATGAACAAACCTAAATTTTTATATTGACACCCATCGCCGCCCCATGCTACAAAATAGGGGCAACGCAACGCAAACCAGGAGGCAGAACAATGCGCAAAGCTACCCAAAAAGAAATCCGCGAATACGTTATCAACGATCTTGACGCCGAGCGCGTCGTCATCAAAAAGAACGGCGAAGTCCACGCTCGTGGCAAGATGCCGAACACCAACACGGTTGGATGGTATCTTGTCGGTCCGAGCGAATATCTCGAAATTGAGGTTGGGAAATACCTCGATATGATCGAACAGCCCCACGCATAAGACTGAGAAACCACGGAGATAGACAAATGACCAAGGCCGCAATTGAGACCGCACGCAGCATGATCACGCCCGTAGAAAAGGCAAAGGGCGGCGGATATAGCTTCGTAGCTGCGCTGAGCCACGACACGGTTCGGGAATTCCACTTCAACCTCAAGCGTGACGCGGAAGCAGAGGCCAACTCCATTTTCGGAGATATGGTTCGCACCATCATCGAAGACGGCCGCTCGTTTAAGCAAGTGAGCAAAACCATCGACCGTTCGTTCGTCAACAACACGATTATCGCCCGACTTCGCGGCTAGGCGCGATCTATGACAACCACCCGCCGGATAGGCGGATCAACGCACAGGAGACGACCTCATGACCATCAAGCATTTCATCGCCACGGATAACGACTACAATCGGATCTTCGGCATCGGCCCAAACCCCGAAACAGCGATGCGAAACGCTGTCGAGGAAAGCGATTTCCGCACATCGCACCCCGACGCCGACCCTGCCGACGCCTTTCCGATCCTCCCGGCAACCGAGGCCTTGGTCGAGATGGTCAAAGACTATGACGGCGACATTTCTTGGAGCGTCAAAAACGGCATCGCCTGCACCGATGGGGAGGATGCATCGTGATCATATACAAAAAAACCGGACCCAAACCCCTCGAATGCCCGGACCCCTCGGGTGCCCGAAAGATGCACGAGGGCGGCATGACAACCGCCCAGATCGCTGATCATTTTGGGGTCAGCCCGCCGATTGCCGTGCGATGGGTGCGGCAGGCCGGATCATGCGCAGACCATCGCGGGAAGCACGGCGGGAATACGGTGCCGGGACGCCGCGAAGCGATAATCCAGGAGCGTGCCGAGGGGCGCGCTATAAGCGAAATAGCCCGGCGTCATGGCATAACGCGCGGGCTGGTCCACTACTATCTCAATGGTCAGAAGGCGGGGCGCTAGTCCCCGTCTTTTTCGACGCGATACGCGATTATGTCGCTGGGCATGCCTTTGTGGTCCCAATGCAAAGCCCAAACTTCACAGTTCATGGATACGGCGCCGTCCCGGTGCACCGCTCTGACTTTGGTCTGTTGCGGCATCGGCGGGTTGTGTGAAACGCCAGACCACCTTCGCCACCCATTGACCTCGGCGACGCGCCAGCGAGCGGCATTCGGCCAGTCTATGTGTGATGCGGGCGCATCGTGAAAATTGAAATGCACCAACCCGCCGACGCCCCTTGTGTCGAGCCTGACCGTCGGGTCACTCACCGGACACCGACCGCTGCCGTCGTGGTCGATCCAGCCTTCG
>SL_7KL_010_BRINEDRAFT_10000021_pt1 | contig 60138 bp, 62 predicted proteins | sample SodLak_010_BRINE_FD_10663 | JGI IMG/M metagenome (IMG submission 10663)
TACACCTCATCGCCGCCGCATTGGATCGGCGCGGATGCCAGCCTTGTGCCGCGCGCCTGCGCCATTCAGGCAACGCTATGTGACATCCGCATTCCCCTTGGGCTGAGTGCGCAGGAGTGTGACCAGATCGCCGACATCCTGATAAAGGCCGCATCGGTGCTGGATACAGAAGGAACACCACATGGGCGCGCTTGATCATCTGTTCGATCTGACAGGGCGCAAGGCGCTGGTGACGGGCGGCAATTCCGGTATCGGGCTGGCGATGGCGCGGGCGCTGGGCTTGCAGGGGGCCAGCCTGCATCTGGCCGCACGCGACAATGCCAAGCTGGATGCGGCCTGCCAAGAGCTTGCGCAAGACGGGTTGACTGCACGCGCCCATCCCGCTGATCTGACCGATCCGGCCGCGCTGGAAACCCTCGCCAATGCCACGGGCGGCGTGGATATTCTGGTCAATGCGGCTGGGGTCAATCTGCGCCAGCCCTATGCCCGTGTCACCGCAGAGGCGTTTGATCTGCATATGGCGCTGCATCTGCGCGCTCCGTTCTTGCTGCTGCAACATCTCGCACCGGGTATGGCGGCGCAGGGCTGGGGGCGGGTGCTGAACCTCGCCTCTCTGCAATCAAGCCGCGCTTTCCCGAATTCCGCCCCATATGGCGCGGCCAAGGGCGGTATTGTGCAACTGACCCGTGCCATGGCGCAGGAGTTTTCGGGGCAGGGGATCACCTGCAACGCCATCGCGCCGGGGTTCTTTCCCACACCGCTGACAGCGCCCGTGTTCAACGACCCGGAACTGGCCGCTGCGAATGCCGCGCGCACCGCCATCGGGCGCAACGGCGCGCTGGAAGATTTGCATGGGGCGACTGTGTTCCTGTGTTCGGATGCGGCGGGTTATATTACTGGCCAAACCCTGTTCGTTGATGGCGGATTTACCGCGAAATGAGGGATACCATGCGCGCGCTTGTCTATACTGGCCCCAACCAGATGATCGTCACTGACCAGCCCCGCCCTGAACCGGGGGTAGGCGAGGTGCTTGTGGCCGTCCATGCTGTGGGGATTTGCGGGTCTGATATGCACGCTTATCACGGCCATGACGACCGCCGCCCCGCGCCGATGGTGCTGGGGCATGAGGCAGCGGGGCTGGTCGCATCCGGCCCGCGCAAGGGCGAGCGCGTGGCGATCAACCCGCTGGTGGTGGACCCGGACTGCTCTGCCGCTTTGGCCGGACGCCCGCATCTGTCACCGACTCGCGCGATTATTTCCATGCCGCCGCGCCCCGGTGCGTTTGCGCAATTTGTCACCATCCCCGAACGCAACCTGTTGCCAGTGCCTGACAGCCTGAGCCTGAGGGATGCCGCGTTGAGCGAACCTGTCGCTGTGTCGTGGCACGCGATGCGTATCGGGTTGGAACGGCTGGGCCAGCCGCACCCCCGCGTGCTGGTGCAAGGCGGCGGGGCCATCGGTGTGGCGGCAGCGCTGATTGCGCGCCACTTGGGGGCAGGCAGTATCCATCTGGCTGAACCCCATGCCGGACGGCGCGCCATGATGGCAGGCGAGGCGGGAATAGAAACCTTTGATCCCACCACCCACGACCCCGGCGAAAGTGCTTTTGATCTGATTATTGACGCTGTCGGCGCAGTTGCCACGCGGCAGGCCGCCTCGCGGCTGGTGCGTCCCGGTGGTGTGATCGTGCATGTGGGACTGCTTCCGGGGCAGGAAGGGTATGACATCCGCCGGATCACGCTTCAGGAAATCACTATCACCGGCAGCTATTGCTACACGCCCGACGATTTCCAAGCCGCGCTGAATGCCTTGGCGCAAGGGGCGCTGGGCCAACTTGCTTGGGTTGAGGCGCGCCCGCTGGAGGCGGGGCCACAAGCCTTTGCCGATCTGGATTCCGGTCAGGTCAATGCGGCCAAGATCGTGTTGGAGGTGGCGCAGGCGGGATAACGGCACCGCGGGTATGATGGAGATGCGGGGCGGCACACGTGCCACATCGCTTCTGAATATGGCGGATCATCTCTCGTCCCACGGAATCACCTTCAGGTCTGGCCACCGACTGTACCATTTCGCAACCTTGGCCTCGAATATCTCGCGTGTGATGAGCCGCTTGTTCGCTCTGACAACGCCGTCGAACAGGTCAGACAACCCATACGTTGCGCAAAGTTCCGTGCCATGCCCCGTCGGGCGAAGGCCAACGGTTGTCGCTGTCGTGGGAAAGGTTCCAATGGCGTCCAAGACGGATTGATAAGGCGGGATCGGAAAGCCAAACTTTGCCTCATACCAAAGGTGAACCCGCGCTTGGTTCTTCACGTCAATCCGCACGGGAAGCTCTGCAAAGATGTGCCGAATACGTTGCGCATGCCGCTGCTCGGTTTGTTCCGACAGATCGCTTGGATCGAAATACACAAGATCCAGATCGGAAATGCCATAATCCACAGGCAGGCCGAACCGCTCATTCCAAACGGTCTGCGCTAAGCAGCCTGCCACCAGCCAGCAGTCTGGCAACTCCAGAGCGCCCCATGCATTCCAGACTGCTTGGATGGATGGGTTAATCAGAACAGATGCTTCGAATAGGGGCGTATCGGACGTTTGCATGTAATTCTATCGCTCTGATGCAGCTTTTACCTGACGGAAATACAGTGTCACTGTTATAGTAGCAGCATTGGGCGCACGGTCGTCACCTGACTATATTGCAAGGACAGGCGGACCAGTCACACCTCGGTGTGATAATACAGGCTGGCGGTGTTGACCCAAGACAGGCGCAATTCCAACGGCGTGCCGCTGTAATCCAGTGCAACGCGGTGAACATGCAGCAATGGGGCGTTATCGTGCAAAGCCAATTCGGTCGCGCATGTGCCATTTGCGCTGGCCGCCGTAATTTGTTCGCGCGCGCGGTGCACCGTGGCCCCGTAATCTGTCTGGTAAAGCTGATACAAAGTGTTCGGCAGAAGTTCGGGCGTGCGTTCCAGCGCCCCGAAGCGTGCCGCGTCCAGCACGATATGCTCAAATATGATCGGTGTGCCATCAGCTTCGCGCACGCGGGTAATGCAGACCACATCCGCGCCCGGCTTTAGCCCCAGCGCAGCGGCTTCAGGTGGCGATGCAGCCCTGCGCATCCGCGACAAGACGCGGCTTTCGGGGTGCAGCGTGCTGCCATCGGGTCTGCGCAGGTTGAAGAAGCGAAACAGAACGGCATCGCTGTCATGGCTGGCAACGACCGTGCCCTTGCCCTGACGGCGCACAACGACCCCTTCGGCGGCCATATCCAGCAGCGCTTTGCGTAATGTCCCCACTGCGACGCCGTAATCTTCGGCCAGTCGCGTCTCGGGTGGCAGATAGGTGCCGGGCGACCATTCGCCTGCCTTGATGCGCGCCATCAGAAGGTCGCGCAACTGTCTGTGAAGCGGCATGGAGACAGGACGCAGGGGCGTTTGAGGAGTGTTCATTTGCTTTCCGTCTGTTGGTGATTGCATCAATATCTCCATTGACTTTACTATAACATTAAAACTATATAGTTTTCAAGCAGCATGAAGATACTCGAAGACAGGACCGCCCAGATGGATACAGTCCAGATTACACCGGAAGATGCAACAGCGCTGGTTATTGCTGCATTCTCCGCCGCCGGTATGCCCGAAGATCTTGCGCGCCCTGCGGCACAGGCCTTGGTTCTGGCAGAGCAGGAGGCGCTGCCTTCGCATGGGTTGGCGCGGGTGCCGTTCTATGCCGCACAAATGCGCACCGGCAAGGTTCGGGCGCAGGCCGAACCCAGCGTGACACGCGACGGGGCCATCATCCGGGTTGATGCCCATTTCGGGCTGGCCTTTGCCGCGATTGAGGCGGGCGCACAAGCGGCGCGCGATGTGGCCAAAGAACTGGGTGTCGCGGTCGTTTCGGTCACGCATTCGCATCATTTCGGTGTCGCGGGGCAAGCGGTCGAGCCTTTTGCCCGCGAAGGGATGATCGCCATGGCACTGGCCAATGCCCCGGCGGCAATGGCACCATGGGGCGGCAACCGCGCGCTTTATGGCACCAACCCCATCGCCTTTGCAGCGCCCCGCACAAATGGGGCACCACTGGTGATTGACCTGTCGCTCAGCCATGTAGCGCGCGGCAAGGTGATGCTGGCCCAAAAGGCAGGCAAGCCCATTCCTGAAGGCTGGGCGATAGACGCCCAAGGCAACCCCACGACCGACGCCGATGACGCAATGGCGGGCACAATGGTGCCCTCTGGCGGGGCCAAGGGCGCGGCGCTTGCGCTGATGGTGGAATTGCTGACGGCTGGGCTTGCGGGCGCGAATTTCGCCTATCAGGCCAGCTCGCTCTTCGATGACAAGGGGCCTGCGCCGGATCTGGCCCATTTCATTCTTGTGCTGGACCCGGCCCGCTTTGCCCCCGGCTTCACTGACCGGGCCGAAGCGATGTTCGCCGCTATCGAGGCGCAGGACGGCGCGCGCCTGCCCGGAGCGCGGCGCATGAGTGAACGCGCGGCGCGCGAAAGCGTAATCGAGGTGTCCCGGCAACTGCACGACACGCTGACGGCGCTTGCCCAAGGCTGATTTCTGATACTCACAATCAAGGAGAGAGAGGACCATGATCGCTAATTCCCATCCACAACTGCTTGTCCACGACAAGGCTGACAATGTCGGCGTCGTCGTGGTCGAAGGTCTGACTGCTGGCACGGACATGCTGTGTGTCTGCACCGAGGACAATTCCGATTTCCACCTGACCGCGAAAGCTGACATTCCCATCGGTCACAAGGTTGCTCTGGTCGAGCTTAAGGAAGGCGACACCATCATCAAATATGGCGAAGACATCGGCAAGATGGTCGGGTCGGCAGAAGTCGGCGGCCATGTTCACACCCATAATCTGAAAACCAAGCGCTGGTAAGGGGGCAAATCATGGCTTTTGATTTCACACAAGAAACAGTCAAGGCATGGCGCCGCGAGAATGGCCGCGTCGGCGTGCGCAATCACGTGCTGATCCTGCCTGTTGACGACATTTCCAACGCGGCTTGCGAAGCGGTGGCCAATAACGTCAAGGGCACGATGGCGATCCCACATGCCTATGGGCGATTGCAGTTCGGTGAAGACCTGGATCTGCATTTCCGCACCATCATCGGCACAGGGGCCAACCCCAATGTGGCCGCAGTGATCGTGATCGGGATTGAACCTGAATGGACCAAGATCATCGTCGATGGCATTGCCAAGACCGGCAAGCCGGTCGAGGGCTTCTGGATCGAGCAGAATGGTGATTTCGAGACCATTCGCCGCGCAAGCTGGAAGGCCAAGGAATATGTCCATTGGGCGACCGAGNTGCAAAAAGAAGACTGCCCGCTGACCGATCTGTGGGTGTCGACGAAATGCGGCGAATCCGACACCACCACGGGCCTGTCTTCCTGCCCGACTGTCGGAAATATGTATGACAAGCTGATCCCGCATGGTCTGTATGGCGTGTTTGGCGAAACCTCGGAAATTACGGGTGCCGAGCATATCTGCGAAAAGCGTGCCGCCAGCCCGGAGGTGGGCGCGAAGTTCATGAAGACCTTCAAGGCCTATCAGGACGACGTGATTGAGCAGTTCAAGACTTCGGACTTGTCCGACAGCCAGCCCACCAAGGGCAATATCCTTGGCGGTCTGACCACGATCGAGGAAAAGGCGCTGGGCAATCTTGAAAAGATCGGGCGCACCAGCACCTATATTGACGTGCTGGAACCAGCCGAGGCCCCTGCCAAGGGCAATGGCCTGTACTATATGGACACCTCGTCGGCGGCGGCGGAATGCGTCACGCTGATGGCGGCGGCGGGCTATGTCATCCACACTTTCCCGACAGGGCAAGGCAATGTGGTGGGCAACCCAATTGTGCCGGTCATCAAGATTTCGGGCAACCCGCGCACGCTGCGCACCATGTCCGAGCATATTGATGTTGATGTGACGGGTGTTTTGCGCCGCGACATGACCATTGATCAGGCAGGCGACGCGCTGATCGAGATGGTCAAGCGCACGGCCAATGGCCGCGTGACCGCTGCCGAAGCGCTGGGGCATCGGGAATTCTCGATGACGAAACTCTACCGCTCGGCCTGATCTGGCTGTGCTGTGACAAGGGGCGGGCATTTGCCCGCCCCTTGCGTTTGTCCAGGAGGTTTGCATGTCCGCTCTGTCTCGTCTGCGCGCTTGGGGTGCGCCGTTGTTGCCCGGTGTCATGCTGTCGGCGACCATTGCGGCCGCTGCAGCCTTTCTAGGGGCGCATTATGGCGCACCGGTCATGCTGTTTGCGCTGCTGTTGGGCATGGCGTTCAACTTTCTGCACGAGGACGGACCTTGCCGCGCGGGCGTCGAGTTTTCCGCGAAGTTCATCTTGCGGCTGGGTGTGGGCCTGTTGGGTATCCGCATTGCCTTTGATGATCTGGCGCAGATCGGGGTTCAGGGCGCGGGGCTTTTGATCGGGCTGATCGCGCTGACGATTGCGGCGGGTTTTCTTGCAGCCCCCTTGTTTCGCCGTCAGTGGCGCTTTGCCTTGCTGACAGGCGGGGCGGTTGCGATTTGCGGGGCATCTGCCGCGCTGGCGATTGCGGCGGTCATTCCCCATAACGACAAGACCGAGCGCAACACCCTGTTCACTGTTATGGCTGTGACGGCACTGTCGACCATCGCAATGGTGGCCTATCCGTTGCTGTTTCAGGGGCTTGGTTTCAGCGAAGTGCAGCAGGGGTTTTTGATCGGGGCCACCATTCATGATGTGGCGCAGGTTGTGGGGGCTGGGTTTTCAGTCTCGGACACGGCGGGCGAGATGGCAACCATCACCAAGCTGTTTCGCGTGGCCATGCTGCCGGTGGTGCTGATCGCCATTGTTCTGGTGCTGCGGGTGGCAGGGCCGGGGGCGGGGCAAGGCAAAATTCCGCTTCTGCCGTGGTTTATGGTGCTGTTCCTCGTACTTGTGGCCTTGGGCAGCGCTGTTGATTTGCCCGGTGCGCTGGTGGCGCAGGTCGACACGGTGTCGCGCGCTTGTCTGATCACGGCGATTGCGGCACTCGGGGTCAAGACCTCGCTCAGGGCCTTGACGGCGGTGGGCGGCGGGCATCTGGCCATTGTCGTGATTGAAACTCTGGCACTGTTGGCGCTGGCCTCAACGGCGCTGTATGTGTTTGCGATTCTATGACAGCGTGGGGTCAAGCGCCGATCTGCGCAGGACCCAGTGCCCAAGCGCGCCGCTGAATGCGGCCAGCAGCAGGACTGACCCCATTTGCCAGACCAGCACCATCAGGGCTGCATCCTGCATGTGAAAGAGCCGCAGCGCAAAATTCCCGATGGCGGCGGCGGCCAGCCCCCCGGCCGCAAGGCTCCAGTTCGGATAGAGAATGGCACCGCGGCGCAACATCAACGCCATGACCAGTGCCGGCAACGACCCGACCAGCGCGATATAGAAAAAGCACGCCATATCCGGCGAAAGTACCAGCCCCGCCGGGCCAGCATTCACCCAGTCGCGCAAGCATCCGACCCCAAGCGCGCTGATCCATGCCGCCCCCGGCAGCAGCGGCAATATGCGCAGCCATAAGGGGCTTGCAGGTATGGTCAGGGCCAGTGCCGCCACTGCCGCGCAAAACCCTGTCGCAAGTGCGGCCCCCTGTTCCAGCATGAAGCGCGGATCGCGCAATTGATCGCTCAGATCCGGTCGCACCCCGATTGCCCAAACCATCGCGCTGGCAAAACCCAAGGCGACCAGCACCCAGCCCAAGGCCCGCCAGATCGGATGGGCCAGCGGCGCGACAGGCCGCAGATCTTGGCTGAGTGTGTCGATCAGTGCCGATGTCGCATGGCTGGCGTCGCGGGTATGTGTCATGTCTTGTCCTCCGTCCAGAGCACGGCCTTCATCTTGCGCTTGGCGCGGTGCAATGCGACCTTCAGGGCTGAGGGTGTGGACTTGCTGATCTGCGCGGCCTCGTCCAGTGACAATTCGCGCAGGCGCAGCAGATCAAAGGCCTGCCGCTCGGTCGGGGACAGGTCTTGCATGGCGCGGCGCACGGACAGCAGGTTGACCACATTCTGCGCGGTGTTGTCCGCGCGCATGTCTGAGAACGCCTCGGCGATATCGCTGGCGGCAAGATGAAGGGCTGTGCGCCGCATATAGCGCCGCCCGTGATCGGTGATGCGCGAGCGCGCGATGGTCACGATCCAAGGCAGGAAGGGGCGCGCGGGGTCCCAACTGGCGCGGGCGCGGTGCAGCGACAGCAGGATATCTTGGATAATATCCTCGACATCCTCAGCGGATAGCCACGGGGCGCGGTGGCGCACCAGCCCGCGCATGCGCCGTGCCACTTGATCCAGCAACAGCCGATACGCCTTTTGATCGCCAGCTTGTGTGGCACGCATCAGCACCTCCAGCGAGGGGGGCGGGACTGGCGGTGTCTTGCCGGATTGTGCAGGTTTCATCGGATGCTCCGCTGATGGCTACCTGTATTACGCGCGCAGGTGCGGCGTGGTTACACGTGGCACGCGGTAATTGTTCCCGACACAGTTTCATTGGTCAATCATGTTTCGGTGAAGGGCGCGCGGCGATATGCCCGCCCCAATGTGTCGAATATTCGCGTGGGTTTCGTTTGAAAGCCTGTGGCGCTGCGTTACCTGCCGCTAAGGATTAAGGGTGTTTCAGGTGGGAATTGGCGTGCAGGTCGAAACAGAGCGTTCAGATGTGCTGGTAATCGGCGCGGGCATGGCGGGGATCACTTGTGCGCGGTCCTTGTCGGCGGCAGGCCAGTCGGTGTTGGTGCTGGACAAGGGGCGCGGGATTGGCGGGCGCGTGGCCACGCGGCGCGTGGCGCTTGGGGAAGACGAGGTCAGCTTTGACCATGGCGCGCAATATATCCACGCGCGCGATGCGGATTTCGCAGCGGTGTTAGACAAGGCCGGGGCTGCGATTTGGGATGATGGCGCGCAAACGCGCCCTTTGGTGGGCCGTCCCGGCATGTCGGCGCTGGCGCGCGACATGGCGCAGGGGCTGGATATACGGCACGCCTGCGAAGTCACGGCGCTGGAGCGCGTGCGCGATGGATGGCACGTCACCACGCAATCGGGCGTATTCCGCGCCGCCCGCGTGATCGTGACCATACCCGCGCCGCAAGTGGCGGGGTTGCTTGGCCCCGACCATCCGCTTGTTGCCGCGCTGGGCGAGGTGCGCATGGCCCCGTGTCTGACCTTGATGGCCGCCTTTGCGCCAGAAAGCCCGCGCCCCTTTGTGCATCGTCTGGACGAAGGGCACCCCTTGGCATGGATCGCGCAAAACAGCACCAAGCCCGGACGTAGTGCCGCGCCAACCGCTTGGGTGGCGCAGGCTGGGGCCGACTGGTCGGCCAGACATCTGGAACGCGCGCCCGACCATATCGCCGCGCTGATGCTGCCGCTGTTATGCGATGTGATCGGGGCCGACCAGCAGGCGGTGCGCCATGTCAGTGCGCATCGCTGGCGCTATGCACGTGTGACGCAGCCTTTGGGACAACCCTTCTTGTGCAGCGCGGATCGCAGCCTTTATCTGGGCGGTGACTGGTGCCTTGGTGGAAAAGTCGAGGATGCGTGGGCCAGTGGTCGCGCCCTCGCGCAGGATATACTGGCGCGCGCCGATGTGGGATGACCCGCGCCTTGCAGGGTTGGTGCGGTTGCTGCGCGCCGCAGCGCACCCGCCGCCCGGTGCGGGGAGGATCGCACTGGCGCTGGCCTTGGGGCTGGTCACGCATGCGGTTTTCGCCTTGGGTGTGCTGGCGATGATCGTGGCCATGTTTTTCGGACTGAGTGAAAGCTTCGGGCGCGTACCGCAGCCCTATGCGTGGGCCGCGAATATCGCGCTGATCGTGCAATTCCCGTTGGCGCATTCGCTGTTTCTGACCGCAAAGGGCAGCCGGATACTTGCGCGGCTGGTGCCCGGCCCGCATGGGGCGACACTGACGACAACAACCTATGCACTGATCGCCTCGGCACAATTGCTGGCGCTGTTCACGCTCTGGACACCCTCGGGCATTGTCTTGTGGCGGGCAGAAGGGGCAGCGTTTGTGCTGGTCTGCGCGGCCTATGCGGCGGCGTGGCTGATCTTGCTCAAGGCCAGTTTTGATGCGGGCGCCGAAGTGCAATCCGGCGCGTTGGGGTGGATGTCGCTGATGGCGCGGATCGCACCGCGCTTTCCCGATATGCCCACGCGCGGGCTGTTTCGCGTCATCCGCCAGCCGATCTATGTGGCGTTTGCGCTGACGCTGTGGACCGTGCCGGTCTGGACGCCGGACCAAATGCTGCTGGCAGTCGCTTTCACGGCTTATTGCCTGCTGGCCCCCCGCCTGAAGGAACGCCGCTTTGCCATGCGCTATGGCGCGAGATTTTCAGCCTACCGCGCGCGCACCCCTTATGCCCTGCCAAGGATACCCAAGAATGACCCGCAATGACCTGACAATCTATGACAAAGTGGCCGATCGCTGGTGGTCGGACGATATCCGCTGGGTGCGCACGCTCAAAGCGATGGTGCCGGGGCGGCTGTCATGGTTCGACCGCCAGATCGACTGGTCTGGCAAGCGCGTGCTGGATTTGGGCTGTGCGGGCGGTTTTATGGCCGAGGCGCTGGCTGCACGCGGCGCGCATGTCACAGGCATTGACCCTGCCGCGCAGGCAATCGAGGCCGCCCGCGCCCATGCAAGCGCTATGGGCTATGACATCCGCTACGATGTGGGCGTAGGGGAAGCGCTGCCCTATGACGACGCTGCGTTTGACGCTGTGGTCTGTGTCGATGTGCTGGAACATGTGCGCGATTTGCCCCGCGTGTTGGCCGAGGTTGCGCGTGTAATGACGCCTGACGGGCTGTTTTTGTTCGACACGATCAACCGCAACCCGCTGGCGCGTCTGGCAACTATTACACTGGCCGAGGATGTGCTGCGCCTGCTGCCCAAGGGCACGCATGACCCGGCGCTGTTCATCAAACCGGCTGAGCTGCGCGCAGGACTTGTTGACGCAGGGCTGAAGCCGGGGCCGGTTACAGGGCTTGGCCCGCGTGGGCTAAGTCTGCGCGGCGATCTGCGCTTCGGGCGGCTGCCCCTGACGACGATTCTGTATATGGGGAGCGCGCGCAAGCCCCCGCTGGGTGCGGGCTGAACTGTGGTGTGACGCAGGTTCAGCGAGATGCTCAATTGGTGAGCAAATCTTCAGGATTCGCTTAATATGTGTGCATTCCTGTGGGGGCTTTGCCGCCAGCGCTGTCCTGTTTGGGGCGTCGGTTTTCCTTGGGATTCAGGGCTGAGCAGGCAAACTGAACGCCTATAAGCCTATAATGGCAAGACTATTCCCGCCCTTGACCGCACCTTTCGCGCGGGTATGACAATTACACAAGAACATCATACGCGTGCCAAAAGGACATCCATCATGCGCCACATCGCCGTTGACGCTGCCGGACGGACATCTGGCCATGCGCTGTAATCTTGCGCTTTTGTTTGCACTGGTGGTGGGCATCATAGCACCTGTGCATGTCGCCCACAGCCACGCCGCAGTGCTGGACGCAGACGCGGCGCAGGCCATCCGGCTGCATGCCCGCTATGATACGGGCGCGCCGATGGCCCATGCGCAGGTGATCATCTATGCGCCCGATGATTCTGAACAGGCTTGGGGGCTGGGTGTGGCGGATCGTGACGGGCGCTATGAGTTTATTCCCGATGACATCGCCGGGCGCTGGTTGGTGCAGGTCCGGCAGGCCGGGCATGGTGTCTCGGCATATGTCGAGATTGGCGAGGATGCGCCTGTGCTGATTACCTCCCCCGCGCCCGACACATGGGGGCAGCGCGCGCTGATGGTGGCGCTTGTGGCTTGGGGCGCACTGGGCACAGCCCTGTATGCCCGCAGCCGTAGGGGGAGGTCCGATGCATCTGCCTGATGGGCTTGTGCCGGTTGAACTGGCGCTGGCAGGATATGCCGGATCGGGCGCCTTGGCCGCCATGGCGCTGTCGCGTATCAAACGCCTGCCGGACCCGTCCGCCGCAATCCCGCGTGCGGCGATGCTGACCACGGTTTTCTTTGCCGCCTCGTTGGTGGCTGTGCCTGTGCCGCCAGCGTCGGTGCATCTGATGCTGGCGGGGTTGCTGGGAGTGATGCTGGGCTGGTTCGCGGTGCCGGCCATACTGGTGGGCCTGTTCCTACAGGCTGTGCTATTTGGTCATGGCGGGCTGACGACATTGGGGTTGAACGGGCTGATTCTGGGCCTGCCTGCGCTGCTGGCCTTTGGCATCTGGCGCGCAGCGGGGCGGCGCTGGCCGGATATGGCGGCGCTGTGTGCGGGCAGCGGGGCGGTGGTCGCGGCCCTTGCGATTTTTGCGGGGTTTGTGCTGTTGGGCTTGCCCGTCGCGCTGGATGCCAGTGCAGAACGTGTGGCGTTGCAGCTCTTCGTGTTGGCGCATGTGCCGCTGGTTATGGCCGAAGGCGTGATCGTGTTGGTGCTGTTGCGGGTGTTGCGCCGGACCGCGCCGCAAATGCTGGCCCATGCCTGAGCGCGCGCGCCGCGCCCCCGCTTTGAGTGCGCGCGCGCGGCTGGCGGTGGTGTTCGGGCTGGCCTTTGCCTTCGCATCTGTTCAAAGTCTGGCAGCGCTGCCTGCGCTGTGGCTCATCGCCGGGGTGAGCGTGCTGGCTTCGGGCAGGCCGTGGCAAATTCTGGTGCGTCTGCGGGGGGCGGCTGTGCTGGCCGCCGGCTTTGCGCTGGTGCTGCCGCTTATCGCGGGCGAGGTGGTGCTGGCCCATCTTGGCCCGATTGCGCTGTATCAGGAGGGTGCACTGGCGGGCGCGCTGATTGCGGGGCGGTTGCTGGCGATTGTCGCAATGACGCTGGCTATCCTGTCGCCAGTGGCGCCGTTTGATCTGGTGGCGGGGATGCGCGGGCTGGGGGTTCCTACACTGATGGCGGATCTGGCACTTCTGACGCTGCGCTATATGGATGAGGTCGCGGCGCAACTGGCGCGCGCGCGGCTTGCGCGGCGCTTGCGGGGGGGCACAACCGGCTGGCGCGCGCTGCCGGATCATGCGCTGTTGCTGGCCACAAGCCTGATCCGCGCGCAGGCCCGTTCTGAACAGCTTTGGGCGGCGATGCGTCTGCGCGGCTATGGCGCGGGGCTGGCCGCGCCCGCAGCGACCCTGAGCGCGCGCGACTGGGCCTTTGTGACCGGCGCAGGGGGGCTGGCATTGGCCGTTATCTGGATGGGTCGCAGCCTATGACCCTGCTGGAGCTTGAGCAAGTCGAGGTGGGCTGGCCGGGGCAGGGCGCTGTGCTGTCAGGGCTGACACTCGCCTTGGGGCAAGGCGCGCGGGTGGGGGTTGTCGGCCCGAACGGGGCGGGCAAGACCAGTCTGTTTCATACCATTGCGGGCATATTGGCCCCGCGGCAAGGACAGGTGCGGTTGCGGGGGCAGCCTGTGCGCCAAGGCCAGTTCGTGCCGGATGTGGCGTTGGTGTTCCAGCAAGCTGATGACCAGCTATTCTGTCCCACCTTGATCGAGGATGTCAGCTTCGGGGCGCGCAATCTGGGCCTGCCCGCCCCTGAGATTGCGGCCCGTGTGGCGGAGGCCTTGCATGCCTGCGGGCTGACAGGGCTGGAGGATCGGCCCATCACCCAGTTGTCTGGCGGCGAGAAGCGTCGCGCCTGCATTGCCGGTGCGCTGGTCATGCAGCCCGACCTGATGCTGCTGGACGAGCCGTCCGCCGCGCTGGACCTGCGCAGCCGCCGCCGCCTGATACGCCTGCTTGCCGGGATGGAGCACGCGATGCTGATCGCCAGCCATGATCTGGAACTGCTGCTGGATCTGTGCCCGCGCGTGATTGTGCTGGACGCAGGGCGCATCTGCGCCGATGGCCCCGCGCATGAGGTTCTGGGCAATGCAGCCTTGATGGACGCACATGGGCAAGAGGTTCCGCACTCTCTGACACCGCATAACCCGGCCTGCCACCAGCATAGGCTACGGGCCAAGATTTAGGCGCGCTGCCAGTCCCTTCGGGTCGCCCCTACAGCGCAGCGGCGTATCAAACGCAAAGCCCTAGAAGCTGTCCTTCACATGCAGATGGTCATGGTGGGCGGTGCCATGTCCATGGTCATGGACATGGGATCGGGCCTCGACCGGGATCAGGAACAGATTGCCGTGCATGACACCGCGCTGGCCGAGCACGCCATCGGCATAGGCGCGCAAGGCGGCCGCCGGGCCGCGCAGAATCACCGTCTCAAGGCAGGTGTCATGGTCCAGATGGACATGGCTGGTGGTCACGCTCAACGCGTGATGGTCATGGTGATGGTGCATCAGACGGCTGGCCAGATCGCGGGTGTGGTGGTCATAGACATAGGACAGAACACCCATCGCCTCTGCTTCTGACGGGTCGTTTTCTGCGTCGCGCAGGGCAGTACGCAACAGATCGCGCACTGCTTCGGACCGATTGTCATAGCGCCGTTCAGTGACATGGCGGTCCAATGCATCACAAAGCGGGCCGGGTAGGGTGATGGTCACACGCTGCACGTTGAGTTTCCTTTCGCAGGCGTTGCCAAAGGCACGCGGGTTTGTGCAGTGTTGCACAAGGCGGCAGCTTGCCGCAAGTTGTGGCCATCGTCGCATGAAGGCCTGCCCGGACGCAGTGGCTGTCNCTCAAGCATCGGCGCAAGACACGCTGGAAGGAAAAACACCCATGACCACCCCTTGCATCATCGCGGTCGCGATTACCGGCTCGGTTCCGACCAAGGCCAATAACCCCGCTGTGCCGATCAGCGTGGCCGAACAGGTTGAAAGCACGCAGGCTGCTTTTGAAGCCGGGGCCAGCATTGCGCATTGTCACGTGCGCAATGACGATGAGACGCCCTCTTCCGACCCTGAGAAATTTGCCCGTCTGAAAGAGGGGCTGGAGAAACATTGCCCCGGTATGATCATCCAGTTCTCGACTGGGGGGCGGTCGGGCGCAGGGCAGACGCGTGGCGGCATGTTGCCGCTGCGCCCGGACATGGCGTCCCTCTCGGTCGGGTCTAACAATTTTCCAACACGCGTGTATGAAAATCCGCCTGATTTGGTGGATTGGCTCGCGTCAGAGATGCACAAATACGATGTTATGCCGGAAATCGAGGCATTTGACCTGAGCCATATCATTCAGGCAGCTAAAATGGCCGATGATGGGCGGCTGAAGCGGCCGCTTTATGTGCAATTCGTGATGGGTGTGAAGAATGCGATGATCGCGGATGCGCGGATACTTGATATCTATATCGAGACGCTGCACCGCTTTGCGCCCGATGCGCTGTGGTGTGCCGCCGGAATTGGCCCCAATCAGATCGTGGTCAATGAATGGGCAATTGCGCGCGGCGGGCATACCCGCACAGGGCTTGAAGATAATATGCGGCTGGACCGCGCGCGGCTGGCCCCCTCGAATGCCGCACTGGTCGAACGCACGGTCGAGATCTGCGCGAAATACCAGCGCCCGGTCGCAAGCTGGCAGCAGGCCCGCGAGATACTGGGGCTGCGCAAACCAACATAACCCGACAGGGCGGCCCGGTTTTGCGCCGGGCCGCTAGACAGCTTTCGTTAGGCGCGGAAATTGCGTACAGTCTCGATCATCAGCGCAACATTTTCCGGATCGCCATCGGGGGTGATGCCGTGGCCCAGATTGAAGATATGCGGCCCGTTGCGGAACGCGCGGACAACACGTTCGGTCGCATCCACCAGCGCCTGCCCGCCTGTTACCATATGGCTGGAAGCCAGATTGCCCTGCACGCACCCATCGACCTGCACATGTTCAGCGCCCCATTCGGGTGTGATCGAATTGTCCAGCGCCACGCAATCAGCGCCGGTGGCGCGGCCAAATCCGATATACCCTTCGCCTGCTTCGCGCGGAAAGGCGATGATGGGAATGCCGGGGTGGCGTGCCTTTAACTCGGTGATGATCTTGCGCGCGGGCTTCAGCGAGTAGCGGACAAACGCGTCACCCTTCAGCGATCCGGCCCAGCTGTCGAAAATCTTGACCACCTCGGCCCCTGCGTCGATTTGCATCGACAGATACTCGATTGTCGCTGCCGTGATCCGGTCGATCAGCGCATCAAACGCTTCCGGCGCGCCAACGCGCATGGCGTGCGCGGGGGCTTGATCGGGGGTGCCGCGACCGGCGATCATATAGGTGGCCACTGTCCATGGCGCACCTGCAAAGCCGATCAGTGTTGTCTCGGCAGGCAATTCACGCGACAGGATTTTCACAGTCTCATAGACAGGCGACAGGGTGTCGTGAATCGCATCCACAGGCTTGAGCGCCTGAACCCCGGCCATGTCGTTCAGCGTGGACAGGCGTGGCCCTTCGCCGGTCACAAACCACAAATCCGCCCCCAGCGCTTGCGGGATCAGCAGGATATCGGCAAACAGAATCGCTGCGTCGAACCCGTAGCGGCGGATCGGCTGCAAGGTCACTTCGGCGGCCAGTTCGGGGTTGTAGCACAGCGACAGGAAATCGCCTGCCTGCGCGCGCGTGGCCTTGTATTCGGGCAGGTAACGCCCTGCCTGACGCATGATCCAGATGGGGGGCGTGGGCAGCGTCTCGCCCGCAAGGGCACGCAGAATGGTCTTGGTAGGGGCGGTCGCAGTCATATGGCTCTCTCCTTGGTCCCGTTCTCGTCCCAAGACAGGCGCGTAATGTCAAGTCTGCGATACACTCTGCGCTTGTCAGGGCCGCGGCGCGCAGCTAATCAAGTCACATGAAACACAGTTATCCGACCCCCGACCAGCCCCTGAAGATCGGCACACGCGGCTCTCCGCTGGCGCTGGCACAGGCCCATGAGACACGCGCCCGCCTGATGGCCGCCCATGACCTGCCAGAGGCAGCGTTCGAGATCATGGTCATCAAAACCACTGGCGATGACCGCACCCTGATTGATGCCGACCGCCCCCTGAAGGAAATTGGCAACAAGGGCCTGTTCACCAAGGAAATCGAAGAGGCGATGATCGAGGGGCGCATCGACATTGCTGTCCATTCGATGAAGGACATGCCGACGCTGCAACCCGACGGGTTGTTGCTGGATTGCTACCTGCCGCGCGAAGACACGCGCGATGCCTTTGTCTCGCGTAATGTGAAAACGATTGCCGATCTTGCCCCCGGTCAGGTGGTTGGCACCTCCAGCCTGCGCCGCCGCGCGCAACTGCTTAACCGCCGACCTGACCTGAAAGTGGTGGAATTTCGCGGCAATGTTCAGACACGGCTGAAAAAGCTGGATGATGGCGTTGCCGATTGCACCTTTCTGGCCATGGCGGGATTGCACCGCCTGAACATGGTTGAAGTTGCGCAATCCGCCATTGCGCCCGAAGATATGTTGCCTGCCATTGCCCAAGGAGCAATCGGGATCGAGCGGCGCACGGATGATGCGCGTCTGGCTGAAATGCTGGCCCCGCTCAATGACCTTGCGACAACGCAGCGTCTGGCCGCTGAACGCGCCTTTCTCGCCGCTCTCGACGGGTCATGCGAGACGCCGATTGCCGGGCTTGCGCTGATCGACGGGGCCGATATCTGGTTGCGCGGCGAAATTCTGCGCCCTGACGGGTCGGAACGGTTGTTCGAGGAAGGTCGCGCGCCGATTGCGGATGGCGCTGATCTGGGGCGTGATCTGGCTGCCAAGCTGCGCGCCCGCGCGCCCGCGGATTTCTTTTCCTGGCTCTGAGACTGGCATCCACAGCCCCGCCCCCTTATCTGACATTACGACAAGGGGGCTGCGTATGGTGATCGGCAGGTTGACAGATGGGGTGTTGCGCGGCGTCGACCGCGTGGCCACGGGTGTAAGCGGCACCCTGTCCGAGACATTCTTTGAACCCACCTTGCGCCTTGGTGTCACGGGCCTCAGTCAGGCGGGCAAGACGGTGTTCATCACCTCGCTGGTGGCCAATTTGCTGGACCGGGGGCGCATGGGCCGGATGGGGGCTGTTGCGGGCGGCCATATCGAGGCTGCGTTCCTGCAACCCCAACCCGATGACACGCTGCCCCGGTTTGACTATGAGCGCCATCTTGCCGCTCTAACGGGACCCGACCCGCATTGGCCCGAAGGCACGCGCCAGATTTCGCAACTGCGCCTGTCCTTTCGTGTGCGCCCCGGTGGGTTTCTGAGCGGTATGCGGGCACCTCGCGTGCGCCATGTGGATATCATCGATTATCCCGGCGAATGGCTGCTGGATCTGGTGCTGCTGGACAAGAGCTATGCGCAATGGAGCGCCGAGGTGCTAGCGCGCATGGAAAAACGCGATTTCGCAGCCGATGCTCTGGCGCAGTTGCAAGCGACCGATGCCAGTGCCCGCCATGACGAGGCGACGGCCCAAGCGCTGACCGAAGCCTTCACCACCTATCTCAATCAAGCCCGCGCGCTGGGGTTGCCTGACATTACTCCGGGGCGGTTTTTGTTGCCGGGCGATCTGGCAGGCTCTCCGGTGCTGACCTTTGTGCCGCTGGCCGGGGGGGGCGGGCGCGGCTCGCTGGCGCGCGAGATGGCGCGGCGCTTTGATGCGTATAAGTCGCAGGTCATCCAGCCCTTTTTCCGCGATCATTTCGCCCGGATCGACCGGCAAGTGGTGCTGGCCGATGTGTTGGGCGCGATCCATGCGGGGCCAGAGGCGGTGGACCGCTTGGGCCAGACCCTGACCGAATTGTTGGCCGCATTTCGACCGGGGCGCAACGCGTGGCTGACGCGGCTATTGGGGGGCAAGCGGGTTGAACGCATCCTGTTTGCCGCCACCAAGGCCGATCACCTGCACCACAGCCAGCATGCGCGGCTGACAGCGATCATGGCCGCGTTGTTGCGCCAGTCGCGCGACCGCGCTGATTTCGCAGGCGCACGCACGCAGGCGCTGGCCATCGCCGCACTCCGCGCCACGGTTGAGGAAACGCATGACCGCGACGGGCAGGCATTGGACTGTGTGCGCGGGCGCTTGCTGGACACAGGGCGGCAGGCGGCGTTTTACGCAGGCGAGTTGCCTGCCGATCCGATGCAGGTGGTGGGGCCCGCGCGCGCAGGTGCGGCGCAATGGCTGGATGCCGACTATCAAATCATGCGTTTTGCCCCCGCCCCCCTGACCCGCGCGCCCGGTGACGGGCTGCCCCATATCCGGCTGGATGCGGCTGCCGATTTTCTGCTGGGGGATATCCTGCAATGATCAAATCCAAACCCTTGCTGATCGACCTGCCGGAAGGGGCCGAATTCGACCCCGGCACCGCCCCGCCGCCCCCCGATGATGACCTGCCCCCGCCTGAGGGGCGCGCCATGCAGATGGCCCTGCGCGCGGGCCGTGCGCGGCTGTCGTTCTGGGGGCGCTTTGGCCTGTCGGCGCTTGCCGGATTTTTGGCGCTTGCCATCAGTGTCGCGGCTTGGGATTTCGTGACATCCCTTGTCGCGCGCAACACCGCGCTTGGGTATCTGGCGCTGGGTCTTTTGGCGGTGATCGGCGTTGCGGCCCTGACATTTGCGTGGCGCGAATGGGCAGGGTTCCGCCGCCTGCGCCAGATCGACGCGCTGCGCGGGCAGGCCGCCGAGGCGCGCCAGCAGGTTGACCTCAAACTGGCAAAAGATGTCATGCTGGCTCTCAACGCCTTGTACAGCACGCGGCCCGAATTGCGTTGGGCGCGCGCGCGCCTGACAGAGATGGCCCCTGACCAGCTCGACTCGGAGGGGCTGCTGGCGCTCAGCGAAACCACCTTGCTGGCAGAGTTGGATGCCCGCGCGCGCCGCGAGGTTGAAGCCGCCGCCCGGCAGGTCGCCTTGCTGACCGCCCTAATTCCGCTGGCGCTGATCGATGTTCTGGCCGCACTCGTTTCCAATCTGCGTATGATCCGCCGGGTCGCCGAAATCTATGGTGGGCGAGCAGGCACACTCGGCAGCCTGCGCCTGCTGCGGGGTGTTATCACGCATCTTCTGGCAACAGGGGCCGTGGCTGTAAGCGAAGATATGATCGGCTCGGTTGCCTCGGGCAGCGTCATTTCCAAATTCTCGCGCCGCTTTGGCGAGGGGGTGGTCAATGGCGCGCTGACCGCGCGGCTGGGTATTGCGGCGATTGAAATTTGCCGCCCCTTGCCGTTTCAGGCACTGCCCCGCCCGCGCACCAGCCATGTCATGAGCCGCGCACTCAGCGGCCTGTTTGACAAACCTGCACAGAAGTAACTCCGGCTCACATTTTCTTGCCAGAAATACTCACGGGGGTTTCCCAAGGGGGGGCGTGCCCCCCTTTGGGGCGGGGGGGTCAGCTCTGGTCGCAGACCAGAGATGCCGGGGGGCAGCCGCCCCCCGTCCCCCTCTCAAACAGCGCATCCTCTCAGCGGGCTTGCGCGTGATAGTCCGGGTTCGGTTCCATCCCTGTGGCCGAGGCCACGCGGTTCGTCATCGAGAAAAACCCTACCACCGCTATAATATCGAAAATATCGCGGTCGGTGAAGCCGTGCGCGCGCACTCCGTCGCGGTCGGCGTCACTGACCTTGGCGCTGGCTTCAGTCACAAGGGCGGCGAAATCCAGCATGGCGCGGGTGCGCTGGTCCAAGGGGGCGGCGCGGTAGTTCATCACCATCGCCTCGCCCAAGGCCGGATCGCCGGACAACTCTCGCACCGCCGCTCCATGCGCCACCTGACAATACCAGCAGTGGTTGATCGACGAGACAACGACTGCGATCATCTCGCGCTCCAGCTTGCTCAGCCCGCTCTCGCCCAGCATCAGATCACTATACATCGCGACAAACGCGTCGAATTTCGCCATATCGAATAGATAGGCCTGCAACACATTGGGCACCATGCCCAGCTTTTCCTCGCAAAGCTGCAAATAGCGCTTTGTGCGTTCTGGCAGTTCTGACGTGGCGGGCAGATCCAGCCGTGTGACCTGTCGTGTCATTGTGGTGCCTCCTTCAAACCCTGCTCGCGGTAGTGATAGCGCGCGCAGACTTGCAGGCCAAGCCGCTCGTAGAGTGTGCGCGCGCCGGTATTCGCGTCTGTCACAGCTAGTGCCAGCATATGTGCCCCTTGCGCCTGCGCCCACCATGCAGCCCCTTGCACAATCAGCGCGCCAACGCCCTTGCGCCGCATATGGGGCAACACTTCGATGGCATGAACCATCGCAATCTTGTCATGCAGTGCACAAAATGCGACGCCTGCGGCGCGGTCCTCGATGCGCGCGACCAGTCCCGTTTTTGGGGTGCAGGCGCGCTCCATCACTGCGATCTTCGCAGGGCCAATGCCCCCTTCGGCCCAGATATAGCGCATGATCGCCAAAGGTGGCCAGATATTGAACAGGCTGACATGCCCCGGCTTGCGCGCCAGATCGGCAGCGGGGCCTGCATAGATGACAGTGGGGTCCAGCAAGTTATAGCCGCGTCCGGTCAGCACCGCGTCCAGTGCCGCATCGCCTGCGGTCAGTCGAAACAAGGGCTGTTGTCCGCGTGCCTGCATCCACGCTTCTGCTGTGGAAAGAGGGGCGTCGTCGTGTAGCGGGCTTGCCGCCGAGACACGCTTGCCCCCGCCCGCACCATCGCGCAAGCGCCAGCCATCTTGTGTGTGGGTGGCTTGCGCAGGCCATGTCGCGTCCAGTGCGGCCATCAGGCTGGCCGCGTCTGGCTGGNTCATGCCACAGCCTCGGGGAAGAGTGCGGCCAGTTTGACAAGGGCCGCATCCACCCGCGTCTTGTCTTCGCCGCGCACGACGACAGTTGCGCCAAATGCCCCGTCACGCTGAAACGGGTAGCAGCCAATGGACAGTTCTGGAAAACCTTCGGCCAGCGCTTTGAGGTCCGCTGCAATCTCGCCCTCGCCGCGTGGGATGGTCAGGTTCTGGGCGTAGAGGGCCGCACCCGCAGCAAGGGTGGGCAAAAGGGCTGCCACCATCGCCTGAAACACCGCAGGAACGCCAGCCATGACATGCACATTCCCGATGGAAAACCCCGGCGCGCTGGACACTGGATTCTCGATCAGGCTGGCCCCGTCTGGGATACGCGCCATGCGCAGCCGCGCGGCGTTCAATTCCAGCCCTGTGCGGGTGTAATGCTCGGCCAGAATGGCGCGCGCGTCATCGCGGATATCCACCCCCACCCCAAAAGCGGCGGCCACGGCATCGGCGGTGATGTCGTCATGCGTGGGACCGATCCCGCCTGACGTGAAGACATGGTCATATTCGGCCCGCAACGCATTTAACGCGGCCACGATGCGGTCATGCTGGTCGGTAACGATGCGCACTTCGCACAGGTCAATGCCGCGCGGGGCCAGTTGCCCGGCCAGATAATGCATATTCGCATCGCGCGTGCGGCCCGACAGGATTTCATCGCCGATGACAAGCATCGCGGCTGTGGGATTGGACATCGGCCTTCTCCAAAAAACGACTTTGGACAAGGTATAGGAGGGCGCGTGGCAGGTTCCAACCCCCCACGCGCGACGGATGCTGTCGTGGGTCAGGCCTCGGGGGTAGCAACCGCGCGCCGGTATATATGCCATGTGGCATGGCCCAGCACGGGCAGTGCTATGAACAGGCCCAGAAACAAGGGCACCATCGCCACGAACAAGGTTGCCGCGATCACTGCTGCCCATTTCAGCATGATTTGCGGGTTTAAGCGGACGGTTTCCAAGCTGGCAATCATCGCGGTCATGAAATCGATATCGCGTTCCAGCAACATGGGCAGGCTGACCACAGTGATGGCAAACAGCGCCATTGCCACCAAAGCCCCCGCAGCGGACCCGATCAGCAACATCATGACACCCGGAAATGACGCCAGCAGCGCAAGCGATTCGGTGCCAATGCCCGATTGCGCCATGAAAATAGCGAAAATGCCGCGTGCAAGGATGATCCAGAAACCGAAGATGATCAGGACGACCACGCCCATGACCAGCAGTTGCTCATCGCCGCGCCCGCGCATTGCGCCAAGGATGGCCCCCCATTCCATCGGCTCGCCTGCCTCGCGGCGGCGGCTGACTTCATAAAGGCCGACGGCCGCGAAGGGCGCGAAGAGCGGAAACCCTGCTGCAATGGGGATGAACCACGCCGCCTCTCCTCGGGCAAAAAGCCCGAAATACAGTGCAATTCCCCCCACAACATAGAAGGCCGCGAAAAACAGTCCAAAAGCCGGATATGCCTTGAAGTCACGCCAGCCCGCAGCCAGGGCCGCGCGCAGGTCTTTTTCTGACAGATCGCGCGCAATCTCCACTGGCGCGATCTGTGCGTGTTCGGTCATGCTCATCGGATACCCTCCCTGAAACGAAGGAGGNTAGCGTGCCAAAAACTGCCTTGCCGATCAAGTTTTTCAGCACATAGGAAGGGTGATCAGGCCGAATATACCGATTTTCAGGNCGCGCCCTTCAACCAGAGCGCGACTGGCCCGCGCTGCGCAAATCCTGCATCAGTTCATTGAGCAGTTTCGTCGCCATTTCATCGGTCAGATTGCCCTGATCGTCAAAAGCTTTCGACGGGTTCGACAGCAACATTTCCGGCCCTTGCAACAAATAGGGGCGAAACGCGACCATCATCAGGCGCAGGGCAAATTGCGTGCGCTCCCCGCCCGCGCGCCCGGCCGCCGCCGAGACAATGGCGACGGGCTTGTCCTTCCACGGGGCACCGCCACGGCTAAGCCAATCGAGGGCGTTCTTCAGCACGCCGGGGGGCGCCTTGTTATATTCCGGGCATGCGATGACAACGGCGTCTGCGTTGGCGATCAGGTCTTTCAGCTGGGTGACTTCTGCGGGTATGCCCTGCGCTTCCAGATCTTCGTCAAACAGGGGCAGGCGCAGATTGCCCTCTGCAAATTCCGCCGGACCAAAAGCCTCTCTTGCGGCATGCATCAGTTTGCGATTCCAAGACTCTTTGCGCAATGATCCGCACAACCCCACCAGTTTCAACTCAGACATGATATCTCCTGTTACTATTCGTCACACCAGCTATGACTCTGGGAACGAAAGGCAATCCTGACGGGTTGCACTCGGGCGATATATCTCTCACTCTGGTAGTGAACATGTGAAAAAAGAGGGTTCGATGACACAACGACATGGCGGGCAGATTCTGGTGGACCAGTTGAAGGCACAAGGGGTCACGCGGGTCTTTTCGGTTCCCGGCGAAAGTTTTTTGGCGGCCCTTGACGGGCTGTACGAGTCTGGCATCACAAATATCGTTTGCCGCCATGAGGGCGGGGCCTGCATGATGGCCGAGGCCCATGCCAAGCTGACTGGCCAGCCCGGTATCGTTTTTGTGACGCGCGGGCCGGGAGCCAGCAATGCGTCCAGCGGGATACATGTGGCGCGGCAGGATTCGACGCCGCTGATTATGTTTGTGGGCCAGATCGACAACCGCCACCGCGACCGCGAGGCGTTTCAGGAAGTGAATTACCGAGAATTCTTCAAGCCTATCGCCAAATGGGCCGCCGAGGTGGACCATACCGAACGGCTGCCCGAATATATCAGCCGCGCTTTTCATCAGGCCAGTTCTGGCCGCCCCGGCCCTGTGGTGCTGGCGCTGCCCGAGAATATCTTGTCAGCGCACGCGGATGTGCCGGATATTCCCGCAGTCGCCCCCACGCCGCCCTCGGTCTGTTCCGAGCAACTGGATGCGGTTCGGGACATGTTGTGCAAGGCAAAGCGCCCGCTGGTGATTGCGGGCGGGTCGGTCTGGTCGGCAGAGACGGCGCAGGCGTTGGGGCAGTTTGCCGATAATTTTGGCCTACCTGTCTGTGTAACCTTCCGGCGGATGGACCGGATTGACAACCGCCACCCCAATTACGCGGGTGATCTGGCCGTGGGCATGAACCCGAAGCTGGCGCAGCGGCTGCGTGACGCCGATTGCCTGCTGGTTCTAGGCTCTCGTCTGGGGGACATAGCAACGGGGGGCTATGAGCTGCTTGATCCGGCCAACCCCGGCAAGACGATCATCCATATTCACCCCGACCCCGATGAGTTGGGCCGCGTGTTCCGCCCCGATTTGGCGCTGGCCGCTCCGGCGGTCGATGTGATTGCGAAACTCAGCCAGCGCGCGGCACCCGACCACCCCGACTGGGCCGAATGGACCCGCGCGGCGCATGATGATTATCTGGCATGGGTCACGCCGGTTGAAACGCCCGGCGCGGTGAAGCTGGAGCAGGTGATACACCAACTGTCCGACATGTTGCCCGACAATGCAATTGTCACCAATGGGGCGGGCAATTACGCGGCCTTTCTGCACCGCTACCTGCGCGCGCGCGCCTTTCCGGGGCATCTGGCACCGACATCGGGGTCGATGGGATATGGCTTTCCGGCGGCGATTTCGGCCAAACTGGAACACCCCGACCGCCCCGTGATCTGTTTCGCAGGGGACGGCTGTTTCCAGATGACATTGAACGAGATGTCGACGGCCCGCCAATACGGGGCCAATATCGTGGTGATCGTGTGCAATAACGGCCAATATGGCACGATACGGATGCATCAGGAAAAGACCTATCCGGGCCGCGTCAGTGGCACGCAGATGTTCAACCCCGATTACGCAGCCCTTGCCCGCGCATATGGCGGGCATGGCGAGCGGGTGGAGCGAACAGAAGATTTCGCTGCCGCTTATAAGCGTGCCACGGATGCGGGTCTGCCTGCCGTGATCGAACTGGTGCTGGACCCTGACGCGCTGTCACCGGGGTTGACAGTGGCGGGGGCGCGTGCGCTGGCCAAGTGAGGCGCTTGAGGGAGAGGGGCGAGGGCGCGGCCCTCGTCGTCAGCATCGCTCTAACCCGTGGCGCGACGCTGACACCTCCTTTGAGTATTTTTAGCAAGAAAATGTTACTGGCGCAGCAACTCTGGCAAGTGGCTCATGTCATGGAAGACCTGCGCCCCCTCGGCGCTGAGATGTGCGCCGGTATCATGGGGCGCAAAGCCGTAGCAGCGCATGGCGGCGTTGCGCGCAGCGCGCGCGCCTGTGGCGCTGTCCTCGATCACCACACAATCGGCGGCGGCAGCGCCAAGGGTTTGGGCGGCGTGCAAGAACAGGTCCGGCGCGGGTTTGGGGGCGGGGACATGTTCGGCCGAAAACATCCGGCCCTGCATGCGCGCCCAAAGGGCAGGGTGCTGGCCAAGGGTGATTTCCATTTTGGCCATACGCCCGTTGGACGCGACGCAATAGGGAATTTTCGCCTGATCGAGCATGTCCATCACGGGCAGCACGCCCGGTATCACATCGACCCCGAGTTTCAGAAGCGCATAGATGCGGGCATACATATCCGGCACCCAGCCTTCGGGAATGGTTGCGCCCAATTCCGAAGCGCGTTGCCCGGCGCTGGCAATGGTGCCGCCCACGAACAGGTTTGTGACTTGCGAAATTTCCAGGGCCAGTCCGCGCTGTGCCAGGTCGTCACGCAGCAAGGTCAGGGTCAGGGGTTCGCTGTCTACGATCACACCATCGCAGTCGAAGATTACAAGCGCGGGCGTCATGGGGCCTCCTTGCGGCGCAATAGGGTGACATGGGTTTCGCCATAGCGGCGCTGGTCCAGAAGTTGAAACCCTTCAGGCGCCAGTTGCGGGCTGGCTTCTTCCCACATGATCCGTGCATCCGGTGCGAACCAGCCGCCAGCGAGCGCAGAGGCAAGAGCGGCTTCGCCCATACCCTTGCCATAAGGGGGGTCCAGAAACACGAGCGAAAAACCGGGGCCGCGATTTTCACCCAATTTTGTGGCGTCGCGGCGAAACAACCGTGTGCAACCCATGGTATGGGTTTTCTCGATATTGGCGCGCATCAATGCACGGGCTGCGGCCCCGTCATCGACAAAGGTGCAGTGTGCGGCCCCGCGCGACAGTGCTTCCAGCCCCAGCGCGCCCGTACCTGCAAACAGGTCCAGCACGCGCGCGCCGTCCAAGTCTGCACCGTGGCTGCCATTGATCAGCAGGTTGAAAATCGCCTCTCGCACGCGGTCAGAGGTGGGGCGCAGATGCGCGCCTGCGTCGCCCGCGCCAAGTTCGGCCAGTTTCAGCCCGCGATATTTGCCGCCGATGATCCTCATGTGCGCAACAGCGCCTTGAGGTCGGTTTGCGGGTCCGCGATTGCGGCTTTGTCCGGGCTGCGCCTTTGTTCCAGCAACCGCTTGCCGACCATAAAGGCGCGCGGATCGCCCAGTGCGTCGACCGCAAGGAATTTATCGCCTGCGAAATACCAGTGGCTGCGAGCATCCGTTTGCCGGACTACGACATGGTCATAGCCCGTATTCAGGCCCGCAATCTGCAATTTCATGTCATACTGATCCGACCAGAACCACGGCACGGGGTCATAGTCCTTGGCGGCACCCAGCATATTCTCGGCCACCAATTCGGCCTGATCAATGGCGTTCTGCACGCTTTCCAGCCGCAGATACGTGCCACGGTACGGGAAGGCCGCGCAATCGCCTGCGGCCCAGATATGCTGGTCGGATGTACGGCCCTGCGCATCGACCTTGATGCCATTCTCGACCTGTAGCCCAGCAGTTTCAGCCAGCGCAGTGGCGGGCATGATCCCGATTCCGGCGATCACAAAATCAGCGTCCAGATGCGTGCCATCGCTCAGGCGCACCCCCGTGACATGGGTGTCGCCCTCGATCCGCTCCAATCCGGTGGAGAACAGGATGCGCACGCCGTGGCCCTCGTGCAGCGCATGTACCGCCGCCGATGTCTCGGGGGCGGCAACCCGTTGCAGGATGCGCGGGGCCATTTCCAGCACTGTGACGTGCAGTCCTTTTTTGGCAGCGACAGCGGCTGCCTCTAGCCCGATATAGCCGCCGCCCACGATGATCACGCGCCGACCGGAGGTAAACTCCGGGGCCATTGCATCGACATCGGCAAGGGTGCGCACGACATGCACGCCGGGGAGCGCGCCGCCGATTGTGGCGGGCAGGTGGCGCGGCACAGAGCCGGTGGTGAAGGCCAGCGCGTCATAAGCAAAGACCTTGCCACCGAGGCGCAGGATCTGTTCGCCGCGGTCGATACTCTCGACCGGTGCGCCGAGATGCAGGTCGATCTGATGTTCTGCGTAAAAGCTCTCGGGGCGCAGAAACAACCGCTCTTGTGTCATTTCGCCCAAGAGATAGGCTTTGGACAGGGGCGGGCGCTGATAGGGGGGCACAGCTTCTTCGCCAATCAGCGCGATTTGCCCCGCAAAGCCCAAACTGCGCAGCTTGGCAACAAGGGAAGCGCCGGCCTGACCGGCACCGATTACGACAATTCTGTTCATTCTGCTTCTGCCCCTCTGGCCGCTCTGGCACGATACGCTATGTTCTGTGCACAAATAACCATAACAATCACAGGAGCCAATCCATGACACTCGCTACCGGGGATAAATTGCCAGAGGCCAGCTTTAGCCGCATGGGCGAAAACGGGCCAGAGCAGGTTGACTTGTCCAGCCTGAGCAACGGCCGCAAGATCGTGATCTTTGCGGTGCCGGGCGCATACACCCCCACGTGCCATTCCGCGCATGTCCCGAGCTTCATCCGCACCAAGGATGGATTCGCCGCCAAGGGCGTGGAAGAGATTGTCTGCCTGTCGGTCAATGATCCGTTCGTGATGAATGCTTGGGGCGAGTCGACAGGCGCGACCGCAGCCGGGCTGACATTGCTTGCGGATGGCACGGGCGCGTTCACCAAGGCAATCGGCATGAGCTTCGACGCAGCCCCTGTCGGGCTGATGGGCCGCTCAAAGCGCTATGCGATGCTGGTCGAAGATGGCACCGTCACGCTTTTGCATGTCGAGGAAGGCCCCGGCGTGTGTGAAGTGTCGGCCGGTGAGGCATTGCTGGCGGCAATGTAATGGATGGCTGCGCGCTCTCGGTGACGCTGAACAGTGATCTGGGTCAGATTGATCCCGGCGACTGGGACGCGTGCGCCAACCCCGATGGCGCGCAGCCCCCGCTTGATCCGTTTACCACGCATCGGTTCCTGCACGCGCTGGAGCGGTCGGGTTCAGTAGGCGCGGGCAGCGGGTGGGAGCCGCGTTATATATTGGTCCATCAGGGCAGTGACCTGATCGCCGCTGCGCCGCACTATGTGAAATCGCATTCGCAGGGTGAGTATATTTTCGATCACGCCTTTGCACAGGCCTATGCGCGCGCAGGCGGGCAGTATTATCCCAAGCTGCAAGTGGCGGTTCCGTTCACACCCGCAACAGGTCGGCGGTTTCTGTGCAAGCCAGGCTTTGAAGCGCAGGGCGCAGCCGCGATCCTGCAAGGCATGGCGCAGATTGCGCGCGACAACAGGCTCTCATCAGCGCATGTGACCTTCTGCACTGAGGACGAGGCCGCACTTGGCGCGGAGCAAGGCTATCTGCGCCGCGTGACCGAGCAGTTTCACTGGGAAAACCCCGGTTATCAGGATTTTGAGGGCTTTCTGGCGGCGCTTTCGTCACGCAAGCGCAAGACCATCCGCAAGGAACGCGCCACGGCACTTGGGTTCGGCGGCACGATCCGCGCGCTGACGGGCGATGCGCTGGAGCCTGCGCATTGGGATGCGTTTTGGGAATTCTATCAGGATACAGGCATGCGCAAATGGGGCACGCCTTATCTGACGCGAGCATTTTTCGATCTGGTGCAGGACCAAATGCGCGACGATGTGTTGCTGGTGCTGGCCGAGCGTGACGGAGAAGCGGTAGCGGGCGCGCTGAATTTCATCGGGCAGGATGTGCTGTTCGGGCGTTATTGGGGCTGTGTCGAGGATCACCCCTGCCTGCATTTCGAGCTGTGCTATTATCAGGCGATGGATTTCGCCATCGCGCGCGGACTGGGCCGGGTTGAGGCGGGCGCGCAGGGAACCCACAAGCTTGCGCGGGGTTACATGCCCTCAAGGGTGCATTCGTTGCATTACTTTCCCGAAGTGGGATTTCACAAGGCCGTGGCGCGGTATCTGTCGGAAGAAGGGCGCGCGATTGAGTATGAGATGCGCGCGCTTGCAGATTTCGCGCCATTTCGCAAACCGGATGGAGGATAGAATGGCTGAGAAACTGACGGATCGCACTGTGCTGGATGTGCTGATGGGCGCAGGCTGGAGCATGGTGGACGGGCGCGATGCCATCACCAAGGAGTTCATTTTCGCCAATTTCATCGAGGCATTTGGCTTTATGTCGCGCGCGGCTTTGGTGGCCGAGAAGATGGGGCACCACCCTGAATGGTTCAATGTTTACAAGACAGTGTCCGTGACATTGAGCACGCATGATGTGGGTGGATTGTCGGAACTTGACGTAACCCTTGCCAAGCGCATGGACGCGCTGGCCGGATAGGGCGAGCAAAAGCGCGCTGTGCGTGGCCCACCCGCCCACCCCCGTGCGCGCCGCGTTTCACGCGCCCCGCACTTGCCACGCACAGCGCGCTTTAGCGCTGGCCATAAGCGGGATTTCCCCGTATCGGCGCTGGCATGAGTGATCAGAATTTTCAGATATTCCTGGCCTGCCTTCCGGGGCTAGAGCCTGTTTTGGTGGACGAGGTGCGCGCCCTTGGCCTGCCGGACCCTGTTGCCGTGCCGGGCGGGGTTGAGACGTCGGGCGATTGGCCGGCAGTCTGGCGCGCCAATCTGTGGCTGCGCGGGGCCAGCCGTGTGCTGGTGCGCATTGGGGAATTTCGCGCGATGCATCTGGCGCAGTTGGACAAGCGCGCGCGCAAATTCCCTTGGGGAGATTTCCTGCGCGCAGATGTTCCGATCAAGGTCGACGCCATGTGCGCGCGCTCAAAAATTTATCACAAGGGGGCTGCTGCGCAGAGGGTGGAGCGCGCGATTGCCGAAACGCTTGGCGCGCCGATTGATGCGGCGGCTGGGCTGCGCTTGATGGTGCGGATCGAGGATGATCTGGTAACCCTCTCGCTCGACAGCTCTGGCGAGGGGCTGCACAAGCGCGGCCACAAGTTGGCGACGGGCAAGGCACCTTTGCGTGAAACCATGGCGGCGTTGTTTCTGCGCCAGATGGGCTATGATGGCACCCAGCCCGTGCTGGACCCGATGTGCGGATCGGGCACATTTGTGATTGAAGCCGCCGAGATTGCTGCGGGCCTTGCACCGGGGCGGACGCGCAGTTTTGCGTTCGAGCAATTCGCCAGCTTTGACGCCGCGGCATGGGAGAAGATGCGCGCTAACCCGTCGCGCAAGCCGCCCTTGCAGTTTTTCGGCTTTGACCGCGATCAGGGTGCTGTGCGCAACAGCGAACAGAATGCGGAACGTGCAGGCGTGGCTGCAAGCACGCGCTTTGTCTGCCAGCCCCTGAGCGCTTTGGAGCGGCCCGACACGGTCCCCGGACTGGTGATGATCAACCCGCCCTACGGCGCGCGGATCAGCAGCCCGAAGCTGCTTTACGGGCTCTATGCCAGTCTGGGCGAAGTGTTGAAGTCGCAGATGAAGGGCTGGCGTGTGGGTCTTGTCACGTCGGACCGCAAGCTTGCCCATGTGACCGGGCTGAACCTGACCCCAGGCCCGCTATTGCCGCATGGCGGGCTGAAGGTGCAGTTGTTCCAGAGCGGGGTGCTGTAAGCCCTCACCGGCCATTGAACATTTCGCAGGGCCCTGCGAAGCTGTCATCATGAATGACGGAGGCAAGGCATGTATGTGTCGGTAAACGGGGCAAAACTGTTCTTCGATGTGGACGGCGAGGGTCTTGCACCAGATGGCAAAACCATGCGGCAAAAACCGACAGTTATCATGGTCCATGGTGGACCGGGCGCGGATCATACGGTTTCAAAACCGTATTTTTCGCATCTGACAGATATCGCGCAGGTGATCTACTATGATCACCGGGGCAACGGGCGAAGCGATGCATGCGACGAAACCAGTTGGAACCTAGCGCAATGGGGCGACGATCTGAAGGGGCTTTGCGATGCCCTGAGTGTCGAAAATCCTATTGTGATTGGGACTTCGTTCGGCGGTTTCGTTACGCTGTCTTATGCAACCCGTTATCCCGGCCATGCGGCAGGTCTGGTGCTGATCAGCACAGCGGCCAAGGTGCATTTTCAAAGCATTTACAATGCCTTTGAGCGCCTTGGCGGAAAAGAGATCCGCGATATTGCCAAGGCCTATTGGGAAAACCCTAAAGAAGAGGGACGGGCGCTCTATCGGGATCACTGTGTGCCGCATTATAGCCACAACAGCTCTGCATCGACAGATTGGCTGTCGCGCATCTTATGGAAGGACGAAACGGCCCTGTGGTTCAATGGACCGCTCAACGAACATGGGCGCATGGATTTTCGCGCGGCTCTTTCCAAGATTGAATGCCCGACACTGGTTCTCGCCGGAGAGTATGATCCCATCACTCCGCCTGAGTTTAGCGAAGAAATCGCAGCCGGGTTGCGCCCTGAACAACTCACTTATCTTAAATTTCCTGATTGCGGGCATGGGGTGGTGGGTGACAAGCCCGACGACGCCCTCATCGCGCTGCGGCGCTTCATCCAATCCGTGCAAGCTTAGCGGCGGAACGGTAGCTTCTTCCCGCAAGCGCAGCTGCAATTGAACATAAGCGCGAACGACGGGTCACATGGCGCGCCCTAATCCTTGGGTGGGGCGTCGGGGTCTGGCTGGCTGATGCCCATGAACAGCTTTTTCAGCGGAAACGCCCAGAGAATGCCGAGCACGACATAAATGGCTAGTTCCAGCAAGAAGGGGGGCCGCTCAAAAAGGGTGACGATTGTAACCGCCACCACGATATACAGCGGCAAGGCCACCACCAGCGCGAACAGCGCCCAACGTCTACGTGCTTTCCAGGATAAGGTCATCAATCTGCAAACGGGTCCGTGACTAGGATTGTATCTTCGCGTTCGGGTGAGGTGGAAAGTAGGGCGACCGGGCAGTCAATCAACTCTTCCACACGGCGGACATATTTGATCGCATTCGCCGGCAGGTCAGCCCAGCTACGCGCGCCCTCAGTGGTTTCGCTCCAGCCCGGCAATTCCTCATAGATTGGGGTACAGCGGGCTTGCTGGTCGGCGGCGGTGGGCAGGTAATCCAGCCGCGTGCCGTCCAGATCATAGCCCACGCAGATTTTCAGTGTCTCGAACCCGTCCAGCACATCCAGCTTGGTCAGCGCTATGCCAGTCACACCCGATGTGGCGCAGGTCTGGCGCAGCAGACAGGCATCAAACCAGCCGCAACGGCGTTTGCGCCCGGTTGTGGTGCCAAATTCACGCCCGCGCGTGCCCAGACGCTCGCCATCGTCATCGTGCAATTCGGTCGGGAAGGGGCCTTCGCCGACGCGGGTGGTATAGGCTTTCACAATACCAAGGACAAAATCTATCGCGCCGGGGCCGACACCCACGCCTGTTGCGGCCTGTCCGGCGATGACATTGGACGATGTGACATAAGGGTATGTGCCGAAATCGACATCCAGCAGCGCGCCCTGCGCCCCCTCGAACAGGATACGTTTGCCGGCCTTTCGCTTGTCATTCAGCACCTTCCACACAGGGGCAGCGAATTTCAGGATTTCAGGCGCAACCTTGCGCAGATCGGCCAGCAAAGCGTCGCGGTCAATCGCGTCCAGCCCCAGCCCCGCGCGCAGGGCATTGTGATGCACCAATGCGCGGTCGACGCGCATCTCCAAGGTCGCATCATCGGCCAGATCGGCCACGCGGATCACGCGGCGGCCCACTTTATCCTCATAGCATGGCCCGATTCCACGGCCTGTCGTGCCGATCTTGGCGACAGAATTCTGGTTTTCGCGTGCGCGATCCAGCTCTCCGTGAAACGGCAGGATCAGCGGTGTGTTCTCGGCGATCATCAATGTCTCGGGTGTGATCTCAACGCCCTGATCGCGGATGGTGGCAATTTCGCTCAGCAGGTGCCAGGGGTCCAGCACCACACCATTGCCGATAATGGACAGCTTGCCGCCGCGCACAACGCCCGAGGGCAGCGCATGCAGCTTGTAGACCTTGCCATCTATCACCAGCGTGTGACCTGCGTTATGCCCGCCTTGAAACCGTGCGACGACATCGGCGCGTTCGGACAGCCAGTCCACAATCTTGCCTTTTCCTTCGTCACCCCATTGAGCGCCGACAACAACGACATTGGCCATAAGTGATCCCCTGATAAGATATGCGACCCGACAGCCCTCATAGCGCTGTCGCGCCGGAACTGAAACCCGAAATAGCATCTGGCACCAACTCGGCTGTTCTGCAAACAGGGGTTGCGGGACAGCGCCTCAGCGCCTAAGTAGGCCGCGTAACGAAAGACGGGTTGTCCTGATGCAAAATGTCGTGCTGATTGTCCATCTCTTGCTGGCGCTGACGCTGATCGGCGTCGTGCTTGTGCAGCGCTCCGAAGGTGGGGGGCTTGGCATTGGCGGGGGCGATGGCAATGCCAGCGCGGGCCGTCCGCCGCTGACGGCCATGGCCAAGCTGACTTGGGTGCTTGCCGCCGCGTTCATTGCGACATCGCTGACGCTTACGGTCATTGCAGCACAGCAATCCGCCACAAGCTCGGTTCTGGACCGTCTGGGCACGCCGACCGCACCTACCGAGCCGACTGTGCCGTCGCTGCCTTTGGGCGATGGCTTGTTGCCGCCGCCCGTTGCCGATGACACTCTGGCACCCCCCCCGGCCGACGACTAGGGGGTCGTCACAAGAACTAGTATGGGGCGCGTTTTTTTACCGCCCGATCTTGCGGCTGTCTTGCGGTCTTGCGGAATCTGGCGTATTCCTCGACTCCCGTGGTGGTCGTTGCCTGAAAGCAGGCATTTGACCAGCGAAATGCAGTTTCACGGGGGGTCGCAGGACCATGGCGCGCTATATCTTCATTACCGGCGGTGTTGTTTCCAGTCTGGGCAAGGGGCTTGCTTCGGCCGCACTCGGTGCTTTGCTGCAAGCACGTGGTTTCACAGTGCGTTTGCGCAAGCTGGACCCCTATCTGAATGTCGATCCTGGTACGATGTCGCCCTTTGAACATGGCGAGGTGTTTGTCACGGATGACGGCGCAGAAACCGATCTGGACCTTGGGCACTATGAACGTTTCACCGGTGTTGCGGCCCGGCGCACTGATTCGGTGTCATCGGGGCGGATTTATTCCAATGTGCTGGAGAAAGAACGCCGCGGCGATTATCTGGGCAAAACGATTCAGGTGATCCCGCATGTCACCAACGAGATCAAGGATTTCCTTGCCATTGGCGAGGATGAGGTTGATTTCATGCTGTGCGAAATCGGTGGCACAGTGGGCGATATCGAAGGGCTGCCGTTTTTCGAGGCCATCCGCCAGTTCAGCCATGAGCGCCCGCGCGGGCAGTGTATTTTCATGCATCTGACGCTGCTGCCCTATCTGGCCGCGAGCGGCGAGTTAAAGACGAAACCAACGCAACACTCGGTCAAGGAATTGCAATCCATCGGGATTGCGCCCGATGTGCTGGTTTGCCGGTCAGAGCATCCGATCCCTGAAAAAGAGCGCCAGAAAATTGCACTGTTCTGCAATGTGCGCCCGGATGCCGTGATCCCCGCCTATGATCTGAAGTCGATCTATGAAGCGCCCATGGCGTATCACGGGGCAGGGCTGGATCAGGCTGTGCTGGACGCATTCGGCATCAACCCCGCGCCGCGCCCCAATCTGGCCCGGTGGGAAGATGTGATGGACCGGTTGGCCCATCCAGAGGGCGAGGTGCGCATCGCCATTGTGGGCAAATATGTGCAGCTTGAAGACGCTTACAAGTCGATCAAGGAAGCGTTGGTGCATGGCGGTATTGCCAATCGCGTGAAAGTGCAGGTCGACTGGATTGATGCGAGTGTTTTTGACGCGGCTGACCCCGGACCCGCGCTGGAAGCTTATCATGCCATCCTTGTGCCCGGCGGATTTGGCGAGCGCGGGACCGAAGGCAAGATCAAGGCCGCGACCTATGCACGGACCAAGAAAATCCCTTATTTTGGCATCTGTCTGGGCATGCAGATGGCCTGCATTGAGGCCGCGCGCAACCTTGCCGGGATTGACGATGCAGGCTCGGAAGAGTTTGACCTTGAAGCGGGGCACAAGCGCTTCACGCCGGTTGTTTATCATCTGAAAGAATGGGTGCAGGGCAATCACAGGATCGAGCGCAAACTGGGCGATGACAAGGGCGGCACGATGCGGCTGGGCGCCTATAATGCGGCACTGAAAGAAGGCTCGCGCGTGGCGCAGATTTACGGCAGCACCCGGATCGAGGAACGCCACCGCCATCGCTATGAGGTGGATACGAAATTCCGCGAAGCGCTTGAAGGCAAGGGTCTGACCTTCTCCGGCATGTCGCCGGATGGCAAATTGCCCGAGATTGTCGAGCATGAAGACCATCCGTGGTTCATCGGGGTGCAGTTCCACCCAGAGTTGAAATCAAAGCCATTTTATCCGCACCCGCTATTCGCAGATTTTGTGCGTGCGGCGATTGAAGTGTCGCGTCTGGTGTAAGCCGGGTTGTCGCTGACAGAATAGGCCGTGTCGCACATGGAAATGCACAGATTGTGCATTTCGGGCATGCGGTGCCCATGGATCAAAGCGCGTTGCCCTGCCGCCTGTCAGACCGCCCCGCATGGGGTTATCTGTTGCGCGACTTTCTGGAAATGTATCGCGCGCTGCCCGCAGGTGGCAGCGTCAAGATCAGGGCGCATCAGCGCCTTGTGCGCGAACGTATCACCGGTGTGTTGCGCGCGAACCCCAGTTTGCGCGACACGGATGCAGCCAGCAAACCTGTCACCCTGCACTTGCAACGCGCATTGGATCAGGGGCGCGGCACCTCTATGTCGCGTGTCATTCGTAGCATCGACGGGCTGCGCGACCAGCTTTCGTGGCAATATGGCTATGACAAGGTGCCGCGCGGACTGGACCAGAAATACGCCTATGCGGAACTTGTCGGCCCAACCGGGCCGGTGCTGAGCGATCAGATCATTTTGGGGCTGGTGCTGTTTGCGCCAAGCTGCATCTACCCAACACATGCGCATGACGGGATCACCGAAAGCTATATCTGCCTGTCGGGCGCGATGTCGCAAAACGATCAGGGCGTGTATGTGCCCGGCTCTATGATCTTCAACCCGCCGGGGCAGATGCACCGGATCACCGTTGCTGATCTGGAGCCTTCGCTGCTGGCCTATGCGTGGATCGGCCCGCATGAGAAACTGACATCGCAAAAAATGGTGTTCACCCGCAAGGCGCGGCGGTAAGGCTAGGGTCTGCCTGCCGCCGGTGCCGTCACAGCCTTAGCACAGCAAAACGGAACTGCCGGTCGTGCTGCGCGCTTCCATCTGCCGATGGGCCTCGGCCACATCTTCCAGCGCAAATTCCTGTCCGATACGTATCTTGACCTTGCCGCTTTCGACCATTTCGAACAGTTGCGCGGCCATGGCCTGACAAGTGTCATGATCGGCAATATGCGTGAACAGGGTGGGCCGTGTCAGTTGCAAAGACCCTTTCGCGCCCAGAATGCCCAGATCGAAGGGGGGCACTTTGCCAGAAGCATTGCCATAGCTGATCATCATGCCAACGGGGCGCAGGCAATCCAGCGACTGCTCGAAGGTTGCGGCACCGATGGAATCCATCACCACATCCACACCGCGCCCGTCGGTTATTTCGCGCACGCGTGCCACGAAATCCTCGCGCTCATAGTTGATGACCTCGGCTGCGCCATGGTCGCGGGCAAGCGCGCATTTCTCATCCGTGCCCGCTGTGCCGATCAGGCGAATTCCAAGCGCGCGTGCCCATTGGCAGGCGATCAACCCAACCCCGCCTGCGGCCGCGTGAAACAAAACCGTGTCGCCCGCCTGTAGCGGCACTGTGCGATGAAACAGATATTGTACGGTCAGCCCTTGCAGCATCATCGCCGCACCGGTGCGGAAATCTATGCCTTCGGGCAAGCGGCAGACCTGTGCCGCCGCCATGACACGCGCGTCGCAATAGGCACCGGGGGGCGCGCTGGCATAGGCCACGCGGTCGCCTTCGGTCAGGTGGGTCACACCTTCGCCGACAGCTTCGACCACCCCTGCGCCTTCCATGCCCAAGGCATGCGGCAGCGCCATCGGATACACGCCGGATCGCTGGTAAATGTCGATATAATTCAGACCGCAGGCATGATGGCGAATGCGCACTTCACCCGGCCCCGGTGCGCCCACCGCACGATGCACAAGCTTCAGCACCTCTGGTCCGCCGGGTTGCTCGAAAATCACCGTGCGTGCATCGCTCATTGTGTTGTCTCCTTGAAATAGGCGGCATAGTCATTGCGCAATGCCGCTTTTTGTACCTTGCCCATTGTATTGCGCGGAAGTTCCGGCAACACAATATAAGCCTTGGGTTGTTTGAAGCCTGCCAGCTTGTCGTACAAGGCCGCGTCTATCGCGCCAAGGTCCGGTGTTGCCCTGTCGGGCACCAGAACAGCGACCACCGCTTCGCCAAAGTCAGGATGGGGCAGGCCGATCACCGCGCTTTCCAAAACCCCCGGCATGTCGTCGAGGACCAGTTCCACCTCCTTGGGGTAGACATTATAGCCGCCCGTAATGATCAGGTCTTTTGCCCGACCTACTAGATTTACATAGCCTTGATCGTCAATCATCCCCAGATCACCGGTCATGAAATACCCGTCCGAACGAAATTCGGCGGCGGTTTTCTCCGGCATCTGCCAATAGCCCTGAAACACATTCGGGCCGCGCACTTCGATCATGCCGGTTTCACCCTGCGGCAGCTCCGCGCCGGTTTCGGGGGCTGCAATGCGCAGCGAGACGCCGGGCAGAGGGGGACCGACAGTGCCGGGGCGGCGCGCGCCGTCATATGGGTTCGAGGTCAGCATATTGGTTTCGGTCATCCCATAGCGTTCAAGGATCGCATGGCCGGTGCGCTCGGACCATGCAAGATGGGTTTCCGCCAGCAGCGGGGCAGAGCCTGACACGAACAGTCGCATATGCCCGACTGTGTCGCGGCCCAGCCGGGCGTCGCCCAGAAGACGCGTATAGAATGTGGGAACTCCCATCATCGTAGTGGCTTTTGGCAGAAACGAAAACACCTGATCCAGATCGAATTTCGTCAAAAAGATCATCTGGGCGCGCGACAGAAGCACCACATTGCTGGCAACAAACAGCCCGTGCGTGTGGAATATCGGCAGCGCGTGCAGCAACATATCATCAGATGTGAACCGCCACAGATCAGTCAGCGCTTCCGCGTTCGACAACAGGTTGCGCTGGCTAAGCATTGCGCCCTTGGACCGCCCCGTTGTGCCTGACGTATACAGCAGCGCGGTCAGATCATCGTCGCTGCGCGGCTCTGGTGTGACGCGCGTGGGCAAACTGTCCGCCAGCGCATCGAAACTGCCTTCAGACCCCAGACTTTCCAGCCGCACGCCCAGCTTGTCGGCCAAAGGTGCCAGCGCAGCCCTGCGCGCGGGATCGACCAGCAAAAGTTTTGCGCCGCAGTCGGTTATAAAATATTCCAGTTCGTCCGGTGTGTAGGCCGAGTTCAGCGGCAAAAACACCGCGCCAGTGGCAACAGCCGCCCCGTAAACTGCCAGCATTTGCGGTGATTTTGACGCTTGCACCGCCACACGTTCGCCCGGTCCAACCCCAAGTGCCCGCAAGGCGTTGGCAAAGCGTGCAAGCATGTCATGAAAACCCGCGGCACTAAGCTGGTCGCCCCCCGGCAGCGTCATGAAGGGCCTGTCCTGGCCAGCTTGCGGGGCGAACAAGGCGTCATATAGCGGATTGGTCATGGAAGGGGACTCCTCTCTTGGGGCAGGCACCGCGCGGCTTTCGTCAGTCTTGTGCGGCACGCGCCAACTGGCGCACGTGGCGGGTTGTCGCAATCTTGCCTTGGGTGGCATAACTTTCATGCTGGCTTTCGACTTGGTCGAGGTCGTAGAGGTAATTCACCATAGCGCCGCAAGATTGCGCCAAGCCTCGCCCTGAAATGTCGGCTTCGGCGTGTATCTCGTGGATCAGCGCGCCATTATGCAGATGAAACCGCGCCACGGGGTCACGCGGACGGTCGTGTTTGCCCTTCACCTCTAGCAGGTAGCGCGCGGCAAGGCGGCGCAGGCTGGTTTTCAGCGGCTCGGTCATCGGGTGTGGGGCGGCAAGCAGGGCTTTTGCTGGCTCATCGCCTGCGTGCTCTTGCTCGCGCAGCCACGCCCCAAGGCCTGGAATGGGTGACAGGGTGACAAACTGGCGCAGATGCGGCAAGTCTTGTTGAAGCAGCGCCACCACCTGCTTTATCAGCGAATTGCCAAAGCTGATGCCTTTCAGCCCCGACTGACAATTCGAGATGGAATAGAATGTCGCCGTATCCGCCTGCGCCGGGTCGAGCGGTTTGCGGTCATGCGCAAGCAGTTGTTGCACCGAACCGGGCACGCCCTTAACCAGCGCCACCTCGACGAAGATCAGCGGCTCGTCAGGCATGGCGGGGTGAAAGAAGGCAAAGCAGCGCCTGTCTTTCGGGTCAACGCGCGCGCGCAGGGCTTCCCAGTTGCCGATGGCATGCACCGCCTCGTATTCGATGATCTTCTCCAGCAAGCGTGCCGGGCTGTCCCATGTCACTTGATGCAGCACCAGAAAACCACGGTTGAACCATGACTGGAACAAATGCGCGAAATCCAGATCAACGCGCGGAAGTTCGGGCATTTCGGGCAACAATGTCAGAAGATCGCGGCGCATGCGCACCAACTCTACTGTGGCACCGGGGGCGTGGTTCAGGCGGCGCAGCACTTCCTGCCGTCGGGGTTCGGCCACCCGCAACAGCATTCTGAGATGCTTTGCATCGCGCGCCGCGCCATAGTTCAGCGCAGCCTGTGCGACAGCATCAGGGGTAATGTCATGCTCATTGGCAAGATAGGTGAAAAACGCGCGTTTGCCCGCTATGTCCATGCGCGCATAGACCGCCAGAATGTCGCGCGCCAGCCGCATGGTCGAGACTTCGCCCTCACCCGCCAGAAGTTCGGCGCACATGTCCTCGATCGGTTTGCCGGAAGTGGCGCGCAGGGGCGCGAACCGGCGCTCAACAAGTTGACTTAGCAAATCGCCCAGATATCCCGTCCGTGGCATGGTGCTTATCCCCATCTACGTAATTGCCCCATTATCCCAACCATGTGGCGATGCCCGGAAAGAGGCACAAGATCACGACGGCCAGAATCATGGAGCCAGAATACGGCATTTGAGAATGGTCTTCAGCTTGATACCCGGTTCGATTGGCCGACGGCTGCCGAGGCAAACTTCCAAAACTATCGCCTCGCACCCAGTCACAAGGTGGCAGGGGCCAGTCTGCTGTCCAGTATCATCCCGTGTTCGGCAAGGATGGGATGCGCGACCTTGACGAGAAGTGAATTGATTTCCTTGAACGCGCGCACCGCTTCCAGTTGCAGGTGCGATGTTGCAATGCTTTCGGCGTCACCTTGCGCAAGCCGCGTTAGATGGCGGTCATGGCTGTCACGTTCCAGTTTACGCATCCGTTCTTTCTCGCGCATCAGCGCTTGGGCCGATCCTGCATCGCCCGAGATCAGAACATTCAGTGCCAGTTGCAGATTGGAGCGCACTCGCGCATGCATGGTCTGCATCTCGGTCCACCCATCTTCCGAGAATTTCAGGCCACGCTTGCATTTATCCTCGGCCAGCGGCAGCAGGGTTTTCATGATAATGGCACCGACATGTTCAAAGCTGATGGCCAGATCGCTCAACTCGACCCCAAGGCGCATTTCAGCTTGGGCAAGGTTCTGGCGGTTCACCTCGACAATATAGAGCATCACCGCTGTGTGGCGCGCGCTGACATCCTCCTCCAGTGCTTTCAGTGCGGCGACCTGACCGGGATCGGCCTTTGCCAGAATATTCATGACAGGGGTAAACATTTCTTCAACGCATTCCCCCATCAGCAGCAATTCCCGCTTGGCCGAGGCCAGTGCAAGCGCTGGCTGGTCAATGACGCTGTCATCCAGCGCTGTGCGCCGCGTCTGTGCGGGGTCTGGCAGCGCTGCCGGGTCTGGCAGGGCAAAGGTCGTCAGCCGCAAGATTGACGGCACCAGCGGCAAAGCGACCATCAATAACGCCAGATTAAAGGCCAGATGCAGATGGACAAGCTGCACCTCTGGCCGCGTGCCAAGCATGTTGAAATCCGGCGCGGCCACAAGCACCACCAGCAGCGCACCCACAGCGAATGTCCCGCGCAGCACCATATTGCCCAGCAGCACACGGCGCGCCGGGTTGGGCATGGTTCGCGCAAGCCATAGCGCAATCAGACCTGCCCCGAAATTCGCGCCGAGAACCATCGGGACCGCGGCTTGCATTGGCAACACTCCCTGTTGCGCCAGCGCTGCCAGCAACAACACCATAGCGACCGAGGAATGCATGCCCCAGGTCAGCAAGGCGACGATGACAAAGGCCGTCAGCGGGTCGCCCTGAAGATAGGCCATTGCGGCGGGCAGTGTCGCACTTTCGCGCAAGGGCTCGGTTGCCTGTCCGATCATCTGAAGGGACAGCAGCACGAAACCTATGCCCAGAATAATCCGCCCGACCTGCCGGATGCTGCGCCGCTCGAATTTCAGAAACATCACAACGCCGATCACCAGCAGGGCAGGGATCAGGCTGGACAGATCCAGCGCCAGCACCCAGACAACCAGCGCTGAACCCAGATCAGCGCCGATCAGGGCCGCCAGTGCCGCAGCCCCCCCCAGCAACCCCCGCGCCACGAAGCTTGCAGATAGCAACCCGACCGCCGTCGCACTTTGCAGCATCACAGCCAGCACCATGCCGGCGCCTGCCATCCCGACAGTGCTGCCCTCTGACTGGCGCAGCTTGTCGCGCAACTGCGTGCCAAAGGCGCGCTCCATGCCGGTGCGCACCATGCGCACGGCCCAAAGCAGCAGCAGCACGGCAGCCGCAAGGTTGAGCAAAAGTAANAGTGGGTGCATGTCAGGACGTCTTCGTCTGTGAGGTTGGCAGGGTCTGAACGTGACACCATTCCGCGCTGTGTGCCATAGGTCAAATCGATATTCTTCCGGTGACGCTGCCCGCGCTTGCTGGCGCAGGGGTGTTTTTCAACGCACCCCTTCATTCGGACGGGGAAGCGGCATGACCTTTCCAGTTAAGGTGGCCCCAGACAGCAGAACGGAGAAGCACACCCATGCAGAACAAGTTCTTTGTTTGGTCATGCGCCGCCGTCATGGCGCTAACGGTTTCCAAAATTGCCCTCGCCGATATCGACGGATCATACGACCACGCGGACATTCCGCGGATTGCGGGGTCGAGCATCGTCTATTTCGACAGAACTGAATTTGACCGTGTCAGCATTCCGACAGGGCCATATGACGGGGATGACGTGGAAAGCGCGGAAACGATGGAAGGCGAGGTATTGTCGCTGAGCTATACGTTCGACAACCCCGATATCTCTACGCTTCAGGTCAAGCGCAACTACCTCAGCGCGCTGGAAGAACGCGGGTTCGAGGTGCTCTATGCGGCGTCAAATGATGATCTGTCCAGCGGGACAGGCCGATCGTTCTTTGTGCATGGAACGGATACTTTCTCGCGCGGGGCGCGGGGTTGTTGCAGACTGGATACGGGTGACCGCGAAATCCGCTATATCGCCGCGCGCTCTGCCGATGGCACTGTGCTTGCGGGGCTTGCTGCGTTCAATGCCCGCAGGGTGGACGGGCCAGCCGTGTCCATGACCATCATCACCGCCGAGGAGATGGACACTGAGATGGACCATCAACCCCTGACTGTCAGCGAGATTGAGGCGGGATTGATCGAACATGGCCGCGTGGCGGTGCAGGATATCTTGTTTGAGATCGATTCTGCGCAAATCCGGCCCGAATCCCATCAGGCGCTTGCGACAATCGCTGATCTGATGCGCGATGTGCCGGATATGAATCTGCTCGTGGTCGGCAATACCGACAATACTGGCAGCTACGACTACAATCTGGCCCTGTCGATGGAACGGGCAACCTCTGTTGTGTCTTATCTGACGCGTCAGCACAGTGTTTCTGCCGACCGGTTGCAGGCCGCTGGGGCGGGCATGATGGCCCCGATTGCGACCAATCGCACCGAACAAGGCCGCAGCCTGAACCGCCGGGTGGAGCTGGTGGAGATGCGCCGCTAGCGGTCATTGGCACCCGGAAAATAGGCCCGCCCCATGTCACAACGACGCATTTACGCGCGTTTCAATGCTCAGGAGGTTTGCTCATGACAGCTTGTTTGCCTCAGGCCTTCCATGTTCATCGGATACCGGTGTGGGCCTTATGCGCTGTTATGTTGGGCGGTTCACTGGCCCTGTCGCCTGTTTTCGCGGATGAGGGAACTCCGCCGATCTTGCCCGCTGAGGGGACAGAGCAACCGAGTGTTGCGCCAGACATAGTCATTTCCAGCGACACGCCTCTCTTAGAGCTTCTTGGTGATCTGGAAATGCAGGACCATCCACAAATGCAGCCTTTGGTGCCGCTTGCCTTGCCGGATATGGCCTTTGGCCCGATGCAGCCCGATCCAGAGGGTTATTTCGTAGCACCCGCCACTGCGCCGGTCGGCGCGCGCATCCCTGTGCAATTGCCCTATGACGACAGAAGGTCGGCGGACAATCTTGTGTTGATTGATCCGGATTTGCCCGACACGGCCATGACAAGCCCGTCGGGGCGCAACACACATCGGATACACGACCATGAATTGGTGCACCGCAGAGCTGCGGATACTCCGGGCATATATGAATTGCGTCTGCGCAGATGGGCGAATTTTGACCGGCGCGTCATGGCGCGCAGACAGATTGAACTGTTCGACATCGAGATCGACATGCAGGTTCCTGAAGAGGTCGGCGCGTGGGACGAGTTTGCGATTTACTTAAATCCGGTGATGGACGGACATTTGGTTATTGTGCCGTCTGATCGTGACCCTGAAAACTTGGTCAATGAAAACACACGCCGTGACAATCTTGTCGAAGATGCCAAAGGGCCGGGCCTATTCACCAGAACTGCGCCAAGAAGTTCCGGCGATTATGAAGTGCGGTTTCATTTCAATCCCAGCCCGCGCTGGTCGGAACAAACAGGGCGCGCAGGTCGGCTGATGGCGCGTGCACCTTTGCGCGTGGTTGATGCGGGTGAGGAAGAACAGGCAGAACCCGACGCCGACAAGCTTGCCGAACTGGAAGCGCAGATAGAGGCGCTTTCGAAAAATCTGGATCAGGTCACATTCGCACAGGCAGAGGCGATTCGCGACGAAATCGCAGCACTTGGGCTGCCTGCGCTGGGCTTGGTGGTCGAATTGCTGGACCGGCAGCAGATCAGCCCGCAGCTGTTCTTTGCGGTAACAGCGCCGCAGCCGCCTGCGCAATGGGGCGCTGTTCAAGCAAGCACACAGGGTTTGCCTGCGGGGTCTGGGTCTGGGTCTGGGTCTGGGTCGGGGGCCACCGATCTCCAACAGCCACAGATGCAGGTTGGCGACGCGAATTACCAGGTCACCGGTGTTGCATCAGATGACGTGCTCAACATCCGCAGCGGGCCGGGGGCCGAGACTGTGATCCTTGGTCTGTTGCCCCCTGATGCAACAGGCATCAGCGTCACGGGCGAGACTGCACAGGCGCAGGATGGTGGCATCTGGTGGCAGATCGCTGACCCGACCTTGCCAGGCGGCTTGGGCTGGGTCAATGCGCGTTTCTTGGCACCGACCGAAGCCGGCGCAGCACTGCCTGCGACCGACAATGCGGACGTATCGCCCCCGATACATGCAATGCCGCCCATGCGTGTTGCAGGTATTTCCGCCAATGAGGTCTTGTATCTGCGTGCCGCCCCGTCTGGGGATGCACCTATTGTGGGCATGCTGCCCCCCGACGCGGATGATCTGGTCGTCACAGGCATGACACAGCAGTCAGGTGGCACAGACTGGGTCGAGGTGCAGCACCCGCAATCGCCGGATGGCTATGGCTGGGCGGATGGTGCCTATCTGGTGGCCATGCAAGACCAGCCCGCAACGCCCGGCGCGGGCGAGGTTGCGCAAGCCTTCACGCAAGCGCCGGGTCTGGACCCGATTGACCCGATGGAGCTGGAAAACCAGATCGCGCAAATCCTGCATTACGCCCAAGATACGGTTATGGGGCCGGGGGCCGCTCTGTCGCCGCTGACGAAAAGCATCGTGGCGGTGCAGTCGCATGACGGACGACTGCCCAGTGTGCGCTATCATCTGACCCATGCCTATGCCGAAGCCACAGTAACTGCGGGCGGCGCGACCGGATTGATAAGTCTGATCGAGTTGCGCCGCTTCAACCTTGGCCCCGCGCGCCATGCGCAGGTCGTTGCTGAACATGGCGCTGAGAATGCAGCCCCGCTAGAGGTGTTTGGCGAAGGCCCGCATCTGGTCTGGCGCTTTGCGCTGCAAGGGTTGCGGGGCGTGAATGCGGTGATCCTGTCTGCCGCGCGCGGTGAGATCGACATGCCGGAAGAGGATTGTCTGGGCTTTCACTGCTTGATGGCGCAGTCAATCATTCCCCATATGGCGGATTGGCAGATGCAGCCTTCGGTGCCGGCCCCAGAGTTTCGCCCGTCTTATGACGAATTGTGGCAGGGCGGCCCCTCCAGCCCTGCGGTGCTGGATATGCTGGCGCTGCATAACGGGCTGGCCGAAGCCGAAGCCAGGCGCGACGACGCACGCTGGCGTGCGTTTGAATGGCGCGAAGGGGCAGGGGATGGCACGCCCTTTGTCGATGTCATCATCGAAACCGGGCTGGCACAGGATGCGGGCGCCGAGGTTGTGCTGCGCGACACAGATCTGATGGATGATGAATTGCAGACGATCTGGTATCGCCTTGGCGCTGTTGCGGGCGAGCAGGGCGCGGAAATCTGGCCCGGCCAAGCTTCGGAGAAATGGCCTGACCGCAGGTAATGCGCGGCACACACCCCATGACTGCTAACTGAAAAGGAACAGATATGTATTTCAGCAAGAAACCCGAAAACCGCCCGCTGACCCTTGCTGCCGTGCTGGCACTCGCCCTTGCGCCGGTACCGGCCAGTGCAGATAGCGAGATGACGGATTTCGCGTTCGAGATGGTTGATCCGGGATTTTGTGCAGCCCCTCCGCCCGATATGTCCGACGATCAGGTGCGCAACTCGGCTGCGGAGCGGCCAGATGACTTTCCGGTGCAGGGCGGCATTGATGCACCGATTTCGGCCGAAGTGCAGGGCGATGCCTTCTTTGCACGCGGCAGTGGGCGCAATGCCATCGCCAGCACGATCTATGCGGGCATCATGCCAGATACAGGTGCCGTTTCATTTTTGTGTCTGGCGCTGGTGCCGGTAAACGAGATGAACCTGACGGATGGCCAAGCCGATCTGCGTGGTCCCGATGCTGCACCGGAAGATGGCGATTACTACATGGTGCTGGGCCGCATTCTGAGCCGCGACACCCACGGTGCGGAACAGGTGCTGGCCGATATCGAAACCGCCAATGGCACGCTGGATTTCAGCGCGGATCGTGGCGATGAGATCGCGGGGCGCTTGGCACTGACGGGCCAGATGACGGATGGCAGTGCGCTGGACCTCAGCTTCGATGTTACGATGATCGAGGATGAGTATGTGCGTTTCGTCGATCTGTCGGGCGACTAGGGTGCATCGCGGGCCAAGGCCCGAGGGACGCGACACCTTGTGACCCGGCAGGGCTACATTTTGGCAAATAAGGGAGTGCGAGATATGCTCAGATTACCTTACCGCGTCGCAGTCAGCCTGCTGGTGATGGGGGCCTTGTTCCTTGCGATGCTGAATTTTGCGCAGGCGAGCGAAGTCACTTACCGAGTTGTGAATGTTGCTGCGAATGATGTGCTGAATGTGCGGGACCGCGCCGGTGTTTCCGGCAGCCGCATTGTCGGGGTCTTGCCGCCTGGAACTGGCGGGGTTGTATGGACAGGACAGCAGGGCCGGTCTGGCGATGGCGGTCTGTGGTACCGTGTCATTCACCCAAGAATACCGGCAGGCGGCTGGGTCAATGCGCGTTTCCTGGCGGAAGAAGCTTCGGTCGCACCCCCTGCAAGTGCAGAACCCCCCGGCAGTCTGTTCAAGGATCACACTGCGCCCAACCTTGACTACAAGGTGGTCGGTGTCGCTACCAATGACGTGCTGAACATTCGCTCGGGCGCGGGGGTCGAGCATGGGATCATCGGAATGTTCCCACCCGATGCGCGCCATGTCCGCATAACCGGGCGAATCAACACGCTGCCCAGTGGTGCCGTCTGGGTAGAGGTCCGCTCGGCCACGTTGCCAAACGGGGTTGGCTGGGTAAACGGGCGGTTTCTGGACCGGATGTGACGGCTTGCGATGCGACCGCGCCCTGCCCATCACAGGTAGGGCGCCGGGCAAATTGGCCGACATCGAGGATGGGCCGAATACACCGAATCTGGCGGGGGCCATCCCTGCTGTGGCGGTAGTGCTGCGGAACCAATATCGCGCTTGTGCATTAAGTATCTGCTAGCCGTGTTGATATATCCACCTGAACGCGTGGGAAGACATTCTTGCGCAAGCGCTTTACTGCGCGCTCGGATGCGACTTCACCTCGGCAAGCTGACAGATTACTTTTGAAGGAGCAAAGCGATGCGCAGCCTTAATTTTTATGCCACGACAGCATTAAGCATATGTCTGTTTTCTGTCCCGGTGATTGCGTCGGAACACGCCAGCGACGCCACAGAAGACGAGGTCGCATTGTTCGCACCGCTTGTGCAGCCCTGCATCGCCGAACCTGAAGGCGACGCCTGCGCGCCCGTGCGTGCGCTGGTCGCCGCATGTGCCGCCGACATGACGCCCCAGAAATGCGAGGTCATGTTCGACGATGGCGGCGCGGTGTTCGAGGATTCTGAACTTGTCGCGCGGATGCAAGTCGTGCTGCAAAATGTCGAAGAGGCAATGCCTGAATTCGCATCCCCCAAACCAGATGACCTGCCTGAAGATGTGCTGGAGAGCGAGCGTATTGATGCCGAAACCGAGTTGCTTCTTGGTGATGAAAACCAGATGACCCATTCAATCCCGCCCGTACTCGACGGTGAATTAGATGACGAGTTGCAAGAGGAGTTGAAGGAGTCGGACGCTGAATCGCCCCAAGATGATGCCGATGGCGAACCTGCGGCCCCTTGATGACCCCGCGCGGGTATCGACAATAGGAAAGGTATATGAAGGGGCGAATGCCGCGTTTGGCGCAGGCGAACAGGCTTTGCTTGCCGGGTCCGCGGCTCCACCGTAAGCTGCGTGGAAAGCAGGAGGATGCGCCATGAGCTGGAACCCGACTCTGGAGCCAGGTTGCCCCGATGATGTGGGCGTTGATGCCATTGAGACGCTGATCGTGCCGCGCGCGCGTGATATTGGCGGGTTCGAGGTGCGCCGCGCATTGCCTGCACCAAAACGGCAAATGGTGGGGCCGTTTATCTTTTTCGATCAAGCGGGGCCTGCCGAATTTCTGACCGGAAAGGGCATAGATGTGCGCCCGCATCCGCATATCGGGCTTGGCACCGTCACGTATTTGTATCAGGGCGAGTTCCATCATCTGGACAGCACCGGGGCTGATCAGGTCATCCGCCCTGGCGCGCTGAACTGGATGATGGCGGGCAAAGGGGTGACCCATTCCGAGCGCACACCCCAAGTGACGCGGCAAGGTCCGTCTAGCCTGTTCGGCATCCAGACATGGATTGCCTTGCCAGAGGACCGTGAGGATGACGCACCGTTTTTCGAACATCACGGTGCAGATGCTTTGCCTGAAATCCAAGATACCGGTATCAGGGCGCGGCTGATCCTTGGCACCGCTTACGGCGCGAAAGCCCCGGCCACGATGTATTCCGACACCTTCTACCTGGATGTGGTGCTGGAGCGCGGCGCGCACTTTCCCTTGCCCGATGACCATGAGGATCGCGGCCTTTACATCACATCCGGCACGGTTGAGATCGCGGGCGAGGTGTTTGAGGCCGGGCGCATGATGGTCTTTCGCCCCGGCGACAGGATTACGGTACGTGCGGGTGAACAGGGTGCCCGCCTGATGGCACTGGGGGGTGCCACGCTGAACGGCCCGCGCCATATCTGGTGGAATTTCGTCGCATCCTCGCGCGAGCGGATCGACGCTGCGAAAGAGGAATGGCGCGCGGCCAGATGGGGGCAGGGGCTGTTCGACCTTCCGGCAGAGGATCGGGCGGAATTTATCCCGTTGCCTGAAAGATAAGCTCGCAATTACCTTTTGCGCGCCGGTGTCAGGATCATGTCAAAAGCAAGCCCCAGACGCATCTCGGCTTGCAAGACCACCTGAGCGGCTGCGCGCGCATCCTCGCCTGCGTCATGGTGCCGGAANTTCAGATTAAGGACTTTCTTCAGGTTTCCAAGCCCATGTCCGCCATTGCCTTTTAGTTCCGGCCAGGCACGCCGCGCGATGGTCACGCTGTCCAGCCAGCGGAAATCCGGTGCGTCAACGCCATAGGTCCGGCTGGCAGCATTCACCGCCTGTTTGTCAAAATTGCTGTGCTGTATCAGGTGATGCCGCGACAAAAGCGGGAAGAGTTGATCCAGCACGTCGTCGAAGCGCGGCGCACCCATGACATGCACAGCGCCAATCCCGTGAAGTCGGGTGTTGAAGGCGTCAAAATCTGTGCAGGGGTCTACCAGTGTCGAAAAAGTCAGGATCTGGTTGTCTGGCCGAACACAGGCCAGCCCGATCTGGCAGATGCTGGCCGCATCGCTACAGGCCGTTTCGACATCCAGCGCGATGAAGCGGAAGTCACCTTCCGGGATCATGGTGCGCATTGCTGTTCTTCCTTGTGTGTCGGGGCCACGCATTCCGAAATGCTCTGCCATATCTTGTCGCAACTGCAAGGTGATTTTTCAAGGCCGCACCATTTGCTTGGCAGGGTCCAGTAGCGACAACTTCGGAACGTATGCGCAGACGGGTATGCTTGCCGATCTGATGAGTAGCTCTGTGCGAATAAGGCCATGTATGTCTGCCTGCAACGTCGCTCTTGCGCGGTTTGCGCTTGGTCAGGTCGGTTTGCAGCTTGGCCTTCGCCCCTTTCATGCAGGCGTGGATCGTGATGCACGTGCGCGACCTTGTGACAAGGTTTTGTCAGATTAATACTTGCGTTACGCGTAACAATAAGGGTAATAAGGCAATACGGGAGGAGACTATGGCTTATTCGCGACGCGCGTCACTGACTGATATCGTCTTTGGGATCGTATCTTCGATCGTCGTGCTTGCCCTGATGTATCAGGCGCAGGATTTCGCGCCGCGTGCCCGTTTGTTCCCGATGGCAGTGCTTTGGGTTCTGTTATGTGCGGCAGTCATCACAGCATGTGTCGGGGGCTGGCGCCTTTTTCGCGCGGACTCAGAGCCTGAGGCGATGGACAGATCGTCGTTGCGACTGGTTGTGGCAAGTGCGCTGGTTGCATTCGGTGGGGTGTTGCTCACTTGGGTGGGCTTCTATGTCACCTCGCTGCTCATGATCGTGGCCGTATTCGTCCTGCACGCCACCCTCGCTGAAGGGCATATGCCAAAGGCAAAGGTCTTGCTGGTGGGCGGCGCTTATGCAGTCGTCGCCACGGGCGTGATGTACCTGATTTTCACCGTTGCCATTGGCCTGCCTGCCCCATCGGGCACGCTATTCTAAGATTCCGGCGCAAGAGGTCGCGCCGAGAGGCGTTTGCGCTGGCACAGCAGACCATCTGACTGAAACCAAAGGGAGAACAACATGACACGCATCACAGGTTTAATTCTTGGCGCATCCTTCGCGTCGCTGATGGCAAGCACCGCCATCGCCTCTGACTATCCCACTCAATCCATCACGGTCATCGTGCCTTATGGCGCAGGCGGGGGCGGCGATACAGTTGCGCGCATTGTATCTGACAAGCTATCGGACGAGCTTGGCGTGACCATCAACGTCGTGAACCGGCCCGGTGCCGGTGGCGAAATCGGCATCAGCGAAATGGCAGCGGCCGATCCGGATGGCTACACGCTGGGAGTCTTCGGCTATCCCGATAATTTCGTGATCGAATCCACCCGCGAGGTCGATTTCAATTCAGACGAAGATCTGGTTGTCTTGGCGCAATTCGACAATATGCCAATGGGCATTTTTGCCAAGCCAAACGCGGCCTATTCCAACATGGAAGAGTTGCAGGCCTATGCAAGCGACAATCCGGCCGCGTTGATCATTGGCGAAAGCGGGGCGCTTGGGCTTTTGAATGCGCTGGCCTTTGCTGACAATCTGGACGTTGTCCTGACCGATGTGCGCTATGGCGGCGGCGGCGATCTGTTGAACGCGTTGCTGGGCGAGCATATTGATCTGGCCTCCACCTCGTCGATGAGCCACGACCCCATCGTCGATGCGGGCGGTGTTCCAATTGCCTTCGCCGCGTCAGAGCGGATGGACATGTTCCCGGATGTACCAACCCTGCGCGAATTGGGTGTGGATCAGGTCATGGAAGTGGGCCGCGTTATGGTTGCACCAGCCGGTGTGCCGGATGAGGTGCTTGCACGTCTGACCGAAGCGCTGGATGCCATTTCCACGAATGAGGACATGATCGAAACCTTCGCCAATGCCTCGCTGCCCTATGCCTATCTGGGCCATGAGGAAGTGAATGAAAAGGTTGAGGCCAGCAATGTCGCACTTGGCGCTGTCATTGAGGCCCATGCCGACAAGTTCTGATCGGTTGCCGTAAACATCAGCAAGGCCCGCTTCCGGGCCTTGCTGCCAGCTTTTTCTTTCCCCCCAAACAGGGTGCGCTTTGATGGAAATCTTCGCCTTCCTTCCCAATCTTCTTGCGCTGGATGTGCTGGCTGCTGTTTTTGTAGGTGTGCTTATCGGGATTCTGGTGGGCGCTGTTCCGGGGTTGAATGGAGCGGTTGGTATTTCACTATTGCTGCCGCTGACCTTTGCGCTGCCGCCCGAGGTGGGCCTGCTTTTGCTTGGCGGCATTTATATGGGCTGCATGTATGGCGGCTCGATCACGGCGATTCTGATTAATGTGCCCGGTGATGTTGTCGCGGCCCCCGCCGCGATGGAGGGGTTTCCCCTGACCCAGCAAGGGCGCTCAAAGGAAGCACTCTATTATTCCATTTTCTCCAGCATGATCGGCGGCGTCGTGGGCGTGATGGTGTTGATCCTGTTCACACCCCCCTTGGCGCGTTTCGCTCTGCAGTTTGGCCCCGCCGAGATGTTCTTTGTCGCCCTTTCCGGGCTTATCATTGTGGGTGCCCTATCTGGCAGCCTGTGGAAAGCGGCCTTTGCCGTGGCTTTTGGCCTGTGGCTCAGCACAATCGGGCTGGACCAGATTTCGGGCGCGGACCGTTTCACCTTTGGCGAGCGGGACTTGCGCTCTGGCATATCCGTTGTGCCTGTGGTGCTGGGGCTGTTCTGTATTGCCGAGATGATTACCAATATCGGCAAGCGCGCCAGCGATCTGGTGCAATACCGTGACCAGCAGATCACGCGCCGCGAAGTGTTGGGCGATATGACCCGCCACAAGGTGCTGTTGGCCAAAGGCTCTTTGATCGGGACATTTGTCGGGCTGCTGCCCGGTGTCGGGACAACGCTGGCCGTTTTCATGTCTTATGCCGAGGCGCGCCGTGCGTCCAAAACGCCCGAGAAATTCGAAAAAGGCAGTGTCGAAGGTATCATGGGTGCCGAAAGCGCCAACAATGCCACGGTCGGCTCATCGCTCGTGCCGTTGCTGGCGCTGGGGGTCCCCGGCAGCCCCACAACAGCCATTATCGCGGGTGCGCTGGTGGTTCACGGCATCATCCTTGGCCCGTCGCTGTTCGTCAACCGCCCGGATGTGGCCTTTGTGTTCCTGTATGGGATGTTGCTGACTGTTGTGGCGATGGGGCTGATCGGGGCGTTCGGAATCAAGTATTTTGCCTATATCCTGAAGATCAGGATGGATTTCATCATTCCGACGATCTTGGTGCTGGCCCTTTTCGGGGCGTATAGCCTGCGCAACAGCCTGTTTGACGTGTTGATTGCCATTGGCATGGGCATCCTTGGGGCAATCTTTAAACGTGTGGGGGTGCCCCCCGCCCCTGTCGTGATCGGGCTGGTGCTGGGACCGATGATTGAAACGAACCTCTCGCGCTCGCTGCGTATTTCCGAGGCGCGCGGAATGAGCTTGCCGGAATACATGCTGTCGTCATCGCTTGGGATCGGGCTTTTGATCGGGGTGCTTGTGCTAATGGGCATCGTTGTCCAGATGCGCCGCCGCATGGCAAGTGTCGAGGCGCAGGTCGAGGCCAGCCGCAAGGGTGCTGGATGATGGCACAGCGCAAAGTCTGGCATCTGATTGCGCGTGAGGGCTGGACCGTTACAACGGAAAATGCCCTAACGCGCGGCAAGGTCGCGTCAGGGCCTGAATTGACTGGAGTTGAGTTATGACCGACATTCCCGCGCGCCGGAAATTTCGTTCTCAGGAATGGTTCGATAACCCCGACAATCCCGGCATGACCGCGCTGTATCTGGAGCGCTACCTGAACCAAGAATACACCCGCGACGAATTGCAAAGCAACCGGCCCGTTATCGGCATCGCGCAGACAGGCAGCGATCTGGCCCCGTGCAACAAGATCCATGTCTTTCTGATGGACCGCATAAAGGCAGGTATTCGTGACGCCGGTGGGATTCCGATGGAGTTTCCTGTCCATCCCATTCAGGAAACCGGCAAAAGGCCCACCGCAGCACTGGACCGCAACCTTGCTTATCTGTCGCTGGTAGAGGTGCTGCATGGCTACCCGATTGACGGGGTTGTGGTGACCACGGGCTGTGACAAGACCACGCCTGCGATGCTGATGGGGGCCGCGACTGTGGACCTGCCGGCGATTGCACTGAATGGCGGGCCGATGCTGGATGGCTGGTGGCAGGGCAAGCGCGCAGGCTCTGGCACAATCATCTGGGAAAGCCGCCGCCTGATGGCCGAGGGCAAGATCGGCTATGATGAATTCATGGAACGCGTCTGCGCGTCGGCGCCCAGCCTTGGCCATTGCAACACGATGGGCACAGCCAGCACGATGAACGCTATGGCAGAGGCACTTGGCATGTCGCTTCCCGGTTGCGCCGCGATCCCTGCGCCGTTCCGGGAACGTATGGCGATGGCATATCACACTGGACGGCGGATTGTGGAGATGGTGCATGAGGATCTGAAGCCTTCGGATATTCTGACGCGGGAAGCTTTTGAGAACGCGATCGTCGTCAATTCCGCAATCGGCGGGTCCACCAACGCACCGCCGCATCTGCAAGCGATTGCGCGCCATGCCGGGGTCGAACTGCATGTCACGGACTGGCAAAAGATCGGCTTCAACGTGCCACTTCTGGTCAATATGCAGCCAGCGGGTGCTTATTTAGGCGAGAGTTTCTTTCGTGCGGGGGGTGTACCTGCGGTGATGGGCGAGTTGCACAAGGCGGGGCTGTTGCATGAGGGCGCCATGACCGCCAGCGGGGCCACGATGGGCACCAATCTGGCAGGCTGGGAAAGCCGCGATGCCGATGTGATTCTTCCGGTCAGCGCGCCCTTGCGCGAGAACGCGGGCTTTTTGGTGCTGTCGGGCAATTTGTTTGAGTCTGCTTTGATGAAAACCTCGGTTATCTCGGATGATTTCCGCGCGCGCTTTCTGTCTGTTCCGGGGCAGGAAGGGATATATGAAGCACGCGCCATCGTCTTTGAGGGGCCAGAAGATTACCACGCACGCATAAACAACCCCGAACTTGAGATTGATGCCGCATCAATTCTGTTCATCCGGGGTGTGGGCTGCGTGGGGTATCCGGGTTCTGCCGAGGTGGTGAATATGCAACCCCCTGACGCGCTTTTGCGCGCGGGCATAAATCATCTGCCCACAGTGGGCGATGGACGGCAATCAGGCACATCCGAAAGCCCGTCAATCCTCAACGCGTCCCCCGAGGCGGTTGTCGGGGGGGGCTTGGCGCTGCTGCAAACGGGCGACCGCGTGCGCCTTGATCTTAATGCGTGCCGCCTTGACGCGCTTGTGGCTGAGGATGACTGGGCCGCGCGGCGCGCAAGCTGGAGCTCGCCAGACTTACATCATCAGACACCGTGGCAGGAAATCTACAGATCCCATGTCGGGCAATTGGCCGAAGGCGGGTGCCTTGAACTGGCGACGGCCTATCAGCGCATCCGCACCGATCTGCCGCGCGACAACCACTGATACCGTGTTGGGCCTTGCCCCGCGGTCATGAGAGAATAGACTGTTTGCCACATTAAAACGGCCGCGATAAAGCGGGCCGGGCAAGGAATGTTTGACTGGTACAATGAGGCGGGACAAACCAAAACGCGCAAGCCTACAGACAATCGCCAACCATGTTGGCACAACGCGCATGACCGTCAGCAGGTGCCTGCGCGATCCGCAGACGGTTTCAGAGGGGTTGCGGGGGCGTATTCTTTCAGCAGTTGAAGAGTTGAACTACCTGCCAAATCGTGCGCCACAACAGCTTGCTCTGGCCCGCTCTCAATCCATTGGTGTTCTTGTTCCCTCGGTGACAAATCAGGTTTTCGCCGATGTGCTGGCGGGAATCATCGACACTGCCGAAAGTGCGGACTACCGCGCTATCATTGCGCATTACGGCTATGACCCGAAACAGGAAGAGCGCAACGTGGCGGCCCTTTTGAGTTATAATGCCGATGCCCTGATCCTCAGCGACCGCGACCACACAACTGACACGTTGCGCATGATCGAGGCCTCGGGCGTGCCTGTAATCGAGCTGATGGATACACGTCGTCCTGCACTGCAACAGGCCGTTGGCTATGATAACCAGAAAGCCGCAGAAGACATGGTCGCGGCCATGATCGCAGAAGGGCGTCAGCATATCGTGTATCTGGCGCTGCGCCTTGATGAGCGTACCATGCAACGTGAGACAGGCTACCGCGCTGCGATGGAGCGCCATGGTCTGAAACCTGTCACGCTCAGCAGCACGCAGAAATCCTCGTTTACGGTCGGTGCAACGCTGATGGGGGAACTGCTGGACACGATGCCCGGCACCGACGGGGTGTTTTGCACGAATGACGATGTGGCTGTGGGGGCCTATTTCGAATGCTTGTCACGCAGGGTGCAGGTGCCGCAGATGCTGCGCATTTCAGGGTTTCACGGGCTCGATGTCAGCCGCGCCTTGTATCCGACACTGGCAAGTGTCTTGACCCCGCGCTACCAGATCGGCCAGCGGTCGGTTGCCGAAATTCTGCACCGTATGGAGGGGGCAGAGATTCCAGAAACCCTGATTGATCTGGGGTACGAGATTACTTTTGGTGAGCATGAAAACTAAGCTTGAGCACCCACCCGGTTTGATGGTGCTCGATTACTTGCCGGGCCATGGACAACGCACACGTCACGGTCGATGCGCTTTCACAGGTATGAGTCCAAGTGAATACCCCGACAGGCGTTCCGCGCCGGGGTATTACTTGGAAGATATTCATCTAGGTCTACGCCAATGCGGGTTCCTTGCTGGAAATCATAGCAGGCCGCTGTGAACGCCAATCGGTCACCATCTCGTATGTGTGGCCCGCTCTCATCAAAAGTGCCTCTTCAAACGGACGTGCGACAAGTTGCAGACCGAGCGGCAGTCCTTGTGGACCAAAGCCACCGCAAAGCGAAAGAGCTGGAACCCCGGCAACATTGAAGGGGAAGGTGAAATTCGGCTTGATCAGGTTATCCCACCGAGGGACCTGATCTATCAGCGGCGCTTCGCCTGGATTGGAGGCCGTCAGCAAAATATCAACATCGCACATTACCGCCGCAAGCTCGGCGCATAACTCGCGCCTGAAGCGAAGCGCTTGCAGGTAATCAGAGCCGGTGACAAAACTGCCAAGGAACATCCGATCCCGAACCCGCTCTGAGAAAGTATCAAGGCGCGTCATAGCCCAGTCTTCATACGCGGCCAACCGCTCGGCGGCGGAAATCAGAAAGCCACAGGCAGACCAATCCTGCAACGACGGCAAGGTTACATCAACGATAGTTGTACCTGCTGCCTCGAATATGGTGATGGCTTCGGCGATGCTGGACTGAGTTGCCGCAGATACGGGGTGATCTGTTTCATGGAAATGGCGCACGACGCCAATTCTAAGCCCCTTGGAGCCATCAGCAATTCCAGACACATAGTCAGGCACAGGTCGGTTTGCGCTTGCTGGATCAGCAGGGTCATGGCCCGCCAGACTTTGTAGCATTATCGCGCAATCCTCGACCGTCCAGCACATTGGGCCGATGTGATCCAGACTATAGGCGGCGGGCGCGACACCGGCGCGGCTGACCAGTCCATAGGTCGGCTTCAGCCCCGCAATTCCGCAAAGAGCCGCGGGGCCACGGATGGACCCGCCAGTATCTGTGCCAATCCCGCCGAGAACCAAGCCTGCCGCCACAGCCGCGCCCGTGCCGCTGGAAGACCCGGCGGTGAAGTGATCCATGTTCCAAGGGTTGCGCGCGGGCGGATCGGGCAGGTCGAAAGACGGTCCACCATCGGCAAATTCATGTGTTGTCAATTTCCCCATCAGGACCGATCCGGCTGCATCCAGGCTTGCAGCGCATGTCGCATCGGCATCAGGAATGTTATCGGCCAGAAAGCGCGACTGACATGTTGTCAGAATACCATTGGTATCCACGATGTCCTTCAGGCCAATCGGAATGCCGTGCATTTTGCTTCTCGGCCCTGATTTCATGATCGCGGCTTCGGCTTGTCGCGCATCGGAGAGCGCGCGTTCTTCGGTCACTGTCACAAAGGCGTGGAGTTCGGGTTCCATTCTACGGATACGTTCCAGACAGTCCTGCGTCAGTTCAACGGGCGATATTGACTTTGCTGCCAGTAAACTTGCAGCCTCGGCAATGGTTGGAATCTGTGACATTGAATTTCCCTTCAGGATAATGATGTCTGTGCAGGGCTGAAAATTGCTGATGGTTCGGCCATGTGGCTGCGCGGCTTGCGCACGCGAGAGGCCATCGCGCGCACCAAGATATAGGCGTTGTGGAATTCGGCGAACTCGGCCTCGTTGCAGCTTAGGCCCTGCTGCGAAACAAGGGATCGGAACTCTTTTTCTGATAGAACGGCTTGTGGCATGTCATCTCTCTTTTCAAAGGCGGCTGGCTGTAGAGGCTAAGTGATTAGCCCATTTTGACTATGCCGGATTGTATCCAACTATGACCAGTTGATTCTTGGCCAAATGCAAATTCGCAGTTTATTAATGAGGATTCGCACATATTTTAGCGTTTTGTTAGATTATTCATCATTTTGACAGGGGCGCCTGAGCATGTGATTCATCAAGATGTGCATAATCTAATCAATTTGCAAGTATAGTATACAATTAAGCTGGACCGCTACACTTTTTCGCAGATGAGTGCAGCGCCTCGACCAAAGTGCTTCCTTAATATGCTGATAAAGCTGTATCAATTCTCACGTGTTCGCGAGGGGACGCGTGATGGTGTGGTGGGAGAATTCTGCTCGTGGGATTTTGTATCCAACCACGCCGCATGCTGACCCTGCGCGTCCTGCACGAAATCATCTTTAAAGGAAAGGGAAGTTAGATGTCTGAGATCGTTGAAACACAGACCCTTGTCGCACGCTCCATCAAGTTCTGGTCCGGGATTGATACCCCAAATCCAGCGGCCGAAGAAATGTCCGGCCATTTTCTGTCTGCGCGCGATGAGTTTGCCAATCTGCGTGGAAAAGCACGGTTCGAGGAAGAACCCGCGAGCTTTCTCGCAGCACTTCAGTCGAGCAAGGAGCGCATGGAATGACCAAGCTTGAAACAAAGTTCGACAGTCTGACCTCACTCAGTGTCGTGGAACAGGCTGACGCTGTTGCGCGCGGTGAAACCACTGCGGTGGCCTTGACCGAAGCAGCCCTTGCCGCGTTTGAATTGCAGAATGCGTCAATCAATGCCGCGATCTGGTTGCAAAAAGAGGAAGCGCTGGAAGCGGCAACCGCGCTGGACGCGATGCAGCGCGCAGGCCGCCCGCTTGGGCCACTGCACGGCGTGCCATTGGCCCATAAGGATATGTATTATCAGGCGGGCAAGCCCTGCACCTGCGGATCTGAAATTCGCAAGAATTTTGTGCCTGACTATACCGCAACCGTGATCGAGCGCCTGCACGATGCGGGTTCATTAACATTGGGGGGCCTGAACATGGCCGAATTTGCGCAAAACCCAACTGGCCACAACGCGCATTTCGGTGATTGCTGCAATCCGTGGCATCTGGATTATTGCACGGGCGGGTCGTCCTCTGGGTCAGGTGCCGCGGTGGCTGCGCGATGCGTTGGCGCCTCGCTTGGGTCCGATACTGGCGGGTCCATTCGCTTGCCTGCTGCGCTTTGTGGTGTGACGG
>SL_7KL_010_BRINEDRAFT_10000022_pt1 | contig 59605 bp, 61 predicted proteins | sample SodLak_010_BRINE_FD_10663 | JGI IMG/M metagenome (IMG submission 10663)
CAAAAGCAGCATATGTGCAAGCCGCGGATGCAGCGGCAGGGCGGCCATTGCCCGCCCATGCGCGGTGATGCTGCCCCGCGCGTCCAACGCGCCCAACCCGCCGAGCAGCGCGCGCGCCTCGGCCATTGCGCCCTCTGGCGGCGGGGTCAGGAAGCGCAAGCCCTCCGCCCCGCCCCAGACGGCCAGTTCCAACGCCAGCCCCGACAAATCCGCGCGCGCGATTTCTGGCGGCGCGAACCCTGCCAGCGCGCCCTCTTCACTGCGCGCCCACATCCGGTAGCACAGCCCTGCCGCCACGCGGCCGGCCCGCCCGCGCCGCTGCTCTGCCTCGGCACGGGTAACGCGTTCTGTGACCAGCCGCGACATGCCTGTACCGGGGTTGAACCGCGCGCGCCGCGCCAGCCCGCAATCGACAACGATGCGAATATCCTCAATCGTCAGAGAGGTTTCGGCAATCGCGGTGGCCAGCACGATCTTTCGGCCCGCAGCCATGGGCGCAATCGCCGCGCGTTGCTGGGCGAAGGGAAGCGCGCCATAAAGCGGGCGGATCTCGGCGTCGCCCACACGCCCCTCCAGCGCAGAGGCAACGCGCCGAATTTCACCTTCACCCGGCAGAAAGGCCAGCACAGACCCCGCACCCTCCGATGCGGCCTGCGCGATCAGATTGGCGGCCGACACCTCGAACCGCTCGGTCTTGGGGCGCGGGCGCGCAAGCCAGCGGGTCTCCACCGGATAGGCGCGGCCCTGTGCGGTCAGGATTGGCGCATCGTCCAGCAGGGCCGCAACGGGGTCTGCATCCAGCGTGGCAGACATCACCACCACCACAAGATCAGGGCGCAGCGCCTCGCGGATTTCCCATGTCAGAGCAAGCCCCAGATCCGCATTCAGTGAGCGTTCATGAAATTCATCAAAGATCACCGCCCCCACGCCGCGCAATTCGGGGTCACTTTGCAACATGCGAGTCAGGATGCCTTCAGTCACAACCTCGATACGCGTGGCGTTCGAGACGACCGCCTCGCCACGTATGCGGTAGCCGACCTGCGCGCCAACCTGTTCGCCCAGCAGCCGCGCCATCTGTTCTGCCGCCGCCCGCGCGGCGAGTCTACGCGGCTCCAACACAAGGATGCGGCCTGATATCTGGTCCAGCAGCGCCAGCGGCACGCGCGTTGTCTTGCCTGCGCCGGGTGGGGCCTGAAGCACGGCGCGGCCCGCGCGGTGCAGGGCTGCGGCCAGATCGGGCAGAATATCGTCAATGGGCAAGCGCATGGCTGCGCTTATGCGCTCAAGCACGGGCATTCTGCAAGAACCGCACTGGCCAGCAAGGCAATTTTACTCTTGTTCCACATCACCGGCGTGCAGCGCGCGAACCTCTTGCAGCATCGCTTCCAATTCCGCCAACCGGTCCGCACCCAGCGCAGTTGCGAGCTGCGCCTGATAGGCCAGACCGCGCGCGCCCAGCTTGCGAAACACTGCCTGTCCCGTTGCCGTCAGCGACAGGTTTTCGCGCCGCTTGTCGTCCTGCGCGCGGGTGCGTTTCAGATACCCCAATTCCTGCAACTGCCCGACCGCGCGCGAGACTTTCGTCTTCTCGATATGGCTGATCCGGCAAATCTCAGAGGCCGTCATGCCCCCGAACTTGCCCAGATTGGCCATGATCCGCCATTGCGTGCGCGATATGCCGAATTCCTCTCGATACACAGCCGCGAATGACCGGCTGCTGGCCTCTGCCGCTTGGTTAAGCAGGTAAGGCAGGAAGCACTCCAGATCGAACACATCTTCCGGCGCATCACGCATGGCGCTGTCCTTGTTCAGGTTTTGCGCAGGATGGCATGATCGGATCGCGCCTAGCAAGGTGCATTCAGTGGTTTCGGATGCGCCCTCACCGTTCCCCCCCACATCAAGCTTTGGGCATACGATTGGGGCGATCATAACCAGCGCCGGGGCACAACGCTCCTGGCACCTGGCGCCAAGGGGCCAGTACTGGCCCCCCTGTACCGCTCAGTGATTTTCGAAGATGAGATCCACGTCACACGCGCCCCCAGTGTCAGACAACACCCATATATGGTATTGACCAGTCCTAGCAAATACCATGTCGAGCCGTGCATTATAATTCCTTGACCAAGGCGGTCCCCCACTCTGGATATCACGGTGATAAGTATATTCGCCAAAAGGATCACGCACCAGCAAGTTGGAATTACAACTCATACCCCCATCCCCGTCATCAGTTCGTATGCGCAGACGGGTACCGTTAGAGTTGTTGTTCTGCCTGTCATAGTTCAGCACGATATTTGGCGACGCGTGAACAACCCCATGGTGCACGCTGTTGAAATTGGGGCAATCCCACAACCGCTGTTGCCCACGTGCTCGCACTCGATGGCGGAACCCGCCCCACAGATCCTCAACGCGCAAGGCCTGGTTCTGAGCCGAGAGTCTGTGATCGGGGCACCCGCCATGAACCGGAAACACATTATAGGGATCATTTCCAAGATAAGGCTGCGATGGCACAAAATGCGCAGGACCATGGTTGCCCCGCTCTGCCGTGATAAGAAACCTCGTGAAACCAAAAGATTCGTTGTTGATTGCTTCATCAAGGTTGGCAGAAAACCCGAGCGTGAAAGTCTGCGTTGGGTTTTCAACATCAATCACGACACGCCAAAGTTGATTGTCCCAGCCCCCGCCAAATGACAGTGCGTTCTCATCCAGAAGGGTCATGTTCGTCGTAAAACGCCCCTCTGCGCGCGATGCCACCGTGCGACGGTCTGCCGCCATGGCACCCGAAGGATATGCCTGAAATGCTTCCGCCGCGATGCTGCGACCATTGATCTGAATCATCAGATGCTCGCCCTCTGGCCGCGCCCATGTTGGGTCGTAGCCATCCCAGCTGTCGATAATGAGAAGGTCAAATTCGATCCGCGCCGAGGTGGACGGCCCTCCAAGATTAACTTGATAGGTCACTGGCGTTTGACGTGTTTCCTGACCGAATGGACCTAAAAATCTGCTGGATTGCGTGTTTTGGACTTTGTCTTGCGACCAGCCGGTTGTGACTGAGTCATTGAAATCAGTGTTTACAATGGTAACCGTTGTACTCTCTGGTTCAGGCTCTTCCTCTGGCTCTGGCTCAGGCGGTTCATCAAGTTCGCCAACTGTGGGCAAGATTTCTGGTGAACCTTCGGGGAAAATTTCGTTGTCCAACTCAAAGCGGATGAACGGAGAGAAACGCGGGCGTGTCACTGCCAGCGGTGTGAGCCGCTGATTGTTCAAGATGTTCAGGCCCATCAGACTCGTCAAAGGGCTTTCCCAATAAGAGAACGTCTCGACCAGAATAAGCGCTTCACCCGGCAAAACAGGCGGTATGCGGTCGGCAAGATTTGCCACCGACAGTTGGTTTTCCAACAGGTCAAACGCAGAATCCATAGTGGGTTCAGGGTCGGAACCGTCACCTACAGGTGCGGCTTGGCTTGCCGCGGTCAGATCCAGCAGCGAAGGCAGACCGCGCGTCCCATAGGACCAAACGACCTCCGGCTGGTCGGAATCCGCATCCCACATCATCGAGGAAATGCGCAACCGCGTTTCGCGGTTGCGGGTGGTCAGGAAATCAAACACATCATTCATGCCCTCAAGATAATCGACCGTCAGCTCATCAGTGTTGCGCGAAATCATGTCGGCAACATTCAGCGCGGCGGACTGCCCCTCCATCCGCGCGCGGTAAGCGTCGTTGAAGACGACAATGGCGATATAGGCCCACAGCAGCAGCGGCAGAACAAATACCAGTTCCACACTTAGTGAGCCGCGCACATCGTCCCGATAGAAACGCAGCTTGGCAAGAACGGATTTCTTTACGCAACACAGGGTCATATTTGTCACCTCGGCTCGTTCACAAAGACGTTGCGTGCCGTCAGAACATAGTCGCCCTCATCGTTGACAGGCAGCGCCGTCAGAAAACCGGTCAGCCGGATAAAGGGTTTTGTCACAACACAGACGCGGATCAGCATCAGTTCCTGCGCTTGCCCGCCTGCACCCGGATTGAACGCGATCGCAGGCGTCAGTTCTTCCTCATGATTGATACATAAGGTGGGGGCATCCAAACCGCTGAAAGTACTCGTATCGATGGGCTGCATCTCGACAGTGATGGCATTTTCACAATTGGGCAGCATGGCGGTGCGTGCGCAAATCATTTTTGACAGGCTTTCCGCCTCGTTGACCGTACCAAGGCGCACCTCGCGCACAGCCATATCTACAGCCCGATACAAAAACGCCTGCCTGAGTTGCGTGACACCGCTATCCACCCCCATCAGGAAAATGGACAGAACAAACGGGACGATGATGACAAATTCCACGGTCACGGAACCGTCTTCGGCCCGCCAGCGATGTGTCAGCTTTTGTACAAGCGCGCGCATACTCATTTTGTCAGCCTTAGCGACTGGGTCTGGATATGGGTTGCAATGCTCTGGAACGCCGCAATGAGTTTGTCGCCAGAGCTGTTGAAGAAATGTCCGTCGCTGGAAGCGCAATTTTCCATGAGGGCGACACCACGGGGCGGCGCTTCAAATGCCACACCGTAAATCGCAACGCGTTGTTGCTTCAAGGCGTCACAAACCGACACGGTGTCCGCATCTTGCACTTCGACGCTGGGCTTGCGAGTGGCGGCATTGCCAGCCCAGAAGCAGCAATTCTCGCCATCTGTCATAAGGATAAGGGCGCGGTAACTTGCGGGCGCGTTCCAATCCAGTGGTCGCCCTTGAAAGGCAGAGGAGACTGTACCCGCGTCAATCAGATGCTGGATGACGGGGCGCAGGGTCGGATCGAAGAACATCGCACCAGTCCGCACCCCCAGGTCGATTGATGTGCCCCAATTCGGCCCAAGCGAGGCAATGTAATCTTTGGCCTGTTGCACATCATCCATATAGGGGCGGATCGGCATGTCTGTGATCAGATAGCTGGTGTTCGACCGCAAGTCACAGTTGCGCCGGAACATATGTGTGTTCAGGCTGTCGGTCACGCTGTCCCAGTTATGAAAATCAATGCAGAAGGCATCGGTTGGATCACCTGATGAAGGATCATCAAGATTGGTGAAATAAGTTAATGTTCCGGGGGGCATGATGACTTCGGTGCTGTAGGGCACAAAGCTTATAGANACGCGACCGTTTTCATTGTTGGCCAGCATTTCTTCGACGAAATCATCTGCGGCTGCGCGCAGGTTCTCTATCCGCTCGAAGTCCATCATCGAGCCAGAAACATCCAGAACCATCACGATCTCGACGCGCACTTCGGCCAAACCCTCAGCCGCACCGGCGACAACATTCATCGGCAGGGAATCGACCGAGGACATGCGCATGAAGATTGTGGACATGCTTGCCTTTGGCGACACCAGCACTTCGCGCGAGCTGCCGAAATCGCTGATCTTGATCGACTCGCTATCCGCGACGATGTGCTCCAGACCTTCGGCCTTGAAATACGACCGGACGACATCTTCAGGGTCCGGGTTGGCTGGGTTGTCACGCAACATCGCTGCGGCAAGAACCGCGCGGTCGGCGGTTCCCTGAACACGCACGCGTTCGGCTTCATAGCGCATCATGTCGACGGCAATGCCGCCGATAAGGATCATTGCGATGAACAAGAACAACGACAGGACGATGATGCCGCCCTCTTCGTTTCTGAAAAAGCTGCGCGAAGCTTGCCCGCAGCACGTGTGACGGTTCTTTTGTTCAAATCCTGCCAACATTCTAAACAACCACTTCATCTCATGACCTGCCGGCCTTGATCCGGCCAGCGCAATATCTCTAAAATCCAACTGATACAGGTCGGATAAGGCCCCATTAAGGCGGAGTTTGTGGAAATAATGTCAGGACTTGGGCAAAATAGTGGCGCGCTCTGCGGCAAATTTTGGCCCCGACCGTTCTAGGGGTATAAAGCCCGCACACCTTAGCAGCGCGGCCAATGTGATCCGGTCAAGGCAATCCAATGCGGGTGACTTAAGGTCGAGACATGTGTCGCAAGATACGCCAGACAAACCCCACGACGCGCGGGCTGACCTATAACGCCTGTTGCGCCAATCAGAGTAACAGTCGGGCTGTGTGCGGGTCGCCGCTACAGCGACCCTTCAAACATCCAGCTCCTCCACAAACCGTGCATTCTCGCTGATATACTGGAACCGCAATTCCGGTTTCTTGCCCATCAGCCGCTCGACCAGATCGGACGTCTCGCCCGGCAGGTCATCATCCACCGACACCCTGATCAACCGGCGCGAGGCGGGGTCCATTGTGGTTTCCTTCAGGTCTTTTGCGTCCATCTCGCCCAAGCCCTTGAAGCGCGACACGTCGACTTTGCCCTTGCCGCCAAAGCCTTCGGCCATCAGCCGGTCTTTCTCGGCCTGATCCAGCGCATAGACCCGCTTGGCCCCTTGCGTCAGGCGAAACAGCGGCGGGCAGGCCAGATACAGGTGACCTGCATCAATCATGGGCCGCATCTGCGTGAAGAAGAACGTCATCAAAAGGGCCGCGATATGCGCGCCGTCCACATCGGCGTCGGTCATGATGATGATTTTATCATAGCGCAGGTCATCAAGACGAAACTTGGTCCCCATCCCGACCCCCATCGCCTGACACAGATCGTTGATCTCAGCATTAGTGCCCATCTTCGACGAGGCCGCGCCCAGCACGTTCAGGATTTTGCCGCGCAAAGGCAGCAGTGCCTGTGTCTTGCGGTCACGCCCCATCTTGGCGCTGCCGCCCGCCGAATCGCCCTCGACGATGAACAGCTCCGTGCCCGCGCGCGCCGTGGCCGAGCAATCGACCAGCTTGCCCGGCAGGCGCAGCTTCTTGGTGGCGGTCTTGCGGCTGGTTTCCTTTTCCTGCCGCCGTTTCAGCCGTTCTTCAGCGCGCAACACCAGAAAATCAAGGATCGCGCCCGCCGCCTTGGGGTCGGCGGCCAGCCAGTTGTCGAAATGATCGCGCACCGCCCCTTCGACCAGACGCGCAGCCTCGGTCGTGGCCAGCCGGTCTTTGGTCTGGCCCACGAATTCAGGTTCGCGGATGAAGCAAGACACCAGCGCACAGCCGCCGGTAATCATGTCTTCGCGGGTGATCTGGGCCGCTTTCTTGTTGCTTGCCAATTCGCCGTAAGCGCGGATGCCTTTCAGCACGGCCGCCCAAAAGCCCGCCTCATGCGTGCCGCCCTCAGGCGTGGGCACGGTGTTACAATACGACTGCACAAACCCGTCGCGTGCCGGTGTCCAGTTGATCGCCCATTCAACCGAACCGGGCTGATTGAATTTCTCCTGAAACTTGACCTTGCCCGCGAAGGGCTTGTCGGCATAGGTCAGATTGCCGGTCAGCTGTTCATTCAGATAATCGGCCAGACCGCCGGGGAAATGGAACACGGCTTCCATCGGGGTGTCGCCATCTTCCACGACGGATTTCCAGCGAATTTCGACGCCCGAAAACAGGTAGGCTTTCGAGCGCACCATCTTCAACAAGCGCGCGGGGCGGAATTTCAGCGTGCCGAAAATCTCGGGGTCAGGGTGAAAGATAAAGGTCGTGCCGCGTCGGTTCGGCGCCGGGCCGACTTTGGCAACCGGCCCTTGCGGAATCCCGCGCGAGAATTCCTGCACATAAAGTTCGCGGTTGCGCGCAACCTCTACCCGCAGGTGATCGGACAGCGCATTGACCACGCTGGCCCCGACCCCGTGCAACCCGCCAGATGTCTCATACGCCTTGCCAGAGAATTTGCCGCCCGCATGCAACGTGCACAAGATCACCTCCAACGCCGACTTGCCGGGGAATTTGGGGTGCGGGTCAATCGGGATGCCCCGGCCATTGTCGCGGATGGTGATGGAATGATCCGCGTGCAACTCCACCTCGATCCGGCTGGCATGGCCCGCCACTGCCTCGTCCATCGAGTTGTCGAGCACTTCGGCGACCAGATGATGCAGCGCACGTTCATCCGTGCCGCCGATATACATGCCGGGGCGCTTGCGCACCGGCTCCAGCCCTTCCAGCACTTCGATGGAGGAGGCGTCGTAACTCTCGGACGGGTTCAACAGGTCGGACATGGGCTGCTCGATTCTATTCTGGGTGGGTCGCACCACCAATAGACCATTGCAGCAAGGCAGGCGCAAGGTTTAGCCCTTGCGCCGCTACCGATTACACCATCGTCCAGAAATGGAACGCCACACCGGTCGTAAACGCCCCGCCAAGCGATATGATGACATACAGCGCAAACACCCGGAACTTGACCAAAGCCCAGACCGCGATAGCCGCAGGCAGCGAGGTTACACCCCCCGCTATCAGAAATGCCATGCCCGCGCCCGCCTGCATGCCTTGATCCATCAGCGTGCCAATCAGCGGTAGCGCCGCATAGCCGTTGAAATAGGCAGGCACCCCTACAAGCGTGGCAATTGCAATCGGGGCCAGCCCCGTGCCGCCCAGTGTCTGCGTGACCAACTCGGCAGGCAGATAGGCCAGCATCAGGCTTTCCAGCAGGAACGCTAGCGACAGCCATTTCAACAAGAACAAAAAGGTCTTGGTCGCCTCAAGCCGGAACTTGACCACCCGCGCAGGTTCACGCCAGAAGGCCCAGACCGGAGGCGTTGGCGCACGCACTTTCGCACCGCCACAGCCGCCATTGCCAATACCCTCGCGCAACGGATTGCTCAGACCGCCCACGCGGATGACCAGATGCACGATTGTGCCCCCCAGCACCCCCATACCCAGTGCAATCAAGGTCTTGGCAATCGCAAATTCCAGCCCCAGTACACCCGCTGTCAGAACGAACATCGACGGGTCCATCAGGGGCGAGGCGAGCCAGAATGCCATCACCGGGGCCAGCGGCACACCAATAGCCAAAAGTGCGGCAATCAACGGGATCACCCCGCAGGAACAAAACGGCGACAATCCCCCCGCCAAGGCGCCCATCACAATCATCATGGCCGGTGCACCTGTGAATGCGCGCGCGATCAGGTTATCCGCCCCCGTCGCCCCGGCCCAAGCCGCCATCAAAATAGAAACGGCCAGAAACGGCGCAATCGAGACGAGCGCGCTGGCGACTTTCGCCACAGAGGGGGCGAATTGGGCGGGGTCGATCACAGTAACCGCCAACAGGATCAGAAGAAATGCCAGCCAAGGCCGTTCCTTGCGCCACAAATGTTGCCATGCCGCCGACACAGGACCGGGCTGTGGAAGGGAATGGTCCGCCATATCTATATCTCCGGCTTTCTAGTTATATTAGGCAGCAGCATTTCAGTCCTGCCGCGCAAGTGAGGGCACACCCTTGCAGCATTCACTCATCAGAAAATCGAGCACGTCGCGCATGGCGTGCGTGTCCGCGCGCGTCTCGACTTCGCGCCCTCTGCGGGTCTGCACGATCAGACCTGCCTGTTTCAGGCTGCGCAAATGATGCGCAAGCGTCGACAGCGGCATGTCCAGATGCGCGGCGATTTCCCCCACCAGCACCCCCTCCGGCCCGGCCCGCACCAACAATCGGAACACTGTCAGCCGCGCGGGATGTCCAAGGGCCGCGAGTGCCGCAGCGGAGGAATCAGTTTGTTTATCCATAGCCGGAATAATAACTATATTTCTAGTTTTGTAAACGCCTTACTGACAGGTGACAGCATGAACTGCGCAACAAATGAAAAGAAATCCGCCCCTTTCGCGCAATCACGTCAGGTTTCGGCATTGACGCGAGGCCAGCGCGCGCTTAATTACGGCATGCTAGAGAATGGTGGATGGCAATGAAAAATGCACTTGTGGTGATTGTGGAGAGAATGCGCATGGGCCGGTAACGGACTCCCACACAGGAACCCATGCGCCCCCGAAATTGAACGGGGGCTTTTTTATTGCCTGCTGCCAAGCTACAGCGCCTTTGAACTCGACGTTGGATGGAGCAAACGATGACACGTCAGATGACCGGAGCGAAGATGGTGATTCAGGCCCTGAAGGATCAGGGCGTCGAAGTGGTATTCGGCTATCCGGGTGGTGCTGTGCTCCCCATCTATGACGAAGTGTTTCAGCAAAACGATATCCGCCATATTCTCGTGCGCCATGAACAAGGCGCGATCCATGCCGCCGAAGGCTACGCGCGCTCGACCGGCAAACCCGGTGTTGTGCTGGTGACATCCGGCCCCGGTGCCACCAATGTCGTGACCGGCATTGTTGACGCGCTGATGGATTCGATCCCAATTGTCGTGCTATCCGGGCAGGTGCCAACCTTTATGATCGGCTCGGACGCCTTTCAGGAAGGTGACACCGTTGGCATTACCCGCCCCTGCACCAAGATGAACTGGCTGGTCAAGGAAACCGACAAGCTGGCCGAGACCATTCATCAGGCATTTCACGTTGCAACCTCTGGCCGCCCCGGTCCGGTTCTCGTGGACATCCCCAAGGATGTGCAATTCGCAACCGGCACGTATTGCGAAAAGCCAAAAGCAAAAACCGACCATTACGCCCCGCGCGTCAAGGGCGACCCCGAGATGATCACCAAGCTGGTGGAATTGATGGAAACCGCAGAGCGGCCCGTCTTCTATACCGGTGGCGGCGTCATCAATTCCGGCCCCGGAGCCAGCCATCTCCTGCGTGAATGGGTCGAGGCGACGGGCTTTCCTGTCACCTCAACCCTGATGGGTCTTGGTGCCTATCCGGCCAGCGGCAAGTCGTGGCTGGGCATGTTGGGGATGCATGGCACCTATCAGGCCAATTGGGCGATGCATGATTGCGATCTGATGATCAATATCGGCGCGCGCTTTGACGACCGGATCACCGGGCGTATCAACGCCTTCAGCCCCGACTCGAAAAAGGCGCATATCGACATTGACCCGTCCTCGATCAACAAGGTCATCCATACGGATGTGCCGATCGTCGGCGATGTTGGCCATGTTCTGGAAGATGCGCTGAAGATCTGGAAATCGCGGGGCCGCAAGGTCAACCGCGAGGCTATCGCGCGTTGGTGGAAACAGATCGAGGAATGGAAAGCAGTGAATTGTCTGGCCTACAAGCCAAGCGCCACCTCGATCCGGCCCCAGCACGCCATCGCACGGCTGGAAGCGCTGACCAAGGGCATGGACCGCTACATCACCACCGAAGTCGGCCAGCACCAGATGTGGGCCGCGCAATATCTGGGGTTCGAAGATCCGAACCGCTGGATGACCTCTGGCGGGCTTGGCACCATGGGCTACGGTCTGCCGGCATCGGTGGGCGTGCAGATCGCACACCCCGATGCGCTGGTCATCAATGTCGCGGGCGAAGCGTCCTGGCTGATGAACATGCAAGAAATGGGCACCGCCATGCAATACCGCGCCCCGGTCAAGCAGTTCATCCTGAACAATGAACGCCTTGGCATGGTGCGCCAGTGGCAGGAGTTGCTGCATGGCGAGCGCTATTCCAGCTCGTGGTCGGAATCCCTTCCCGATTTTGTCAAACTGGCCGATGCATTTGGCTGCAAGGGCATCCGCTGCGACAACGAGGCCGATCTGGATGACGCCATCCGCGAAATGCTGGCCTATGACGGGCCGGTGATTTTCGACTGTCTTGTGGAAAAGCACGAAAACTGCTTCCCGATGATCCCCTCGGGCAATGCCCATAACCAGATGCTGCTGGGCGAGGCCGAGACGCAGGGCGTTATCGGCGCTTCCGGCGCGGTATTGGTGTAAGGAGAAGACAATGTCCGCCCTACAAATCAAAAAAGGCTCTTCCAAGCATTCCGCCTATGACCTGCGCGACCCGAATGCCGAGCTGATCGAAACCCACACGCTTGCAGTCAGCGTCGACAATGAATCGGGCGTCCTTGCCCGTGTCATTGGCCTGTTTTCTGCGCGCGGATACAATATCGACAGCCTGACCGTGGCCGAGGTAGACCATCTTGGCCACCGCTCGCGCATCACAGTCGTCACCTCCGGCACGCCGCAGGTCATCACCCAGATCAAGGCACAACTGGAACGCATGGTCGTGGTGCATGAAGTACATGATCTGACCGTTGAGGGGCCATCAGTGCAGCGCGAACTGGCCCTGTTCAAGGTCAAGGGCCGTGGCGAGGCGCGGATCGAGGCGCTGCGCCTTGCGGAAATCTTCCGCGCCAATGTCGTCGACTCGACACTGGAGAGTTTCGTGTTCGAAATGACAGGCACGCCTGAAAAGGTGGACGCCTTCGCCGAACTGATGCGCCCGCTGGGGCTGGTCGAGGTGGCGCGCACAGGTGTGGCCGCTCTGGCGCGCGGCGCGTAAGCGCCCGCGACAGCATCGCCAAAGAAACTTGAAGGGCGGCCCATTGGGCCGCCCTTCTCAATTAGGTCAAACGTGCTTGAGTAGCTCTCAGGCTTCGTTTTCCAGCGCTTCGATTGCCTTTTGCAGATCGTCCTTGCCGATTTCTTTCTCGGTCACGGTGATCTGCTCGATGATGTGGTCAACGACTTTGTCTTCAAAGATCGGCGCGCGCAGTTGCTGCTGCATTTGCGGGTTCTTCTGAACAAACTCAAAGAAGGCACGTTCCTGGCCGGGATACTGACGCGCCTGCGCGATAACCGCCTGCGTCATATCCTGATCGGACACTTCAACTTCGGCCTTCTGGCCGATTTCGGCCAGCAAAAGCCCCAGTTTCACCCGGCGCACGGCAAGCTTGTCGCTTTCCTCGGTGGTCGAGATTTCCTCGTGGTTGTGGTCGTTCTGGTCAACTTCTTCCTGCGCGTCATGCCACAACTGATGGGCAATCTGCTTGCTTTCAGCTTCCACCAGCGACGGCGGCAGATCGAAGTTCACAGCCGCGTCCAATGCGTCCAGCAGCCCGCGCTTCATTACCGCGCGCGATGCTTGCCCATATTCGGCCTCCAGCCGCTCGGTGATCTGGGCTTTCAGCGCCTCAAGGCTCTCTGCGCCGAACTGCTTGGCCAGCTCGTCATCGATCACAGCTTCTGCCGGGGCTTTCACCGCTTTGATGGTGCAATCAAACACGGCTTCCTTGCCAGCCAGATGCTCTGCGCCATAGTCGGCAGGGAAATTGACGGTCACGGCTTTTTCTTCACCGGCCTTTACGCCGACAAGCTGTTCTTCAAAGCCGGGAATAAACTGGCCCGAGCCCAGCACCAGCGGGAAATCCTCTGCCGTTCCGCCCTCGAACACTTCGCCATCAATCTTGCCCACGAAATCCATCGTGATCTGATCGCCATCCGCTGCGGCGCCGTCCTTGTCATCAAAGCTCTGTGCGTTCTTGGCAAGGTTTTCCAGCGCTTCCTGAACCGCAGCGTCATCGGCCTTGACCACCAGCTTTTCCAGCGTGATGCCCGCGTAATCAGGTGCGTCGATTTTTGGCAGCGCTTCGTATTTCAGCGCGACAACAACGTCATCGCCTTCTTTCCAGTCTTCGTTTGTCATTTTGACATCAGGCTGAAGGGCGGGGCGATCACCGCTGTCTTCGAAATGCTTGTTCATCGCGCCATCGACTGCGTCCTGCATCACTTCGCCCAGCATCCGCTGGCCAAACTGCTTTTTCAGCAGTGCCAAGGGCACCTTGCCTTTGCGAAAGCCCTTCATTTCGATATCGGGCTGTGCCTCTCGCAGTTTTGCATCAACTTTCGCCGCAAGTTCATCCGCGGTGATCGTGATTGTATAGCCGCGCTTGAGGCCTTCGTTCAGGGTTTCGGTGACTTGCATGAGCATCCTCGCATGTATGAAAGGCCGCTCTGGTGGCGGCCTGATAGAATCTGCGCCTTAGTATGGTGCTGTCTGGCAAGGATCAACCCTCATTCTCTGCATTCCGGCGAAGTCGGCAGATGCGTTTTGCACTTTCCCTGCGCGCAAAACGCGCTCAATCTACCTTCATGTCAAATTGCGAGGAAAAATGCGTCGACTGATTGCCCTTCTGTGTCTGGTCGTCATCGGGCTGTCGGTCTGGCAGCTAGAGGCGGACCGCGCGGGGCTGACCATAACCCCGCTGCAAGTCGAGGGGGGCACCCCCGCCACCTTGTTTTTGCGCGATGGTGCGGGCGCGGCCCCTGTTGTTGTTATTGCGCATGGTTTCGCAGGCTCGCGCCAGTTGATGGAGCCTTTCGCCCTGACGCTGGCGCAGGCGGGCTATGTCGTGGCAAGTTTCGATTTTGAGGGGCATGGCCGCAACCCGCGCCCCATGTCCGGCGATGTCAGCACCATTGACGGCACCACCCGGCTGCTGATGGAAGAGACAGCGCGCGTCGCGCGCGCCGCACTTGCCCATCCGCGCGCAGATGGGCGGCTGGCCTATCTGGGGCACTCGATGGCGTCCGATGTCGTTGTGCGCCAATCTCTTGACAGCCCGCCCGGCGATGCGGTCATCGCCATCTCGATGTTCAGCGAGGCTGTCAGCGCGGACGCCCCGCCCAACCTGCTGGTCATCGCGGGGGAATGGGAAACCATGCTCGCCGAGGAGGCCGTGAAAGCGCTGCGCCTTGCCGACCCACAGGCCAGCGCGGGCGAAGTGGTGGGCGACCCCGCCCAAGGCGCGGGTCGGCGCGCCGTGATCGCGCCAATGGTGGAACATGTGGGCGTGCTTTACTCCGCAACGGCGCTGAACGCGGCCCGCGACTGGCTGGATGCCAGCTTCGGGCGCGACAGTTCAGGGCCGGTCGCGCAACGCGGCGGCTGGATTGCAGCGCTGTTGCTGGCTACTGTCGGCCTTGCGTGGCCGCTGGCCCGGTGGCTGCCTGCGGAGACTGGCCGCCCGGCCTTGCCCCCACTCCCAGCGGGCCGTGTGCTTTTTGCGGCGCTGGCCCCTGCCCTTCTGGTGCCCCTTGCCCTTGCCCCATTCGAGATACGCGTCCTGCCGGTGCTGGTCGCCGATTATCTGGTGCTGCATCTGGGGCTATACGGGCTGATGACGCTGGCATTGCTGTGGTATTGGGGCCAGTTGCACGAGCAATTCCCCAAACGCATCTGGTGGATTGCCGCTGCGGTAGCGATTTTTGGAATCGCTGTGCTGGGCGGGGCGATTGACCGCTATGTTGCGTCCTTTCTGCCCCATNCGGGGCGCATGGTCATCATCGCGGGGCTGGCACTGGGGGCGATGCCGTTTCTGCTGGCCGACNGCATCCTGACCGAGGGGGGCAAGGCGCGGCTTTGGCGTGTTGTCCTGGTGCGGGTCGCCTTTCTGGGGTCGCTTGGGCTGGCAGTGGCCCTGAATTTCTCGGCGCTGTTCTTCCTGCTGATTATCCTGCCAGTGATCGTACTGTTCTTCTTGTTGTTTGGCACGATGTCAGGCTGGGTCGGGCGCAGGACCGGCTTGCCTGCGGCAGGCGGGCTTGGCCTTGGATTGGTGCTGGCATGGGCGTTGGGGGTAACATTTCCGATGTTTGACGCAGCCGCGTTCTAAAGCGGTGCCACCGGCGCGATCCGCCGCGCCTCGATCACCACGAAAGCCTGCGCCCAAGGGGCGTCATCGGTCAGGCTGACATGGATAACGGCCTCGTGCCCCTCTGGGGTCATCGCGGCCAGACGCTCGGCCGCCCAGCCCGAGACATGCATCACCGGCTGCCCGCCCGGACGGTTTGTGACCCACATGTCGCGCCAAGAAATGCCCATCGCAAGCCCGGTTCCGAGCGCTTTGGAACACGCCTCTTTCGCGGCCCAACGCTTGGCATAGGTGGCTACATCGTCGCCCCTGCGGGCGGCACGCGCGCGTTCCTCATCCGTAAAGACGCGGTTGCGGAACCTGTCACCAAACCGCGCCAATGTCTTGGCGATGCGGTCAATATTGGCCAGATCCGTGCCGACCCCCAGAATCATGGCGCCTACATCCGCGCAAGGTTCATCTGCCGACGCATTTCGCGGATCACGGCTTCAAGCCCCACAAAGACGGCTTCACCCACCATGAAATGGCCGATATTCAACTCGACCACCTCTGGAATCGCGGCGATGGGGCCAACGTTTTCATAATTCAGACCGTGGCCCGCATGAACTTCAAGCCCCAGTTCCTGCGCCAGCGCAGCCGCTACAAACAGCTTGCGCAACTCTGCCTCTCGCGCGGCGTCGTTGCCTTCGGCGTAATACTCGCAATAGGCCCCTACATGGAACTCGACGACTTGCGCACCAACACGCGCCGCCGCTTCGACCTGCGCTTCGTCAGGCGCGATAAACAATGACACCCGCGACCCAGACGCGCGCAACGGGCCGATGAAATCGCGCAAACGGTTGTCGTCGCCCGCGACTTCCAGCCCGCCTTCGGTCGTGCGCTCTTCGCGCCGTTCCGGGACAATACACACGGCATGAGGTTTATGCGCCAGCGCAATGCGCTGCATCTCTGCGGTTGCGGCCAGTTCCAGATTGATCGGCAGGCTGACTGCGGCCATCACAGCGGCAAGATCGGCATCCACGATGTGACGCCGGTCTTCGCGCAAGTGCAGAGTTATCCCATCCGCTCCGGCCTGTTGCGCCAGAAGCGCTGCGCGCACCGGATCAGGGTCACGCCCACCACGCGCATTGCGCAATGTCGCAACATGGTCGATATTTACACCGAGCCTCAAAGGGGTGTCAGGGCTAGTCAGGGGCATGTTGATCCTCTCGGTTCCGTGAGCAGAACATACGCCACTTGCATCAGAACTCAATGCGTCATGCTCGTGCTTGCGTCATTTCTTCGCGTCGCTTTTCCGAGCTTGTTCAAACCTTTCCTGAAGCTTTCTCAGCCTGCGGTTGCGATACGCCCGGATCAGCGGCAGGGACAGGAAATAGGCGATCACACCACATACTGTCCCAATAATGGCACCCCCCAACATATAGGGCACAAACACATCCCAGCCAAACCGGCCAAACTTTTCCCAGACAATGCTGTCCGAGGTGAACACCGCCAGAAAATTGCGCCCCAACTCCCCCCAGAGCGCACCAAAGGCACTCATCGCCTCGGAGGCTTTGGCCGATTTATCGCGCCCGAGTAAGAAGTTTCCTAATTCCAGCGCGCTGACAACAATGATCGGAAAGGTGAATGGATTGCCGAAAAACGTCGCAAGCAACGACGCCAGAATATTCCCGCGCAAGGCCCATGCGACGGATGCGGCGGCGATAAAATGCAACCCGAACAGCGGCAGGCAACTGACTGCCACCCCAGCCGCGACCCCTTTTGCTATGCGCTCAGGGCTGTCGGGCAGGCGCCGCAGGCGGTGCATAACGTAATTGGCGGACCGCCCCCAGCCGCCACCAGGAATGAACAAATTCACCACTGACTGGCGGAAATTCCTCGGGCTGCGACGTTTGAACACCAAGGCAACTGACCTTCCTGAGCCACGCCCCGACTGTCACAGTCAGGGACGCAGAGACGGATCGCGTGAACGGCCGACTTGCGCGACCGCTGTTTCAGCTTCGAGGGCCGTTAGCACCTGATGCAGATGCGAGATGCCGCGCAACTCCAATTCGACCAACAGACGGTAGAAATCGGGTTTACGGTCCACAAAGCGTAGGTCAGAGATATTGGCCTTATGCTCGCCGATCAAGCTACAGACTCGGCCAAGTACACCAGCGTCGTTGGAAATCGTCAGATCAAGCGGCACACTATACACGGCAGGATGCGTACCATCCAGCCAATGCAGGTCGATCCAGCGCTCTGGCTGGTCCTCATAATCGGCCAAGACCTCGCAATCCATCGAATGCGCAACCACGCCTTTGCCACGATAGGTGATTCCGATAATGCGCTCTCCGGGCAGCGGGTGGCAGCAGGGTGCGCGGCGAAACGACTGATCCGCCTGCAACCCCACAACCGGACGCGCTGCGTCTACTTCGGGTTCGTGCAGAATCGTTTCGGGATACAGCGCGCTGACAACCCGCCGGGCGCTGATCTCGGCAGAGCCGACACGCGCGCGCAACTCGGCGGCATTGGGCACACTCAGCAATTTTGCCGCCGTTGTCAGCGCCTTGGCACTCACCTCGCGCCCGGCCCCTTCAAAAGCCAGCCGCAGCAATTCATTGCCCAGACGGATAAAGCGTTCGCGGTCCTCATTGCGCAACGACCGGCGGATCGCAGATTTCGCGCGCCCTGTGACGACAATATCAATCCAACTGGATTGCGGGCGCTGCCCCTCGGCGGTGATAATCTCGACCGACTGGCCATTACGTACCCGCGTCCACAGCGGCACACGCAGCCCGTCAACCTTGGCAGAAACACAGCTGTCACCGATGCGCGTATGGATGGCATAGGCGAAATCCAGTGGTGTCGCCCCACGCGGCAACTGGATCACATCGCCCTTGGGGCTGAAGCAGAACACCTGATCCGAATACATTTCCAGCTTCACATGTTCGAGAAACGCGTCGTGGTCTTCTTCGTTCTCGAACCCCTCGGTCAGGGTGCTGATCCATTTTGCGGGGTCCACCGCAAAGGGGTTTTCGCTGCGCTGGCCATCGCGGTAGGCCCAGTGTGCTGCGACACCTGCTTCGGCCACTTCGTGCATCTCGCGCGTGCGGATCTGAATCTCAACACGCTTGCCATCGCGTCCCGATACTGTGGTGTGGATAGAGCGGTAGCCATTCGATTTGGGCTGGCTGATATAGTCCTTGAACCGCCCCGGCACGGCTGTCCACCGACGGTGCACAGCCCCCAAGACACGGTAGCAATCCTCGAACTCTGCCGTGATAATGCGAAAGCCGTAAATGTCGGACAGGCGCGAAAAGGCCAGATCCTTTTCCTGCATCTTGCGCCAGACGGAATAGGGTTTCTTGGCGCGCCCGTAAACATCCGCGACAACCTGCGCGCGGTCCAACTCGGCGCGGATATCAGCGCTGATGCGGTGTACCACATCGCCAGCCTCGCGCTGCAAGGTGATGAAGCGGCGCAGAATGGAATTACGTGCTTCGGGGTTCAGCACGCGAAAGGCCAGATCTTCCAACTCTTCGCGCATCCATTGCATACCCATGCGGCCCGCAAGGGGCCATAGATATCCATCGTCTCACGCGCCTTTTGCGCCTGCTTTTCGGGGCGCATGGACCGGATGGTACGCATGTTGTGCAGTCGGTCAGCCAGTTTGACAAGGATCACGCGCAGATCACGCGACATGGCGATCAGCAGCTTGCGGATATTCTCGGCTTGTTTCGCCTCGGACGACGACAACTGAAGATTGGTCAGCTTGGTGACACCGTCGACCAGTTCGGCAATCTCGTCGCCAAACAGGCGCGCGACTTCCGAATAGGTCGATTTGGTATCTTCAATCGTGTCATGCAGCAGGGCCGTGATGATTGTCGCATCATCAAGGCGCATTTCTGTCAGCAAAGCTGCCACCGCGACCGGATGCGTGAAATAAGGCTCGCCCGAGTGGCGGGACTGCCCTTCATGCATCGCTTCGCCATAAGCCCAGGCTTCGCGGATCAGTTTCTCGTCACTTCGCGGATTATAGTTGCGCACAAGTGCGATCAGATCGTCTTGCGTGATCACGCCTGCGGCCCTTCCCTAGCCTGTCGTCATCCCGGCCTGCGCGCACAAGTTACGGCGCGCGGGCCAGTATGGCTCAGCCTGCCTGCCCTTGCGCTTCCATCAGCGCACGAAGCATTTGTTCTTCGCTCATGCCGTCCTGCTCGGGGGCATCGCGTTCTGCGCCGCCCATAAGCAGTGCCATATCGTCATCTTCTGGCATATCGACTTCGATCTGCGTTTGCAGGCTTTCGATCATGCGCTCACGCAGATGATCGGCAGATTGCGTTTCTTCTGCAATCTCGCGCAGGGCAACAACAGGGTTTTTGTCATTGTCACGATCAACCGTGATCGGCGCACCCGCCGCGATTTCACGGGCGCGATGCGATGCCAGTGCCACCAACTCGAAGCGGTTGGGTACCTTGTCGACGCAATCTTCCACTGTCACGCGGGCCATGATGTCTCTCCAGTCTGTCGGATATCTCGGGTCAAGAGGGTTGCATACTGCGCCTGCGGCCATATGACAAGCGCTTGCGCGCGCGAAATCACGTGAACTTACTGTGAAACCGGCCATATTTCCGCCAGATCCGCCGGATCGAGCGCTGCGTGCATTTCGGCAACGGTTTTGCCAAGCACAGGATGGCGCCAATCCGGCGCGATATCCATCAGGGGCACCAACACAAAAGCACGCTCATGCATGCGCGGGTGNGGTAGGATCAANTCGCCCGGGGCCAAACGCATTTGATCTTGCAAGCCCAGACCAGCCCAATCGCGGTAGCGCGCTATATCAGGGCAGATCAGATCGCCCACGGCCAACAGGTCAAGGTCCAGCACGCGCGGCTCCCACCGTTGCAAGCGGGTTCTGCCAGCGCGTGACTCGATCTCGTGTAGCGTTCTCATGATCAATGCGGGCGGCAAATCGGTCACGCAAGCTATCGCGGCGTTCACAAAGTCGGGACCGGCACCGGCAGGGAAACAGGGGGTCCGATACACTCTGCTTTGCGCCTCAACTTCAACGTCTGATTGTGAAAATTCGCATATGGCATCATGTATGTATTCTAAAGGACTATCCTTTTCCCCAACAAGATTGCCCCCAAGAGCTATGAGCACCCAATTGTAATCTTTGGATTCATCTATATTTCTCATGATATAACGTGATGCATTTTGCGGTTACCTCATTCTGCGCTGATCTTCTGGAGGTTGAGCATGCGTCATTACCCGAAACACATACGATTGTAAGGCGAATTAGATGTTCTACAAAGACGAGCGGCTCGCATTATTCATTGACGGCGCAAACCTCTATGCAGCAGGCAAAGCGCTGGGTTTTGACATCGACTACAAGCTTCTTCGGCAGGAATTTATGCGTCGTGGCAAACTGCTGCGCGCCTTCTATTACACGGCATTGTTGGAAAATGAAGAGTATTCACCCATCCGGCCCCTGGTCGATTGGTTGCATTACAACGGCTACAACATGGTGACGAAGACAGCCAAGGAGTACACAGACTCAATGGGTCGGCGCAAGGTCAAGGGCAATATGGACATTGAACTTGCGGTCGATGCGATGGAATTGGCCCCAAGGCTTGACCACGCGGTTCTGTTTTCCGGTGATGGTGATTTTCGGCCTCTGGTTGAAAGCCTGCAACGTCAGGGTGTCCGTGTCTCGGTCGTGTCGACGATTCGCAGCCAACCGCCAATGATCGCGGATGACCTGCGTCGGCAGGCAGACAACTTCATCGAGCTGGACGAGCTGCGCGATGTTATCGGTCGCCCGCCCCGCGAACCACGCTTTGAGCGCGACCAAGACACAGAGATGTCAGAAAGCTGACCCCCGATCAGCGTATGCGATTTTTGGCCGGGATGCAGACTGCATCCCGGCCAATTATCATGTATAAGGACATCCAACGTTGAAAAACATACGCCCAGCCAACTCCTCTCTGACATAGGGCCGCCGCCAAAAAGCGCGGCCTTGGCGGTTGATACTTCCGGCACGCGCATCATTTCTGTTTTTAGAGTCGATTAAGGGCGCGTGGCACACCCCGGCGCCCCGATGCGAACAGACGGCCTGCGACATAAATGCAAAGAATGGCATTACCATAGGTATTTTTGTTGCTCAGAGCAAAAGAAGGCCCTATGTAATGCTGCAAGCGCATAATAGAGAAAAGATCAGATTGGAGCCACACATGCCACATGATGGACAAGCAATGCAGTCGCCGATTATCGCAGACCTGCTTGATGTGACACGCGCCGCTTTGCCACCGGTAGAGGCAGTTCTCACGCAGGCACTTGAAGCGATGCGCACCCGTATTGCACCCGCTGGCAAAATCGATGCAACGCTGCTTGAGTCGGACCAATATGCGGCACATGGGCTGGCGTGGCTGGCAACTTATGTCGAAAGCCTGCGCCAGATGCAGGGCTGGGCCGAACGTTTGCAAGACGAAGGTCGCTTCGGCGAGATGGAGCAACTGATCCACCAGATCGGTTTTGGCGAATACCTGAACCAGGTCGCGGGCGGCATCGCCATGAATCAGGGCGAAGTGGCGCGTCTGGCGGACCTTGGTGTGTCTGCCGATCTGGACGCTGGTGCAGCCGGACAATTGCGCCGCGACGGCAATAGCGATGCCGCGCGCATGGCGCTGGTCGCCTGCATGCGGTCCAACCACGGTCGGGCCACCTTCGGCGCGACGGGCTTGGATGAAGAACTGGAAATGATCCGCGATCAGTTCCGCCGCTATTCGGACGAACAGATCGCCCCACATGCCCATGAATGGCACCTGAAGGATGAACTCATCCCGATGGAAGTGATCGAGCAACTTTCTGAAATGGGCGTGTTCGGCCTGACGATTCCCGAAGAATTTGGCGGTCTTGGGATGCCAAAAGCCGCGATGGTGGTGGTGTCTGAAGAATTGTCGCGTGGCTATATCGGCGTGGGCAGCCTTGGCACCCGCACAGAAATTGCGGCAGAGTTGATTATTTGCGGCGGCACCGAGGCGCAAAAGGAACATTGGCTGCCGAAACTGGCCTCGGGTGAAATTCTGCCAACGGCGGTGTTTACCGAGCCCAATACCGGCTCTGACCTTGGCGCGCTGCGCACCCGGGCAGTCAAGGCGGGCGAGGATTGGGAGATTACGGGCAACAAGACATGGATCACGCACGCTGCGCGGACCCATGTCATGACCGTGCTGGCCCGCACGGTTCCAGACACGCAGGACTACCGTGGCCTGTCCATGTTTCTAGCCGAGAAAGATCCCGGCACGGATGAGCACCCTTTCCCCAGCCCCGGCATGACCGGCGGCGAGATCGAGGTGCTGGGCTACCGCGGCATGAAGGAATACGAACTGGCCTTTGACGGCTTCAAGGTCAAGGGCGACAACCTGTTGGGCGGGGTTGAGGGGCAAGGCTTCAAGCAGTTGATGCAGACCTTTGAATCCGCGCGCATCCAGACTGCGGCCCGCGCCATCGGTGTGGCGCAGAACGCGCTGGAAGTGTCGATGCAATATGCCGAAGATCGCAAACAATTCGGCAAGTCGTTGATCGAATTCCCGCGTGTCGCATCCAAGCTCGCCATGATGGCGGTTGAGATTATGATTGCGCGGCAGTTGACCTATTTCAGTGCACGCGAAAAAGATGCCGAACGCCGCTGCGACCTTGAGGCGGGCATGGCGAAGCTGCTGGGCGCGCGGGTGGCATGGGCTGCGGCTGATAATGGCTTGCAAATTCACGGCGGAAATGGCTTTGCTCTGGAGTACCAGATCAGTCGTATCTTGTGCGATGCGCGCATTCTCAATATCTTCGAGGGGGCGGCCGAGATTCAGGCGCAGGTCATCACCCGCCGTCTGATCGCCTAAACAAGTTATCCGGCCAATATTTCAAGGCTGGACTGGGGCGCGCGGAGGGAGGAGCTGCGCGCCCCGGACTTTTTGAGTTCTACAGCAATCGACGCTGGTGAATGATCTCGGGGATCTTCTTCTTAACCTTGAAAAATCCCGCTGTCGCATGGGGCCAGATTGCGCTGTCCCAAGGGCGCTGCCATTCGCAAAGAGTTATTCCCGCCGCGTCCAGCGCGGGGGCAGCCGCACGCAGCCAGTCGCGCAGCGGGCCTTCGGGCACATAGGGCGTGACGATCTGGTGTGCGCCTGCCTTAGCCGCCCAACGGGCCAGATCATCCGGCACGCCCGCGCGCAATGGTGCGACTGACAGCCCGCTGCGCGTCGCGGCGTCTTGCAGGGCCTCTGCCTCGAACTGCATCACACCCTCTGCCACCGGATTGGGTGAGCGCAAATGTGACGCGCTAAGCGTTGCGGCGGCGCGAATGTCGAACGATGCCAGGTCGAAATCCTCGACCCGGCAATCGTCTTCAGTCATCAATACCGCACTCGGCACCTTCGGGTCGGGCATATCGGGCTGGCGCAGTGGGGTGACAGCGGGCAGGCCATCTGGCTCTGACGCGTCCAGCCCCTGCACCTCCTCGTTCAGATCAGTATCGCGTGGGGTGAAGCGCTGGCCGGTAAATTTGGCAATGTTCCAGCCCTGTGCGGCATAGGGTTTGCCGCGCGTGTGCAGCCCCGCCACCCAGCGCCAGCCAAGTGTGTTCGAGGCCGGATCGCCATCCAGCAAGTGCCGATAGAAGAAATCCGCCCCCAACCGCCACGGCAGGCCCAAGCTGAAAATCCAGATCGAGGCGAACCACATCCGCGCATGGTTGTGCAAATACCCCGTCTCGACCAATTCCTGCGCCCATGCGTCGAAACACTCCAGCCCCGTCTGCCCTGCCCCTGCGTCGGCCACGGCACGGCGCAGCGCGCGGTCGCGGTCCAATGCGTCCANATCCTGCAACAGACCGTCGCGGTAGCTGGCCCAGATCACAGGGCGCCGCTCCAACCAGCCCTTGAAATAGCCGCGCCAGACCACTTCCTGAATGAATTTCTCGGCCTGTTCAGGCCCGTGGGCGGCAAGAGCGGCGGCGACCACATCTTGTTCCAACACCAGCCGACGCCGCAGATAGGGCGACAGGCCCGACACATCGCGGTGCGCAGTCGGCCCGTAATCGTAATTCCGGCCTGCTGCATAGTGCCGCCCCATAAGCGGCACGAAAGCGGCCATGCGCGCCTCACCCTCGGCCCGCGTTGCTGCCTGATATCGCATATTCTCGCCTCTGACTTGCTGCTCATGGGCGAGATAGCCTGCACCGCGCGACCTTCAATCAGATGCGCGCTACTCAGGCGTCTTGGCGAAATCGAAATCATCCAGCCGCGCGCCACGCCGCGTGATCTTGTCGGCAGAGATACGGATATCCGACAGATCGCCCTGAACTTGGGCAAAATGCCCTTCCAGCTTGGCCACCCGGGCGCCCAGCCGCGTTGCATCCTCGACCAACAACTGCACCTCGCGCCGCACCGCGCGGGCCTCATTGCGCAAGCGGGTATCTTTCAGCACCGCGCGCAAGGTGACCAGCGTGGCCATGCAGGTCGAAGGCGACACGATCCAGACCCGCGCAGCGAAACTTTCGCGCAGGACATCGGCCATATTGGCGTGCAATTCCGCATAGACCGCTTCCGAGGGCAAGAACATCAGCGCGCCCTCTGCCGTTTCCCCCGGCAGGATATAACGCTCCGCAATGGCGCGGATATGCCCGCGCATCGCCCGCGACAAGGCGCGGCGCGCATCAACGCGTTGCGCGTCATCTGTGGCGCGGGTCAGCGCCTGCCACGCTTCCAGCGGGAATTTGGCATCCAGTGCCAAGGGTTGTTCCAGATGGATTAGCGCATCCACCCGCCGCCCGTTCGAGAGGGTTGCTTGCAGGCTATAGGCATCGGGCGGCAAGGCATCAGCCAGGAGCGCCTCTAGCTGCACCTCGCCGAAAGCACCGCGCGCCTGTTTGTTCGACAAGATGTCTTGCAGACTCAGCACATTGCCCGAAAGCGCCTCGATCTTGGCCTGTGCCGCGTCAATCACTTGCAGCCGTTCGCGCAACGCCCCCATGCTGNTGGCCGTGGCCTGCGCATTGCCCGCCAGCGTGTCGCCCATATAGCGGCCCATATCGGCAAGGCGCGCCTCGACCAGCCCGATCACCTGTGTCTGGTTTTGCGCCACCTGCCCCAGCCCGCCGGCAAGCTGCTGCTGGCTTTCGCCAAGACTGGTCAGTCGTGTGTCCAGCACCGCCAGCCGCCCGGCAAGTGGACCCAGAACACGCGCCAGCCGCCATAGCACCACAAGCGCCACCGCCCCCAGCCCCAATGCGATGACGACAGGGTCAGTCCAAGGCAACGTCATCTGCGGCCAAACAGCTTTTCAATGTCATCAAGGCCCAGTTCAACATAGGTGGGCCGCCCGTGATTGCACTGGCCTGAGAGGGGCGTCGCCTCCATCTCGCGCAAAAGCGCGTTCATTTCCTCGACCCGCATCACCCGCCCCGACCGAACAGAGCCGTGACAGGCCATGCGCGACAGAACCGCATCAATGCGCGCCTCCAAAGTTTGGCTTTGGCCCAGATCCGCCAGATCATCCAAAATGTCGCGCAGCAATCGCGTTGCATCAACCTGCCCCAGAATGGCGGGCGTTTCGCGCACTATGACACTGCCACCGCCGAACCCCTCGATCACCAGCCCAAGTGCTGCCAGATCAGGCGCGAGTTCCAGCAGATGCGCCGTTTCATGCGATGACAGCTCGACAATTTCGGGGATCAACAGCGCTTGCGCGGCCACCCCGTTTTCCGCCCGCTGGCACTTCAACCGCTCATAAACCAGCCGTTCATGCGCGGCATGCTGATCTACAATCACCATGCCGCGCGTGGTCTGGGCGATGATGTAATTCTCATGCACCTGCGCGCGTGCGGCCCCTAGGGGCGCGTCCTGCGGGCCATCAACAGGGGCGTCATGGCGCGCCGATACGCCCTGCGGCGCATCCCATAGCGCAGGCGCTTCTTGGAAGCCGTGCGGGGCCTGCATCTGATAAGCGCTGCGCACGGCCCCGCTGGACGGGCGGTCCATCTGGTAGCGGTGTGGCGCGCCTTGGGGCTGCATCGCACCCAGCATCGCCCCCCCAACTGTGCTGGAGGCCCGATGCCCCGCCCCTGCCAGCGCATGACGCAACCCGCTGACGACCAGCCCGCGTGCAAGGCCGGGGTCACGAAAGCGCACTTCGGATTTGGCGGGGTGCACATTCGCATCCACCAGTTCCGGGTCGCAATTCACAAACAGCGCCACAACCGGATGCCGGTCGCGCGACAGCACATCGGCATAGGCTGCGCGCAACGCCCCCAGCAGCATCTTGTCGCGCACAGGGCGACCATTGACGAACAGATATTGGGCCACGGCCGCGCCGCGCGAATAGGTGGGCAGCGCGGCGAGCCCTGTCAGATGCAAGCCCTCGCGCTGTGCATCAATGCGCAGGGCGTTATCGGTGAATTCGCGCCCAAGGATCGTGGCCATGCGTTCTTCCAGCGCATCGAACAGCGCGCCTTGGGCGGCGTCTGCGCGGAAAGTCTGGCGCGCCTCGTCATTGGACACATCGCTCAGGGTGAAGCTGACATAAGGCTCTGCCATAGCAAGTCGCTTGACGATATCTGCAATCGCTTGCGCTTCGGCCCGGTCAGAGCGCATGAATTTCAGCCGTGCAGGCGTGGCGTGGAACAAATCGCGCAGGGTGACGGTCGTGCCGTATTGCGCGGCCTCTGGCCGCACCGTGCCAACACGCCCACCATCGACCGACAGCGCTGCACCTTCTTCGCCCGCAGCGCGGGTCGTCACGGTCAGCCGACCGACAGCGCCCAGCGATGGCAGCGCCTCGCCGCGAAACCCGAATGAGCGGATATTCAGCAGATCACTGCCATCAATCTTGGATGTGGCATGCCGCGTCAGCGCTAAGGGCAGGTCTTGCGCGCTCATCCCATGCCCGTCGTCGCGTACGCGGATCAGGGTTTTGCCACCATCCGCAAAGGAAATGTCCACGCGCGCAGCACCTGCATCCAGCGCGTTTTCAACCAGTTCCTTGACGGCGGATGCGGGTCGTTCAACCACCTCGCCAGCGGCAATGCGGTTGATCGCCGCCTCGTCAAGCTGGCGGATTTCTGGGCGTATATTGCGATCTGCTGCGTTCATACTACTGCATATAGCATGAGCGCGCGTCGCCTGCCAAGCCTCAGTTCAGGCCGACAGGCTGGCCCACGATCACAAAAAACAGCGCGTCAGGATCATACAGTCTGAATGCCAGATCATTCACCTCATCCAGTGTCAGCGCGCTGATCATGTCATTGCGGCGATTGACATAATCTATGTCAAAACCCTGATATTGCATCGAGGCCATGATCGACGCGATCGAGGAATTGCCATCAAACCGCAGCGGATAGGCCCCTGTCAGATAAGTCTGAATGCGCTTGAGTTCTTCCTCGGTTACACCGTCATTGGCCATTTGCGCCCATTCTTCGCGCAGCAATTCCAGCACTATTTCAACATTGTCATTATCCGTAGACAATCTGCCCTGATAGCTTTCGCCAAGCGCACCAGAGGACAGAAAAGCACCGATTCCGTAGGTTAGGCCACGCTCCTCGCGCAGCGACCGCATGAGCCTTGTCCCAAAGCGCCCCCCGCCGAATATCTCATTCACAACGTAGGCGGTCAGAAACTCGGGATCATCCCGCGCGATACCGGCATGGCCGAATGCGACAACCGATTGCGGCCCGTCAAAGGGGATAACCTCCACGCCCGGCTCTGCCAAAAACTCGGCATGGTCGGGCAAGTCCCAACCGGTTTCAGGAATCCCTTCAAACAGGCGGTCCAGCAATTCGCCCAGATCCTCAGCAGAGATATCGCCCGCCGCCCCGATATAGACACGATCCCGCGCGATTGCGCCCTGATGGGCGGCAACAAGCGCATCGCGGTCCAATGCGCCCACAGTTTCCGGTGTGCCATTGGTTTCGCGCCCATACGGGTGCCCGTCAAAGGCCACGCTAGAAAAAGCGCGCGAAGCAAGCGTGTTGGGGTCAAGCGCGTCGCGGCGCAATTGCGCCAAAAGCTGCCCGCGCGTGCGTGCAATTGCGTCTTCATCAAAGCGCGGCTCGGTCAGGGCAAGGCGCAGGTGGTCAATCACGGCTTCCGCATCTTCGGTCAGGAACCGCACCGAGACAGATACCGAATCGCGCCCTGCGTTGAAGCTCATGCGCGTCGCCAACTCCTCGCTGCGCGCGGCAAAAGCCTGCGCATCCATATCACCTGCCCCGTCGCTGAGAAGCGCTGTCATCAGGTTCACAACACCGGCCTGCTCGTCGCTTTCAAGCGTCGCCCCCCCCGGAAAGATCAGGTCCAGCGACACAAACGGAATCGAGCGTTCTTCAACCAGCCAGGCGTTCAGCCCTGATGGCGATGTGACCTGCGTAATGTCCACCTCGGCGCGCAGCGGAAAGGCCGCAAGAATGAATATGGCAATCAGGCGCTTCATTGGCTCAACTCCGTGCTCTGGGGTGCGGTCAGGTAGCCTGTGACCACGTTGCGGCGGTCCAGCAACATCTGGCCTGCGGCGACCACCTCTTCCGGTGTGACGGCTTCGAGCGCGTCAATCCAGCCTTCGACATCTTCGACCGTCAACCCGATGCTAAGACCGACACCAAACTGGCGCGCGCGCGATTGTGCGTCATCCAGCCCATAGATTTCAGAGGCCCGAAGCTGGCGGCGCACCCGTTCGAATTGCGCGGTATCAACGCCTTCTTCCAGAAACTCTGCGACAACACGGTCAAGCGCGGCCTCGCCCTCTTCCAGCGACACACCTTCCACCGGCGCGATCCCCAGCGAGAACATGCCATAATCGCGGGCCATGCCGTTATAGCTGGCCCATGCAGACAGTGCGACACCTTCGTCAAAATTCAAGCGCCGCTCCAGCACAGATGTGGTGGAACTGCCGCCCAGCAGGGCCGCCAGCATCTGCAACGCAGCCGCCTCGGACTGGTCGCCACTGCGGCGCACAGGGGCCAGATACATGCGGCTGACATAGTCGGTACCCACGCGCGAATCTTCAAACACAATGCGCCGCTCGGCCAGATGCGGCGGCTCAGTAGGGCGGGTCGTCTCGCTGACATTCGGGTTTGCCGGGATCGCACCATAATATTGTTGGGCCATCTCAAGTGCTTCAACCGTGTCGACATCGCCTGCGATCACCAGAATGGCGTTATTTGGGCCATAATGCTGATTGTAGAAGTCCATCGCATCGTCGCCGGTCAGCCCTTCCATTTCGTGCCGCCAGCCAAGGATCGGGGTGCCGTAGGGGTGCGCCTTGTAAAGCGCAGCAAGCATGGTTTCGTTAAACTGCGCGCCCACACGGCTTTCCAGAACCTGACCCCGTTCTTCCAGAATCACACCGCGCTCTGGCAGCCATTCCGCCTCGGTGAAGGACAGGTTCTGCATCCGGTCGGCTTCCATTTCCATCATCAGGTCAAGACGATCTGACGCGACGCGCTGAAAAAATCCTGTGTAATCCCATGACACAAAGGCATTGTCCCGCCCGCCATTCTCCTCCACCATGGCAGAAAACTCGCCCGGATCGCGTGTGTCTGTGCCCTTGAACATCAGGTGTTCGAGAAAATGCGCGATGCCCGATTTCAGCGGCGGCTCATCTGCCGCCCCGGCGCGGTACCACACCATATGCACAACAACAGGCGCGCGGCGGTCTTCGATGACCACCACTTCAAGCCCGTTGTCCAATTCAGCATGGGTGACCGGCTCTGCATGGGCGGGGTAAAGCCAGCCAAGCGAAAGCAAGGCTGCGAAAGCAAGGTGACGCGCGAACATGAATTTCCTCCAAGACCCAGACATCAGGCAAGCTACCGTCTTTGGTCAGGGTTTCAAGCCCGCCCCACGCAAGCGTGACGACAATGCCTGTGCCGGACCATAGCCCGGCACAGCCTGACCCTATTCGATTGTAACAGTAATCATCTCGGACACGATGGGCGGGTCATGCGGGACATGAAACTGATCGCCCATAACCAAAATAAAAGTATGGGTTCCGGTAGGCAATTCGAGCGTTGCTTCGGTCTGGCCACCCCCAAAGTGCAGCGACGTATCCGAGAAAGCGATATCTCCGCTGAACTCGATTTCATCTGGCGCAACATTAATCAGCATGTGGTGATGCCCCGTATCAGGCCAATCCACACCGGCTGGCGCAATTCCGATCCCGCGCGCGCCGAATTGAAATGTCACCGGGTTTGACACCGTGTCACCATCTGCGGGACTTATGAAATAGACAGATGCCCCCTCTGGGGCCGGGGTGCGTTCGATGTGATCGTGACTATGGCTATCTGCAAAAGCAGTGGAAGCCGCAAAAATTAGACCACACGCAAATAGATTGGTTTTCTGCATTCTGGTATTCCTCCCTAATACGGCAATGTGCCGATATTAGTAGGGTAACGCAAAACGCGCCAAATCAAGATAAATTTCTGCAGCCCGACGCAGACAATCCCGGCCAAAAGCCCAGCCGGCAGTGATTATTCCCGCGGTGGGGCCGTTGGTGTTTGCGCACCAGCACGGCGCCAGCGTTCCAGCTCGGCATATTTGTCCAGCCACATGAACTCATAGGCGTTGTGATAGACATTGACCGAGAACAGGCGCTCCAGCAGACGGCCCCGATTGCGCTGCCGGAATTCAAGGTCTTCTGCGGCCAACTGCGCGCGGATACCTTCGGACCGGCCAAAGCGNCTGGCGTGGTTCACGATGCCGCCATCCGCCGTGCCGCGCGTAACCGCAGCGGCAGGATTTCCACCCAGCGCACGTGCAATATCGGCCCGTGGCTGCGGGTCCACACGGTTCGCGCCCGCAGGATTGGGCGCAGGCAATTCGCTTAGATTGGTGGGCATTTCCAGCGGCCGGGTGGGCACAATGCCGAATTCATCCGGCCCCCGCTCTTGCGCGGCCGCATGCATCAGGATGGGATTCTCATTGTCTGAACAACCGCTAAGCGACAGCACAGCAATGCCCAACCCTGCGAAGATGACCTGCCTGACCGCCATCAAGACCCCCATTCCTTCCGATCCAACGCCTTGCTCATAGCGCATTCTAATCTTTGCGTCACGCCCTCGATGGACAAATCGCAATATCACTTCTTTTGCCGCTGCGACGTATTGCGCCCTGAAAACACAATCAGGGCAAACGCACCAGCAAAGATCGCCGCATCTGCGATATTGAAAGAATACGGATTTCTGAGCCCGCAACAAGACATGTTGATGAAATCGGCCACCGCGCCCCAGCGCAACCGGTCAATAACATTGCCCAACGCGCCCCCGATCAGCAATCCTGCGCCCAGTTGCAGGCCGCGCGTGGCCCCTTCGCGTTTGACCCAGACCCAGACAAAGGCGCTGATCGCTACCGCAATCGCCACCAACGCATAGCGCATGACGTCGCTGTCGGTCCCGAACAGCCCAAAATTTATGCCGGTATTCCACGCCATGGCGAAATTCAGATAGGGGTCGAACACCGGAATGAACAACCGCTGATCCAGCGCCAGCCGATCAATCACCCACCACTTGGTGGCCTGATCCGCGATCACTGTCAGCCCAAGCGTTCCTATTGCAACGCGCATTGCGTGGTGCTCCTTAATGGCGAAAATGGCGTTGGCCGGTAAAGACCATTGCCAGACCGGCGGCATCTGCGGCGGCGATCACCTCGTCATCGCGCAGTGATCCGCCCGGCTGGATGACTGCGCGCGCGCCCGCCTCTGCTGCTGCCAGCAACCCGTCTGCGAAAGGAAAGAACGCATCCGATGCCACGACCGAGCCTTGCGTCAGCGGTGCATCCAACCCCAGCGCTTCGGCCATGTCCTGCGCCTTGCGCGCGGCGATGCGTGACGAATCAACGCGGCTCATCTGGCCTGCACCCACACCGACCGTTGCCAGATCCTTAACATAGATAATGGCATTGGATTTGACATGCTTGGCCACTTTCCACGCGAAGAGCAGATCGGCCAACTCGGCCTCGGTCGGTTCGCGCCTGGTGACGACTTTCAGATCTTCAGGCAGGATCATGCCATTGTCGCGGTCCTGCACCAGAAAGCCGCCGGAAACCTGCTTGAACGCAAGCCCGGCAAGCCCCGGATTGGCCAGCCCCTTGGTGGTCAGCAGGCGCAGGTTCTTCTTGGTGGCGAAATGTTCAATCGCAGCCTGATCGGCGGCGGGCGCGATGACCACTTCGGTCAGGATGCCGGTGATCGCCTTGGCGGTTTCCAGATCCAGCTTCATGTTCAGCGCAATGATCCCGCCAAAGGCCGAGGTGCGATCGCAATCATAGGCCCGCGCATAAGCTTCGGCAAGTGACGCACCGCGCGCCACCCCGCAAGGATTGGCGTGCTTGATGATCGCGCAGGCTGGCCCGTCAGCAGGCAAAAACTCTGACACCAACTCGAATGCTGCATCCGTGTCGTTGATATTGTTATAACTCAACTCCTTGCCCTGATGCTGCACGGCGGTTGCAACGCCTGGACGGGTTGATCCGTCGCGGTAGAACGCTGCCGATTGATGCGGGTTCTCGCCATAGCGCAGGGTCTGCGCCAGAGTGCCCGCAAAGGCGCGGCGGCGAGGGGTGGGCTGGCCAATGGCCTGCGCCATCCATGTGCTGACGGCAGTGTCATAGGCAGCCGTGTGCGCATAGGCGCGCTGCGCCAGCGTCTGACGGAAGGACAGGCGCGTCTTGCCATTCTCGGCGTCCAGTTCAGACAGGAGCGGAATATAGTCATCAGGATCGGTCACAACCGTGACAAACGCATGGTTCTTGGCAGCCGCGCGCAGCATGGCGGGGCCACCGATGTCGATATTCTCGACCGCTTCGGCATAATCCCCCCCGCGTGCCACGGTTTGTTCAAACGGGTAAAGATTGACCACCAGCAGATCAATCGGGCGGATACCATGCGCGGTCATGGACCCCATATGCGCAGCGTCATTGCGCAAGGCCAGCAGGCCACCATGCACCGCCGGGTGCAAGGTCTTGACGCGCCCGTCCATCATCTCGGGGAAACCCGTCACATCGGCCACATCCTGCACGGCCAGACCTGCCTCGCGCAGCGCACGCGCCGTGCCCCCGGTCGAGATCAGCTCGACCTTGCGCGCAGCCAGTGCTTTGGCAAGATCAATCAGCCCGGTCTTGTCCGAAACAGACAGCAGCGCGCGTTTGACAGGGGCAAGGCTCACAGGGGCCGGATTGGCAGAGGCCGTATCAGTCATATCTTATCCTTGGTTCACATTCTCTAAAGCTCGGGCACCGCGAACGGGTCGGCTTGTAAGGTATCTCGTACCGCAAGCGGGGTTTCTTGCGCCTTTGCAAGGCTCCAGATGACCTGCGTCGTATAGCCTGTGGCCCGCAAGGACAACACGATCTGTTGGCTGGCGCGCGGTTTCAGGCGGCCTTTCTCCAGATACACCGAAGGTGCAAGCGTCAAGTGCAGCCCACCTGCACGAAATACCCAAATCTCGCCCGAACGCAGGGCCACGGAAACCGCAGTTCCGTTCATATCCAGCGAGGGTTCTGCCTCTGGGTGCAGGTGGAAGCGCAACGCGAAGGGCACACCTGCCCCGCCTGTGCGGGCCATCACATCATGAAAGCGCGACATCGCGCGCTTAGAGGTTGAAATCAGACTGTCCTCGCCGGTCAGCACCCGCCCATCGCTGGACAGGTCCAGATAGCGCAGATGTTCCAGCCCGTGACTGGACAGATAGCCGTCATGGCTCAGGCGCACGGTATAGGCGTGGGGCATGTGCCGAAATTCGACCCCTACATGACGCGGCCCATCAGCAAGGTCCAGCCGCGCCTGATGCTGGCTGGCAAAGCGCGACGAAGAATACCCCTCGAACGCCAATGTCGAATGCGACGCGGTGGCGCGACTCGCGCGGTGCCATTCGGCACCAAACTTGTGCCCATCCCCACAAGACACGATCAGCGGCCGCCGATTCGAGGTCAACTCGAATGCAAGCGTCGAGGCATGGGCGCGCATGGGGGCCGATTTCAGCGGTGGCGGGGCGGCATCAATAATCACAGTGCTGCGCCCTGCCATCAGCCGCGCATAGCCCATCGCCTTATCTGCGCGCGAGATGACATGAGCAGGGTTAATGCCATCATGCAGCGACAAGGCTGCGGCCAGCACACCCTCCTGCCCCCGCCCACCGCCATGAAACCGCACCAAACCGCCATCGGCGTGGCGCAACAGGCGCAACGCCCCTGCCATGCGGTCCAGAAGCCCCACAAACTGCGCGCTGACGGGGCGGTCATGGTCCGTCATGGCCTGCGCGGCCCACACCAGCAGCTCAAAGGCTTTCAGCAATTCCTCGGGGTTGCGGGTTGTGATCCCGCCATCCTCGGCGATCTGCGTGCGCGCCGCCTTGATCACCGCGCCGCTTGCATACGCAACACGATCCGACAACCCCTCAAGCGAGAGTGTCGTATACAGCAAACCAACCTGCGCCTCGATCCGTGGCAGGCCAGCCGCAGCACGGCTTGCGCGGCGTTCAAGATAGGCGGAATGCTGGGCAAGAGCGCGCAAAAACAGCGTTTGCCCCTTGGCATCCATGCCCTGCATCAGAAACACGGCATGGGCAATCCAGCGAATCACGCGCGCGCCCGCCAGTCCCGGCGCCCAACCGGGGCCAGCACCCTGCCCGAACCGCGCGATCCAGTCCTGCAAACCGGCCTGCGCAAGCGCGCGCGCATCGCGATCGCCTACGGCTGCCAGATGGTCAAGCCAGCCAAACCCGTGCAGCGCATCGGTTGCAGCGGCACTTTTGGCGCTGAAGGGCACCCCCCCAGAGGTTTCGATCAATTCCCCCGCTACAAGGAAATTTCCCGCCATCATCTGTTTTCCGCGCGCATAGAGGCCAACCATGCGTGGCTCGGGGTCAGACACCAGCGCCGACACCTGCACCCGCCGCAGCAACCAGCGCAGCAACAGGCGGTCAGTAAACCTGATCTGGTTTTTGCCGGTCGCGCTTGGGTCACTCACAATAGCCGCGCCTTCTTTGCTGATGGCTCTCAGGGCAAAATTTTCTGTGCAAATCTGCTTGTGGCTGTACAAAGATATGCCCAATCCGGCAAGCCTGACGCACCGCATTTCGGCACAGCACCGCAGTTACTGCTTATGTTGCAACACTGCGATGAAGAAACCATCCAACCCGCCCAATTCCGGCCAGTAGTCGGGCCGCGTGCGCAAGCACCCATCCGGCAAGCGCCATTCTTCCGGCAGGCCCGGCAGATCAGCGGACACAACCTGTATGCTGTGGCGGGCAAGCGCGGCGGTGATCTGGTCAGACCCTTCGCTGGGCAAGAGTGAACAAGTGCAAAACACCACCCGCCCGCCGGGGCGCAACAGCCCCTGTGCCGGATCAAGCACCCGGTCCAGCAAGGCGGCCTGTAGCGCTTGCAATGCCTTCACATCCTCCTTGCTGCGGATCAGCGGCAATTCAGGGTGGCGGCGCAAGGTGCCTGTGGCCGAACAGGGCGCATCCAGCAAGATTGCATCAAACGGCGCTTCAGGCTGCCATTCCAGCGCGTCAGCGATCACCAGTTCCGCCTGAAGCTGCGTCCGCGTCAGGTTTTCGCGCAGCCGCACCATACGCGCCGCCGAGATGTCCAGCGCCGTGACCTGCGCGCCCTGTGCGGCCAGCTGCATCGTCTTGCCACCCGGTGCCGCGCAGATGTCCAGCACGCGCAAGCCCGCCACATCGCCGAGCAAGCGCGCAGGCAGGGCAGCAGCGGCGTCTTGCACCCACCATTGGCCCGAATCATAACCCGGCAACGCCGAGATCTGGCCCGCATCGCGCAGGCGCAGGCTGCCAGTGGGCAAAACCTCGCCCTCCAACCCATCAGGGCGCGTGTCGCGCAGGGTCAGATCAAGCGCTGCGGGCACCAGATGGGCCGCCTCTATCGCGCCAGTCACCTTGGCCCCGTAAGCATTCTGCAACGCCCCGCGCAGCCAGTCCGGCAGGCGCGGCGCGGGCGCAGACGCCCAGTCCAACCCCTCGCCCAACTGGCGCAGCACCGCGTTGACCAGCCCGTCCAGCCTTGGCTGACCTGCGCGCCGAGTCAGGGCAACCGCATCGTTAATCACCCCATGCGCGGGGGCTGCCATGACATGCATTTCCGTCAGAGCAAGGCGCAACACCCACATCACCGGCTCTGGCGGCGCTTTGCGCATGGCACGGCGCAAATGCGCGTCGGCCCGCCCCATCTGGCGAAAGGTTTCACTGGCAAGCCGTTGCGCACGGGCGCGCCCTTCAGGCGGCAAACCTGCGAAGCTGTCCGGCGCGCGGGCGATCACATCGCTCAGGCTGCGACGATCCTGCAAAACCGAGGATATCAGATCGAGTGCTGCCGCACGCGGCGCGAGAGAGGGGGCATCAGCCATGAGCGGGTTTCTTGTCCTTTTAGGCCCGCGCGGTATATCAGGGGGGACGCCTGTTGCAAGGAAAACACCCATGTCCGACGATACACCCACACCAAGTGAGCCCACCCCCATACCAGAGGCAGAGCGCCGCGCCATGCTGCCCGCTGCCGCCCAGCGCGCGCTGGCCGAGGCCGATGCCCGCCGCGATGCGACCCAAACCGATCAGCGCCCACCAGAACTGGGCGGACGCAAAGGGCCGGAACCCGTGCGCTACGGCGACTGGGAGAAGAAGGGCATCGCAATCGATTTCTGACCAAGGCGGTTTGTAACCCTGCGTCGGATGGTGACGTATATCTCAGCATCAGCCGAAGGGAAAAGCCGATGCGTATGCTTGTCACCTGCGTCACTGCGATCTTGCTCAGCCTTGGGGTGGTCCATGCGGACCCGGCCCAATGGCGTGCGGAATGGCCCGATACTGATTTCACGCGCAGCACGGTCGATTTTGCCGAAATCATCTCGGGCGGGCCGCCCAAGGATGGTATCCCGGCGATATGGAACCCCGCGCTGATTGCGGCGCAGAGCGAACAGCGGCTGGATGCGCGCGAACCCGTACTGACCTATGCCCCCGAACACGGCCCTGCGCGCGCCTATCCGATTCGCTATCTGATGTGGCACGAGATCGTGAATGACGTGGTGGAGGGGCTGCCGATCGCGGTGACGTATTGCCCGCTATGCAATTCGGCGATGGTGTTTGATGCGCGCATTGACGGGGAGCGGCACACTTTCGGCGTCTCGGGCAAGCTGCGCCATTCCGACATGATCATGTATGACCGCGAAACCAAAAGCTGGTGGCAGCAAGCCGTGGGTGAAGGGGTTGTGGGCCGACATGCGGGCACGCAACTGACCCAATTGCCTGCCTGGATGGAAGATTGGGCCAGCTTTCTGACGGAGCATCCCGACGGGCTGGTGATGGACGAGCCTGATTGGCGGCGTGCCTATGGGTCAAACCCCTATGTCAATTACGACACTTCAAGCAGACCCTTTCTGTATCAGGGCGAAGACCCGCCGCATGGAATAAACCCGCTGGAACGCGTGGTACGTGTCGAGAACCGGGCATGGCCTTTCGCGCGGTTGCGCACGCAGGGCGAAATCCGCGAGGCGGGTGTGGTGCTGGACTGGCGCGCAGGTCAGGCCTCTGCGCTGGATGCGCGCGATATCGCCTCTGGGCGTGATGTCGGATCAGTTCGGGTCCGCGATGAGCAGGGCCGCGATATTGCCCATGACGTGCCCTTCGCATTCGCCTTTCATGCCTTCTTTCCTGAAGGGGTCTGGATGCTGGGCGACTGACATCCGAGCCGAGGCACGACTCGCCGCTGCCAGCCCCCCGGTCCTTGCTGTCCCCGTCAGTGACTGGTGGGGCACAGTCCGTTGAACGCCGCTCCTCAGCCTCATATTAAATGCAGATTGGGCCAGACGCAGATGCGACATGCAGCAACCTATTCTCCCATCTGCGGAGTCGAGCGGTACCCTGCGGCATTTGCCATCAGGGCCAGACATACAGGCTGCACCGCCCCGAACCTGCCGATTAACTGCTTACCGGGATCGCCATGCCCTTTTCCCGCGCAAGAGTGCGCATACGCCCCTGAAGTTTTTCAAATGCGCGCACTTCAATCTGGCGAATACGTTCGCGGCTGACATCATAGCGCTGTGACAGGTCTTCCAGTGTCACCGGCTCTTCGCTCAACCGGCGTTGTGTCAGCACATCTCGCTCGCGCTCGTTCAGCACATCCATTGCATCCATCAGCAACTCCCGGCGCAATTCCAGCTCATCACGCTCGGCGTAATCATTGGCCTGATCCGCGCCCTCATCCTCCAGCCAGTCCTGCCAGCTTGACGCGCCTTCTTCGCTGCCAATGGTCGCGTTCAGCGACGAATCGCCCCCGGACAGGCGGCGATTCATGGCGATGACCTCATCCTCGGTCACATTGAGTTCTCGCGCGATCTGGGCCACGTTTTCAGGGCGCAAATCGCCTTCTTCCAGCGCGCCGATCTTGGATTTCGCCTTGCGCAGGTTGAAAAATAGCTTCTTCTGCGCACTTGTCGTGCCCAGTTTGACCAGCGACCATGACCGCAGGACATATTCCTGAATAGACGCCCTAATCCACCACATCGCATAGGTTGCCAGACGAAAACCCTTGTCAGGGTCAAATCGCTTTACCGCCTGCATCAGCCCCACATTGGCCTCAGAAATCACCTCGGCCTGTGGCAGCCCATAGCCGCGATAGCCCATTGCGATTTTTGCCGCCAATCGCAGATGGCTGGTCACCAACTTATGCGCCGCCTCTGTGTCCTGATGATCGACCCAGCGCTTGGCGAGCATAAATTCTTCTTCCGGTTGCAACATCGGAAAACGGCGAATTTCTTGCATATAGCGGTTCAAGCCCTGTTCCGGGCTTGGGGCGGGTAAATTGGTATAACTGCTCATCTTACCATCCTTGGAACGCGTGCTTGCCAGACCCGAATGCGGCACCTCAGAACCGTATCATACCCGGATAACACACAAAAGTTTACATATAGTATACGCATGGCACGGGCTTTCCGACGCAACGCTCACTGCGTTGTGTTCGGGCGTGACATGCGCAAAACCGTCAACAAGCCCTCCATATCGGGGGGCAAGGGTGCAGAGAAATCAAGCATTTCGCCTGACACAGGGTGCGCAAACCCCAATGTCGCGGCATGCAGCGCTTGTCGCGAAAACCCAGCGCAGGCCGCCACCCCGTCCACGCCCAACGCGCGCTCGGACAGTTTGCGCCGCCCCCCATAGACCGGATCGCCCACCAACCCATGGCCCGCATGCGCCAGATGCACACGGATCTGGTGCGTGCGCCCTGTCTCCAGCCAGCATTCCAGCAAGGCGAGTGCCGGCGGGGTGCCGAAACTCTCCAGCCTGCGCGCGCGGGTGATCGCATGACGACCATTCGCCCAGACAACCGCCTGCTTCTGTCGGTCGGTCTTGCTGCGGGCCAGTTGGCTGGTCACTTTTAAAATATTGCCTGTCTCGAAACTCACCCCGCGCATGCCGCGCAGGCGCGGGTCCCCGGCATCTGGCACGCCATGCACCAGCGCCAGATAGCGCCGCATGACCGTGTGGCGCTCGAATTGCGCCGCCAGCCCCTGATGGGCGCGGTCGGATTTCGCCACCACCAGCAGGCCCGACGTCTCTTTGTCAATCCGGTGGACAATTCCGGGCCGCTTCTCGCCACCGATCCCCGACAGGCTGTCGCCACAATGATGCAGCAAAGCGTTGACCAGCGTGTGGTCCGGGCTGCCGGGGGCAGGATGCACCACCATGCCCGCAGGCTTGTTCAGCACGATCAGCTCCTCATCTTCCCAGATGATATCCAGCGCAATCTCCTGTGCGCGCGTCTCCACCTCCACAGGCTGGCGCATGCGAAGTATCAGCACATCGCCCTCTGCCACTTTCAGGCGCACATTGTCCAACACTTCACCTTCGCGCGACACGGCCCCGTCCTCGATCAGCTTCACCACGCGAGAGCGCGACAGGCCGTGCCCCTCTGGCACATCGCGCGCCAAGGCTTTATCAAGCCGTGCGGGGGGCTGCGGCCCAACCCTGACCTGTATCTCTGTGAAAGGCTCTTCAGCCATGGCACTGCCCCCTGATATGCCCCCGCCCCCGGACCAGCCCCCGCACGATGTGCGGCTTATAAAATGGCTGGTTCTGGTGCTGACAAGCGTAATGATCCTCGGCGTCATAGTCATCATCGGGCTGCTTGTCACCCGCCTTGGCATGGCACCTGCCCCCTTGGCGCTGCCAGACAGCATCAGCTTGCCCGCAGACAGCACCGCACAGGCCATCACGCTTGCGCCGGACTGGGTGCTTGTGCTGACACAGCAAAACGAGGTTCTTCTGTTCGACCGCGCTACAGGCGCGTTGCGCCATCAGATTGCACTGCCCGAAGATTAACACCGATCCTTGATCATTTTCTTGCCAAAAATACTCAAATCCCGTGCGCGGTGACATGCGTAACAGATGATTGCCAGCCCTGCGCTGCCAAGCTACCCTTTCCCCACCACCATAAGGGAGAGACCAGTATGCGCCGCACCATCACCCGGACCATCGGAGACGCCGAGGTCAGCATCATCACCGACGGGGCCGTCACCTTCACCCCTGATCTGTTTCCGGGCACAGCACCCGATACGATCACAGACCTGCTCACCCAGGCTGGTGCCGCAGAGATCGAGACGAATTTTAACGCGGTGCTCATTCGTAATTCCGGCCGCGTCATTCTGGCCGATGCGGGGCCGCGCGATCTGTTCGGGCCAAGCTGCGGCTTTCTGTCCGAGGGGCTGGCGGAACTGGGCGTTACCCCCGATCAGGTGGACACACTGGTCGCAACCCATCTGCACCCCGACCATGTGGCAGGCATGATCACCCCGGAAGGGGACGCAGTCTTTGCCAACGCAACCCTGTTCGTGACGGATGCAGACCGCGCCTTCTGGTCAGAGGATACCAATTTTCAGGGTGCGCTGTCCGGGGTTGCAGACTGGGCGAAGCTGGCGCAATCCGTGCTTGCCGCCTATGGCGACAGGCTGCAAATCCTGTCCGAGGGGAAAGAGGCCGCGCCGGGCTTGTGGGGCATGGGTTTGCCGGGGCACACACCGGGCCATTTCGGCTGGCGGCTGGACAGCGGCGGGCACAGCCTTGTGCATGTGGGCGATATTGTTCATGCGCCCGCCTTGCAGGTGCCAAACCCCGAAATCGGGATCAGCTTTGACATCGACATGGATCAGGCGCGCGACACGCGCAAGCGGTTGCTGGACCAGCTGGCCAGTGAGGGGGCGCTGTTTACGGGCGGGCATTTCCTGCACCCCGCCTTCAACAGGGTCACGCGCACGCCGACAGGGTATAGTCTGGAACCGGGCCGCATTTAGCGCCGCTTGGCGCAAGCCCCCGTCCTGTCCTCACGCACGCCACAAAACGCAAACCTTGCGTCGGCTTTAGGGGCGCGTGCGGCTCAAGTCCCGCAATAGGTGACGATTGACGGGGCATCTTGCGGGGCGGGTTGGGCGAATGCCTCCATGCCTGCGACCGGGCGGTAAGGGTTCTGAACACGCTCCAGCAGGGCATGGAACGGGTCCATATCGCCGTTATCGCTGGCGGCTTGCAGCGCCGCTTCGACCAGATGATTGCGCGGTATATACAGCGGATTGCGGGCCTCAAGCATGCGCGCCGCCCCCTGTGGGTCACGCAGTGCCGCGCGGTAGCGCGCAAGCCAATCCTTCAGTCCCGAAGCGGACTTGAACAGCGCGGCCACAGGGGCAGGATCACCCCGCAAGGCCTCTGGCAAGGCCCGGAAGAACAGTGTGAAATCAACCTCCTGTCCCTGCCACAAGGCATGCATATCGTCGATAAGGGCCGCATCCACCTCGTCCAGTCCCAGCTTATGGGCAAAGACATTCAGCCAATCCTGACGATAGGCGGCCTCTGTCGCCTCGATCACAGTGCTTGCGCGGGCAATGGCGCGGTCTTCTTGCGTGTCGATCAGCGGCAACAAGGCCTCGGCCAGACGCGCCAGATTCCACGCCATGATTGCGGGCTGATTGCTGTAAGCATAGCGCCCCATCTGATCAATCGAGCTGAACACACTGGCCGGATCATAGCTGTCCATGAAGGCGCAAGGGCCGTAATCAATGGTTTCGCCCGAAATCGTCGAGTTATCCGTGTTCATCACACCGTGGATGAAGCCAAGCCCCATCCATTGGGCAACAAGCTTCGCCTGACGCTGACCTACACGTTCCAGAAAGCGCAGCGCAGCATCCTCGGCGCCCGTCAGGTCAGGATCATGGCGCGCGATTGCATATTCCAGCAAAAGCCTCAGCTTTTCGCTTTCGCCGCGTGCGGCAAAAAACTGGAATGTGCCCACCCGCAAATGGCTGGAGGCCACACGCGCCAGCACCGCGCCCGGCTCTAGCCCGAACTGGCGCAGAACGCGGTCGCCTGTGGTGCAGGCCGCAAGCGCGCGCGTGGTCGGAACGCCCAAGGCCGCCATCGCTTCGGACACCAGATATTCGCGCAACACAGGCCCCAGCACGGCGCGTCCATCACCGCCACGGGCAAAGGGCGTGCGCCCAGAGCCTTTCAGCTGAATATCCCAACGCGCACCTTGTGGGTCGATCACCTCGCCCAGCAAGATTGCGCGCCCGTCCCCAAGCTGCGCAGAAAACCCGCCAAACTGATGCCCGGCATAGGCTTGTGCAATAGGGCGCGCAGTGTCGGGCAAGGCATGCCCGGACAGCATGCCCACGCCTTCGGCCCCGCGCAAAGCGGCCACGTCAAGCCCAAGCGACTGCGCCAGCGGTTCGTTCAACACCAAAAGCTGCGGGTCGGGCCATTCCTGTCCCTGCCAAGGCACATATAGCCCCGTTAATTCCTGCGCATAACTGTTGTCAAAGCGGATCGAGAAAGTCATCGCGCACTCCGGTTGTCAACTGCGCTTCACTGATACCACGAATCGTGTTCGTGACCAGCCTAGCCATCAACCTGATCTAACAGATCGCCATAGCCTTCTGCTTCCATCTCGTCTTTCGGGATGAAACGCAGCGCAGCAGAATTGATACAATAGCGCAAACCGCCACGGTCGGCGGGGCCATCGGGAAAGACATGGCCCAGATGGCTGTCCCCATGGGCAGAGCGCACTTCGACACGGGCCATGCCAAGACTGTCATCACGCAACTCGACGACATGTTTGCTTAGAAGGGGCTTGGTAAAGCTGGGCCAGCCGCACCCGGATTCGTATTTGTCCGATGACGCAAAAAGCGGCTCGCCCGAGACGATATCGACATAGATGCCTGCGCGCTTGTTGCTGTTATATTCCCCTGACCAAGGCCGCTCGGTCCCGTTTTCTTGCGTGACATAATGCTGCTCCGGGGTCAGCGATTCGATGATTTCAGGGCGGCGTTCGTAACGCGACATGGTGGCCTCTTGGTCTGGTTTCTATGATGTGATGTAGCCATCGCCGGGATGAAGACAACCCCGGCGGCTTCGCTCTGGATTTCCGTGCAAGGCTGGTGCATAAGGACGCAAATTCGCCGCGCCCTGAACCGAAGAGGTGGCCCATGAAATTCCTGTTGCGCATGCTGACATGGTGGAACTTCTCCACGCTGAACACAGCGTTCTTCACATGGCGTCACGGCAATAAAGTGGGCGAGGATGCGCAGGGCAACATCTTCTACCGCTCCGCCGACGACAAGAAGCGCTGGGTCATCTTCAACGGCGAATCCGAGGCAAGCCGCGTTTCACCAGATTGGCACGGATGGCTGCACCACACATGGGACGAGCCGCCGACCGAACGCCCGCTGACGCATAAGGACTGGGAAAAGCCACATCAGGAAAACCTGACGGGCACCCCGCTGGCCTATGCGCCAGAAGGGTCTATCCGGCGCGCGTCACCGGCCCCGCGTAAGGATTACGAGGCGTGGACACCAGAATGAATATGGGTCAGGCCATCGGAATGCTGATGCGCCTGTTGCGCATGGTACAGCGCAGACAACGCCGCAATCGGCGCAGATAGACATGCGATTTCTTATTCTCTCCATATGCGCCTGTTTTGGCCTGACAACGACCGGTCTCGCACAGGAAATCGAACCGCCGACACCGTCGGAGCGCATTTCTGCCGCTGGCGGGGCGCTGTTGCGCGGGCTGGACAGGGTCGCGGGAACCAGCACAGATATCACGCTTGAAGTCGGCGACAGCGCGCAGATCGGGCATCTGGTCGTCATGCTGGAAGAATGCCGCTATCCCGTCGAAAACCCGGCAGGCGAAGCCTATGCGTGGATTGATGTGTTCGACAGCCGCGCAGATGAGATGGTTTTCTCAGGGTGGATGATTGCCTCCAGCCCGGCGCTGAGCGCGCTGGATCACGCGCGCTACGATGTCTGGGTCATAAACTGCACCACATCATAGGCGCTGGGCAGGGGCGCGCGGTCGAACGCGGCATCTGCCTGCAAGGCATGCGCCAGCCGTGCGCGATACGCGACGCGCGAAATCTCAACCCCGCCCAGACTGGCCAGATGCTCTGTCGGATATTGCGTGTCGAACAGCGTGTAGCCACAGTTGCGCAAATGCGTGACCAGATAGGCCAGCGCTACTTTTGACGCATCGCGGCGGCGCGAGAACATGCTTTCTCCACAAAACGCCCCGCCAAGGCCCAGCCCGTAAACGCCGCCAACCAGCTCCTCCCCCTCCCAGACCTCTATCGAATGGGCATGGCCCTGACGGTGCAGAATCGTGAACAGCCGCGCAATTTCGGAATTGATCCATGTCGATTCGCGCTCGGCACAGCCCGTCAGCACCGCTTCAAACGCCTGATCCAGACTAAGCCGGAAAGGTTCGGCACGAATCCGGCGGCGCAGACTGCGCGACATGCGAAACCCGTCGAGCGGCAATACCCCGCGCGCGACCGGATCAAACCAGTGCAGGCGCGGGTCATCACGGCTTTCGGCCATGGGGAACACCCCCATCCGATAGGCTTGCAACAATGTCTCGGGGGTCAATTCCAGCCGCATCACGCCCAAGCCTCAGAATTCGGCGGCGCAAGCCTCGCGGGCCATGTGATCCAACACCGCATTGACGAAATTGGTTTCGCGGCCTTCGGGGGAGAAAGCTTTGGCAATATCGACAAATTGCGAAATGACCACACGCGCCGGGGTTTGCGCACTTAGCATCTCGGCACCCGCTGCGCGAAACAGCGCTCGCAAGGTGGGGTCGATCCGGCTGATCGGCCATTTCGCCACCAGCGCGCGGTCCGTCATCTGGTCAATCGCGGCCTGCCGGTCCACGGCCAGTTCAATCAGACGGCGGAAATGGTTCACATCCGCCTCGGCCCATGTTTCGGTTTCCGTCTCGGCCCCGATACGGTGCGCTTCAAACTGGCGGGTGATTTCGCCAATCGGCACATCCGAGGCTTCCATCTGAAACAGGGCCTGCACGGCATAGAACCGCGCGGCCCCTTTACGCGCACGGCGTTCTTCCTGCGTGGGACGGCGTTTCGGGGGGGTATCGCTCATGCAACCGGTCCCTTGTTCTGACCTGCAATCTGGATTTCTTCGCGCTCTGGCAAAAACCCGACCGAACGGCGCGCACCGCCCCAGTGACGTCCAAGCGCGATCAGATGCAAGGCCGCCGCTGCAGCCCCGCCGCCCTTGTTCTGGCCCGAAACCTCGGCGCGGGCTTCGGCCTGCGCGCGATTCTCGACGGTCAGAATACCATTGCCGATGCACGCGCCCTGCAACCCGAGAAGCGCAATCGCGCGCGAGCTGTCATTGCAGACCGTGTCATAATGCGTCGTCTCGCCCCGAATCACACAGCCAAGGGCCACAAAACCGTCGAAATTCGACATGCGATGTGCCTGCCCGATGGCTGTGGGCACTTCCAGCGCGCCGGGAACCTCAATCACCTCATGGGTGCCGCCGACCTTTTCAATCTCGGCGCAAGCCCCTGCGACCAATTGATCCGCGATATCCTTGTAATAGGGGGCGACCACGATCAGCAGTTTGGGGGCCTTGTCGAATTCAGGCAATGGCAGGGTGTAATGTGTTTCATGTCCGGCCATGTCAGGCGCCTTTCGCGGGTGGAATTTTGCGGGTGCCGACAATGGACAACCCGTAGCCATCCAGCCCCACCACTTTGGGCGTGGCGGAATTGGTCAGCAGAATCAGATCATGCAGCCCCAGCGAGGACAATATCTGCGCACCAAGCCCGTATTGGCGCAGCACTTGCGGTGTGCCACCATCGGCGGGGGTCATTTTCATCTCTGTGTCGCGCAGCAGCACCACGACCCCGCGCCCCTCAGCGCCGATCAGGCGCATCGCATCGCTGAATTCATTGGAGCGCGCGCCGCCATCCGTGCCAACCATGTCCAGCAGTGGATCAAACGCATGCATACGCACCAGCACAGGATCAGGCGTAGTGATATCGCCTTTGATCAGGGCAACATGCTCGGCCCCTTGGGTGGTGTCGGAATAGACCCGCATCATCCACTCGCCACCAAAAGCAGAGGTGATCTTCTGCTCGCTCATCACCCGCACAAGGTTGTCATGCCGACGCCGATACGCGATCAAGTCCGAAATTGTACCAATCTTCAGCCCGTGTTTTTGCGCGAATGCCACCAGATCGGGCAGGCGCGCCATCGAGCCGTCTTCCTTCATGATTTCGCATATCACACCCGAAGGGTTCAACCCTGCCAGCCGCGAGATGTCGACTGCGGCTTCGGTATGGCCTGCACGCACAAGCACGCCACCATCGCGGGCGCGCAGCGGAAACACATGGCCCGGTGTCGCAATATCGGCGGCCCCCTTTCCTGCATCAATCGCCACGGCAACCGTGCGCGCGCGATCATGGGCGGAGATGCCGGTAGACACGCCTTCGCGCGCCTCAATCGACACTGTGAACGCGGTTTCATGGCGCGACGAATTGCTGGACGCCATCAGGGGCAGGCCCAATTCGTCAATACGCTCGCCCGGCAGGGTCAGACAGATCAGCCCCTTGCCATGAGTCGCCATGAAGTTGATCGCCTCTGGCGTCGCCATCTGCGCAGGAATGACAAGATCCCCCTCATTCTCGCGATCTTCATGATCCACAAGAATGAATATCCGGCCATTGCGGGCCTCTTCAACGATCTCCTCAGTCGAGGAGATGGCATCTTTCCAGCTTTGCTCGACATCACCGGGTTGTTCGTAACTCATCGCGGACTGATCCTTTGCTCTGGGATTGGCAGATAGCCCAAAGGGCGCGGCGGGAAAAGGGGGCAAACGGGCACATCGCCTGTGTACCGCACGCTCACTTAGTCTGGAATTGAGGGAAATCCGGCAAATTCTAGCAAATCTGTCCCTGCCAGAGGTGCCACATCATGAAATCCGTTCGCCAGCTTGCCACCGAGATTGTCGCCCGCGAAGGCGGCTTCGTCAATGACCGTGATGATCCCGGCGGGGCCACGAATTTCGGTGTGACGATCCACACCCTGCGCCGCCTGCGCCCCGGACAGCACATCACTGTTCAGGATGTGCGCGCCCTGACGCGCGAGGATGCCGTTGAAATCTATATCGAGCATTACTTCAACCGCCCCCGCATCGCCGAATTGCCCGAACCGCTTTGGCCCACGGTCTTCGATATGTATGTCAATGCAGGGGCCAATGCCGTGCGCATCTTGCAACGGTTGTTCAACCAAATGGGGCTGCAAGTGGCCGTTGACGGTGTGATCGGCCCGCAGACCATCGCGGCGGCGCAGCGCGCTTATGACATGGCCCCTGCGCATCTGGTGGATGCCTATGGCATTGCACGGCGCGATTACTACTACAGCATCGCAGACCGCCGCCCGGCAAGCCGCAAATTCGCGCGCAGACGTGATGGCGGCAAAGGCGGCTGGATCACCCGTGCCGAGGAATTCATCACCCCCCGCTTTCATCTAAGCGCGGGACAGCACCGCGACCGCACGCGGGGCTGGGCATGATAGGCTCGTTGTTCGGATGGATCTTTGGCGGCGCGCGCGAGGCGCGTGCGCTGGGGCAGACTGTCACCTCTGTGGCCGAGGTGTTTCGCCCCAACGCCACCCGCGCGCTGGAACTGGGCCATGATGCCTATAAGGCAGCGCATGCCAGCCACACCGCAGAATTTCAATATGCGCGTGGCGGCTGGTTTGATTCGGCGGTCAACGGCCTGAACCGTTTGCCCCGCCCGCTTTTGGCATTGGGCACGCTGGGGTTGTTCGTCTACGCGATGGCCGACCCGGACGGATTTGCCATCCGTATGCTCGCCCTAAGCAATGTACCCGAACCGCTCTGGTGGCTGCTTGGCGCTGTCGTGGCGTTCTATTTTGGCGCGAGAGAGGCGCATCACCTGCGTGTCAAGAAAGTACCCGCACCCCCGCTGGCAAATAGACTTGAGAGGCCAGAGCCACTGCAAGATGCAGGATCGAACCCCGCTTTGGCCGAATGGAGCGGCGCGAAAGGCTAAGCACGCAAGCTGCGGGTCAAGACCCTTGGCGCAAGAAGTCCTCTTCTTCGCCCGTGACATCTATGCCCAGCGCTTCCAGCCCGCTTTCAAGGTTTTCCGCCAGATGCGGCATTCCAAGCAAGTAATCTGCGGTCGGGGTCGTCGCCTCTGTGATAGCAGTTGCGACGGCTTCGCTGTATTCCTCCGCCTCGAACGCCCCGCGCCCGACCCATGCAACCGCTGTCAGGCTGGCCTGCTCATCGTCATTCAAGCCGCTGATAAAGGCGTGCGCTTCTCGGTCGCCCACGGTTCCTTCGCGGGCAAGGTAGATGATATGTACGATCTTGCGCGGGCTAATGGCGAGCATGAGAACCTCCTGTATCGCGGCCCTAAGTGTCGCTGAAACAGCATTGCGTTGCAAGGTTAGATCGTGACCGCTTATTTGCCCGCGAACACGCGGTAATAGAGCCAGTCCGGCAGAAAATTCGCGCCCCTGAACAAAAGCGAGAACAGGCGCGGAAAGGCACGCTGAAACTTGAGCGAGCGCATAAGCTGCATCATCTCTTCCGCAGCCTGATCCGGCTCCATCAGGAACGGCATTGTGAACTCGTTTTTATCGGTCAGTCGTGTTCGGATGAAACCGGGATTGGCCAGTTGCACGTCAACACCAGAGCCGCGCAGGTCGGCATGCATCGATTCGGCTAAGTGCATCAGCCCGGCCTTGCTGGAACTATAACCGATGGACCCCGGCAACCCGCGATAGCCAGAAAGCGAGCCGGTGATGACGATATGCCCCGCCCCGCGCGCGACCATCCCCGGCACCACCTGCCCCAACACACGCACGGCCCCGGTCAGGTTGACATCAAACATGGCCTCGGTCTGCTCTGGTTGCCATTTTGTCGCGGGAAAGGGCCAATAAACCCCCGCAAGATAGATCATCCCGTCAACAGCGCCCGCCTCTTGCGCCGCGCGAACAACTGAATCGCGGTCGGACACATCACATGGAACGATCCGCGCTTGCCCCGGCAAACTGTCTGCCAGCGCTTTCAGGCTGTCCTCGCTGCGCGCACTCAGCACAAGCGTGCACCCTACCTTGGACAGCTTTTGCGCCAAGGCGCGGCCCAACCCCTCAGATGCACCAACCAGCCAGTAGGTTTTTCCTGACAGCTTTCTCATGCATCCACCCTGCGCAAAGTTGCCACCAGTTCGGCCACCTTGATACCGAACTTGCGAAACTGGCTGCGGTTCACGATGGTGTTGCCATCGACCAAGTACATCCAGTCCGTGACCTGCAACGTGTGCCCGCCCGCACTTTCAGGCAAACGGATCGTGTAGTTCAGATGCAAAGCGCCCCCCTTCTGCTGGCCCCAGCCCGCGCCGACCAGATCATCCGCCTCGGCGGTGATGCGCCCGTCATTGCCCAGCGTCAGCCGCCATTCGCGGTCTTGCTTGGTGCCGCTGTCATAGGTGAAATGCTCGGCCAACACGCCGCGATTGCCGTCCCAGCGCCCGTCCATATCGGCGGTGAAGCGCGAGGTAACACGCCCCATCGGTCCATAGATTACGCCCTCGCACCGGATCGGACCAGACAAGTGATGGCGGATATCCACAGGCGGTTCCAGCTTGGCATAATCCGAAGATTTTTGCGCGCGAAACCCCAGTAGCCGCTGCGCCAGCGCCACAAACACCACCATCAGCACGCAACCGGCCAGAAAAGTCAAAAATGTGCTCATGGTCAGCTCTCCTTCAAAGGGGTAAGCGCCAGAAGCGCGATGGCCGCCACCTTCAACACCGAAGGCAGGGCCGCATATAGCAAAACAAGGGTTGTCAGCGCGGCGGGGGTGTTGTCGGCCCCGGCCTCGAATCCTGCAACCTGCAAGGCGGGAAAGACCATCAGCGCGGCCAGCGCCAGTGTGGCCTTGGTCACAAAGGCCCACAGGCCAAAGCCCTTGGCCGCTTCGGGCGACAACTCGGCCATGCGGCGCGAGAAGATCGCGGGCAAAAGGGTCAGGTCCGCGCCGATGCCCGCGCCCGAAATCACGCAGATCACCGCGAACAGCGCCAAATCGCCGGGGCCAAGCGTCGTGACGAAGGCGAAACTCAGCGCCGCCAGCCCCATGCCTGACAGAAGCGCTGTCTTGGCCCCTGTCCGGTGCGCCAGCCGCGCCCAGAGCGGCGCAGATGCCGCCGCCGACAGGAACAGCAGGATCAGCAACACCCCTTCCATGCCTTCGGCCTGCAACACGCTTTCCGCATAAAACAGAAACAACGTTGAGGTGATGGCCACAGGTGTTGCATTGACCAGCGCGATAATCAGCAGCCGCCGCGCTGTCGGGTCGGCGAACACTTCGCGCAACGACAAGCCGACATCGCCAATCTGCACCGCCCGCGCGCGGGGCCATTCGGCACGCATGGCCATAATTGCCAGCACGGTGATGACCACAAAGCCAAGGGCAAACCCCATGAAGGGCGCGGGCAGGACAGTGGCCAGCGCCACAGGTGCCGCCGCCGCCAGACAAACGCCCAGCAAAGCGCCGGTCTCGCGCCAGCCCGCCAGATAGACATGCCCGCCCTGCCCCAATGCCTCGCCACGCGCGGCACCTGTGGCGTAGAAGCAAATAGTCAGGAACGAATAGCATGAAAACAAAAGCGTCAGCGCAATGGCAAACCACGCAAGCGGTGCGAACAAGGGCGGAATAGCAAACAACATCAGCATGGCCGCCGCCATGATGCTGGCCGTCAGCGCCACGGCCAGACCGCGCATATGACTGATGCGTGCCGCCAGCCAGCCCAGTGCCGGATCTTGCACAAAATCCAAGCCACGCAGCACGAACAACACCGTGCCCAATGCCGCAAGCGACACCGCATATTCATCGACGTAAAAATAAGGGGCGTGAATATAGATGGGCAATCCGGCCATCGCCAGCAGCCCGCCGAACAGCGAATAGCCCCAAAGTTGGGGGCGCGCCGGTATGGCGACGGCCTCGGTCATTGGCTGACCTCTTGGGTGGGTGGCTTTGGCCGCGCGGTGAATTTCGCGCCCAGCCACCACAATTTAAACGCCTGCCAGTGGATCAGTGCCAGCACACGACGCGATCCCATACGCCGCACCATCGCGCCCAGAATGGTACGATTGCGCAAAGGGTGGCGCGTGCCGGTCAGCGTGGCCACCAGCCCGGAACCCGGCGCCTCATGGTCTTGCCGGTAGCCAATGCGGATCGAAAGCTTGTCAGTGCCAATATCGAAATTGAACGCATAGGCCCCCTCGACCGGCTGGAAGGGCGAGACGTAGAATATCTTTTGCGCTGCAAGCGTATCGCTGCCCTCAATAACCGAGCGGTCAGGCTTGACGCAGAGATAGGAATGCCGGTCGCCATAGGTGTTGTTAACCTCCGCAATGACCGCGCGCAGGCCGCCTTGTTCGTCATGGCACAGCCAGAAGCTGACCGGATTGAACAGATGCCCCAGCACGCGCGGTTGCGTCAGCAATGATACCGGCCCGTTGGTGATGTCGGTCAGGTGATGGGCGCTCAACACTTCGCGCACCCAAGCCGCCCCGCGCCCCTGCCCCGGCGCGCCACCATGATCGCGGTCACTCAGGCTGGCGATGTTGCGCCCGTTGCGCGACAGCAGACGCGGCAGGCGCAAATCCGCTTCGGCATCGAACAACACATAATCCACCCCATAGGTGAAGCGGTTGGCAATGGGACCACGCCGCCCGTGAAAGGTCTGGCCTGCGATATGTTCGATATCTTTCATGCGACGGCCAGTTTGGCGCTGCGTTCTTCCATCGCACGGGCGACATCGACCGCGCTGGCGAAACCGTCCTCATGAAAGCCATTGCGCATCCACGCTCCGCAAAACCATGTGCGGTTGGTGCCGTTGAAATCGCGGATCGTGTTTTGGGCCTGCAACGCAGCACTGTCATAGACCGGATGCGAGAAGGTGTAAGTGTCATAAATGCACTCTTCGCGCACTGGGTGGTTGGCATTCAGCGTGATGAACATAGGGTCATCCTGCGGGATGGGTTGCAGCGAATTCATCCAGTAACTCAGCGAGATGCGGTCGCGATCTTGCGGTCCGCGTTCCGTGTAGACCCAGCTTGACCAGCATTTTCGCCGCTTTGGCATGAAATCCGTGTCGCAATGCAGGATCGCATCATTGGGCTGATAGGTCACAGCGCCCAACGCCTGCGCCTCGGCCCCGGTCGGGTCTGCCAGCAGGCGCAGTGTGACATCGGAATGGGTGGCGAAGATTACCTCGTCAAATTGCTCCTCCTCGCCGCCATGCGCCTTGACCCAGACCCCCATAGGCCCGCGCCGCACGGATTGCACCGGCGTGGCCGTGCGCAGGGTCACGCCCGCGCGGTCAAGATAGGCTTGCAACCTGCGCACATATTCCACCGATCCGCCTTGCACCGTGTACCATTGATGCTGCCCTTCATACCCCAGCAGGGCGTGGTTGCGGAAGAATTCCATCATCGCATGGGCGGGGAAATCGAGGATTTTCTGTGTGGGCGTTGACCAGATCGCCCCAGAGAAGGGCAAAAGATACCTTTCGCGGAACCAGTCGCCTGTGCCGAGCTTGTGCAACAGCCCGCCAATGCTCAGGCTTGGGTCCGCAGCACTGGCTGCAAGGCCGTTCTTGTTGAAATGGACAATATCGCGGATCATGCGCCAGTAGCGCGGGTTTGCAAGGTTCTTGCGCGAGGCAAACAACTCGTCCAGCCCCGACAGCGAATACTCGAACGCGCCATCATCGAAGGATGCGCCGAAAGACATGTTCGACTTCGCTACCGGAACATTCAGCTTCTCGAAAAGCGCGGTCAGATACGGGTAATTGGTATAGTTGAAGACAATAAAGCCGGTATCGACAGGCTGGGTGCCATTTTTGCCTGCCAGAATTGTGCGTGCATGCCCGCCCAAACGCGGCTCGCCCTCGAAAACTGTGACACGGTGTCGCTGCGACATGAGCCACGCGCTCGCCATTCCAGAGATACCCCCACCGATGACAGCAATTCTTTTGGCGGGGGTATCAATAAGTTCAAATGGCATGCAGCCACTCCTTGTTGGTCTTGAGATAATGAAGTTACGCACTGAATGAGGTGGCGGATCATTTCGCAAAAACTATGATTTTAATCCCGATTTTTCCTGCGCAGGAAGTGATCTGCTTGCGCGTATCTGACGTAAACATCACATGTTTGATTTTGCACACCCCTCGCACACTGCTCGACAAGCCGGTTTGGCTGTGGATATGCTGTTGTCAGAGCGCGAGGGAACTCGCCGCGGGAAAAGGCAGTCGGCAGTGAACGCACAGAACGGAGCGAAATGGGTAGTCCTTCTCGAAAAGGTCGCGGCCGAGCAAAGCACAGACGCTTTTACTGAGTTGTTTGAGCATTTTGCGCCGAGGGTCAAAGGATTTTTGATGAAGTCCGGCGCAGATCATGCGCTGGCTGAGGAATGCGCGCAGGATGTCATGGTCACTGTGTGGAAAAAAGCCGCGCAGTTCGATCCGGCCCGCGCGAGTGTAGCAACCTGGATATTCACCATAGCGCGCAACAGGCGCATCGACATGATGCGCAAGGATCGCAGGCCAGAGCCTGAAGAATTAACCTGGGGACCGGAAGCAGAGCCAGACCAACTGGACGTGATGACATTGCAGCAGGAAAGCGAATTGCTGATCTCAGCCATCGCAAACCTGCCAGAGAAACAACGCGTGATGATCGAGCGCGCGTATTTTGGGGATCTGACCCATAGTGAAATCGCAGATGAAACCGGGTTGCCGTTGGGCACCATCAAATCCCGAATAAGACTGGCGCTGGAGCGTTTGCGCCATTCCTTGAGTTGAGAAAGACGACCATCATGATTAACCACCACCTGAGCGACAAGTTATTGATGGCCTATTCGGCAGGCACCCTGCCCGAGGCGTTCAATCTGGCTGTCGCAACCCACATTGCCATGTGTGACGAGTGCCGCGCGCGGCTGGCCAGCTTCGACGCTGTAGGTGGGGCTGTGCTGGAACAGGTTGCACAAGACAGCTCCGCCATGGACGACACGGCATTGTCTGCGACCCTGTCACGCATCAAAGCGCAATCGCCCAGCGAGAGGCCCAGCGCCAAGCCCATAAGCAGCAAAGTTCTGCCAGAACCGCTGTGCAGCTATGTCGGCGGCGATGTCGATGCTGTGAAGTGGCGCAGCGTTGGCGGCGGGGTGCGGCAAGCCGTGATACCCACCTCTGACAGGGCCACAGCACGGCTGTTATACATTCCGGCCGGGGTTGCTGTTCCCGATCATGGCCATAATGGCATGGAGCTGACACTGGTGCTGCAAGGCGCCTTTGCAGATGAGGCGGATTGTTTTCGGCGCGGCGATATCGAGATTGCCGATGAGGGAACCGAGCACCAACCCATCGCGCAAGCGGGGCTGGATTGTATCTGCCTTGCCGTGACAGACGCACCGTTGAAATTCCGTGGCTTTCTGCCCCGGCTGGCCCAACCCTTTCTGGGGATTTGACGCAGATCAAGGCAATCACCGACAAGCCCATGCAACCTCGCATTCATATAAATTAATGTGAGGACGCATCATGGATTACCCTGCCTTCATCGCCGCAACACGCGACCAAAGCCGCACTCTGGCGAAAGCCCTGCCCGACACGATGAAAGGCTTTGGCACGCTCTCACGCGCTGTGAAGGAGGGCGGGGTTCTGGGCGTCAAGGAAAAGGAGTTCGTGGCACTTGGCATTGCCATTGCAGTGCGCTGCGAGCCCTGCATCGCGTTCCACGTCGAGGCGCTGCTCAAGGCTGGTGCCACGCGCGAAGAACTGGGCGATGTGCTGGCGATGGCCATTCAGATGGGCGGCGGGCCTGCGGTGATGTATGCGGGCAAGGCCCTTGCATGCTGGGACCAGTTGCAAACGGTTTGACCTGATTGTGCGGCTGCGCCGCAAGTCTATATGACGCCCCCGCCCGTTCCGGGCCGGGGGCGTCAGTTTTTTTGAGTATTTTCAGCAAGAAAATGTCGCAGTGCGGGGGCCGACACTGGGATGAAAAAAAGCCCCGCCATGAAGGCGGGGCAAGTTGGCGTCCCGGCGGGTAACACAGGACACCGGCGGTAAACTGTTGCAACGTCAGTCGTGCATCTCGGCGCGGATTTGCTGACGCAGAATGTCGATGGGGATCAGTTGGCCATCGCGTTTGAACTGCCAATAGGTCCAGCCGTTGCACGATGGCGCATTTTCCAATGCCGCGCCCACCTGATGGATGGACCCCCGATGCTCGGCGCTGACCAGAGAGCCGTCGACGCGCACCTTGGCGGCCTGACCGCGCGGGTTGACCAGCATTTCACCGGGGCGCAGCATGCCACGCTCGACCAGTTGGCCGAAGGCGACGCGCGGCTGTGCGCGTTTTGACAGGGTTGTTTGCAAGGCTGCCGTTTCCAGCGTGCGCACCTGCCCCAGCCGTTTCGCGGCCACCTTGCGATAAGCCTCTTCGCGCTCGATCCCGATATAGTTGCGGCCCAGCAATTTGGCGACAGCCCCTGTGGTGCCTGTGCCAAAGAACGGGTCCAGCACCACATCGCCCGGTTTGGTCGAGCCGACCAGCACACGGTGCAGCAGGGATTCGGGTTTTTGGGTCGGATGGGCCTTGTCGCCCTTGTCATCCTTCAGCCGCTCATGACCTGAGCAGATCGGCAACACCCAATCCGAGCGCATTTGCACACCCTCGTTGAGTTCCTTCAGCGCCTCGTAATTGAAGGTGTATTTCGCCCCTTCGGATTTAGAGGCCCAGATCATCGTCTCATGGGCATTGGTCAGGCGCTTGCCACGGAAATTGGGCATCGGGTTCGATTTGCGCCACACCACATCGTTGAGAATCCAGAAGCCCGCATCCTGTAGCGCGGTGCCAACGCGGAAAATGTTNTGATAGGAGCCGATCACCCAGATCGCGCCATTGGGTTTGAGCAATCTGCGCGCGGCCTTGAGCCATGCACGGGTGAACTGGTCATAGACCTTGAAGCTGTCGAACTGGTCCCACGCGTCATCGACGGCATCGACGCGACTGTTATCAGGGCGGTGAAGATCGCCCTTGAGCTGAAGGTTATACGGCGGGTCCGCGAAGATCAGATCGATGCTGCCTTCGGGCAGGGAGTTCATCACCTCGATGCAATCGCCAGAAAGTATCTCGTTAATAGGAAGCATTTTCGCCTCCTGCGCCACTATTGTCACTGCCATGCCTGCCTCAATCTTGCGCCTTTTTGACGCTTGTTGAGGGCATCATGAGTCAAAGGCGATTCGGCGTCAATTTCTTTTTGAATCAGAGATTTGAAAAACTTTCTTCATGTGACCTATGGACACAATATTTTGCGTATGGGGGCGAAGGAGCGTCTATGCTCTGGGGTCAGCCCCAAATCTGCTATGGCATTTTTGTGACGCTTTGTCGGATAGCCCGCATTCTCGGCCCAGCCATATCCGGGGTAGCGCAGATCCAACTCGGCCATGATCCGGTCGCGCGTAACTTTGGCGACGATGGAGGCGGCAGCGATGGACAAGACCTTGCCATCACCCTTGACCACCGCTTGCGCAGCGCATGGCAAACCGGTTGGCAGGCGGTTGCCATCGACCAGCAGAAAATCGGGCGACACATCCAGTGCGGCAATGGCGCGGTGCATTGCCAGATATGTCGCTTGCAGGATGTTGATCTCGTCAATCTCGGACGGGCTGGCATGGCCGATGCCGACATCGGCGCTGGCCATTATGGCGGCAAAAACATGTTCGCGCGCGCGCGCGCTGACGCGCTTGGAGTCGTCCAGCCCCGCAGGCAGGGNCGCTGGGTCCAGCCAGACGGCAGCGGCGGTCACAGGCCCGCATAGCGGGCCGCGGCCCACTTCATCCACACCGACCACGCGGCGCGCGCCTTGCTGGGTTGCAAGGCGCTCATAGTCATAGTCGGGGCCTGATCTTGGGGTCATGACCGGGTAATGCCCGAACGTGCCCGGTTTGTGCAACCCTTACCGGCGCGGGCTGCGATAGCCGCGCTCGGTCAGACATTGCGCGGAATAGATCGTTCCTGTTGTGCTGCGCACCTGACAGGTGCGGGGCAGATCGCGCACGCCGCGCTGCTCGAGACAAGAGCCGCGATACCCTGCCAAGGTCTGCCCGCCGTAGCGGTAGGATATCAGACATTGTTGCGGCAATTGAAGGCCACCGTGCCAACCGCCACCGCGCTGTGGCGGCTGGTGGCGGTCACGCCCGCGGTTGGGTGTGCCGCGCTCAGCGTAATAACCCGCATCCCGTAGGCAGACGGCGCGGTAAACGCTGCGTTGCCCGCGATTGGTGCGCGTATTTTCCAGACAGTGGCGCGGCAGGTTGCGCAACCCCGCATCGCGCAGACATTGGGCATTATAGAGCGATATGTTGCGGTTGCGGACATTCCATGTCTCGCGGCAATGGTTGGGCAATTCGCGGCTGTGGGGCTGCGCGCGGCTACTGCGCCCGTCAGACCGTGCTGCCTGCACCACAATCGCCACGGCGGCGGCCCCCAGCAGCAGTTTGATCAGCGCATCATCCGACGCCTGCGCAGGTGCTGCGGGCAAGGTCATAGCGCCCATGGCGATACCTGCTGCCACAAGGGCGCTGGTGGTTTTCAGTCTTAGGTTGCTTAGAAACGTGGTCATACCTTGGGGTCCTTTCTGTACAAAGGTCATGCCACGAGCCTCAGGGGAATCGCATTTGAGATTGCAGAGCTGATGAGGGCTCTTGCCAAGAGGTTGCAGATGGATTCTGGATGGGGGATTCACCCCAAGGAGCCGAGCAACCACTATGAATATCTTTCTGTCCGCCTTTGAAGACATCCCCGATCCCCGCGCTGAGAATGCACGCCACGATCTGCGAGAGTTGCTGGTTGTGGCGTTTGTTTCTGTGTTGTGCGGTGCGACGGGTTGCGCCGAAATGGCGGCGTTTGGTCGCGCAAAAGAGAATGTTTTCAGAGGTTTCCTGAAGCTCAAACACTCTATCCCATCGCATGACACGTTTTCTGCAGTGTTCAGGATGATAGATCCAAAGGCTCTTGATGCCGCCTTTGGGAAGGTCCTGGCTGATGTGGCGGCGCTGGTAAAAGACGGTGATGTTATTGCGATCGATGGCAAGGCTCTTCGTGGTGCGCGCGACAAGGGGGAGAGCGCACGAACACGAATGATGGTCTCGGCTTATGCCGCACAGCTGCGCTTGACGCTGGCCACGGTCGCTGCGGACAGAGGCACTGAGCTTGATGCTGCGATTGAAGCGCTTGGGCTGATCGCGCTGAAGGGTAAGGTGGTTACCGGTGACGCTCTGCATTGTAATCGCCGTACGGTTGCGGCCATAAATGCTGATGGCGGTGACTGGTGTCTCGCTCTGAAAGGCAATCAGGAGTCGCTCTTATCCGACGCGCGCGGCTGTTTCACAGGGCTTGCCCCCGATCACTCCGAAGCCGTTATCGAGGAAGCTGGACATGGGCGCAAAGAGACACGTAGAGCTGTTGTGGTATCGGCTAAAACGTTGGACAAACACCACGATTTTCCAGGCCTCAAGGGATTTGGACGCGTTGAGGCGACGCGTGAAATCGACGGAAAAGTAACGTCTGAAACCCGTTACTTCGCATTGTCATGGATGCCTGCCGCTGAAGTTTTCCAATCCACTGTTCGCGATCATTGGGCAATCGAAAACGCCCTGCATTGGCAATTGGATGTGTCCTTCCGCGAGGATGCTGCACGCAACCGCAAGGATAATGGCCCTGCCAACATTGCTGTCTTGCGGCGGCGCGCTCTGGATGTGGTTCGCAGAGATAAATCAAAGGACTCGCTCACCATAAAACTGAAGAGAGCGGGCTGGGATGACGCCTATTTGATAAAACTTCTCAACGCGTTAGCCGAAGCTTAACTC